>Ga0209373_10000027_pt1 | contig 365481 bp, 309 predicted proteins | sample Higcelweek5metaG_FD_187173 | JGI IMG/M metagenome (GOLD analysis project Ga0209373, IMG submission 187173) | Freshwater pond sediment microbial communities from the University of Edinburgh, under environmental carbon perturbations - High... | ecosystem: Environmental > Aquatic > Freshwater >...
GGGGGAGAAACGATGGATTCAATCATGGCCCAGCGTTGGGCGGAAATCTCATAACGGCCTGACATCCTTGAGCTCCAAGCAATGGAGACTCAATTTTAGCCAGTCCGACTTTTCAGACAAGCCCTAGTGACCTTTTGGGCGGCCATTGCTTCCGCAATTTGCCACGCAATCACGCGCTTTAACGCGGTGGCGGAGACTTCCTCTAACAGACCTTGCTCGGACAGAAAGTCGTCGAAACTTGATTCAATAATATAATTTATTAATTAGACTCAGAATTTACCCTGTTTGTTATATGTTTCTCATACCAACGAGCAGCGCGAAATATTGCAAAAGCAGCAGCTAGTAAAAGTAGACAAGAGTAAACTAACAATAGAAAACCAACCCCCCATCCAACTATATTCATGTAAGGCAATACAGTGGTAAAAAACTCAGGTGGATTTTCTAATTTAAAAAATAATGATTTTGCTATTAAAGCAAAAATAAAAGCAAATACTTGACATACAATAAAATGCAAAAAAGCAACAACAACATCTAAAAATGGTGAGCTAGCATCTTCACCATTTTTATAAACTAATAGCCGCTTAAACCCCTCATCACTCATGGCAAAAAAAGCAGATAATCCTGCAAGAGAAAATCCAAGCAATGTCGGGATTGATGAAATTGTTGTATCCCACCATCCAGGATTTGTCCAGTATTTAAAGCACATACATGTTATAAGCAATGACACATGAAAGTATGGTGATGTTAATATAGAATAAAATCTACCATATAAAGACCAATATACACTCCATATTTCACATACGGAACCCCAGCTTTTTTTGCTGTCTATTAGTATATTCATGTGTTTGACATGATTGATTTATGGAGATTTCTTGAAAACTCCAGCAGTTTTTCAACTAAACTTTCTCTATAACAAATTTCTTTGCTCATATGATGATCCTTAGTTGAAAGCTCCTTAAGCTTCCCACTTGAGTCTACCCCTTTTGCCGTAACATTTCCATTCGACGCAGCAATTTTAGCCATAACTTTTGTTTCATCGTCTGGTTTAATTCCAGAAGAATCTGCTTCCGTATATATGGTTTCAATATGACTTGAATTTAATGATTTGAGACGAGCTTGCATTTTTTCTTCAGCTGAAGAGTGATCATCAGGATTTGGTTGGTAAACATCTATATAGAGTTTCTTGATCCTTTCTAAGGAAAGTATTTCGTCAACTAAATACTGCTCTGGCTCTATAGTAAATTTTATGGATTTAAACCTTGAAAACTCTGGGTATTTTGTTATTTTTTCAAAAAAACTTAGCAGAAAACTTGGAGGAAGATATTTATTTGATTTTTTTGAAATAAAGTAAATTCGATGTCCTTCTGGATAGAAAACAAAAGGAAACTCCTCTAAATGTGGTTTTAAGTGCTCTGGAATACTAATGGAATTTTTTTCATTTTTTTCAGCTTCAGATCTTGTGTTTACATTATACCAAGGCTCATCTGGATCTAATTTAATAAATTTGTATATAACGCCATGGAGACATCTACCTTCAGAGCTTTCATGATTATCATCACAAGCTCCAAGTGTAATAGCAGTTACCCCTCTGATTGACATGGTTTCTTTTAAATTAAATATAGTCATCAGTAGATCAATATATAAATCTTCATTATGTGGATGTAATACAATATTCAATGCAGATACGTGTGCTTTTTTTTCACGAATGCTGGCTGACTTCAATTTTTTTTCCGGCACTTTTAGCTTCCTTTAACATGAGACACATTCATATCTCTGAATGATGTCATACCGACACCAAAATTGACACATCACCATCACCATCACCATCACCCACGCTATCTTTTTATGCCGCTGTAAATCCAGCGGTCGGGCTTGGCCGCCCGTGTTGAAGTTAGCGCACAGACCGCGCCTGCGGTTTTTTTGTGCCTGCGCGTTTTATGGTGGGCTGTGCGTGGGACACCTTCGGGTGTGCCGGGTGCTAACTCCCCGGTCGGCCAACCTGCGTACAGTCCGCCTCCAACCTGATTGACAACCCCGCGTTTCATCGCTACCGTTCGCGGCAAGAGCGTAAGAACTCGATTACCTACCGGATACCCCACACCCGAAAGATGTGGATTTTTTTCGCCCTCAATTTTCTGAGTGGGCGCTACTGCCTGCCTATTTATGGCCGGGAGGGTGACGGATACAACACCCGAAAGGGGAAGAAGTCCGCCGTGTAGGTACGGTTCTTAACCTCCCGGCCGCCATATTCGTGGCGGCTAATCCGATTAAGAACGGAACCTAGCCATGACCAATACCGCTAAAGTAATCCCATTTCATTTCGACAAAATCGAAGTCCGTACCCTGCTAATTAACAACGAGCCTTGGTTCGTTGCTGCTGATATTGCCGCCGCTCTGGATTATCGGATGGCCGCCGACATGACCCGCAATCTGGACAGCGACGAAAGGGGTACGCAGATTGTGCGTACCCCCTCAAAGAACCAGCACGGAGACTTTGGAACAGTTGACCAAGAAATGCTGGTCATCAATGAGTCCGGCCTGTACTCCGCAATCCTTCGCAGCCGCAAACCCGAAGCCAAACGGTTTAAAAAATGGGTAACGGCTGAAGTCCTCCCCGCCATCCGCCGACACGGCCACTACCAAGACACCCGTGGGCGCATGGAAACCCTGCTCGGCCAAACCATCGGCCCGCACGGCTTTAAAATGCTCAACGCCGTACTGGAGGGCAAGCTCGGCCATCTGCCGGTCAAGCAGCGCCAAGCCGCCAACCAACACATCTGGGCACAGGTGCATACCGCTTTTGGCGTGTCACAAGGCGCGGACATTCCCGCCGAGCAACTCGATAGCGCCCGCAACTTTATCGCCGCCTACACCGTCATCGAAGGCGAGTGGCTGCCCAAAGAACCGGAAACCCTCACCCCAGAGGAACAGCACAGCCTGTCGGAGATCGTCCACCGCAAAGCCGCGCCCTATGCCGAGCTGCAAGGCAAAGCACAGGCAGAAATCTGGAGCCGGTTACACAACAAATTCCGCATTGCCAAATACAGCCAGCTCCCCCGCGCCCAACTCACCGAGGCCATCGTCTATGTCGGGCAAATGGAACTGCGCCTGCCGCTCCCGGTGCAAGACGAATCCACCAAAGAACAGCGGACGCGCTGCAACGGGCCATTCAGGGCGTGCCCACAGACTTCACGGGCTTAGAACAAGCACCGGAGGCTTTCCCGCGCTATCCATCCTCGCACTAAAAGTACGGGGTTTTTCGCGCAAAATTGATAAAATAACCAGTCTTGACTGCTTCGCCTCAGCCCAGATCCAGATAAGGAACATCGCCCATGATCCCTGCCAGCCTAGCCCTTACGGATGTGTGGAGCCTGAGTCGGGGCTTACTGGCCGAACCCGCTAGTGTCGAGCCCTCAGTGGTGGCGGCCTACCACAACAGTGGCGCTTTTGCGGCGCTTAAGGCGGATGGCTCCGTAGTGACTTGGGGCGATAGCAGCTACGGCGGCGATAGCACGGCGCTGGCAGAACAGCTGAGCAGCGGGGTGGTGCAGATGTTCTCCACCTACACAGCCTTTGCTGCTTTAAAAGCCGATGGTTCCCTCCTGAGCTGGGGTGATCCCAATGCCGGCGGTGATAGCAGCCAAGTGGCAGAGCTACTGACGAGCGGCGTTTCGCAGGTTGTTTCCACAGCCTATGCCTTTGCCGCGTTAAAGGCCGATGGTTCGGTAGTGACTTGGGGCTCAGCGGGCGAAATCAGCGCTGGCCTAACGGCTGGGGTGACGCAGTTATTCGCCAGCAGCGATGCCTTTGCCGCCCTAAAAGCTGATGGCTCAGTAGTCACATGGGGCGCTAGTAATTCCGGAGGGGACAGCCGCGCGGTAGCTGCCCAACTCAGCAGTGGCGTGTTGCAGATTGTCGCCAGCAGCGACGCCTTTGCCGCTTTAAAAGCCGATGGCTCAGTGGTGAGCTGGGGCTACAGCCTGTCCGGTGGCAATAGCCGCAGTGTGGCCGAACAGCTCAGCCAAGACGTCGTGCAGATTGTTTCGAGCTACGATGCTTTTGCCGCACTCAAGGTCGATGGTTCGGTGGTGACTTGGGGCAACAGCCGCTACGGTGGCGACAGCCATAGCGTGGCCGAACAGCTAGGGAACGGGGTGCTGAACATCACCTCCAGCGGTTCGGCCTTTGCTGCCTTGAAGGTGGATGGTTCAGTGGTGACTTGGGGCTCCGATAGCCATGGTGGCAACAGCAGCGCCGTGGCCGAGCAGCTCAGTAGCGGCGTCGTGCAGGTGCTGTCCAGCGGCTCGCTGTTTATCGCGCTGAAAGCTGACGGCTCGTCCGTAAGCTGGGGCGCTAATCATGGTGCCAGCAGCAATACAGTGAGCACCTTGGGCAATACGGGGCTGCAACTCTTGGCCAACGGCTCAGCCTTTGCGGGGCTGCGCGCCGAAAACTGGAACAGCGGCGGCTATGCCAGCAACAGCATCATCGTGGCCAGCCTGTTGGCCAGTGTCATCATGGCCTTGGATGATTTGCCCGCGCGCACTGCTGATGACGCCTTGAACAATCGAATGCCTGTTCTCGCCGTACCTGCCGGGATTCAAAAAGGCTTGAGCATCGGTCAGGCGACGGCCTTACCAGACTTCCTTGTGGCGGATGCCGATGACGACAGCCTGCGGCTGACCCTGACCGCCAGCAATGGCTATCTAGGCAATCTGACCGATGCGGATCTGGACGCTCCCGGTATTCAGCTGATTGGCTCAGCGGCTGAGATTAATGCGGCGCTGGCCGATGCCACCTTTACCGCCAGCGGCGCAGGCATGGCTAGGATCTACTTTAGCCTCAGCGATGGCAAAAGCGCGGCTCCCGTAACTGCCAGCTATCACCTGAGCGCAGGGCTGATGGCGATTAACCAAGCCCCGGTGTTCAATATCCCGGACAGCTTCCAGACTAGCCTCGTTATCGGGCCGGTAGTCAGCTTGCCCAACCTGATGTTGGCTGATAGCGAGGGCGATACCCTGACCTTGACGCTGACCGCCAGCAATGGCCGTCTGGATAACCTAAGCGATGCCGACGCACAGGCAGCGGGTATCCAGCTGACGGGCTCCGCCACCGAGATCAACCTCGCACTGGCCGAAGGTAGCTTTATCACCCTTGAAACGGGCCTCTCTAGCATTGAATTTAGCCTCACGGACGGTCAATCCGATCCCGTGGTCATCACCCAAACCTTGATTTCATCCGCAGAGGCTCCAGAAGCGCTGTTTGTGACATTGCACAACGGCACCGTGACCACAGTGGACGCGGGCGCTGGGGATGATGTCTACCGGATAGCTGATTTTGCACTGCCCACCCCGACAGCCTTTATCCTGACGGACAGCCAAGGGCATAACAGCCTGCAGTTGGATGAAGGGCTGCAGATTCGCTCCAGCCGCGCCTCCAGCAATACCTTGGAACTCACGTTGGAAAACGGTACTACGCTGACGGTAGCGGCGGCCGATCACTTCACCTACAACCTGGGTGAGCCCCAAGCTAAAGGCTTCAGTAATACAGGTCTTGGCTATGAGGTCTTTGTCCAAGAAGTGTTGGGCATCAGTCTGCCGAGCAGTCCGGTTATTGCCGTTGGTGACAGCGTGCAGGTCACTGCCATTGGCCTCAGTGGTGTAGCGGAAGCCTCAGCTGTAACGCTCCCCCTCGTTTAACGCTGCTGTACCGCCAACTGAGCTAAAAGGCAAAGGTGGCGGTTTATTGTCTACCTATAAGAGATAATTAAAGCCATTTAAGCTGATTAATCGGTTTTTAAAAAGACAGTAAGCTTCTCTCCGTGCCTTGTAGGCTTGATCATCTTGTGTGGAGAGCGCCATGAATACCTTATTGAAATCCACTGACCGGGGTTTTGCTGATCACGGTTGGCTGCAATCGCAACACAGCTTTTCCTTTGCTGATTACTACAACCCTGAGCAGGTAGGGTTTTCCGATCTGCTGGTGATTAACGATGACCATGTTGCCCCAGCCAAAGGCTTTGGACGGCACCCACACCGGGATATGGAAATTTTTTCCTACGTGCTGGAGGGCGCGCTGGAGCACCGCGACAGCATGGGTAACGGCTCCGTCATTAAGGCGGGAGATGTGCAGCTGATGAGCGCTGGCACAGGGGTAACCCACAGCGAATTCAACGCCTCGGATCGGGATGTGGCGCATTTTTTACAGATTTGGATTTTGCCGGCCAGCCAAGGGTTGACGCCGGGCTATCAGCAGAAGCGCTTTTCGGCGGCGGATAAACGCGGGCGCTTGCAACTGATCCTATCCCCGGATGGCGCTGAGGGTTCATTGCAGATCCATCAAGATGCCCGAGTCTATGCCGGTCTGTTCGATGGCTCGGAGCGCGCTCAGTTATCCCTTGAAAGGCCACGCCATCTGTACGTGCACTTGGCGCGTGGCCGCTTGACCGTCAATGGCCAGCCCTTAGAGGCAGGTGATGGTTTACGGCTGCGTCAGTTAGAACAGGTCGATTTTGAAGATGGGGAAGCCGCCGAAGTACTGGTGTTTGACCTGCGTCCCCACGAACTTCCCCATCGCCCCTGAGTAGATTGACCAATACTGATAGCACTAGCACCCCTTGCTAATCTGGAGCACTACCATGACGTCTAAGGCCCCTAAAATCCTCGCTATCTGCGGCAGTCTGCGTAAACACTCCAACAGTCTGGCCATCCTCGAAACCCTAGCAGAACAGCTTAAAGACAAAGCCGTTTTTGAAATCCTGCGTTTGGATGATGTGCCACTCTACAATCAGGATCTGGATACGCCTGAGCCCTTGCCCGGCGTGGCGGCGCTACGGGCTGCCATTGGTGCGGCGGATGGCATCCTGATTATGACCCCAGAGTACAACTACGGCCTGCCCGGTGTGCTGAAGAACGCGCTGGATTGGGCCTCGCGTCCCTACGCTAAGTCCACCTTGGCCGGCAAGCCGGTGCTGTCGGTGTCTTCCTCGCCGGCCTTTACCGGTGGCGTCCGGGCCTTGGCGCAGCTCAATGAAACCCTGTTGGCTATCGGTGCGCGTATCGTGCCGGGGCCACAGGTGGTGATTGGCAGTGCCCATGAAAAGATCCACGAGGGACGCCTTGTTGATGCGGCGGTGCTGAACTTCCTGAGCCAGAGCCTCGAAGGGCTGTTTCTGGAGATCAAGCGTTTGGCGGTGAAGCCCTAGGCTGTCAACAGCCTGTCATGGTGCGGTCATGGGCGGGTCACGCGGCTTTGAGATGCTGAATATCCCTTATCCATCATGGGAATTTTGCATGTCGGCCTATGATCAGATTTACCGCTTTCTGGACGCAAAAACCCGGCGCAAATTGCAGGATGAACGGCGGATGCGCTTTCGGCGGGCCATTGAACATTACGATGAAGGCCGCCGCTTGCAAGTTGAGCTGGCCGATTACCCAGACTTAGCCTGTCTTAGTGGGATTGCGGCGCAGCGGCCCGTGCGCCCATCTGCAAAAAATCTTCAGCCAGCGCGTTAATCGGCAGGTGCTGTTCGCGAATGAAGGTCAAAAACGCCTGAGCCACCGGGCTTAGGCGTTTGCCCTGCGCATGTACCACGCACCAACTGCGGTACAGCGGCAACTCCCGCACCGGCAGCTCGCGCAACAGGCCACAGGCCACTTCCAGCCGTATCGCATGGCGTGGCAACAGCGCCAAGCCTAAGCCTGCCATCACCGCCTCACACTGCGCTTCGGTGGAACTCAGCTCAATGCGCTGGGAGAAGTGCGCGCGCTTCTGATGGCAATACTCCTCACAGGCTTTGCGCGTCCCTGAGCCGCTTTCCCGCACCAACAGCGGAAAGGCCGTCAGATCCTGCAAACTCAGCGAAGGCCGCGCGCAGAGGGGATGCGCTGGCGGAGCCACCGCCACAATGGGGTTGTTGAGGAAGGGCAAAAAATCCAAGGCCAAATGGGGCGGCACCATGGACATGATCAGTAAATCATCACGGCTGGCGCTGAGGCGTTTAACGGCTTGGGCGTGATTGACCACCACCAATTGCAAGCCCACCTCCGGGTGCAAACGCCGAAAGGCGGCAAACAGGTGCGGGGTGAAGTATTTGGCGCTGGATTCAATGGTCAAATTGAGCTGACCTTGCAGCTTGCCCTGCAAATCGGAGAGCTGCATATCGAGGCTTTCCAATCGTTGAAAAATGTCAGCACTGGCGCGCTTTAGGGCTTCGGCGGCTTCGGTGAGGTAGAGCTTCTTGCCGACGTATTCAAACAGCGGCTGGCCGATTAACTCCTCAATTTGTCTAATTTGCAGGCTGACGGCAGGCTGAGTTAGGGCCATTTCTTCGGCGGCGCGGCTGTAGGACAGTGTGTCGCACACGGCGTTAAAGACCTGCAATTGGCGCAGGGTCATACGCATCAGGGTTTTACGCATGATGGGCTCCTATTGGGGGCTATTAGGCGCTAATCGGCCACTAATTGTCTTGGTAAGTCGCCGCCACATCAGGCTATCGGCAATATTGGGCGCTGTTCGCCCAGCCTTTGGCTAGGCTGATGGAGAGCCGCTGAGTCCTCAGCTATTAGTCTTTACTTATACTGAGTCTAACAAAGATTGATTTTAGATAATCAACAAGGGCGCGTAGGGTACGAAATATACCGCTACATGCTGTCTGGCGGCCTCCATCGACCCGGCTGCGGGTCTTTATCCATTGGTGGCGAGGAATACCCGCGTGATCAAGAAAATCCTGATCGCCAACCGAGGCGAAATTGCCGTCCGTATCGTGCGCGCCTGCGCTGAGATGGGCATCCGCTCGGTGGCCATTTACTCCGAAGCCGACCGTCACGCCCTGCACGTTAAGCGCGCCGATGAAGCGCACTTTATTGGCGAAGACCCGCTGGCCGGTTACTTAAACCCGCGCAAGCTGGTCAATTTGGCGGTGGAAACCGGCTGTGATGCCCTGCACCCCGGCTATGGCTTTCTCTCGGAAAACGCTGAGCTGGCGGAAATCTGCGCCGAGCGCGGCGTCAAGTTCATCGGCCCTTCCGCTGAAGTGATTCGGCGCATGGGTGACAAAACTGAAGCCCGCCGCAGCATGATGGCGGCTGGTGTGCCCTGCACCCCCGGTACCGAAGGCAACGTGGCCGATCTGGCTGAAGCCCTGCGCGAAGCTGAGCGCATCGGCTATCCGGTGATGCTGAAGGCGACTTCCGGTGGTGGTGGTCGCGGCATTCGCCGTTGCAACAGCCGCGAAGAGCTGGAGCAGGCCTACCCACGGGTGATTTCCGAGGCCACCAAAGCCTTTGGTAGCGCCGAGGTGTTCCTCGAAAAATGCATCATCAATCCCAAGCACATTGAAGCCCAAGTGCTGGCGGATTCTTTTGGCAATACCGTGCATCTGTTTGAGCGCGATTGCTCCATTCAGCGCCGTAACCAAAAGCTGATCGAAATCGCCCCCAGCCCGCAGCTCACCCCGGAGCAACGCGCCTATATCGGCGATTTGGCGGTGCGCGCCGCTAAGGCGGTAGGCTACGAAAATGCCGGTACCGTGGAGTTTCTGCTCTCTGAAGGGCAGGTGTACTTCATGGAGATGAATACACGGGTGCAGGTGGAACACACCATCACCGAAGAAATCACCGGCATCGACATCGTGCGTGAGCAAATCCGCATCGCCTCCGGGCTGGTGCTGTCGGTGAAGCAGGAAGATATCCAATACCGTGGCTTTGCCCTGCAATTTCGGATTAACGCCGAAGACCCGCGCAATAACTTTTTGCCCAGCTTTGGCAAGATCACCCGTTATTACGCTCCCGGCGGCCCCGGTGTGCGTACCGATACGGCGATTTACACCGGCTACACCATTCCGCCCTACTACGATTCTATGTGCCTGAAGCTGATTGTCTGGGCACTGACTTGGGAAGAGGCGCTAGATCGTGGTCGCCGGGCCTTGGATGACATGCATCTGCAAGGGGTGAAGACCACCACCACCTACTACCAGCAGATTCTGGCCAACCCTGAGTTTCGCAGCGGACAGTTCAATACCAGCTTCGTGGACAGCCATCCTGAATTGCTGAACTACTCCATTAAACGCAAGCCGGGCGAATTAGCTCTGGCCATCGCCGCCGCCATCGCCGCCCACGCGGGCCTATAACCCATAGACAGCCGCTGGAGGCGGGAGGGCTGAAGGACTGGACGAGGAAGCGGCTTTTTCGTCCAGCCTTTAGCCTAGAGCCTTCAGCGAGGAGAACCGAATCATGAGCCAAAGAAAAATCACCCTCACCGATACCATCCTGCGCGATGCCCACCAATCGCTGCTGGCCACCCGCATGCGTTTGGAAGACATGCTGCCCATCTGTCCGAAACTTGATCAGGTCGGCTATTGGTCACTGGAAGTATGGGGCGGCGCGACCTTTGATGCCTGCGTGCGTTTTCTGAAGGAAGACCCCTGGGAGCGTCTGCGTGCTCTGCGTAAAGCCCTGCCTAACACCCGTCTGCAAATGCTACTGCGTGGCCAAAACCTGCTCGGCTATCGCCACTACAGCGATGACGTGGTAGAGGCCTTCGTGGCTAAAGCGGCTGAAAATGGCGTGGACGTGTTCCGTGTGTTCGATGCCATGAACGACGTGCGCAACCTAGAAACCGCCATCCGTGCGGTGAAAAAGGCCGGTAAGCACGCCCAAGGCACCATCAGCTATACCACCAGCCCGGTACACACCAACGAGGCCTTCGTGGAGCAAGCCAAGGCCATGGCGGCCATGGGCATCGACTCGCTGGCCATCAAAGACATGGCAGGCTTGCTGACCCCTTACGCCACCGGCGATCTGGTCAAAGCGCTGAAAACCGCATTGCCTGATCTGGACGTGGTGATTCACTCCCACGATACCGCCGGTGTGGCCGCTATGTGCCAGCTCAAAGCCATTGAAAACGGCGCAGACCGCATCGACACGGCCATCTCTAGCATGGCTTGGGGCACCAGCCATCCGGGTACCGAGTCCATGGTCGCTGCCCTGCGTGGCAGCGAGTTTGACACCGGCCTTGACCTGACATTGCTGCAAGAAATCGGTCTGTACTTCTACGCGGTGCGCAAAAAGTACCACCAGTTTGAAAGCGCCTTTACCGGCGTAGACACCCGCGTGCAGGTCAACCAAGTACCGGGTGGCATGATCTCCAACTTGGCCAACCAGCTCAAAGAGCAGGGCGCACTGCATCGGATGGATGAAGTGCTGGCCGAGATTCCCCGCGTGCGCGAAGACCTCGGTTTCCCGCCTCTGGTGACTCCGACCTCGCAAATCGTCGGTACTCAGGCCTTCTTCAACGTGCTGGCCGGTGAGCGCTACAAAACCATCACCAACGAGGTCAAACTCTACCTGCAAGGCCGTTACGGCAAAGCGCCGGGTCTGGTGAATGAAAAACTGCGCCGCCAAGCCATCGGTGGGGAAGAGCTGATCGAGTGCCGTCCGGCTGATTTGCTTAAACCGGAGCTGGATCGCCTGCGTCAGGAGATCGGTGCTTTGGCTAAGTCCGAAGAAGACGTACTGACCTTCGCCATGTTCCCGGACATTGGCCGTAAGTTCTTGGAAGAGCGCGAAGCCGGCACCCTGCAACCTGAAGCCCTGTTGCCCATCCCAGATGGCAATGCCCAAGCCGTGGGCGGCGAAGGTGTACCTACCGAGTTCGTGATCGACGTACACGGCGAAAGCTACCGCGTGGACATCACCGGTGTGGGCGTGAAGGGCGAAGGCAAGCGCCATTTCTACCTGTCCATCGACGGTATGCCAGAAGAGGTGGTGTTCGAGCCGCTGAACCAATTCGTCGGTGGTGGCAGCAGCGGTAAACGCCGCCAAGCCAGCGCGCCGGGTGATGTCAGCACTAACATGCCGGGCAATATCGTCGATGTGTTGGTCAAGGAAGGCGATGTGGTGAAGGCCGGGCAGTCACTGCTGATTGCCGAGGCCATGAAGATGGAAACCGAGGTACAAGCGCCCATTTCCGGCACGATCAAAGCGGTGCATATCGTCAAGGGTGATCGCGTCAACCCCGGTGAGCTGCTGATTGAAATCGCAGGCTAAGCAACTCTGAGCGCGGCGCGCCCCTTACCTCTGAGCAAGGGGTGCGCCGCGTAGCCGATCAAAATGTAGCCTTGCGCCTAAGTGGCGCAGTGCTACCATGGGCTATCTGCTCCAGATGCCCAGAACCTGCGTGATGCCGCTTGCTAAATCTACCCTTCTAAAACGTCGGTTCAGCCTGCATGAGTGGATCTGGCGAGCCTTTGTGCGGGGCGCGCTGATTCCTTTGGTCTTGGTGGAGACGGTGCTGATTGCCGCTTACCTGCTGACCAATACCGCCATCCGCGATGCTCAAACCGAGTACCTGCGCAAGGTAGCGGTTGCTGAGCTGGAGAAAGCCTCTCACCGCGAATCCCATCTGATTAATGAGCAGCTCGCAAGGGTCAGCACCATGACCGAGCTGTACCGTAACTTAGCGGCCCAAGCCCTAAAGGTTGAACCCTCCGCATCCCTTGCGCCGCCAAGCTTGGCCTTATTGCCCAGTGGAGTGCGCTACAGCCCGCAAGATAACGGCGGAGCGGCCAGTTTTTACTCAGGTGTCACGCCAGCGGATCAGCAGGATCTGCACAAGGTGGCTCAGTTGGCCAGCCTTGATCCCTTGATGAAGGAAATCAAAGAGCGCCATCCCTTGGTGGCCAGCCTCTACTTCAATACTTGGGACAGCTATAACCACATCTACCCGTGGTTTTTTACGCCTGACCAGTATCCACATGATCTAGCCATCCCTGACTTTAATTTCTACTACTTGGCCGACGCCCGCCACAACCCTGAGCGCCGCCAGCTCTGGACAGAGGTCTACCTAGACCCAGCAGGCCAAGGCTGGATGATGTCAGCCATTGCGCCGGTCTATCGCGAGGATGTTCTAGAGGGCGTGGTGGGCTTGGATATCACCGTCAGCACACTGTTAGAGCAAATCAGCCACCTGAATGTGCCTTGGAACGGCTATGCCATGCTGATCAGCGACAAGCTGAATATCATGGCCCTGCCTAAGGCCGGTGAGTACGACTTCGGTCTGCGCGAACTGACGCGCCACTCCTATGATGAGGCTGTGCGTAAGGAGCTGTTCAAACCTGAAGACTTCAACCTCGCCAAACAGCAAAAGACCGCGATGCTGGCCAAGCAGCTAGTCGCCCAGCCAGAAGGCCGGATGACACTTAGGTTGGCCGATGGTGAGATGCATTTAGTGGCTTGGAATACCGTCGAGCAGACCGGCTGGCATCTGTTGATGGTAGTGCCCGAAGAGGAGGTGTACGCCGAAACCGATAGCCTAAGCCACCGCTACAAACAAATTGGCTACCTGATGATTGCCGGGTTGCTGGTGTTCTACCTGCTGTTCTTTAGCTTTTTGTGGTGGCGCGCACAGCACCTGAGTAAGGCCTTGCAAGTGCCCATTATCGGTATCCGGCAGATGATGGCGCAAATCGGTGAGGGCCATTGGCGGCCTGAGACGGTGGATTCGGAAATCCGCGAACTCAATGACATGGTGCGACACACTGCAACCATGGGTACCCAGCTTGAGCGCAGCGAGCAGCAGCGCGACAAAACCCAACAGCGCCTAGAGTTAGTGTTAGACAGCGCCACGGAAAGCCTTTGGGAGCACGATCAGCAAACCGGCTGGATCTTCCTACGCGGGCGTTTTTGCCAGCGCTTTGGATTGGCTTCGGACTCCATCAGCGAAGAAGCCTTTTTGCAACGCATTCACCCGGACGATGTGGCGCGCTTTAAGACGTCGCGCACCCTAATTGAAGAAAACAGTGGTCTTTGTGAAGCAGAGTTTCGTTTTCGGGATGCCAGCAATCGCTACCACTGGCTGCTAGGGCGTGGGCGCGTGGTGGAATATGACAGCCTCACGGGTGAGCCGCGCCTACTGGCCGGTACCTATGTAGACATTGATGCCCTTAAGTCCACTGAGGAAGATTTGCGCCAAGCCAGCCTAGAAGCACAGGCGGCCAGTCGGGCCAAATCGCGCTTTATCTCCAGCGTCAGTCACGAGCTGCGCACCCCCCTTAATGCTATTCACGGCTTTGCCCAGTTGATGCAAATGGAGCACGAAGCCAAGCTCGATCAAGGGCAGGATAATGAACGGGAGTACCTCACAGAAATACTGGTAGCTAGTCGTCACCTTGGCGCTTTGGTGGATGACATCCTCAATTGGGCAAGCATTCAGGCTGAGAAACCGCGCCTTGATGTGCAACAGGTCAATGTGGCTCATCTGCTGGCCGAGTGCGCCGAACTGATTCGCCTTGAAGTGGAAACTCAGGGCTTACACCTAGAGCTATTGCCGGTTGAGCCGAGCTTAACGCTAGAAGTCGATCCGCGCCGCCTGCGTCAGGTGATGCTCAATTTGCTATCCAACGCCATCAAATATAACCGTCCCGGCGGCCATATTATTCTGAGCGCTCAAACCCTGTCTGGACGGGTGCGTTTAAAGGTAGAAGATAATGGCCAAGGCATCAGTAGCACCTTACAGAGCAAGCTCTTTGAACCCTTCCAGCGGCTTGGGCAAGAGAACACCGCCATCCAAGGCACCGGCATTGGCCTGTCGCTGTGCCGCGAGTTCGCGCAATTGTTGGGCGGAGAAATGGGCCTACAGACTGAGCTGGGGCAGGGCAGTTGTTTTTGGATTGAACTACCCTTGCTAGAGCCCTTCGACACTGCCGTAGAAAGCCCCACCACCGAGGTCAGCGCCTCTGAGCCAGAGCCCGTTCTTGGTACGCGCCAGATCCTCTACGTGCAGCATCACCCTGAACAGTCTGGATGCGCCGCTGAAGCCCTTGTCGGATTGGCTCAGGTGACACTGGCTAGCAGCGCTGCCATGGCGCTAGAGCAAGCCCTGATCCATACTCCGGATCTGCTGGTGCTGGATCTAAACCTCCCCGACATGACTGGTGAAGAACTGATCCAGCAACTACGCTGCCGCTCTAACCTACAACATTTACCCGTAGTGGTATTGATTAACGAGGCGGAGATTGAACGTTTGATGGCGCTCAGCTTTCAAGGGGTGCTGCTCTATCCCCTGAATTTGGATGACCTGCGCGATCAAGTCACCGCACTGTTGCAGGAGGCCCACTGAGATGCTCCCAGATGGCTTGCGTGATGCCCGCGTGGTAGTGATTGATGACATCGCCCCCAACTTGCGGCTGTTGGAGTCTGGTTTACGAGCCTTTGGCCTGCGCCAAATCAAGGCCTTTGGCTGCTCTGCCGAAGGGCTAACATGGCTACAAAGTCAGCCTTGGGATTTGCTGCTGCTGGACTTGAACATGCCCACGCCCAATGGCTTTGAGATTTTAGAAGCCTTACAGGGGCGCGATGCCAGTTGTCAGCCCATTATTGTTGTGACCGCCCTAAACGATACTCAAGATCGACGACATGGCCTGCAATTGGGGGCTAACGACTACATCTGTAAACCTGTGGATCTCTCCGAACTCCTGCTGCGGGTCTGCAATACCCTGCAATTAAGTCTGGCCAGCCAAGCACTGCAACAGGAGCGCACAAACCTAGAGCAGCATGTACGAGAGCGCACCCAGCAGTTACAGGAAAGCCACGAAGCCGTGCTGCGCAGCCTATGCCGCGCCGCCCAATACCGAGATAACGAGACCGGCAATCACATCCTGCGTATTGGTGAGTCAGCCGCCTTGTTTGCTCAGACACTGGGTAAAGACCCGGAGTGGGTGGAGTGCATCCGACAAGCGGCACCTATGCACGATATCGGCAAGATCGCCATTCCCGATGGCATTCTTGGCAAACCGGGCAAGCTGACCGAAGAAGAGCGCAAGGTGATGAGCAGCCACGCGCGGATTGGCTACGAAATCCTCGACGACTTCAAGCACTCCACCCTGATGGCTGTGGCGGCAGAAATTGCCCTTTGTCACCACGAAAAATGGGATGGCAGCGGTTATCCTCAAGGGCTGCGCGGCGAGGAAATCCCCCTGTCGGCGCGCATTGTGGCGCTTTGCGATGTCTATGATGCTCTGCGCTCTGTACGACCTTATAAGAAATGTTGGCCCCTTGACGAGGCCCGCGCCTACATCATCGAACAAGCGGGCCGGCACTTTGACCCGACCTTGGTTGAGGTGATGCAGGGCTTGATTGATTCGCTGGAAATGCTGCACCAACGTCTACCCGATGTTGCCGAGGAGGACGACCCGCACTGCCCAGTGCTCTGACTGGGATGATCTGCGCGGTTTTCAGGTATACTGCAACGTTTCGAGCCCGCCGCTTGCCGATTGGGTTCCCAACACCACAAGCCACGCCCTTTGCGTGGCTTGTTGTTTTTTACTGCGCTGCGAGCGCCGCGAGAAGAGGCACGATCATGAGCGTACTGGTAGGCGTGATCATGGGCTCCAAGTCCGACTGGTCCACCATGAGCCATACCGCTGAGATGCTGGATAAGCTAGGCATCCCCCACGAGGTGACGGTAGTGTCCGCGCACCGCACGCCAGACCTGCTCTTTCAGTACGCTGAGCAGGCAGAGTCGCGCGGGCTGCGGGTGATTATCGCCGGAGCGGGTGGCGCAGCGCATTTGCCGGGCATGTGTGCGGCTAAGACCCACTTGCCGGTGCTGGGTGTGCCGGTGCAGTCTTCCATGCTATCCGGGGTGGATTCGCTGCTGTCCATCGTGCAGATGCCTGCCGGGGTGCCGGTGGCCACTTTAGCCATTGGCAAAGCTGGCGCAGTCAATGCGGCCTTGCTGGCCGCCAGCGTGCTTAGCCATGAGTTTCCCGAATTTCGGGCCGCCCTCAAGCAATTCCGCGATGAGCAAACCCAAACCGTATTGGAAAACCCGGACCCGCGCGTTTTTTAACGCGCTATGCCCCGCCGCGACCCTTTGCCCTTTGCTGTGACCTGGCCGCCTTTGGCGAAGCTGTGGCCTCTGGAGAACTGAACCCATGAAAATCGGTGTAATCGGTGGCGGCCAGTTGGGCCGTATGTTGGCTCTGGCGGGGATTCCGCTGGGTATGGACTTCATCTTTCTTGACCCTGCGCCGGATGCGTGCTCGGCCACCCTCGGTGGGCATATTCAGGCCGGTTACAGCGATCAAACGGCCCTGCGCCAACTGGCCGATGGCGTGGATCTGCTGACCTTTGAGTTTGAAAGTGTGCCTGCGGAAACCGTGGCCTTCCTCGAACAATTTGTGCCGGTCTATCCCTCTGCCGCTGCGCTGCGGATTGCCCGTGACCGTTGGTTCGAGAAGTCCTTATTCCGCGAGCTGGACATCCCCACGCCGAGCTTTGCCAACGTGCTGTCTCAGCATGAATTAGAGCAGGCCGTGGACAGTATCGGTCTGCCCGCCGTATTGAAAACCCGCACCCTAGGCTATGACGGCAAGGGGCAAAAAGTCCTGCGCAGCCCTGCCGATCTTGAGGGAGCCTTTGCCGAGTTGGGTAGCGTGCCCTGCCTACTGGAAGGCTTTGTGCCCTTTAGCGGCGAAGTCTCCTTGGTGGCAGTGCGCGCCAGAAGCGGCGAAACGCGCTTTTATCCCTTGGTACACAACACTCATGTGGACGGCATTTTGCACCTGTCCATCGCCAGCCAAGCCCATCCCTTGCAAGCACAGGCTGAGGATTACGTCAGCCGCGTACTGAAGCATCTGGATTACGTCGGGGTGCTGGCCTTTGAGTTTTTTGAGGTCGCCGGTGGCCTCAAGGCCAACGAGATTGCCCCGCGTGTGCATAACTCTGGGCACTGGACTATTGAAGGGGCGCTGTGCAGCCAGTTTGAGAACCATCTACGGGCCATTGCCGGTCTGCCCCTAGGTTCCACGGCGCGGCGTTGCGAGAGCGCCATGCTCAACTTCATCGGCAGCGTACCGCCGGTTGAGCAGGTTGCCGCCATTGAGGACTGCCACCTGCACCACTATGGCAAAGCCTTTAAAGCCGGACGCAAAGTCGGGCACGCCACCCTGTGCAGTCCTGATCGCGCCACCCTAGAGCAGCGAATTGCCGAAGTGCGCGCCTTGATCAACTACCTCTGAGGGGGCGCTATGATCTTCCCTCTGAGTCTGCGGATGAGCCGCCTGCTGTTACTGGGCTTGCTGAGCCTTGGCCTAGCCACTGTTGGGCATGCCGCTGCACCTGCGCCCGAGCTGGATTGGCTGGAGTTGATGCCCCCGGAAGACCAGCAAGCGCTGGAAAATATGCCGGACATCACCCATCAGACCCCAGAAGGTCAGGGCTTTAGCGATCAACGCCAGCTTCAGCAGGTTAAAGGCTTGCCTGAGGTGATGTATTCGGCAAAAACCGTGGCGGCCTTGAATGGCCAGCGGGTGCGTCTTGGCGGCTATCCTGTACCGCTGGAAACCGATGCCAAAGGGCGCGTTACCCAGCTATTTTTAGTGCCCTATCCGGGGGCTTGCGTGCATGTACCGCCGCCGCCGCCCAATCAAATCGTCTTGGTGCGCTACGCCAAGGGCATTGAGTTGGATGACATCTACACCCCGCTGTGGGTAGAAGGCCCGCTGAGTGTGCAAAGCACTCGCAACGCCTTAGCCGATGCCGCTTACAGCCTAAATGCCAGCGATATCCGCCCCATCGGTGAGGAAGGCTTCTAGCGGCTGGGGCAGGGCTAAAGATAGGCAACTCCAATGGGCATCAGTGGATTATTCAATTTAGCGATGCCCCGGCCCCTGACGTAAGGTATGCCCAACGACGCATTTCAATGTCCAGCTCAGCAGGCTGGATAATCCCCTCTCAGTCATGGAGTACTGCCAAGATGTTGGACGCTAATCTTAAGACTCAGTTAAAGGCTTATCTGGAAAAGGTAACCCTGCCCTTTGAAATCGAAGCCTCACTGGATGACAGCGCTAAATCTCAAGAGCTGCTGAGTCTTTTGCAAGACATCATCGGGCTGTCCGACAAGATCAGCTTAAAAACCGATGGTCAGGACGCGCGCAAGCCTTCCTTCTCGCTGAATCGTCCCGGCGAACAGATCGGCCTGCGCTTTGCTGGGCTGCCCATGGGCCACGAATTCACCTCGCTGGTGCTGGCGCTCTTGCAGGTCGGCGGCTATCCCTCTAAGGCCAGTGCTGAAACCATCGAGCAAATCAAAGCGCTGGATGGCGATTATCAGTTCGAGACTTACTTCTCCCTGTCCTGCCAGAACTGCCCGGATGTGGTACAGGCGCTGAACCTGATGGCCGTGCTCAATCCTAAGATCAAGCATGTGGCCATTGAGGGCTCGCTGTTCCAGAAGGAAGTGGAAGAGCGCCAAATCATGGCCGTGCCCAGCATCTACCTGAACGGTCAGCCGTTTGGCCAAGGCCGCATGGAGCTGGTGGAAATCCTCGGCAAGCTGGACACCGGCACCGCCGCCCGCGAAGCCGAAAAGCTCAACGCCAAGGATGCCTTTGATGTGCTGATCATCGGCGGTGGCCCGGCGGGTGCCTCAGCGGCCATTTATGCCGCGCGTAAAGGCATTCGCACCGGTCTGGTGGCAGAGCGCTTTGGCGGACAGGTGATGGATACCTTGGCCATCGAGAACTTCATCTCCATCCCAGAAACCGAAGGCCCGAAACTGGTTGCCGAGCTGGAAAACCATGTCCGCCAGTACGAAGTGGACATCATGAACCTGCAACGCGCCAGCAAACTGATTCCGGCGAGCACAGCAGGTGGTTTGGCTGAGGTGCAATTTGAGTCGGGCGCGTCCCTCAAAGCCAAGACGGTCATTTTAGCCACTGGCGCGCGCTGGTGCGAAATGAACGTACCGGGCGAGCAGGAATACCGCGCCAAAGGCGTCGCCTACTGCCCACACTGCGACGGCCCGCTGTTCAAAGGTAAGCCAGTGGCAGTGATTGGCGGCGGTAACTCTGGCGTGGAAGCGGCCATTGATCTGGCCGGTGTGGTCGGGCATGTCACCCTGCTGACCCGTAGCGTATTGCGTGCTGATGCAGTGCTGCAACGCAAGCTGCTGAGTCTGCCTAACGTGACCGTCATCACCCACACAGAAATCCTTGAGGTGAAAGGCGATGGCCACAAGGTGAACGGACTGGCCTACCGTGACCGCAACACTGGTGAGCAACATCTGCTGGCGCTGGAGGGTGTCTTTGTGCAGATCGGCCTGCTGCCTAACACCGACTGGCTGAAAGGCACAGTAGAGCTGAGCAGCCGAGGTGAAATCGTCATCGACGAGCGCGGCCAAACTTCGCTGCCGGGCATCATCGCCGCGGGGGATGTCACCACTGTGCCCTATAAGCAGATCGTGATTGCGGTGGGCGAGGGTGCCAAAGCGGCGCTGACAGCCTTTGATCACCTGATCCGCCATTAAATCGCATTGGGCTTCAGGCCCAAAAAGCAAACAGAGCGCCCGGTCATCGTACCGGGCGCTCTGTTTTATGGCCTGAGGGCTGCTATAGCAGCGCCGCTAGGCCCCTTGCAACGCCAGCGCGGGCCAGTCTGCTTGTGGCAGGACAGGCCAACCGTTTCGGGGGACAACGCTGGTCCATCTAGGGGGGGAGAAACACCGGGCAGAGGGTGGTTCTGCCACAGTATTGGCTAAGGTTTGGACTGATAGGGATGGTATCAGTGGCCTAGGCCTAGGCTGAAGAGGTCTTACGACTCATACCAGCAGCGCGCAGAATATCCTCCCTTTGGCCTAGAACATAGTCGGCAAAAGTCGAACAACTGGGTTGTACACACAGACGGCAATACTTGTTTGCCCAAAATACGCGAGTATTTCCCTTAGCTGCCGTTACAGTGTTCATGACCTACATGGGCAATGAGATGTTTTCATGCACAGGGCGACGGTCTGCCGGGTTTTTGCCTATCTGCCAAAATGAGAAATGCCCATGTTTTTAAAAAAATCCCTTCGGTTGCAGATGCTGGCATTACTGAGTGGCAGCCTGTTACTGATGTTAGGCCTCTCGTTTAGCAGCCTCCATTTGCTCTCCAATGCTTTGCAAGACTACCGGGATTTACTGCAAGGCCCGTTACGTGCCACGGAGTTGGCCAATGAGGCCAGCCTTGCTTTTAAAGAGCAGGTGCAGGAGTGGAAAAACGTATTATTGCGCGGCAGACAACCCGCCAGCCTTGATAAATATTGGGGGCAGTTTGAAGCACGCGAGCGCCAAGTACAGCAGATATTGGATGATTTGACGGCTCTGTCCACACTGGATAGCCCCTTAAAAGACCAAGCAAAGCAGCTCCGCTATGAGCATCAGCAACTGGGCGAAGCCTATCGGCGCGGCAAGCAGGCCTTTCTTGATGCGGGTGCAGAGCCGCGAATTGGCGACAAAGCGATGCAGGGCATAGATCGGCCCGCCACCGAACGGATGAAGGCTCTGACCCAGCAGTTAATCGAACAAGGGCAGCGCATTGCTGAGCAGATCAAAGAAGGCGAGCAATCAACCCGGCAACTGTCCATCCTTCTGATGCTTGGCGCAACGCTGTTGATTGGTTTGAGCAGTCTCTGGCTGGTCAATAGCTGGTTGATTGGCCCTATTCAGCAATTAATCCACTACATCAGCCAACTGAGTCAGGGGCGTTTTGAACAGTCGGTGAGCATCCTACGTCAGGATGAGCTTGGCGCGTTGGCACAGGCGGCTAATCGGTTGCGCAGTTTCTTGCTGGAAACCTTCGCGCAGTTGGAGCAAAGCGCCAAGGCGTTAAACCACACCAGCAGCGATTTGCAGAGGGTTGCCCGCCATATGGCCGAGGGCTCGCAGCAGCAGTTTGCGCAGACGGACTTGGCCGCCACCGCCATGCACGAGATGTCGGCGACGGCAGAGGAAGTCTTTCAGCACGCAGCGAGTGCGGCCAAGGCCACTGATGGCGCAGAGCAGGCTGCCCAGCAAGGCGAGGCGGTGATGACGGCAACCATTAGCACCATCTCGCGGATTCGGGAAGAAATCGACAGCACCGCGTTGGTGATCCAACAATTAGAGCGCGACAGCAGCCAGATCGGCACGGTGCTAGAGGTGATTCGCAGCATTGCCGAACAGACCAATTTGCTGGCGTTAAACGCAGCCATTGAAGCAGCGCGGGCTGGAGAGGCCGGACGCGGCTTTGCGGTGGTTGCCGATGAGGTACGCACCTTGGCTTCCCGCACTGCGGAATCCACCGCCGAAATTCAACGCATCATCGAGGCGGTACAGGGTGGGGCCTTGAATGCGGTAAAAGCCATCGGACAGGGCCAATCACGCACTGAAGAAGGGGTCACGCAGATCAGCGAGGCCGGAGCCGCTTTGCAGGCGATTACCCGAAGCGTGGCCTCCATCCGTGAGATGAATCAGCAGATAGCCCACGCCGCTGAAGAGCAAACCTCGGTGGCAGAGACGATCTCCCGCAACCTAAGTCAAATCACCGGGATTGCCCAAGCCAATCAAGGCCATATGCAGCGCACTGAACAGGCCAGTCAGGCGTTACTCCAGCAGTCTGAGCAACTCAATCAGGTATTGGCTCAGTTGGCGCGTTAAGCAGCGCGGTGAGGGCGGCACATCCAATGCAGGTAGCGGCCCAGTCCCGCAAAGGCTGGGTGCCGCCGGTAGGCCAGCTCCATCTCCAGCAGTTCTGCCACATCGGTGCGGGCTTGGAAGTCGGCGGGCATGTAATCGTGGAAAACCCGCACGCCGCTGCGCTGGATGATCTGCCAATCAGGGCTCATCAGCTCTTCTAGGCTGCGCGGATCAAGGGGTTGCTGCGGGGTGAGGCTCTGGCGTTCTCCGGCCATCTGTCCGCTACGCAGCTTTTTAAAGTGCCCTTTGAGTAGGTTGCGATAGATCAGCGCGTCGCGGTTGTAAAAGGCCAGCGACAGCCAGCCCTCAGGCGCAGTTAGGCGGTGCAAGACTGGGAGAATGGCCTGTGGATCGGCCAGCCATTCCAGCACCGCATGGCAGACCACCAGATCAAAGGGTTCACTGAGTTGCTCTTCCAGATGCTGCCAATCGCTTTGGATAAACTGCCCCGTCAGGCCCGCTTCAGCAAACTGCGCCTGTGCGCCTTCTAGCATGGGTAGCGCCGGTTCGCTGAGGGTCACTTGATGGCCCTGTTGTGCCAGCCAAAGGCTCATGTGGCCTAGGCCCGCGCCCACATCCAATACCCGCAACGGGCGCTTGGGCAGTTGTTCGGTAAGGTCAGCTTGTAAGACCGCCAAGCGAATAGCGCCCTTGGCTCCACCGTAGATTTTTTCGGCAAAACGCCGAGCCAGTTCATCGAAGTGGCGGTCGCTCATGGGCAGCTCCGGGGCAGTGATTAGGGCAGGCAGGGGCAATCGAAGGCTGCGGAGTGTGCCTGCTTTGCTAGGCGAGGTAAATCACCGGGGTGTTATGCTCAGCAGCCCTGAACGGCTGCCCCGGTGAGCCCATGTCTGAGTTGATCCCCATCGTCAAAGAATGCCTGTTAGCCCTGCAAGAGCAGTTCTGTGCTGCGCTGGAAGCTGAAGAAGGACAGGCGCGCTTTCAGGAAGACCTTTGGCAGCGTCCCAGCGGTGGCGGCGGTCGCACGCGGGTGATGGCAGAGGGCGAGCTGTGGGAAAAGGGCGGAGTGAATTTCTCCCACGTCTTTGGCGAGGGTCTGCCCGCCAGTGCCACGGCGCAGCGGCCTGAACTGGCCGGACGGCGTTTTGAGGCGCTGGGCGTATCCTTGGTCATGCACCCACGAAATCCCTATGTGCCGACCTCCCATGCCAACCTGCGCTTTTTTGTGGCCGAAGCGCCCGGTGAATCGCCGATTTGGTGGTTTGGCGGCGGCTTCGACCTGACGCCCTATTACGGTTTTGACGAAGACTGCCTGCATTGGCATCAGGTGGCGCGTGCGGCCTGTGAAGCCTTTGGCCCTGAGGTCTATCCGCGCTACAAGGCATGGTGTGATCGCTACTTCTACCTTAAACATCGGGCGGAACCGCGCGGCATCGGCGGACTGTTTTTTGATGATTTGAATGAAGGGGGCTTCGAGCGCTGTTTGGCCTTTATTCAGGCCATCGCCAAGGCTTATTTGGACGGCTATTTGCCGCTGGTACGCCGTCGGCGCGCCATGGCCTATGGCGAGCGCGAGCGCAAGTTTCAGTCGCTCCGTCGGGGCCGCTACGTGGAGTTCAATCTGGTGCATGACCGTGGCACCTTATTCGGCCTGCAATCGGGCGGGCGCACCGAGTCGATCCTGATGTCCCTGCCGCCAGTGGTGCATTGGGACTACGACAGTCACCCCGAACCGGGCAGCCCTGAAGCACGTCTCACCGAGTATTTTCTGCAAGAACGCGACTGGCTGAAGGAGGCCGCACCATGACAGACCGCTATGCCGTTTTTGGTAACCCCATTGCACACAGCAAATCCCCACAGATCCATCAGCTATTCGCCGAACAAACCCAGCAAGACTTGCACTACGAAGCGCTGCTCGCGCCGCTGGATGACTTTGCCGGAGCCGCGCGTAGCTTCTTTGCCAGCGGACGCGGTGCCAATGTCACGGTGCCCTTTAAAGAGGAAGCCTATCGGCTGGCCGATGAGCTAAGCGACCGGGCGCGCCGCGCTGGAGCCGTCAACACCCTCAGCAAGCTGGCGGACGGTCGGCTGCTTGGCGATAACACCGACGGCGCAGGTTTGGTCAGCGATTTACGGCGTAACGCCGGGGTGATCCTTAAAGGTCAGCGCATTTTGCTGCTGGGTGCGGGCGGCGCAGTGCGCGGCGTACTAGCCCCGTTGCTGGCCGAACAACCGGCGCAACTGGTGATTGCCAATCGCACTGAAGATAAAGCCGTGCAACTGGCGGCGCTCTTTGCTGAATTAGGCCCGGTCACGGCAGCACGCTTTGACAGCCTCCATCAAAGCTTTGACCTGATCATCAACGGTACCTCGGCTAGCCTGTCGGGGGATTTGCCACCGATTGCCGCCAGCTGCATCCAAGCCGGGCATACCCAGTGCTACGACATGATGTACGGCAAAACCGCCACCGCCTTCAACCGCTGGGCAGCCGAACAGGGCGCGGCCCGCACACTAGACGGCTTGGGTATGCTGGTCGAACAAGCCGCCGAAGCCTTTGCGCTATGGCGTGGGCTGCGCCCTGAGGGTGCGCCGGTGTTGGCTCAGCTGCGTGAGTTGTTGGCAGCGGGCTAAGAGCTTGCTGCAGGCGTTGCGCCCCGGTTTCTTGCGGGCCGCGCTAACCTGATTTTTTGAGCGCCTGCTTTCTCTAGCAGGCTGCTACCTTTGCGTAGCTCACTCCAAATCGCGAAGTATGGATGTACTGTGCGCCCTTTCGGAAAGCCGCGAGCTAAGAAAACCGCCGCCAGCGGCTATGCTCAACTCAAGGTGTACATGCAGGCCAGCTGCGCTCGCATAGCCAACCAAAGCATCGATGCTGAACTTCTGTATGCGGCTGTGTTTCAGATCGGAATACCGTGGGCGAGTGATTCCAAGGCGGGTGGCCTTCTCGGCATCCGTACCCGGCAGCTGTTCTAGGTACTGATTAAGTTTCATCAGCAGCGTAGAACGCACTTTCATATTTTCGGCTTCAGCTGGGGTATCTTCGATGGCATCCCAGATGCTGGAGAATGTTTGTTCAGTGGTCATGGTGATTCCCTCTTGAGGTCACGCAATCGGCGCGCAGCAAGGTCTATGTCTGTCTTGGCTGTCTGCTGGGTTGTCTTTCGGAAGCAGTGAAGTACCACAACAGCATCATCTATATTCGCGACGTAGATGACGCGGAAGGCACCGCTCTCTTCCCGAATGCGGATTTCCCGTACGCCGAGGCCGATATTCTTCATCGGTTTCCAGTCATCAGGATCGAGGCCGTTTTGCACACGGTCGAGCTGATGGCCGGCCTCCCGTTTGGCATCCAAGGGAAACTCGCGCAGCCTGTCGAGCGAGTCGCCAACGAACCTGACTGCCTTCACGCTTGCTCCTTCTTCTTGGCCAGTAACAGACAGGCATCATTCCACTATAGAGTTATCAGAAATAGTAACAACGTGATCGCAGCAACGCTAGATGGGCTTGGCTTGGCTTTTTGAAATTTTCATCTTTGTCAGCTATTGCGAATGAGCTGTTCCAATACCCCCTCTCCAATGGGTTCAGAGTGAGCTGTGGTTTCGGCGTGATAAAGGATGACATCATCGACACCTGCCGGCTCGCCCTTCACCACGTCCCAGCACCATGTACCGAAGCCGCCACGGGAGTTCACTGCCCTGACCCAGGCATCAAGGGCCATCCGCTTGGCCCGGTTCTGCTCCGAGTCTTCACCTTTGATCTCCAGCACCAGCTGCTTGCCGTTGGCCAGCCTGATCAGAAAGTCCGGCACGAACTTCCGTTTGCTACCCCGCCAGAGGTAGTAGATGTTGAATCCGAGGTGGTCATTCTTGGCGAAGGCCTGCACTTCGGCACGCTTCTCCAGCAGGTTGGCGGTGTAAGCCTCCCAGGTGCTGTCGGCAACCACATGGCTGATCTGCGACTTCTTGGCCTCCAGACACGGCTTTGTCGAATACCAGGTGCGCATCAGCTGGGTAGAGCCAATGGGGAATTCGCTGTCGAATACCGGCTCCAGCCGCTCGCAGTTCTGCTGCTGAACGTGAGTGACCACATGCGCCACGATCCGGTCGATGGACAGAGCGATCAGGATACGTTTACGCAGCGGGTCTTGGTGGAATAGCGAAGGAATCTCCAGTCGGTCGGAGCTGAAGAACTGCTCGACCAGCCGGATCAGTTGCTGGATCAGGATTTCTCGGCTTCCGGTGAAACCCTGCTGCATGGAAGCAAATGCCTTGCGGGCAGCCACGAACAGCAGCCGCTGCAGACGGAACTCCTCCGGCAGTTGCTCCAGGTCGATGGAAACAGCCTTCGACAGATCGGCAGCCCTTCCCAGAGCAGGCGCAAGATCGGCGGTGATGTGAATCTCTGCCGGGTTCAGCTTCAGTGGAGAAACCAGCGACCAGTCCACGACCAGCTGCGGTTGCACGGTAACATCCACCCGCAGCACATTCGGCCAGCTGATTTCCTGCTCGCTGCGCTCCTTCAGCGACTCGATCTGGGTACTTGGCTTGGGCGGCTTCCGTCCCCCTGTATCGGTGTCGTCCGTGTCCTGAAAGATAGACAGAGGCACGCCAAAGACGTTGACGTACTCAGGGACAAACAGATCACGCTCGATCCCATCCGGGCACAGCACCTGCTCGGTATCGTAGGAAACCCGGCGCAGACCACGGCCGATCACCTGCTCACACAGCAACTGACTGGTGAAGGCGCGCAGCCCCATGATGTGGGTGACGTTCTTGGCATCCCAGCCCTCGGACAGCATCGCCACGGAAATGACATTCTGCAGATCCTGGCCCGCCGTGTTGCGCTTGCCCACGTTGTCGATGATGGCCCGCAGCAGCAGCTCCTTCTTCAAGGTACGCAACTCGGCCTTCTTCGACTCCGGGATCTTCGCGGCCTCCAGAATCTCCTGCAGGACAGCCTCGTAAGCCTTGTCAGCCGTGGCCGTCTCACCAATCTCGGCCTTGTCCAGCACCTTCGAGTCCACCCGCAGGGTGCGCTCGGGAGCTTTCAGCTCGGGCCAGTAGGCATCCCCCTGGCGGAAGTAGTGCTCAATCCGCGCAGCCGTCTCGGTACGGTTGCACACCGTCAGCATCACCGGAGGCGACGCATGACCGCTTTCCTGCCACGCCTTGAGTGCTTCGCGCCAGTCAGCCCCCAGCAGGGTGTAAGCCTCCTGCACGATCTGCGGAAGTGCCTCGTGCGGCTCTGCGCCTCGACGGTTCAGGTCATCGGCAACTTCAGGTTCCCGGTAGAGGTGGTAGAGCTTGGATTTGTAGGTCTGGGTATTGGGCAGGGCGTTGTCTCGGACGACCACGCGGGGCGTCTTCACTAGGCCAGCTTCAATGGCATCGTTCAGGCCGAAGTCGGATACCACCCACTCGAACAGGGCGGACTCGGTGCTGGTCTTGCCGGTCGGCGCGAAGGGGGTTGCTGACAGGTCGAAGCAGCGGATGACGCGACGCATCTTGTGGATGCGATCCAGCCCCTCGATCCAGCGGGTGGCCTCTTCAAGATCGATACCCAGCTCTTCTGCATCCTTCTTGCTGACCTTGACTTCAGCCGGCTTGCGGTAAGCGTGGTGGGCCTCGTCATTGATGATGACCAGATCCTTGTAGCCCGCCAGCTTGCCCAAGATGCGCCGGACGTAAGCCTCATCGCTCTCAGTCCCTTTCTTGACCACGGAGCGTTCCTGCTCCTTCAGAGGCATCAGGGTGTGCCAGTTCTCGATCAGCAGTTCGGCCTGATTCAGCTTCTGCCGCATCGCCTCGTTGGGGCACAACGAGAAAGTATCGTAATAGTTCTCCGGGTGACCCGGCTTAAGGATCTGTAGACGCTCTTTAACCGTGAGGCCTGGTGCCACAATAAAGATCGCACGGGAGAAGTCCTTGTTGCGCTTCGGATAAGTGAGCGCATTCAGCACCTGCCAAGTGATGATCATCGCCATCACTGTAGTCTTGCCGCTGCCGGTCGCCATCTTGTTGCACAGGCGCTCCCAGGCTCCACCATCGCCAGGAATGGCAATGCCCTGCTTGAAGTCAGCGGGTGCCTCGACGTGCCAGATCAGCGTCTCGATGGCCTCCAGCTGGCAGAAGTAGAAGGCATAGTCGCGGTTGGTATCCGAGTCATACCAGTGTTCGAGCAGCTTGCGGGTGACCGAGGTAACGCCAGGATACCCAGCATCACGCCACGCATCGACACGCTCACGGATGCGATTGACCAGATCGAGTTGAACAGCCCGAACCGTGTTAGCTCGGGTATCGAAGATCTCATAACCCGCAGGGCGGCGGCCATCCATCAGCTGCAGCCGGTTGTCAGTCTTGCGCTGCCAGTGGTGCGTGGGGCGCTCGAAGGGGGAGCTAATGATCAGAGACTTGGCTTTGCTCATGATTTCCCTCTCAGCCCAGCGCCATGACTTTCAGCGATTCGATGCCGCGATCATCCACGATCTTGACGGCAATCTTGCGATTATCCCCGGCCTCGAACGGCAGGCTGACCGTGCCGTGGAACTTGTCCAGACGTGACTCGTCCAGCTCGGCCCGGATGTTCTTCTTCAGCTTCTCCCAGCCCTCACCCTTGCCCGCCATCGGGAAGAACACCTGATGCGGGAACAGACTGCGCTCGTCGTAATCGGTATCCAGCGACCACATGGCGATCTTGCTCTTGCCACCGGATACCAGCTCGCCCTTGGTGGTATCGAAGTAGTCGAAGCCATGTACCTCCACCTCGAAGCGGCCATCCTTGAGCTGGCGCACCTCGACATCGGGCTGGCCCATCAGCCAGAAACTCTGGTTGCTGCTGCGGGCCTTCTTCAGATCCTCGGTGAGCAGATCGATGTTCATCTGTGCCTTCAGCGCGGTGATGCCCTTGATGGCGTCAATGTCCTTGGCGGCTTCCGGGTCGAAGGTGAAGGCGCAGAACACCAGCATTTTCGGCAGCGGGAACAGATTGCCCGCCTCGTTCAAGGCGTTGGCCACCTGGCGCTGCTCCAGGGCAGCGTGCTCAGGGCCGAAGCTGACGACTACCCGCTCTCCCGTGTCGAGATGACCGGAGGCGTGCAGGCTCTGCATGTCCTTGTCGAACGGCAGCGGCTCCAGATCGGCGAACTTGAGAATCTGGCCACCCTTGCCCCGGATGCCCGTCTTCAGCAGCTCGGCCAGCCACTGGTGCTGGCGGCCGGATTCGCCGGTACGCGCAATGCTGGCATCGGCCTCATCGGGGCCAGAGGCTTCGTCCAGCGACTTGACGCTGGGGAACGGCACGGCCTCCACCGTGAAGGGGCCGGTGATGCGCAGTTTGCTCTTCGATACCGCAGGCTGGTCATACAGCACTTCCTGATCGGCATGGGCGGCAATGGACTCATCCATTTTTTGCTGCATGGCCTGTCGCGCGGCGTGAAAGGCATTAAACGCCTGCTCTATCCCAGAGAGCTCACGTTCCTTACCGGGCTGAGCCTTCTCATCCCAGTCTTGAATATCCGCAGGAAGCCACATCCGGGGAAAGTCGAAAGGAACTTCCCACTCCAACAATTGATCTGCTGAAAGAAATGCCAGCTTTTCCCCCCTTCGGCCACCACCGGTGACTACAAACGGCGGAATGGAGTAATCCTCGGCGGCATCTTTCAGCAGCGAATTGAGGTGTTCTAGAGCCTTTTCAATGGCGGGATGCAAACGCTCGTAGATACTGTCAATCTCCGGGTTGTTGGCGATGGACTTGAGGGTGACGTGCGGAACTGTCTTGTAGATGAAACCGCCCTTCAAACCTTCGTGCGGGTACTTCAGCTCGAAGTAGTCGAAGCTGGAGGTCATCAGTCGCTGCTTGGCCAGAGTGATGGCAACACGGGAGGTGTCACAGGTGATCCAGCGACGCCCCCACTTTTCGGCAACGAAGGCAGTGGTACCCGAACCACAGGTAGGGTCAAGAACCAAGTCCCCTGGATCAGTGGTCATCAAAACACATCGCGCAATAAATTTCTCCGCTGTCTCAACGACATATTGTTTACCGCGCGCAGCAGGCTTATCTGTCCAGCAATTCTCAAACTGAGAAAGCGGGAAATCTCTTTGGTATTGTTTGTAGTATGGATCTCTACCCAAGAGAAAAATCCGATTCGCCTTAATAAGTCGCTTCATACCATCCCGATTACTCGACCAGCTCTTCTTGCCGGGCGGCGGGTAAATCCCCCCCTGAAACTCCAACTCAAAGGTGCAACTCTCTGTGAAGCCAGATGAAGTAGCATTCCTGCGACGATAAACGCGATCTAGAAATTCGGAGCTTGAACGGTCCGTAGGAGCTTCATTTTCAGCGTCAAAGTCGATAAAGCGATACTCATTGTCATCACTAATATCCCTGCCTCGATAAAGCGGTCTAAACTTCATCTTAGTCAGATCTTTAGCGTACCAAACTATATAATCATAAACCTTGGCAACGCCTTTTTGGCCGAGAGGGTCAGTGGCCTTAAAAGCTATCTGTGCTGATAGATTGCTTGCCCCAAATACCTCATCAAGTATTTGTCTAACGTAATGAAGGTTTTCGTCAGAAATCTGCAAAAAAACACTTCCGCTCTCATGAAGAAGCTCCCGAGCCAATAGCAATCGATCCCGCAAATAGGCTAGGTAGGAGTGAATTCCCAGTTCCCAAGTATCACGGAATGCCTTGATCATTTCCGGTTCCTGGGTCAGATCCGCATCATTGCGATCCTTCACATCCCGCTTGCCCACGAACGGCTGGAAGTTGGAGCCGTACTTGATGCCATAGGGTGGGTCGAAGTAAAACATCTGCACCCGGCCCGCCATGCTCTCCTTCTGCAGCAGGCTGTTCATCACCAGCAGGCTGTCTCCCGCGATCAGCCGGTTGGCCCAGCCGCGTTCATGGCGGTAGAAGTCGATGGCATCCCGCAGCGGCAGGTTCTCGAAGGGCGCATCGAACAACCCCGGCTGAAGGGCTTTCTCGGCCCCCTTGCCCTTGCCTTCCTTCATCAGCTTGCGCACTGCCGACAGGATGCTGGCGGGGTCGATCCGCTCATGCACATGCAGGCTGACGGTATCTACCTCAAAGCGGGTGCGTTCGGCTTTGCCTGCCCAGTTCAGGTAGGGGGACTGGGTACGCTTCAGCTCTTCCAGTGCCTGACGCATCTGCTCGGCATCATCCGACTCCAAAGCATCGTCGATCAGTTGCTCAATGCGGGCCCGCTGTGGGTCAAAGTTCAGGGCTGGATCAAGATGTGGGTCATAGGCCCATTGGGTTTTCCCGGCATCAGGGTCGGTGGCCGGAGTCACCATACCGACCTCTGGATTGTTCTTACGCTTATCTAAATGGCGGTAGGAAAGTATCTGAGTTTCTTCAGCCGACTTAGCGGTGCTCACTGGATTTTTTTTAGGAGCAGACTTTGTTGCTTGGGAAGCGGTGACCTCAATAGCTTGGCTGGCTAAGTTGAAATCATTGGCCTGACTCTGGGCAGCAAGACGTACGGAGCCCCCACGGCCTTTGCCAGCTACTACAGCCCCATCAGCGACTAGCTCTGTATGAGCCTTTTTATATTGATCCTCTGTGACTGAGAGATTCTCCTCTAAAAGTAACTCCTCAATTTCTTTGCGAAGGGTCGCATTTCCTTTTGTAGTCCCATCGGCAGGCAATAGGGAAAGAAAGACTGTCTTAATACGTTGAATCGGGTCAGCCATGCCGAGGACTCCATCATCCTTGTTAATTGGTGCTTGTTCGCAAAAAATAGCAATCATGATACCAGCCAAATCCCGAAACCTGATGCCACAAAGCTATTATCAGTGCTTAGTGCCCTGCAGCTACCTCTACCGCCCGTCTTGAAGCCCGAATCATACTCCAGCACTGGAGCGTGCCTTGGCCCATTGCACCAAGCTATTGCGTACAGAATGAGTCAAGCCTCTTTCCGAGTGGCTCTGCTTGATGGCACGGAGACCTTGCTCCACTGAACCGCTACTTGTGGGAGCATGCTTCTCAGGACATTCGCCACTGTGTGGTGGCCTGTTTCTGCTATTGGCAACTATCTATCTTTCCCGAAAGACGCCCAATTAAAGCACTGCACCTACCCATCCCTAGGCCGGCGCAGTGAAGCAGAGCACTCAGCGGGCGCGGATGGCCGGAGTGGTCAGTTTGTAGAGCATGACACTCTGCGAACTGCGCGGGTGCTGGTTGCCGCTAGGCGTATTGCGGACGTAATGCCCATCAGGCTGCAAGATCCAGCTTTGGGTGTTGTCGTTGAGGTACATCTCCAACTCCTTTTTCACCCGTGTCAGTAACTTCTTGTTTTCCAAGGGGAAGCAGGTCTCGATGCGCTTATCGAGGTTGCGCTCCATCCAATCAGCACTGGACAGATACAGCTTCTCATCACCCTTGTTGAGGAAGTAATAGATGCGGCTGTGTTCCAAGAAGCGGCCAATGATGGAGCGCACATAGATATTGTGCGACACCCCGGGAATTCCAGGCCGCAAGCAGCACATGCCGCGCACGATCAGATCAATCCGCACCCCGGCCTGACTGGCCTTGTACAGCGCGCGGATGATCTTAGCGTCGGTCAAACCGTTAATCTTGGCGATGATGTGCGCCGGATGCCCGTCTAGGGCGTGCTGGGTTTCCTGAGCGATCAGGTCGAGCATGCCTTTTTTCAGGGTGAAGGGCGCGTGCAGCAGCTTGGTCATGCGTACCGCTTTGCCCATGCCGATCAATTGGCCGAACAATTTGGAGACATCCTCACAGAGCGCAGCATCGGCGGTGAGCAGGCTGTAGTCGGTGTAAAGACGGGCGTTGGCGGCGTGGTAGTTGCCGGTGCCCAAGTGGGCATAGCGCACGAAATCACCGTTCTCGCGACGCAGAATCAGCATCATCTTGGCGTGGGTTTTGTAGCCGACCACTCCGTAAATCACCACGGCCCCGGCTTGTTGCAGACGGCTGGCCAGCGCGAGGTTGGACTCCTCGTCAAAGCGCGCGCGTAGCTCCACCACGGCAGTGACTTCCTTGCCGTTGCGCGCCGCCTCTACCAGCGCATCGACGATTTCTGAGTTAGCACCGCTGCGGTACAGGGTCTGCTTGATGGCCACCACGTGGGGGTCTTTGGCGGCGTGGCGCAGCAGATCCACCACCGGGGTGAAGGACTCATAAGGGTGCAGCAGCAAAATGTCTTGGCGGCGAATGGCTTGGAACAGGCTTTCGCTGTCCTGCCAGACCTTGGGAATGGCCGGGGTAAAGGGCTGGTATTGCAGTTCAGGATGGCTTTCCAAACCGGTGATGCTGAACAGGCGCGTCAGGTTGACCGGGCCGTTTACCCGGTACAGCTCGGACTCGGCGAGGCCAAACTGATGCAGCAGGTGATCGGTGAGGGCTTTGGGGCAGTTATCGGCCACTTCCAAGCGCACCGCATCGCCATAGCGCCGAGCGAAGAGCTCACCGCGTAGGGCCCGCGCCAAGTCCTCCACATCTTCCGCATCCACCGAGAGATCAGCGTTACGGGTCAGGCGGAACTGATAGCAGCCCTTAACCCGCATGCCAAGGAACAGCTCGTCGGCATGGGCATGGATCATCGAGGACAGGAACACGAAGTTATCGCCGGTGCCACCGACTTCCGCAGGAATACGAATCACCCGTGGCAGCAAGCGCGGCGCAGGAATAATCGCCATCCCGGAATCGCGGCCAAAGGCATCCACACCTTCCAATTCCACGATGAAGTTGAGGCTTTTATTGACCAGCAGCGGGAAGGGGTGAGTCGGGTCGAGCCCGATGGGGGTCATGATGGGCACGATTTCGTCGCGGAAATAATTGCGCGCCCAGTTTTTGATCTTAGGCGTCCAGTTACGGCGACGAATAAAACGGATCTGCTGCTGCTCCATGGCCGGGAGCAGGATGTCATTGAGGATGCTGTACTGGCGCTCCACCTGCACATGCACCGCTTCGGCAATCTGCGCCAACACCTTGTGCGGCAACAGGCCATCGGCTCCGGCTTGCTCACGGGCAAAGGTGATTTGCTTCTTCAGACCGGCCACGCGAATCTCAAAGAATTCATCGAGGTTACTGGAGAAAATCAGCAAAAACTTTAGGCGCTCCAGCAGCGGATAGGACTCGTCCAGCGCCTGTTCCAGCACCCGGATATTGAACTGTAGTTGCGACAGTTCCCGATGAATGTACAGGCTGCTGCTATCCAGATCGGTGATGTTTGGCACGGATACGGGCGCTGCTACCGGCACAGGAGTGGGCAGCTCCGCCGCGAGGACAAATTCAGGCTCCGGCGGGGCGGGCGTTTCAGGGGTCGTTTCTGTTAGGGCTTCAGTAGGCTGAGGCGCGGGGGCTTCTGCCGGTGTTTTAGCGGTCACAGGCACATCAGCCTCGGTCTGGGCGTCGTCCTTGAGTCCTTCATTGATCATGGGGCTTGCCTCTCGGGTTACTGATCCCGTTTCAAGTGTTGCGCGGCCTGTTTGGCGAAATAAGTCAGGATGCCGTCCGCCCCGGCGCGCTTGAAGGCGGTGAGTGATTCAAGAATCACCGCGTCGCTCAGCCAGCCGTTTTGGATGGCCGCCATGTGCATGGCGTATTCACCACTGACCTGATAGACAAAGGTGGGCACCTTAAAGGTTTCTTTAACGCGCCAAAGCACGTCCAAGTAAGGCATACCGGGTTTCACCATCACCATATCAGCGCCTTCTGACAGATCGGCGGCAACTTCGTGCAGGGCCTCGTTGCCGTTGGCGGGGTCCATCTGATAGGTGAATTTATTGCCCTTACCCAGATTGCCTGCTGAGCCCACCGCATCGCGGAAAGGGCCGTAGTAGGCGCTGGCGTATTTGGCTGAGTAAGCCATGATGCGCACGTTGGTGTGATCGGCTAGCTCTAAGGCTTCGCGGATCGCCTGTATGCGTCCATCCATCATGTCCGACGGTGACACCACCTGAGCGCCGGCTTCAGCATGACAGAGTGACTGCTTAACCAAGGCATCAATGGTGATGTCGTTTTGCACATAGCCCTGTTCGTCGATGATGCCGTCTTGGCCGTGGGTGGTGTAAGGGTCAAGGGCCACGTCAGTGATGACCCCAAGCTCCGGGAAGCGGGCGCGCAGCGCGCGGACGGCACGCGGCACCAAGCCATCGGGGTTCCAGGCTTCGGCGGCGTCCAGTGACTTGTATTCAGCCGTGATATAGGGAAAGAGCACAATGGCTGGAATGCCCAGCGCCACCAACTCCTCAGCCTCCAACAGCAACTGGTCGATGGACAGGCGATCGACACCGGGCATGGACAGCACGGGCTCGCGGCGGTTTTCGCCTTCCAGAATAAACACCGGCAGGATCAGGTCATCCACGCTTAACTGATGCTCACGCACCAAACGGCGCGAAAAATCATCACGACGGTTGCGGCGCAGACGAGTACCCGGAAACAGACGATTGGCAGCGGTAAAGCTCACGGCAAACTCCAGACCCGTAAGACGGGCGAATGTGACAGTTATAAGCCAGCTTCATGACTTGATGATGACAGCACGGGCAGTGCAAGCGGCTTTCAGCCATTGTGGACAGCCTGACCCCGCTCTGCCAATGCCTTTCCGGGCAAAATCAGCCATGGTCGAGGGTTTGCCCTGTAGCGCACAGCGGATTAGCATCAGACCGGCCATCCCCCTTCAGGAGTCTGTGATATGAGCAAAAAGGTAGCGGTGATTCTTTCCGGCTGTGGTGTCTACGACGGCACGGAAATCCACGAAGCCGTGCTTACGCTGGTCAATCTGGATCGCTGCAAGGCGCAGGTACAGTGCTTTGCGCCGGATATTCCACAGATGCATGTCATCAACCACCTGACCGGCGAGGTGATGGAGGAAAGCCGCAACGTGCTGGTAGAGGCGGCGCGCATCGCCCGTGGCCAGATCAAACCCCTGAGCGAATTAAAGGTTGCCGACTTTGACGCACTGGTGCTGCCCGGTGGCTTTGGCGCAGCGAAAAATCTCTGTGATTTTGCCGTACAGGGCGCGGATTTTCAGGTGCGCCACGACGTACTGAGCGCCGCCAAAGCCTTTGCACAGGCGGTTAAGCCGGTGGGCTTGATCTGTATTTCCCCGGTGATGGCGGTGAAAATTTACGGCGCAGGCATCATCTGTACCCTAGGTGATGATGACAGCGAGGCCGCCAAAGTAGTGCGCAGTCTAGGCGCTGAACACCGCGCCTGCGCGGCTGATGACTTTGTGGAAGACAGCACCCATAAACTTCTGACCACCCCAGCCTATATGGTGGCCCAATCGCTCAGCGAAGCCGCCGCGGGCATCGCCAAGCTCATCGAGCGCCTTGTGGCCTTGGCCTGAGCCTCAGCGGCTTAGGCGCGTCAGGATACGGTCGAGGGCGTTGGCGAATTGCTGGCGGTCGCGTTCGCTGTAGGCGCCCTGTCCGCCGCTCATTTGGCCTTGCTCGCGTAGGTCAGTGAACAGGTTGCGCACTGCCAGTCGCTCACCCATGTTGCGCTCGTCGAATTCACGGCCGCGTGGGTCGAGCACGGCTAAGCCCTTTTTGATCAGGCGATCGGCTAGGGGAATGTCGCTGCAAATCACTAGCTCGCCGGGTTCTGCATGCTCGACCAGATAGTCGTCGGCGGCATCGGGGCCGCTGGGTACGACGATCAGTTGCACGCAGGCAAAGGCCGGTTTGATCTGGCTTTGTCCGGCCACCAGCACCACAGAAAACTGGCGCTTGAGGGCAAATTTGACCACTTGGTCTTTGGCGGCGCGGGGGCAGGCGTCGGCGTCGATCCAGACACGCATGGGGCGGCTCCTATTTGTTGAGCGTTAACCTAAGTTGGGGGCGTGTTGTGGGAGGGGTATTAGCCTCACTCCCCCTGCATCGCCTCCAACTGCTCCATAATCTCCAGCCAAGCCTCTTCCAGCTCGGTTTCACGGGCTTTTAGGCGGGCTTGCTCAGCCAAAGATTGCTTGAGTTCATCCTTGCGCGCCGCTTCATACAGGCTGTTATCGGCCAGTTGGCTCTCTAAGGCGGCTGACTGTTCTTGCACCTTGCTCAGCTCTTTTTCCAGCTTATCTGCTTGCTTACGTAGGGGCGCTTGCTGCTGGCGCAGGGCGGCGGCGGCTTGGCGCTGGCCTTTTTTGTCGGTTTTGTCCGCTGTGCCCGCATCGTTATTGGCTGCGGGGACTTGCTGGCCTCGGTAATCGTTGAGCCAACGGGCGTAGTCCTCTAGGTCGCCATCAAAGTCCTGTACGCGGCCATCGGCAACCAACAGGAACTCATCCGTGGTGCTTTTCAGCAGATGCCGATCGTGGGAGACCACCAGTACCGCGCCTTCAAAATCTTGCAGGGCCATGGTCAGGGCCAGCCGCATGTCGAGGTCGAGGTGGTTGGTGGGCTCATCCAGCAGCAACAGGTTGGGTTTTTCCCAAGCGATCAGCGCCAAGGCGAGGCGAGCTTTTTCGCCACCGGAGAAGTTACCCACCGGCTCCTCACAGCGCGGGCCGCGAAAATCAAAGCCGCCGAGGAAATCGCGCAGCACCTGTTCGCGCTCACCGGCGGCCAGCCGTTGCAGGTGCAGCAGTGGGCTGGCTTTGGCGTCCAGCGCATCCAGTTGATGCTGAGCAAAGTAGCCGATGGCCAGATTCTCACCGCGAGTCAGACGTCCAGCGAGGGGTTCCAGTTCAGCGGCCAAGGTTTTGATTAGGGTGGATTTACCCGCGCCGTTGGGGCCAAGTAAACCGATTCGCGCGCCCGGCTGTAATTGCAGTTTGACCTTCTCCAGCACGCGCTTATCGCCGTAACCCAGTTGGCCTTCAGCCAGATCCAGCAGCGGGCTGGAAATCTTGTCCGACTCCCGAAAGCTGAAGTTAAAGGGCGAGTCCACATGCGCCGGCGCGAGCATTTCCAGCCGTTCAAGGGCTTTGATGCGGCTTTGCGCTTGCCGTGCTTTGCTGGCCTTGGCCTTGAAGCGGCGGATGAAGTCTTCCATGTGCGCGCGCTGGGTTTGTTGCTTCTCGTAAGCTTGCTGCTGCTGGGCTAAGCGTTCGGCACGCGCCCGTTCGAAGGCTGAATAACCACCGCGATACAGGGTCAGTACGCACTGTTCTAAATGCACGATGTGATCCACCACTGCATCCAGAAAATCCCGGTCGTGGGAAATCAGCAACAGCGTGCCGGGATAGCTTTTTAGCCAGCCTTCTAGCCAGAGAATCGCATCCAAATCCAAGTGGTTGGTGGGCTCATCCAGCAGCAGCAAATCGGAGGGGCACATCAGCGCCTGCGCCAGATTGAGGCGCATCCGCCAGCCGCCGGAAAAATCCCCAACCTGTTGGCTCATCTGCGCGTTGGAAAAGCCCAATCCCGCCAGCAACTTACGCGCGCGAGCATCAGCGCTATAGCCATCGGCGTGATCCAGTTCAATATGCAGGCGGGCCAGTTTTTCGCCGTCTTGATGGGGGTTCGACTCAGCCTCAGCCAGCGCCTGTTGGATCTGCCGTAACTGGCTATCACCGTCCAGCACATAGTCCACTGCCAACCGGTCGAGGGTGTCGATTTCCTGCTTCATGTGGGCGATGCGCCAATCTTGCGGCAGGTAGCATTCACCCCCATCAGCGGTCAGCTCGTGGCGTAGCAGGGCGAACAGGGTAGATTTGCCCGCGCCATTTGCGCCGATCAGGCCAGCCTTTTGGCCAGGGTGTAGGGTGAGGTCGGCGTTATCGAGCAGGCGTTGAGGGCCACGGTGCAGGATGATGTTCTGAAGTCGGATCATAAGAGGGCTGAAAGTATCCGGTTGCCTGTGAAAGGCTTCTGCCACAGGGCTGAAGCTGGAGTTCGGCTGCAAGGCCGACGGGCAAGGCAATGGCCGCCTTGTTGTGGATATATTACCGAGATGCGCGAAAGGCCTCGTACTTTTAGTGAGTGGCCGCTGTGCTAAGTCTTCCTAGCCGCGTTGCCTGCATTAAACTGAGTCCATAGGCTTGGTCCGTGGCGCGGCTAAGCACCCACACGCGAACCTAAAGGAGTACCCCATGACTACGCCAGAACATGACAACCCCCACGGCTGTGGTGAGTGTGCCAGCGGTAAGGGATTAGGCTTTGATTTCACCATGGCTTTTCAGCCCATTATCAATGTGAACACGCAGCAGATTTTTGCCCACGAAGCCTTGGTGCGGGGGTTAGAAGGCCAGTCGGCGGCTCATATCTTTACGCAGGTCAACGATGCTAACCGTTACCGCTTTGATCAGGCCTGTCGCACTAAAGCCATTCAGCTGGCGTCTGAGTTAGCGATGGCCCCTTTGCTTAGCATTAACTTCATGCCCAATGCGGTGTATCAGCCCGAGCTGTGCTTGCGTGCGACCATTGCGGCAGCCGAGGCCTCTGGCTTTCCGTTGGACCAGATTATTTTTGAGATCACCGAAAGCGAAAAAGTCGATGACCTCGCCCACCTGCGCCACATCGTCGAGTACTACCATCAGCGCGGCTTTAAGACGGCTATTGATGATTTCGGGGCCGGTTATTCGGGGTTGAACTTGCTGGCGGAAATTCCCACTGACGTGGTCAAGTTGGATATGGCACTGATCCGTAATATCGACCAGCGCCGCGCCAGCCAAATTATCGTCAAAGGCATCGTACAGGTCTGCACAGAGCTGTCGAGCACAGTGATTGCTGAAGGTGTAGAAACCTATGAAGAGTTAAACGTCTTGCGATCGCTGGGAATTGAACTCTTTCAAGGCTATTACTTTGCCCGCCCGGCCTTTGAGGCGCTGGCGAGTGTGCCCTGGGAGCGTTGTGCCCCACCTGACGCCATTGCATGAGGCAGGGCTTAACGCCAAGGTTAAAGCTTGCTGTTTTGACAGCCCGCACTGACGCACTCGCGCAGCCGGTCTTGTAGAAACTGTGAGCGCTGGATAGTGGTCTCGCTGGCACAGCTAAGGTTGACGTAAAAGCCGCTGCCATCACGACGCGAGCAGCGCTGATTGCGGTCGTCAATCCAAGCCAGTTGTCCGGCTTTTAAGGCGGCTTTGCCGTCTTTATCCAGTTTGGCACTGAGGTTTTTGTAGTGCTCGTTGAGTTCACGGTCGGCTTCCTGATAGACCTTATTCAGGCAATACAGGCCGTCAAAATCATCGCGAGGCTTATCACAGGCGGAATTTGCCAAGACTGCGCCAGACGCGCCCAACAGCAGGGCTAGTGTGAGATGTTTCAAGGTAAGCATGGGGGGGATCTCCAATAGGCTGAGCGAGGTAGACCGCTACTGAGGGGCGGCTGTTCATTCTGGGGTAATCTGCACGCTTAATTGCCAGCCTTGCTCAGTGTCTTGGCCTGACCATTGGCCTTTAAGTGGCCGCGTGGAGACAAAGCCTAGCACCAGTTGCGGATCGAGCACCGGATGGCCCAGCGGGCGTAAGCGCCAATTGATCAGGCTATCGCCTTGGCGCAGTTGGCCTTGTTGGGGCTCGCCCTTAGCGTAGATCAGCAGGGAGAAGGTGCCCTCGTGGTAGGTCTCTTGTACCCAAGGTTCGTGGTCAAATTGCAGTTGTAGCCTGCGGCTATCCTGAGTGGTAATGGTCAGCAGGCGGATCTCATCCGGGGCGGTGATTCGGCCAATCATCAGGCCGACCATAAAGCCAAATAAGGCCAGTGAGCTGAGAAAGCGCCACCAGATTTGCCGCGTAGGCCGTTCCGGCGCAGTAGAATAGGCCGCATCTTCTGTTTTGGTGGCCTGCATGTTTCACGTCATCCTCTTTGAGCCGGAAATTCCGCCGAATACCGGCAACATCATCCGGCTATGTGCCAACACCGGCTGTGGGCTGCATTTGATTGAACCCTTGGGTTTTGAGCTAGACGATAAACGCCTGCGTCGTGCCGGGTTGGATTATCACGAGTATGCCAGTTTGCAGCGTTACCCGAATCTGGATCAGTGCTTGGCGCGTTTGGGTATCCTGCTAGGCGCTGCACCTGATGATACCGGGCCGCGTCTGTTTGCCTTCACCACCAAGGGCTCACAGCCCCACGATCAGGTGCAGTATCGCTCCGGCGATGCGCTGCTGTTTGGCCCGGAAAGCCGAGGTTTGCCCGCCGAAATCCGCGAAGCCCTGCCCGCCAATCAGCGGCTGCGCTTACCCATGCGCCCAGACAGCCGCAGCCTCAATTTATCCAACAGCGTAGCGGTGGCGGTCTATGAGGCATGGCGGCAGCATGGTTTTTCCATGGACTAATGTGCCATGGACTAAGTGGGGCTGCAGCAGGGATCTTCCTCGCCGATGTCTTCATTCCATACGCTAGGATGCTGGCGGATGAAATCCTGCATCAGTTGAAGGCACTGTGGGTCTTGCAGCACCTCTAGCTGGACCCCTCGGGCGCGCAGTAGGGCTTCCTCGCCCATGAAGCTCTGGTTCTCGCCGATTATCACCTTGGGGATGCCGTAGAGCAAAATTGCGCCGCTGCACATGGCGCAGGGTGACAGCGTGGTATACAGCACCGACTCGCGGTAGACCGCAGCGGCTTGGCGTCCGGCGCGTTCGAGAGCATCCATTTCGCCGTGCAAAATGGCGCTGCCCTGCTGTACGCGCCGGTTATGGCCGCGCCCGATGATGCGCCCCTGATGGACGATCACCGAACCTATGGGAATGCCGCCTTCTTGCAGCCCTTGACGGGCTTCCTCTAGGGCGGCTTGCATGTAGAGATCCATGGCAGTACTCCTGCGGCGGTCAAGGGCGAACCCGGTGTTCAGGTTATGCCATAGCCGCCGAGGGCTCGCCAAGCCTTGAGGATTTAGCGGCCTATGGCAAAGCGATCCTCATCCATGCTCCAGCCCCCTGCTTTGCGCTCAAGGTGGTGACGGCGCAGCGCCCAGAGTAGCAGCAGGCTACACAGCAGACCCAGTGGCCAGAGACGCCATTCTAGGTAGGGAGTTAGCCCCTGCATGGGTAGCACTTCGCCGTACAGCACCGCCTGTTGGAAGGCCGGAATGTCTTGGGTGATGCGACCCATGGGGTCGATAAGCGCCGTCATGCCATTGTTGGTGACGCGGATCATCCAGCGACCACTTTCGAGGGCACGCATCTGGGCCATTTGCAGGTGTTGCAGCGGGCCTATGGAGTGGCCGAACCAAGCATCGTTGCTGATGGTCAGCAGCAGATCGCTTTGCGCGGCGGAGCGCGCGGCCAGCTCAGGGTAGACCACTTCGTAGCAAATGTAGGGCGCGATTTTATAGCCCTTGGCTTCCAAGGGCGGTTGCTCGTCACCGCCGCGCGCAAAATCCGACATGGGCAGGTTGAAGAACTGGATCAGCCCGCGCAGTAGGTCTTGTAGGGGCACGTATTCGCCAAAGGGCACCAGCTGTTGCTTAAGGTAAGTACCTTGGCCATCTCCAGCTACGGTCAGGCCGTTGTAATAACGCATCTCACCTTTGTCATTGGGCAGGCGCACGGGCAAGCCAGTGAGCAACGCGGCGTTACGGCCACTGGCGAAGCGCCCCATCATGCCCAAATAGCCTTCGGCGCGATCCTGCACGATGGGCAGAGCGGTTTCAGGCCAGATGATCAGCTCCACCGGCTTACTTTCCAAAGTCAGGTTTTGGTAGAGCCGCAACTGCATTTCCAGTTGCTGTGGGTCCCATTTCAGGCTTTGCTGAATGTTGCCCTGCACGGCGGCTATGCGCAGAGGATTGCCTTTGGGCTCCGTCCAAGCGTAATCCTTAAGCAGCAGACTGCTAAGCCAAGGCGTTGCCAACAGCAGCAGGAGCAGGCCGAGCCCGCCCTTACGGCGGATCAGCAAGCCCGGTAGGTTGACTAGCAGCGCGGCGGTCAGGGCAATACTGAAGCTCACCAACCAGACGCCACCCAGCGGTGCAAGTCCCGCCAGTGGGCCGTCCAGTTGGCTGTAGCCGGTGTACAACCAAGGGAATCCGGTGAGAAACCAACTGCGGAACAGATCCTGCGCCACCCAAAGCGCGGCAAAGGCCAGCGCATCCACCAGTGGTGATTTACTGCAGCGCAGCCAGCGCGCCCACAACCATGCGGGTAGCACCAAAAATAGGCCCATGGCGGCGACAAACAGCAGGGTGAGGATCCCGGCCAGCAGCATGGGCGCTGCACCGAACTCATGAATACTCACATAGACCCAGCTAGTGCCCGCGCCGAACAAACCAAAGCCGTAACACCAGCCGCGCAGGGCAGCTTGCTTAGGATTGAGACTACGCAGACCTAGATGGAACAAGCCTACCGACAGCAAGGCCAGCGGCCAGTAGTCAAAGGGAGCCAGCGACAGTGTCGTCAGTGCTCCAGCTGCCAAGGCCAGCCAATTGCCCGGCCAACCGGGGCGAACGATCCAGCGCATGGATATCCCTCTTGATAAAATAAAACCCAGCCAATGGTCAGGCGCTAAGAATTAGCCTTCCAGCCGGGTCAAACGCAGCAGATGCACGCGACGGCTGTCCGCATTGACCACCCGCAAGCGCAGGCCGTCCAGCTCGATGACTTCGTTGCGTTTAGGCAGATGGCCGAAGCGATTCATCACCAACCCGGCAAGGGTGTCGAATTCATCGTCCGGGAAGCTGGCATCAAAGAAGCTGTTGAACTGCTCAATGGGCGTCAAACCCTTGATCAGGTAGTCGCCGCTGGGCAGTTGGCGGATGTAGCTGTCTTCTTCGATATCGTGTTCGTCTTCGATATCACCGACGATTTGCTCCAGCACGTCCTCAATGGTCACTAAGCCTGCTACGCCGCCGTATTCGTCAATGACGATGGCCATGTGGTTGTGGTTGGCGCGAAAGTCGCGCAATAGCACATTTAGACGTTTGGACTCTGGGACAAAGGTCACAGGGCGCAGTAAGTCGCGCAGGTCGAAGCTATGGTAATCATCCTTGAGCAGTTGCGGCAGCAGGTCTTTGGCCAGCAGCACACCGACCACTTCATCAAGGCTTTCGCCAATCACAGGATAGCGTGAATGGGCCGCGTCGATGACCACCGGGAGAAACTCGCGTAGCGGGGTGCTGGCTTTGATGCTGATGACTTGGGAGCGCGGCACCATGATGTCGCGCACCTGAAGGTCAGCCACCTGAATGGCCCCCTCGACGATGGCCAGTGCCTCGCTGTCTAGCAGCTTGTTGTCATGGGCGTCGCGCAGTAGCGCGAGTAGCTCTTGGCGATTTTTCGGTTCATGGGCAAAGGCTTGGGTGATTTTGCCCAGCCAGGACTTTTGCTCGTTACTCGATCGGTCTTCGCTCATGGGGTTTGACTCAGTGTTCCTCAGTGATCAGCCGACTGATTATCGTTGTGGTCGGCATAGGGATCGGGGTAGCCCAGCTCCGCCAGCAGTTGGCGTTCTAGGTCTTCCATTTCGTCTGCTTCAGCATCGTCCAAATGATCATAGCCCAGCAGGTGCAAGCAGCCGTGGATGACCAGATGTGCCCAGTGAGCGCTCAGCAGTTTGCCTTGCTCAGCGGCCTCGCGCTCCACCACGGGGATGCAAATCACCAGATCGCCCAATAGCGGGATATCCAGCAGCCCGTCCGGGATGTCCGCCGGGAAGGACAGCACGTTAGTAGCGTAGTCCTTGTGCCGATAGTTGTGATTCAGTTCACGGCCTTCAGATTCATCCACCAGACGGATGGTCAGCTCTGAGTCGGCGCTGCGGGCGCGTAAGGCCAGTTCACACCATTGGCGAAACTCTGCCTCGTCTGGGGCGGCGGCCTCACTGGCTCGTTGTAGATCAAGTTCGAGCACGGCGTTCATCCTGAGGGACATCTTGGCGGCTTTCAAAGGCTTCATAGGCCTCGACGATACGCTGTACCAGCGGGTGACGCACCACATCCTTGGGCTGGAAGTGCGTAAAGGAGATGCCCTGCACATCTTTCAGCACGTTGATGACATGCGCAAGACCGGACTTAGTGCCGCGCGGCAGGTCAACTTGGGTCACATCCCCGGTGATGACGGCAGTGGAGCCAAAGCCAATCCGGGTCAGGAACATCTTCATCTGTTCTAGTGTGGTGTTCTGGCTTTCATCGAGGATGATGAAGCTGTTGTTCAGGGTGCGGCCGCGCATGTAGGCCAAGGGCGCGATCTCAATGACTTGCTTCTCGATCAGCCGCGCCACCTGTTCAAAGCCGAGCATTTCATAGAGGGCATCGTAGAGCGGGCGCAGGTAGGGGTCGATCTTTTGCGCCAAATCCCCCGGCAGAAAGCCCAGTTTTTCCCCAGCTTCCACCGCCGGACGCACTAGCAGAATGCGGCGGATTTGCTCGCGCTCTAGGGCGTCTACCGCACAGGCCACGGCCAGATAGGTCTTACCCGTACCGGCTGGGCCGATGCCGAAGTTGATGTCGTTATCGAGGATGGCTTTGACGTAGCGCTGTTGGTTTGCACCGCGTGGCCGGATATTGCCCTTGCGGGTGCGCAGGCTGATGCCGGTGTCGTTACGCGGGCTATCGGCCAGTTCGTCCATGCCGGACTCTTGCAAGTACAGATGCACGAGGTCCGGTGATAGCTCGGTGTTTTTGCTGTCGCGGTACAGGCGGCGCAGCAGGGTTTCAGCGGATTTAGCCACTGCCAAGGGGCCAATCAGCTCGAACTGATTGCCCCGGTTGCGGATCTGGATGGCTAAGCGCTGCTCGATCAGGCGCAGGTGCTCATCCAGTTGGCCGCACAGGTTGGCGAAACGGGAAGCCTCGAAAGGCTCAAGGGTAAAACGATGGGGTTCTATGGGCGCGTTCAATGTCTTGGGAAAGCCGTCAGGTGGCATAAGAGAAATACAGGATAAACCCTGTGTGTATCCATACGAAAGACAGTGGCGGCATACCGCCATGGCTTAGGATAGAGAATCCTCCAGTAGCGTACCGCGTAGGGAGTGCGGCAGGGCATCATCAATGCGTACCTGCACAAATTGGCCGATCAGCAGGGGGTTATCCGCGCGGAAGTTGACGATGCGGTTGTTTTCAGTGCGACCTTGCAGCATGCCGGGGTCTTTTTTCGAGTAGTCATTGACCAGAATACGCTGGGTCGAACCGACCATACGCCGACTGATTTCAAAGCCTTGCTGCGAAATGCGCTGTTGCAGAATCTGTAGGCGCTGCTTTTTCACCTCGTCGGAGGTGTCGTCAGGCAGTTCAGCCGCCGGAGTGCCGGGACGCGCGCTGTAAACGAAGGAGTAGGAGAAGTCGAAACCTACGTCTTCAATCAGCTTTAAGGTCTGCTCGAAGTCCTTGTCAGTCTCGCCGGGGAAGCCGACGATAAAGTCCGAACTGATGCAGATATCCGGCACCGCTGCTTTAAGGGCGCGAATCCGTGACTTGTACTCTAGGGCCGTATGGTTGCGCTTCATAGCTGCCAAAATGCGATCGGAACCGGCTTGCACCGGCAGATGCACGTATTTGACCAGCTCCGGCACTTCGGCGTGGGCCTGAATCAGCGAATCGGAGAATTCCAGCGGGTGCGAGGTGGTGTAGCGAATCCGCTCAATACCCTCGATGTTGGCGACGATGCGGATCAGCTCGGCCAGATCGGCTAGGTGGCCGTCTTCGGTTTGGCCGCGATAGCCGTTGACGTTTTGCCCAAGCAGCGTGACTTCGCGCACGCCGTTTTCGGCCAGATGCAGCACTTCGGCCAGCACATCATTCAGCGGACGGCTGACTTCCTCGCCACGGGTGTAGGGCACCACGCAGAAGGCGCAGTATTTGCTGCAACCTTCCATCACCGAAACGGCGGCACAGGGGCCGTCCACGCGGGGTTCCGGCAGGTGGTCGAATTTTTCGATTTCCGGGAAGGACACATCGACTTGCGGCTGACGGGTGGCGCGGGCGGCGGCAATCATCTCCGGCAGGCGATGCAGGGTTTGCGGGCCGAATACCACGTCCACATAGGGCGCGCGTTCGCGAATGGCCGCACCTTCTTGACTGGCTACGCAGCCGCCGACGCCGATCACCAAGTTCGGGTTGCGCAGTTTGAGTTCACGCCAGCGGCCCAGTTGGGAGAACACCTTGTCTTGCGCCTTTTCGCGGATTGAGCAGGTGTTGAGCAGGATGACATCGGCCTCAGCCGGGTTGTCGGTGAGCGCCATGGCTTGGTGCTCACTCAGCAGATCCACCATGCGCGAGCTGTCATACTCGTTCATCTGGCAGCCGTGGGTTTCAATGAATAGCGTGCGAGTCATGTGTGGATCGGTCATTGCTTAAAAAATGACCGATCATTATAGAGGCCGGGGTTCAGGGGGAAAAGGGGATTCCATTGACCGATACTACGCTTGAGCCTATTTGCCCAATGGCCTCCGAGTGGCCTCAGCTGTCGCCCTTGATGAGGGCTGACCCCGATCCGAGCTTGCTGCTAGATGCACAGGGGCGGCTGTTGGATCTCAATTTGGCTGCACACCAGTTGCAACAGCGTTGTGCGCTGAGCGATCCCATGGCGCTGTTGCCCAAGGATTACCTAGCCTTGCAGCAAGCCTGCGTAGAGCAGCAGTGTGCATTAGGGCCGGTACTTAGCGAGCTGGGAGCCTACAGCCTGCTCTGGCAGTTCATTCCAGAACCGGATACGGGGCGGCTGCTGGTGCGTGGGCGCGATGCCAGCGAGCAACTCCGCCAAGAGCGCGACGCCGCCCAAGCCCGTCACCTGTACCGATTGATCATCGAAAACACTACGGATTTGATTTCCAGGCATACCCCGGATGGGCGCTTTCTGGATGCTTCGCCCGCCTCTTGGACGCTGCTGGGCTACTGGCCGGAACAACTGCGTGATACCTACCTGCGCCCACTGCTGCACCCCGATGATCTACCGATGATGCGTCAAGTGGGTGAGCTGCTAGAGCTGCACGGTTGCCATACCCTGAGCTACCGGCTGCGCCATGCAGCGGGCCATTACCTGTGGTTTGAAACCGCCTGCCGCGCCATCCGCGACCCCAATACAGGTACGGTACTGGAGATGGTCAGCGTCTCGCGCGATATCACCGCACGGGTACAGGGTGAAGAAGTGCGCCGACGGCTGGCTGAAGTCATTGAGGCCACCACCGATCTGGTGCTGTTCATCGACCGCACCGGTCGCCTGACCTATCTCAATCAATCGGCGCGCCGCACCCTAGGGCTGCATGAGGAACAGACGCACCCGGTGCTAGGTGATCTCATGGATGCACGGGATTTAGCGCGCCTACTCGATACAGGGCTGGCCTGTGCGGCACAGGCCGGGGTATGGGAAAGTGACATGCGTTTGCACCCGGCTGGAGGACAGGCCTCCTTGCCGGTATCGTTGGTGCTGCTGGCCCATGACGGTGCCAGCGAGGCCGGGTATTTCTCCCTAGTCGCCCGCGATATGACCGAGCGCGAACTGCGCGAAAGCCAGAACCGCCGCCATCAGGACGAGCTGGCGCATACGGCTCGCCTAGTGACCCTAGGTGAACTGGCCTCCGGCATCGCCCACGAAATCAATCAACCCTTGGCGGCGGTGGTGAACTACGCCAGCGCCAGTCAACGCTATCTGCACAGCATGGCCGACAATCCGCAGGCCGCTGAACGTATTGCTCAGGGGTTGGAGCGCATCACTGCTCATGCTAACCATGCCTCAGAAGTCATTCGTCGTCTGCGCGCTTTCTTGCGTAAAGGCCAGCGGCGTATGCAGGCCTTAGACGCTGGGCTGGTGGCGGGTGAGGCGGTGCGTCTCTGTGCTTGGGAGGCTGAACACAGCGGGGTGACTATTGTCGAGCAGCTCAGTACGCCCTTGCCGCCGGTGCTGGCTGATCGGGTGCTATTGGAGCAGGTGCTGCTCAATCTGCTGCGCAATGCCATTGAAGCCAACCGCGAAGTGCATGCCGGTCAGCAGTCCTTCGTGTACCTGCGTACCGCACTGAAGGACAATGCCCAGCACCTGTGCATCAGTGTGGAAGACCAAGGCCCCGGTGTGAGCGAAGAAGCCTTAGCCCGTCTGTTTACACCCTTTTACACCAGCAAAAGCGATGGTCTCGGCCTTGGGCTGTCCATGAGCCGTTCGATTATCGAAGGCTTTGGCGGCGAGCTGCTGGCGATTCGGCAAACCACGGGGCTGATGTTGGCCTGTCGTCTGCCCATCATCCGTGGCGACATGGCCGAACAGACCACCCCTGATGCCCCTCGCCTCGAACAACAATAGCAATAGGAGTAACACACCGTGCCCGAACGACAGGTGGTATATGTGGTGGATGATGACCAAGGCATGCTGGAGTCCACGGTCTGGCTGCTGGAATCCGTCGGCTTAAAAGGCGAGCCCTTCACCAGCGGTCGCGCCTTTTTGGACGCCTGCGATCCGACTATCCCGGCCTGTGTGCTCTTGGATATCCGCATGCCCGGTATGGGCGGCCTCAATGTGCAGGAAGAAATGCACGCGCGTGGATTGGATCTGCCGGTGATTTTCGTCAGCGGTCACGCCGACGTGCCCATCGTGGTGCGCGCCTTTAAATCCGGGGCTTGTGACTTCATCGAGAAACCCTTTAACGAGCAACTGCTGCTAGAAAGCGTGCAACAGGCGCTATCCCGCCACAGCGAACACCTGCGCCGTCAGCGTGGACTGCAAGCTTTACAAGCGCGTCTGGACAGCCTGACCCCGCGTGAGTGCGATATTTTATTGCCCTTGGTGCAGGGCTACACCAGCCGAGAAATCGCCGACCAGTTGGCCATCAGCATCAAAACGGTGGATCTGTATCGTTCAAGGATCATGAAGCGCATGCAAACCGAATCACTGACTGAGCTAGTAGGCATTGCCTGTGCGGTAGGCTTGATTGATCCGCTTAGGCCAAGCAGGCCAAAGACAGAGGTAGTGCTAGAAGAGACTGGGCAGAGTAACGAGAGCGCATAAAAGCCTAGGGTGGTTTGCGGACGAAGGTGACGTGCTTTTGGCTTTGCCATCTTCCCGCGTGCTCGTTTCAAGCGGCCCACCCGGTGTATTAGTTCATGAAACCTTACTCCTTGACCTGCATAAACTCTTCAGCCCAGACCATGTACTCGTCGGCTGTCGAATATTTCACCGACAACTCGGAGGCGTTCAGGTTACAGGCCGCAATCTGACGTTGCTCGCGCAGGCAATCGTAAGTGGCCTTAATGGCGGCAAAATAGGCCGCATGACCATTGACCACCACCCGAACGCCTAAACGCGCCAGACGCTCGTTATCGCGCAGTTGCGGGTTGCCGTAGGTCACTAGCATCAGCGGCACGGACAGGTGGGCAGCAATGCTTTCCAAGTGGTCGAAGTCGGCGATACCGACCATACAGATGCCATCAGCTCCGGCGGCCTCGTAGGCTTTGGCGCGTTCGATGACTTCCTCAGTGCTGATCACCTTGGCATTGGTGCGGGCGATGATGCTCATGGCTGGGTCAACCCGTGCTTCTAGCGCCGCGCGAATCTTGCCAACTGCTTCATCAATCTCAATCAAATCGGTGGATTTGTGGCCGAATTTGGCCGGAAGCAGGGTGTCTTCAATGGTCAGCGCGGCGATACCGGCGCGTTCCAGTTCGACCACGGTGCGCATCACGTTTAAGGCGTTACCGTAGCCATGGTCAGCATCGGCGATGATGGGCAAGCGAGTGACGCGGCCAATGCGGATAGCTTGTTCAACGAACTCAGTCAGGGTAATCAGCGCGAAATCAGGAGCCGCCAGCACCTGCAAGGAGGCTACCGAGCCGCCCAGAATACCCATTTCAAAGCCAAGATCAGCGGCAATCCGCGCTGACATAGGATCGAACACTGAGGCTGTGTGATAGCAGCGATCTGACTGAAGCAGTTTGCGAAAGTCATTGCGCAGACTGTGATGAGAGAATCGTTTTTGCATAAAGGCACCACTTGGTGGTTGTAGAGAGAAGGTCTTACATTCCTGGCCGGTAGTGCCAGAACACTGACAAATACCGGCTGGAACGATTCAAGGCAAGCCCCGCCCTTATGTACCTTGAAGGATTAGGCGGTTTCTTTCAGGCCTGCGCCTGTGACTTCCACAGCCGCTACGCCTGAGCCTGGGCCTTTGTTCAGTTCATACTGCAACTGTTGCGTATCGAGCTGACCACACCATTTAGCCACCACGATGGAGGCCACACCGTTACCGATCAGGTTAGTCAGGGCGCGGGCTTCCGACATAAAGCGGTCGATACCCAGAATCAGCGCCAGACCCGCTACCGGCAGACCACCCACTGCCGACAGCGTAGCCGCCAGCACGATAAAGCCGCTGCCTGTAACACCTGCCGCACCCTTAGAGGCTACCAACAGTACCAACAGCAGGGTGATTTGGTGTGACAGATCCATGGGCGTATCAGTCGCCTGAGCGATGAACACTGCCGCCATGGTCAAGTAGATGGAGGTACCGTCGAGGTTAAAGGAGTAACCGGTTGGAATCACCAGACCTACTACGGATTTCTGAGCACCCAGCTTTTCCATCTTCGACAGCATGCGTGGCAGGGCTGATTCGGAGGAGGAAGTACCCAGCACGATCAGCAGTTCTTCACGGATGTAGCTGATGAACTTGAGGATGCTAAAGCCGTGCGCGCGGGCAATACCGCCCAGAATGATCAGCACAAAGAGCACGCAGGTCGCGTAGAAACACATCATCAACTGGCCAAGCTGCACCAGCGAACCCACACCGTATTTACCGATGGTGAAGGCCATGGCACCGAAGGCACCGATGGGAGCGACCTTCATAATCACGTTGATGATGTTGAAGAAGATGTGCGAAACGTTGTCGATGAACTCAAACACCGGCTTACCGCGCTCACCGAGGCGATGCAAGGCGTAACCGAAGAACACCGAGAAGAACAGTACTTGCAGAATCTCACCCTGAGCAAAGGCACCCACCACGGTATTGGGGATGACGTTCATCAGGAATTGCACAGTGCTTTGCTTCTCGCCAGCAGCGGCATAGGCGGCGATGCTGCCTTTATCCAGCGTGGCCGGGTCAACGTGCATGCCAACGCCGGGCTCGACGAAGTTCACCACCACTAGACCAATAATCAGCGCGATGGTGGAAACGATCTCGAAGTACAGCAGCGCGTAACCGCCAGTCTTGCCAACTGCCTTCATGCTCTGCATACCGGCAATACCGGTCACCACTGTACAGAAGATGATGGGCGCAATGACCATTTTGATCAGCTTAACGAAGCCATCACCAAGGGGTTTTAGCTGTTCACTGAGCTGAGGATAGTAGTGCCCCGCCAGTACACCAAGGGTAATGGCGACGAGCACCTGAAAATACAGGGTGCGGTAAAACGGCAGTTTAGCAGGAGCCGCTAGGGTGTCGGTTGCTTGCAAAGTAGCAGTCATGGGGCTTTTCTCCATGGGCTCGTGTTGCACAACCCTTGTCAGGCACGAACCCGTTGATGCGGTACGCCTTCGTATCCGGAAGGCTTTTATTGTTAGATTCAGGACACGCCTGCATCACAGCATGTTCATAGCAACCCATGTGCCAAACTTCGCAAACCGCTCTAGATCAAGGATTTTGAGCAATATAACGGGGCTTTTAACCGCGAGAATGGCGAGCTTTCGCCATTCCAACCTTGCTCAATCGCGCTTAGAGGCGGATTTCCGCCTGCGCCTGCGCGATAACCGAAGCACCTATGTGGTTTTCGTCTGTGCAGGATAGCCATGCGAGCGCGGCTAGGACAGACCAGTAGCCCTTCTAGGCTAGGGATGTGTTCGCTCACCGGGCAGCCAGTTCGTTTATCGACTCCTGCTGTATATCAATAGCTTGAAATGGCGTTGCACGATAAATTTGAGGGCATCTGCATAAGCTGGAGTAATTGCCATGGCCAGGACACCGGATGCCTGTTCTGAACTGCTGCTGGACAACCAGCTGTGCTTTGCCCTGTATTCCACCTCGCTACTCATCACCAAGGTCTATAAGCCGCTGCTGCAACCCTTGGGGCTGACCTATCCGCAATACCTCGCTTTGCTGGTGCTGTGGCAAGAGGATGGCATCACCGTGGGAGAAATCAGCGCGCGCTTGCTCACTGATCCGGGTTCGCTGACGCCACTGCTCAAGCGGCTAGAGGCTGAGGGGTTACTCCGGCGCATCCGCAGCACTACCGATGAGCGCGTGGTGGAGCTGTACCTGACCGAGGCCGGATGGGCGCTGCAAGCGCAAGCGCGGCGCATTCCAAGCTGTATTGCTGAAGCCAGCGGGCAGGATATGGCGCAGCTCATGGCCCTTAAAGAGCAGCTCAACGCCCTACGCGACGGCTTTCAACACAAGCGTTGAGGCCACAGCGCTAATACCTTTGGTCGGTTGAGGCAATGTTGGCATCCAATTTATATTGTGCACAAAACTATTGTGCGTTAAATTTTAGGCGTGCTTGAGATTAACGCTGAGTCTGAGACGAAGCATTCGAATCGTCATCAGCCGTACAGCAAAGCCTTCTACGCTGAATGCGTGAGCTGCCATTGTTGCTCATGCCCAAAACGACCCTGAGGAAATTGCCATGTCCATTGAAAACGTCCTGTACCGCGCCCACGCCACTGCCACCGGAGGCCGTGAAGGCCGCGCAGTATCTTCGGATGGCGTATTAGAAGTGAGCCTGAGCACGCCTAAAGAGCTGGGCGGTGCGGGTGGTTCTGGGACTAACCCGGAACAACTCTTTGCAGCGGGTTACTCGGCCTGCTTCCTCGGTGCCATGAAGTTTGTGGCCGGACGCGATAAGTTGAGCATTCCTGCTGATGTCAGCATTGAGGGTGTAGTTGGCATCGGCGCAATCCCCACCGGTTTTGGCATTGAAGTCGAGCTGCGCATCAGCCTGCCTGGATTGGATGCCGAGCAAGCCAATACCCTGATTGAACGGGCGCACATCGTTTGTCCTTACTCCAATGCCACCCGTGGCAACATTGATGTGACTCTAACGCTGGTTAGCTAATGCTTAGGATGTACTTGAGGCGACGGGTGCTGCTATGCCTGTCGCCCCGCCTTCCATCCTGTGATGAGGGGCAGTCATGGGTTTAGCAGGGCAAGGCATGTAGAATTAGCCGCCTTCCTTCCTGTTGCTTGCGAGTCGCCGCACCATGACCGCCTCTGCTTTTCGCCCTGAACTCCTGTCGCCTGCGGGCACCCTCAAATCCATGCGCTACGCCTTTGCCTACGGCGCGGATGCGGTCTATGCTGGACAACCGCGCTACAGCCTGCGGGTACGCAATAATGATTTTGACCACAAGCATTTGGCCATCGGCATTGACGAGGCGCACGCACAGGGCAAGCAGTTTTACGTGGTGGTAAACATCGCCCCGCACAATGCCAAGCTGAAAACCTTCCTGAAAGACATGCAGCCGGTGATTGAGATGCAGCCGGATGCCTTGATCATGTCTGACCCCGGTTTGATCATGCTGGCCCGCGAACACTTCCCCGAAATGCCCATCCACCTCTCGGTGCAGGCCAACGCGGTGAATTGGGCCAGCGTGGAATTCTGGCGGCGTCAGGGGCTGACCCGCACCATCCTGTCCCGCGAGTTATCACTAGAGGAAATCGGTGATATCCGCCAGCAAGTACCGGGCATCGAGCTGGAAGTCTTTGTGCATGGCGCGCTGTGCATGGCCTATTCCGGGCGCTGCCTGCTGTCGGGCTACCTGAACCATCGCGACCCGAATCAAGGCTCCTGCACCAACGCCTGCCGCTGGGAATACCAAGCCTTAGAGGGTAAAGAGGACGAACTGGGCAATATCGTGCCGCAGCAGCAGCCCCTGCCCTTGCAAAGCCTCGTGCAGATTGAACCCACCCTTGGCCAAGGCGCGCCCACCGATAAGGTGATGCTGCTGGAAGAAACCAAGCGCCCCGGTGAGTACATGGAAGCCTTCGAGGATGAGCACGGCACCTACATCATGAACTCCAAAGACCTGCGCGCCGTGCAGCACATTGAACGCATGGTGAAGATGGGCGTGCATTCCCTGAAGATTGAAGGCCGTACCAAATCCCACTATTACGTGGCTCGTACCGCACAGGTCTACCGCAAAGCTATTGATGACGCAGTGGCCGGGCGGCCCTTCGATAAATCCCTGATGGATACCTTGGAGTCGCTGGCTCATCGCGGTTACACCGAAGGCTTTCTGCGTCGCCACGTTCACGACGAATACCAAAACTACGCCTATGGTTACTCCGTCTCTGAGCGCCAGCAGTTCGTGGGTGAGCTGACCGGCGAGCGGCGTAACGGTTTGGCGGAAGTGCAGGTGAAAAACCGCTTTGCCATAGGTGATCAATTGGAGCTGATGACCCCGCAGGGCAATCTCAACTTCCGGCTTGAGGCCTTGGAAAACAAGCGTGGTGAGCGTGCAGAAGTGGCTCCCGGCGACGGTCACACCCTCTATCTGCCCATACCGGAAGGCATCGACCTGCAATACGCCCTCTTGATGCGCGAGCTAAACGAAGGCTCAACGACCCGAGGTTAATTACAACTCGGGCTAATCAAAGGCGTGAGTGGGGGCGCTCAATTTGACACAGATGCGGTTACGCCCCTGCTTCTTGGCTTGATAAAGCGCCTCATCAGCATTGGCAAGCACATGCCCCAAGGGGCCGTCACTGAGCTGGTATTCCGTAACGCCGCCACTGAGGGTGACATGAATGTACTCATGGGGTGCTGAGAGAATCTTCAATTGCTGCACTTGTAAGCGAATTTGATTGGCAAAGGCTTCGGCTTGTGCCGCTGTCATGTGGGTTAGCAACAGCGCAAACTCCTCGCCGCCGAGGCGCGCGGCACATACCGATTGCCTTTTCAGCAGCGAACCTACTTCCCTGATAACTTGATCGCCGGCAGCGTGTCCATACTGGTCGTTGATCTGTTTGAAATGATCAAGGTCGAGCATTAATAAACAGAAAGGTTCAGCTGTATTGCGGTGCTGAGCGATGGCTTGATTGACTAACAAGCCGAATACTCTGCGGTTTATTAGGCCGGAGAGCGGATCATAGCTGGCATCTTGATGTAGTTCATGGGTGAGACGTCCGATCTTGTTCACCATGGGCCTAAAGATAAATAAGGCCTCGGCCAAGAGGGTGATAATGATGATGCCAAGTACCGTCCTCTGTATCTGTCGTAGGTGCTCAATGTGCTGGAAACTTTCGAGCTCATATTGATTAACGATAGCATGCAACCCATCAAGCAGTTCGTAACGAGCCAGCCTTAAGAAAGACAGCTCACTGGGTTTAATCGGGCGATACTTATCCCATGTTGGGGTCTGCAATGCTAATTCAACGGCTTGGATATAGTCTTGCAGCGTGGCATCAACGGCCAAGGGCGGCTGAAAGTACATACGGATTAAGTCGCTAGAGAGCGATGAGCGCCTTCCAGAGGCTATTGCTTGTTTATGCGCCATCAGCAGTTCGGCATGATTGGCTTTAAGTGTGTTTAACCCGGCCTGAGCTTCCGCTTTTGCCTGTTCTGATCCGGTATATAAATACTCTAAGGCAAAGGCGCTGCTGCGCTGGGACAGCATGCGTTGCTGGCCACTGATATTAATCAGTCGACCTATTTTGCTCTGCTCAGAAATAATCTGATCTAGGGTGATATGTACGGCAATGGAAAGCAGGGCGATCAAGGCCAATGAGATGGAGTATGTCAGCGTCATATAGCGCTGGGTGTCTTTTACTGCAGCCTCCGGCTGCTCATAAAAGAAGCGTTTTTGGCGTAGTTTAAATATCAGCATCAAAAGGTCTCGCGGGCGTATAGCTGACTAAGGCTCCAGTGCTATCTTCCCGTGATACATGAGGCCAACATAATCCGTTAAGTGGCATGGGGTGATTTCAAGTGGTTTAGTTCGGGGCGTAGAGCTAGGCTAGACCATTCTTCCGCCATATTGTTGCAGCGGCAAAGTGCAAATGCGCATGGCGGCGCGCTACTCGCGCCCGATCCTTGTCGTAGCCGCCGCCTATCACTGCCGCAACTGGAATATCGCGGCCTAAGCAGTGTTCTAGCACAGCGGTATCACGGGCGGTTAAACCGGCATCGCTGAGATCCAGCAGACCGAGGACGTCGTCGCGGTGAACATCGACGCCAGCGTCATACAGCACTATATCCGGCTGATAGAGGGGCAGCAGGTAGTTCAGGGTGTCATTAACCACCCTGAGGTAAGCCTGATCGCCCATGCCCTGTGCTAAGGGAATATCCCAATCACTCTGCGCCTTGCGAACCGGGAAGTTCTGTTCGCAATGCAGGGATACGGTGATGGCATCCGGCACATTGGCTAACATTCGCGCGGTGCCGTCGCCCTGATGCACATCGCAATCAAAAATCAGCACTCGCCCGACCTGGCCGCTTTCCAGCAGATACAGGGCCATTACTGCCAAATCATTGAAGATGCAAAACCCTGAGGCTTCAGCGTAATGAGCATGATGGGTACCGCCCGCTAAATGGCAGGCCAGCCCTTGCTTCAAGGCATGTTCAGCAGTCAGTAAGGAGCCGCCGACAGCGCGTAAGGTGCGTTGGGCGAGGGCAGGCGTCCAAGGCAATCCTAAGCGGCGCAGTTCTTCACGGCTCATCTCGCCGGAGCAATAACGCTGTACATAGCCGGGATCATGGGCCAGATGCAGGATGTCCTTCGGGCAGCAGTCTGGACGTAGCAGCGCGGCATCAGTAGTCAGGCCGCTGTCTACCAAGTGGTCGCGCAGCAGACGGAATTTTTCCATGGGAAAACGGTGGCCCTCTGGCAGGGGCGGGCTGTAATCATCATGGAAAATCAGCGGCAGACTAGTGGGGATCATGGAGGCCACTCCGCGAGCAGAGGTGCAGAGGGACTGAGCACGCACCGCCTCAACAGTGGTTGGGCGGTGCTGCTCAGAGAGTGCCAGCTGTTTAACGCCGCTGGGGCGCTAGATTGCTAAAGCCGTTTTCTGACAGCTCTTTTTGCGCCTGAGACATTTTTTCCTGATTGGAATAAGGGCCAACCAGTACACGGTGGATGGTCTCACCCTTGACGTTGCTGGTTTCGATCCGCGCATTGACACCCATCAGCAGCATTTCAGCGCGGACGCGATCGGCGTCGTCCGACTTACGGAAGGAACCGGCTTGCAGGAATAGCTGGCTGTTCTGCGGTTTAGCGGCAGGCGCTGGTGCAGGCGGCGGGGTTGCCGCAGAAGGCAGTGGCTGAGCCTTAGCCACCGAGGGCGCAGGAAGTGCTGCCGCAGGCGTTGCTACCGGAGCTGCAACTGCTGGGCGCGGAGTTACCGGCGCAGCGGCTGGAGCCGTTACCGAGGGCGCTACACTGGCTGCCGCAGGCCGAGTGGCAGCTGTCTGAGGATTAGTCGACAGTGGTGCAAGGCTAGGCTGAGGCACTGCTACCGCTACGGCTTTGCTGGGCGCAGCCGGTGGCGGTGTTACCGGCGTTAAGGGTTTGCTGACAGAGGCTAAGGCTGCCGGATTAGGCGTTGCTGGCTTACTCAGCGGCGTTTGTGTTGCTGTTGCCGCTGGCAGGGTTTTAGGGGCCACCGGAGGAGGTGTTGTAGCAGTGGGGGCTAACGCCGCTTTAGAGGCGGTATTAGTGTTCACTGTCACAGGGGCAACGGCTGGTTTTAACGCCAATGTGTTTGTTGGAGCCGTGGGTACTGGCTTAGCCGTGTTGGGTGCCAGAGCTGCTGCAGGTTTTGGCGATGCAGGGGGTTGCGTAGCCTTATTGGCTAAGGCAACAGCAGCTGGAGCTAAAGCCACGGCTGCAGGTGCAAGGCCCATCAATGCCGCCTCGGCGCGTGCGGTTTCTGCTGGGCTAGGTGCCGGTTCGTCTACGCTGTTGGGCGGCACAATAACCTTGGAGTCAGGCAGCAGCGTATAAAAATCATACTTAGGCTTAGCGGGCTCCTCAGTGGCGACGTTAGGCAGTGGCGCACCGCTGCTGGGGGCTGCCGGTGCGCCCGCCACTGGCTGAGTCGCTTGAGGAGTGGTCTCCTCGGGACGTTTGACGGCGTCGTCACCGGGCTTGAGGCTCATCAAAAACACCGCGAAGGTGCCAATAACCATGCCGCAGGCTAACCATAGCCAACCGGGCAAGGATTTCTTTGCCGGGGGCTGATGGGGTGGCTGATAACGACTAGCGCCGCGTTGGTAAGCGGAGTTGGGGTTTGTCATCGATCGTCCGTTACATCCGTTCCAGAGGTTCAAGGCCCAGCAGTTCCAGACCCTGTCTGAGTGTGCGCCCGGTCAGTGCGGCAAGGCACAGGCGACTCTGCTGTTGCGCCGGGTCATCACAGCTGAGGACTGGGCAATGTTCATAAAAGCTGGAAAACAGGCCTGCCAGCTCGTAAAGGTAGCTGCACAGCAGATGCGGCTGCCCTTTTTCGGCCACGGCGTTCAGGGTTTCCCCGAAACGGGATAGCCAGGTGGCCAGCGCTTGCTCGTGGTCGCTGTCCAGCAGAATCTGTCCGTGCATCTGCTCAAGGGGCTTGCCTAACTTACGAAACAGGCTGGCGACGCGGGTGTAGGCATACAGCAGATAGGGTGCGGTATTGCCTTCAAAGCTCAGCATCTGCTCAAAGTTAAAGCAGTAGTCACTGGCACGGTGCTTGGACAGGTCTGCATACTTTACCGCACCTATGCCCACGGCGCGGGCAATCTGTCGCAATTCTACTTCGTCTAGGGCGGGGTTTTTCGATTTGACCAGTGCATAGGCGCGTTGTTCCGCTTCATCCAGCAGGTCGATGAGTTTGACCGTGCCGCCGTCGCGGGTTTTGAAGGGCCGGCCATCTGCGCCGTTCATGGTGCCAAAGCCCATGTGCTCAAGGCGGACACTAGCGGGCGCGAACTGCGCGCGCCGCGCCAAGCTAAATACCATCTGGAAATGCAGCGCTTGCCGTTGGTCGACAAAGTACAGCACTCGGTCTGCGCCGAGGCTTTGGCTGCGGTAGCGAATGGCTGCCAGATCAGTGGTGGCGTAGAGGTAGCCGCCCCCAGCTTTCTGCACGATGACGGGCAGCGGTTGGCCTTCAGCGTTGTGGAACTCGTCCATAAACACGCATTGCGCGCCTTCGCTTTCAGTGAGCAAGCCCTGCGCCTGTAAGCTTTGCACTATGATCGGCAGATCAGCGTTGTAGGCGCTCTCACCGCGCACGTCGCTTTGGCTGAGCTGTACGCCCAGTCGGTCGTAGACTGCTTGGCAGTGCGCCAGCGACACCTGATTAAAGCGCTGCCAGAGGCTTAGGCATCCCGCATCCCCGGCTTGCAGTTTGACTACCAGCGCCCGGGCGCGTTCGGCAAATTCGGTGGAGTCATCAAAGCGCTTTTTGGCGGCGCGATAGAAGTGCTCAAGGTCAGATAGCTCGCTTTCGGCGGCCTGTGGATTTTCTTCCAGATAGGCCAGCAGCATGCCAAATTGCGTGCCCCAATCGCCGACGTGGTTCTGGCGGATCACCTCATCACCCAGCAGGCTGAGCACGCGCGCCACGGCATCGCCGATGATGGTGGAACGCAAATGGCCGACGTGCATTTCCTTCGCCAAGTTAGGCGAGGACAGATCCACCACCACCCGCTGAGGGCTGCTGGCTTTGCTCACTGCCAAATGCGGATCGGCCAAGGCCGCCGCCAGACGGCTGGCCAGCGCATCGCTATTTTGGAAGAAGTTCAGAAAGCCTGGCCCGGCGATTTCCACCTTGCTGATGCTGGCGTCTTGCGGCAAGGCAGCAATTAGGCGCTCGGCCAGTTCGCGCGGCTTAAGGCCTGCGGGTTTGGCTAGCATCATGGCGATGTTGCTGGCGAAATCTCCGTGGCTTTTGTCCTTGGTGTTTTCCACCTGAATGCTGGGGGACAGGCCTTGGGGCAGCACGCCCTGTTCGGCAAGGCCGTGCAGCGCGTGCTGGATCAACTGGCGAATGGTGTCTTTCATGGTTTCTCTTGAAGTGGCAGCGGCGCAGCAGTGTGGAACCGGGAATTATCGGCGGCCTACGGGTAAGGCATCAAGACTAAATCGCATTGTCTGCTGTATTCCTGAGCACCGATGCGCTCACCAGTAGTTTTCCACCGCCACCTGTCCGGGTTTACGCACCAGACTCAGCTCCAGTTGCCGAGTCTTGAGCAGCAGGCGGGTGTCCTCAATCATCTGCGGATTGCCGCACAGCATGATGCGCGAATGCTCTGGGGTAAGGCTTAGGCCCGCTGCCTGCTCCAGTGCGCCGTTCTCAATCAATTGGGTGATGCGTCCTTGCAAAACCCCCGGTAGCTGCTCCCTAGTGACGATGGGCAGATAGGTAAGTTTATGGCCCAAGCCTTCCAGATAATCGCGTTCGGGGAGCTGTTTGATCATCTCCTGATAGGCCAGTTCGCTGGCTTCGCGCACGCTGTAGGCTAGGATGATGCGGTCAAAGCGCTGCCAAGCCTCCATGTCTTGCAAGATGGACAGGAAGGGCGCAAGGCCGGTGCCGGTAGCCAACAGCCATAGATCGCGCCCGTCGGCAAAGCGGTCTAGGGTCAAAAAGCCGAAGGCCTGCTTATCCACCAACAGTTCATCACCGGCTTTGAGCTGGCTTAGCTCGCTGGTGAATTCGCCTTCTGGGACGACGATGGATAAAAACTCCAGAAACTCATCATGGGGCGCTGACACCATGGAGTAAGCCCGCCAGACAATACTGCCGCTGGCTTTGCGTACTCCCAAACGGGCAAATTGCCCAGCACGAAAGCGAAAGCCCGGCGCGCGCGTGGTGCGTAGGGTGAACAGCTTATGGGTCAGGGTGTGCACCTCTAGCAGGTGCTCGCGGGTAAATTTCTCGTCGCCGACCGTCATACTTTGCTCCTTGCCGCTCAGGGGCAGCAGAAGGCGCAGGGGTGCCTGCTGCTGGATATCTGCCATCATAGCCGCTTGAACTCCCTTGCCAACGCTTACGGATGCCCTCGCTGTGATGCCCCTCCTCGACACTCCCTTTGCGCAACTGGCGCTGACCCGCCAACCCGAACAGCCCAATGCGCCGCTACAGGCCTTTGATGCTGCCGATGAGTACCTACTCAGTGAGCTTTCAGCCCAAGGTTTAGCGCCGCAGAGCCGCCTGCTGATCCTCAATGACAGCTTTGGGGCCTTGGCCTGTTCCTTGGCTCAGCATGCTCAGGTGACCAGCAGCGGCGACTCCTACTTGGCCCATCTAGCGCTGAGAAAAAACCTTGCCGCCAATGGGTTGCCTGCGGATGCGGTGCATTTTGTACCTGCCAATGCGCCTCTGGTTGGCCCCTTTGATCGGGTGCTGATCCGCATTCCCAAAACCCTAGCCCTACTGGAGGAGCAACTGATCCGCCTGCATGGCCAACTGGCAGAGGGAGCGCAGGTGACGGCCGCCGCCATGATCAAACACCTATCACCCGGTGCGGGCGAGTTATTGGAGCGTTACATCGGCCCACTGCAAGCCTCGCTGGCGGTCAAAAAGGCCCGTTTGCTGCGAGTTACGCCACAGGCTAAGGCTGCGCCGGTATCGCCCTATCCGACGAGCTACCGCTTGGACAATCCCGCTATTCGGCTGAGCAATCAAGCCGGGGTGTTTTGCCGTGAAGGGCTAGACATTGGCACCCGTGCCTTCCTGCCGCATTTGCCCACAAACCCCGGCCCGTTACGCGTAGCGGATCTAGGCTGTGGCAATGGCGTATTGGGGATTGTCTATGCCTTGCAGCAGCCTGAAGCGCACTTGACCTTGGTGGATGAAAGCTACATGGCGGTGCAGTCCGCGCAGGACAACTGGCAGGCGTTACTGGGTGAGCGTCCGGTGACGATTCGGGTCGGCGATGGTTTGAGCGGGCAGGCGGCAGAATCGCTGGATCTGGTGCTGTGCAATCCACCCTTCCATCAGCAGCAAGCGGTGGGTGACTTTATTGCTTGGCGGATGTTCCAACAGGCCAAGGCTGCCTTGGTTCGAGGCGGAGCGCTGTGGATTGTCGGCAACCGCCACCTAGGCTACCACCTCAAGCTCAAGCGCCTGTTTCGGCGGGTTGAGCAGGTGGCGGCGACCCCTAAGTTTGTGGTGCTGCGAGCCTTTAAAGGCTAGGCCCGGAGCCCATGGCGATCAATGGCCAAACTGGCTGACAATGCCCCCGAGGCGCTGAGCGTCTTGCTCGGTGCTGCGGCCGCGCACAAGGGTATTTTCAGCCAGCTTGAGGGTTTGATTTGCCACCTGAGCAACGCTGTTGATGCGGCGGTTGATTTCCTCGGTGACAGTGGCTTGCTCGTAAGCGGCTTCGGCAATGTGCAAGCTTTTGCCAGACACTGACTCCACCAGATTGCGGATATTTTGCAGGCTATCACCGGCCTCTAGGGCTTGGTGCACGCTGTGTTCGGCGTGTTCGCGGCCTGTGAGCATCACGCTAACGGCTTCGCGGGCGGTGGATTGCAAGCGCTCAATCATCGACTGAATTTCTTGGGTCGAGGATTGGGTGCGGCTAGCCAGTGTTCTGACCTCATCGGCCACCACGGCAAAGCCTCGGCCCTGTTCACCGGCACGGGCGGCTTCAATGGCAGCGTTCAGGGCCAGCAGGTTGGTCTGCTCGGCAATGGTGCGGATCACTTCCAGCACGCTACCGATTTCTTGGGTGTGTTTTTCTAGGGTTTGGATGACTCCAGAAGCCTGTTCCACTTCTCCGGCCAGACTCTGAATATCCTTAATGGTGGTATTGACCACATTCAAAGCTACCTGCGATTGCTTGTTGGCATCACGGGTTTCTTCGGCGCTGCTTTGGGCGCTGCTGGCCACGTCTTGCACGGTGGCGGCCATTTGCTTCATGGCGGTGGCCACTTGAGCCACTTCAGCCTGCAGATGTTCGGCGCTGGTTTCGGCGGCTTGGGCATCGCTAACCAGTGAGCGTGAGGCACTGTTTAGGCTATGTGCTACCGAGGTGACGGTGTTCATCTGGGTCGCCAAATGGCTGACAAACTGATTGAAGGCATCGACTACGCGGCCTAGTTCGTCATCTGCGGTTTTGTCGAGGCGCTTGTTCAGATCACCCTTACCTGAGTTAAGGGCTTCCAGTGAGTGACGCAGACGGCGCATGGGCGGCAAAACCCGATGATGCAGCAGCCCTAGTGTGCCGAGCATGACCAGTAGCACCAGTAACCAAGCGCCAAGGTTGCCGTACATCATGCTACCTCGGATGCTATCTGCCTCTTGCTCAAGATCGCGGTACTGCTTTTCCAGCGGCTCAAAGAGTGCGCCAAAGGCCAAAATAATGCTGGCTGAGCGCTCATCGAAGCGCGCCATGGCCTGGTCGCCTGCGGCTTTGCCTTGCTGCCGGTAGGTGTCGGCCATTTGCAAACCGGCTTGGTTGAGGTTGTCTAGGGCCGGTTGCAGGCTGCGCAGTTGTGCGTTGAAGCTGGGCATGGCTTGCTCTAGTTCACTGCGTAAGCTTTGAGCCGTCCTATGGTTAGCCTGGGCTTTCTGGACAGCTTCAGCCTCTAGCGTCAAGCTGGCATCGGTATAAAACTGTTGGATTTGCGCGGTGTTATAGCGCAGCTCCGAGGCTTTCAGCAGTGCGCTACTGTGCCGTTTGAGGTCAGCGCTGATGTGGTTAAGCTCATGCACCTGTCGTACTAATAGGGCGCTTAGGGCAATGGCGAGCACGGCAACAGCCGTCGCGCATAGAGAGATCAGGCGGGCGATGGAAAACATCATAGGTAACTCCAGCAGAAGTCGTGCCTGCAAGATGGCAGACCGTAGGTCAGGTATCGGCGTTTTAATTAGAATTCTTGAGCGAGCAGGCAGCAGGCGGCTGTGAGATCAATCATATCGCATCGCTGATGACAGTCACCTAAAACCGATGGCCTTTTGCTGGTTTCCTGATACTACTTTCGCATCGGTTTAGATGCGCCATCTCAGGGGATCGCAGATTTCATGCTCAGGGGTACGCGCATGGGTTCACGTCGGCCTTCGCTCAGGCCGCACATTTCGTCATAGGCGGAAGCATGTACCAAGTGGAAGGGCAAGGGCGGCAGTTCGCGCAGCAGGTCGCGGGCTTGTTCAATGGATTGGATGCGCAGGGTTTGCCCTTTGTCGTCGCACAAATGATGCAACTGGCCTGCAGATTGAATTTCCAGCATATAAAAACCCGTTTCTACCGAAATCAGGTTGAGGGCATCAATCTGGCCTGATTGGGCGCGGGTGAGTAGTGCTTGATGATTCATGAGCCATAACCTCGCGGATTTTGTTGTACAACCTTATCAATGTGTACAGTTTTTGTACAAGAATGACTAGTGAGAATCGACTTATGTCCAGCTCAGCGGCAGAGGGGCTTGCTGTGTTCAAAGGTGCGGCGTTTTTCATCGCCGGTACGGATACTGAAATTGGCAAAACCACGGTGGCGGCTGCCTTGCTGCATCGTGCGCGCAAGGCGGGTTACAGCACGGCGGCGGTTAAACCAGTGGCTTCGGATTGCCAGATGACCGCGCAGGGGCTGCGTAATGCCGATGCCTTGGCCTTGCTGGGCGAGTGCTCCTTGGCTTTGGATTATGCTGAGGTCAATCCCTTTGCCTTTGCACCGGCCATTGCGCCGCACTTGGCTGCCGCTGAGCGGGGGATGCGCTTGCAACTGTCTGACCTGTTGCAAGCGGTGCAGCGGGTGCTGGTTCGTGGCGCGGATATCACCCTAGTGGAAGGTGCAGGCGGCTGGCGGGTGCCTTTGAACGATCACGAAAACCTCTCCGACCTACCCAAAACCTTGCAGATGCCGGTGATTTTAGTGGTGGGCATTCGGCTAGGTTGCATCAACCATGCACTGCTGACGGCTGAGGCGATCCTAGCAGATGGCTTGGTGCTGGCTGGTTGGGTGGCTAATGTGGTTGATCCGCATACCGCTCGTTTGCCTGAGGTTTTGGATAGCTTAAGCACGCGTCTAGCTGCGCCCTGTTTAGGCGTGGTACCGCGTCTAGCACAGGCTGACCCGCAGGCGGTGGCGCAGTATCTGCGCTTGCCTGAGTAGCACGGCTACCGTTAGGTCAATCTAGGCTTGGCATTCAGGGCGATCCCTGCTTGAATGAAAGCGACTACTTGTGAGGACAACGCCATGGAAATCAGCGGCAACCTTCTATTCAATGGCCTTTCCAGCTATCAGAGCGGGCAGCGGCGCATTGACGAAGCAGGGGCTTCCATTGCCTCCAATAGCCTACCTAGGCCCGATAACTCGCAGGTTATGGCTGATCGGCAAGACCTGACTGATAGCGTGGTGCAGCTGAAAGTCGGTGAGGTTTCTGCCCAAGTCGGCGTCAACGTGATTCGCACCGCTGATGAAGTATTGGGTACGCTGATTGATACCCACGCCTAACGCCTTCTGTATTGCTGCGAAGGCAATAAGGGGAACAGCCGACGCTTTGGCCAGCCCATTCCCCTAAGTGATAGCGATCAGCCCTTAGTTCCCTAGGCTGATAAGCAGGTTAATCAGCAGATACAGCAAGGTGGACAGCAGCATAGTGGCGGGCAGGGTCAGCACCCAAGCCAGCAAAATGTGCTTCACGGTATTGCCCTGAAGGCCCACGCGATTGGCAACCATGGTGCCCGCTACGCCAGAAGACAGCACATGGGTTGTGGATACCGGCAGGCTATACAGGTTGGCCGCACCGATGGCCAATGCCGCCGTGATCTGGGCGCTCATGCCCTGTGCGTAGGTCATGCCCTGTTTGCCGATCTTCTCGCCCACGGTTTGTACCACACGCTTCCAACCGATCATGGTTCCTAAGCCCAGCGCCAGTGCGACGGCCAACACTACGCCGAAAGGCGCGTATTCGGTGGTGGCGGTGATGTCCTTACGCAGCTTATCCAGATCCTTTTTCTCAGAGCGCGGCAGATGTTCCAGCTTGCTGACCTTGCGCGCCGAATCGTCAAGGCAGAGCAGGTAGCGGCGTACATCAATGCGCGCTTCTGGCGACAAATCCTTATAGAAATGCACGCCTTGCAGGGTTTTCATCAAGGCGTCTAGTGTGGCTTCGGTTTGCTTAGGGTCGCAGCGGTACTTCTCTGGCAAGTCGGTGCCGTTACTTTTGCCGAGGGCTAGGTATTCGCTTAAGGCTTCCGAGTTGCGTTGGTAGAAGTCGCGCAGGTGTACGGCGGCATCGCGGGTTCTGTCTACCTCATAGGCGGTGCTATTCAGGTTGAGCGCAAACTGAGCAGGCACCAGACCAATCAACACCAGCATGATCAGGCCGACCCCTTTCTGGCCATCGTTGGAGCCGTGTACAAAGCTGACGCCCATGGCCGAAAGCACCAGTATCAGCCGATTCCAAAATGGTGGGCGTTTTTTGCCGAGCAGGGTTTTGCGCTGTTCTGGCGAGCTGTGCATGCCGGATTCCGGGCGCAGCAGCTTGAGGCTCAGCAGCATCAAGGCTGCTATGACAAAGCCCACCAGCGGTGACAGCAAGAGCGCGATGCCGATATCAATGGCTTTCTGCCAGTTGACGCCTTCGGCGACGGTGACTTCAGTCAGCAGAGTATTGGCCAGACCTACCCCCAAAATCGAGCCAATCAGCGTATGGGAGCTAGAGGCGGGGATGCCGAAATACCAAGTGCCCAAATTCCAGATAATGGCGGCGCTCAGCAGGGAAAAGACCATGGCCAATCCGCGCCCGGTATCGACATCAATCAGCAGCTCGACGGGCAGCAAATGCACGATGGCATAGGCAACCCCCACACCGCCCAGCAGTACGCCGAGAAAATTGAACACACCGGAGGCAAAGACCGCCAAATAGGGCGGCATGGCTTTGGTGTAAATCACCGTGGCCACAGCATTGGCCGTATCGTGGAAGCCGTTGATGAATTCAAACGCCAAAACGAACAGCAGGGCTAAGGCCAGATTGACCAGCAGCCAAGAGTCCAGGTCATACAGAAAATCAGGCATCGAAATAAGCTCGAAAAAGGGGCGGGCATTATCATAAAAAATTCATTGGAAATCTTCGCGTTAATCCACTAGAAACCCGAGCCATATCAGCTAAAGCCCTCACAGGGCTTTGCCTCCTATTGCTCGCCAGCAAGACGCCAAGGGCTGATGAAATGCCGCGCAATGCTTTTTACCTTGAGTCTCTTTCAGCGAGTTTCTAGTCTAAGCCTGTGACGCCGGGCCCCTCTGACGGTTACTTGCCGCCATGTCGGAGTCACGTTTTATTAACTTCGACGATAGGGAGGGGCTCATGGAAGCTCTCATTTCGTTTGCAACCAGCAGCGTTCTAGGAACGCCTGCTTGGCTATGGTTAGTCTTTATCGGCATTGTCATCGGACTTTTGGCATTTGATCTAGGCGTATTGCACCGCGATCATCAGGCCATTGACGTTAAAGAAAGCCTTTACCTCTCCGCCGGTTATATTACGGCTGGCCTACTCTTTGGTTTATTGGTGTGGCATTGGAAAGGCGGAAGTGCAAGCCTTGAATACTACACAGGCTTCTTAGTTGAAAAATCCTTGTCCATGGATAACGTCTTTGTCATGGCGATGATTTTTACCTACCTGAAGATTCCGCGCCAATATCAACATGAAGTGCTGTTCTGGGGCATTCTAGGCGTCATAGTGCTGCGAGCGCTGATGATTGGCCTAGGCGCTACGCTGGTCAGCGAATTCCATTGGATGCTCTATATTTTTGGGCTGTTCTTATTGATAACAGGCCTAAAAATGCTCTTCTCTGGTTTAGATGAGGAGCACGATTTAGAGCACAATAAGTTTGTGCATTTTTTGCGTAAACACTTGCGTGTGACAACAGAGATTCATGGCGAAAAATTTTTAGTCCGCCAACCCAATGCTTCTGGTAAAAATGTGCTCTGGGCTACGCCACTATTATTGGCGCTTATTCTCATTGAATGTGCGGATCTTGTCTTTGCGGTAGACAGCATCCCCGCTATTTTTGCTATCACCCTCGATCCCTTTGTGATCTACACCTCCAATATCTTTGCCGTCCTGGGCTTAAGGGCCTTGTATTTTGCCTTGGCGGCCCTGATCCACCGCTTTGCTTATTTAAAATACGCGCTAGCTTTGGTGCTGGTGTTTATCGGCTGTAAGATTTTCTTGGTGGAGTGGGTGGGTAAAATCCCAGCAGGTATCTCACTAGGCATAACTTTTGGTTTGCTGGTAGGTGGGGTACTGGTTTCGCTGTGGAAAACGCGCAGCCCGTCAGCCAGCGCTGGACAGCAATAATGGCCTAGCCGCCTAGGGGTGGGCAGCTTGCTGCTGTCCACCTCGCGCTTCTCGCATTGATTCGTGCCAGTCAGCATCAGCCTAGCCCTGCCTAGCCTTTAGCCGAGGTAGGGCTAGAGTGTTGGCATTAGGTGTAAATGCTCTATGCTTGGCAGATAACTTCATCAAGCAGGAGTGTCCATGCTTAACAATAACCCCGCAGAGTCGGCTAGCCATGCTGGCCCTTCATCCATCGGCTTGATTATAGCTGCTACCGGCGTAGTGTACGGTGATATTGGTACAAGCCCGCTTTATACGTTAAAAGAAGTGTTTTCTGGTCACTATGGCGTAGAAGTCAATCATGATGGTGTGTTGGGTATACTGTCACTGATTCTCTGGTCACTGATCTGGGTTGTATCGCTTAAGTATGTCGTGTTTATGCTGCGCGCTGATAACGAAGGCGAGGGTGGCGTCATGGCATTAACAGCCTTGGTACAACGTGCCACCGCTTCAAAGCCAAGACTAAGTGCTGCTTTAGTGTTGCTAGGCTTATTTGGAGCAGCACTCTTTTACGGTGATAGCATGATTACTCCAGCTATCTCAGTATTATCTGCAGTAGAGGGTTTAGAGGTAGCACTGCCTCATGTAGAGCATTGGATTATTCCCATTACGGTTCTATTGCTCATTGGGCTATTCATGCTGCAAAAGCATGGCACGGCCCGCATTGGTGTGTTGTTTGGCCCCATTATGGTGGTTTGGTTTGTAGTGCTTGGCTTGCTCGGCTTGTATAGGGTTATGGAAAACCCAGAGGTTTTTCTTGCAATAAACCCCGGTTGGGCCATTGATTTCTTTGCTTCTCATCCTGGGATCGGTATCACCATTCTAGCGGCTGTTGTACTGGCACTGACTGGCGCTGAAGCCCTGTATGTGGATATGGGCCACTTTGGACGGGCGCCCATCACTAGAGCGTGGTTTGTTCTGGTACTACCCGGTTTGCTGCTGAATTACTTTGGTCAGGGTGCATTGATTCTTTCAGACCCGGAGGCGGCGCGTAATCCATTTTACTTACTAGCCCCTTCTTGGGCGCTGTTCCCCATGATCATTCTATCTACACTGGCTACCATTATTGCCTCGCAAGCCGTTATTTCTGGTGCTTTTTCGTTAACGCAGCAGGCCATGCAGTTGGGCTATGTGCCACGCATGCTGATTCAGCATACCTCCAGTGCATCCAGAGGACAGATTTATGTGGGCTCTGTTAATTGGGCGCTGATGATTTGCGTGATTTTACTGGTTATCGGCTTTGGTTCTTCAGGGGCATTGGCTACGGCCTATGGCGTTGCTGTAACCACTACTATGCTCATTGATACGCTCTTGGTTTCCTCGGTGGTACTGATACTCTGGAAAGCTCCACGCCGCTTGGCCATTCCACTTCTATTGGCCTTTTTGGTAGTGGACAGCTTATTCTTTTTGGCCAATGCGCCAAAAATTCTCCAAGGCGGCATATTCCCAGTTATTGTAGGCATTGTGCTCTTTGTGCTGATGACCACTTGGAAAACTGGAAAGAAAATACTCTTTCAACGCCTAGATGATACCTCCTTGTCTTTGCAAGCCTTTCTGGAAAGCATTAGCCGAGAGCCACCGCATCGCGTAAAGGGCACGGCGGTATTTTTATGTGCGCGTTCTGATGCTGTTCCGCATGCACTCTTGCATAATTTAATGCATAACCAAGTATTGCATGAGCAAGTCGTGTTATTAACGGCCATTACCTCAGATAAACCACGAGTTGATAGCGCGCAGCGTGTTGAAATTGCCTGTTATGGTGATGGCTTTTATCGGGTGTTGTTAAACTTTGGCTTTATGGAAGAGGCTGATATTCCCAAGGCACTGCTATTGTGTGAAAGCTATGGTTTGAAATGTCCGCCTATGCAAACCACTTATTTCCTCAGTCGAGAAACCATCATTCCCAAAAAAGGCTTTGGCATGGCACCTTGGCGTGAGAGTCTGTTTGCTTTCCTGCAGAAAAGTGCAAATAGCAGCATGCGCTATTTTTGTCTGCCTGCAAACCGAGTGATTGAATTGGGCACTCAGGTTGAGATTTAAGCAAGCCTAACTGTCGAGCGAGTTAGCGTTTTTACGCTGGAGCTAAGGGGTTATCGGTTACTGCAAAAATTGTAGTAACCGATAGGCTTCAGCCCCTCGTTTAGCGGCGCATTTCCCACTAGAGTAGTCAGTATCAGGTTGTGTAAATCCTGATGGTCAGCTTAGGGCTGTTTTCTGGGATTCAGCCGCTTGGTTGCCATCTACTGTCGAGGTTAATGCTATGTCTCATTACAAAGCCCCCCTGCGCGATATCCGTTTTGTCCGCGATGAGCTGCTCGGCTTTGAGGCGCACTACCAGCGCTTGCCGGGTTGTCAGGATGCAACCTCGGACATGGTGAACGCCATTTTGGAAGAGGCGGCCAAATTCAGCGAGGCAGTGCTCGCGCCGCTTAACCGCGTTGGCGACATCGAAGGTTGCACATGGAGCCCTGAGGGCGTTAAAACCCCGACCGGCTTTAAAGAGGCCTATCAGCAGTTTGTTGAGGGCGGCTGGCCGAGTTTGGCCCATGAGGTAGCCCACGGTGGACAGGGTTTACCTGAATCACTGGCCATGGCCACCAATGAGCTGATCAGTCAGGCGAATTGGGCTTGGAGCATGTACCCCGGCCTGTCCCACGGGGCGATGAATACCCTGCAAGCCCACGGTACGCCTGAGCAGCAGCAACGCTATCTGGTGCCACTGGTCTCTGGGCAATGGACGGGTACCATGTGTCTGACCGAACCGCACTGTGGCTCGGATCTTGGCCTGCTGCGCACCCGCGCGGAACCTCAGGCCGATGGCAGCTACAGGCTGCAAGGCACCAAGATTTTCATCTCCGCCGGTGAGCACGATATGGCCGAGAACATCGTGCATATCGTACTGGCCCGCCTGCCGGATGCGCCGGAAGGCACCAAGGGTATCTCCCTGTTCATCGTGCCCAAGTTTTTGCCCACGGCTGAAGGGGGATTGGGCGCGCGCAATACGCTGAGTTGTGGCTCCCTTGAACACAAGATGGGCATTCACGGCAACGCCACCTGTGTGATGAATTTCGACGGTGCCACCGGCTTTCTGATCGGCCCGCCGAATAAAGGTTTGAACTGCATGTTCACCTTTATGAACGTGGCGCGGCTTGGCACGGCGCTGCAAGGGCTGGCCCATGCTGAGGTCGCCTTTCAAGGCGGCATTCGCTATGCCCGTGAGCGCCTGCAAATGCGCGCCCTGAGCGGCCCTAAAGCCCCGGATAAGCCTGCTGATCCCATCATCGTGCATCCTGATGTGCGGCGGATGCTGCTGACCATCAAAGCCTTCACCGAAGGCAACCGCGCCATGCTCTATTACGCGGCCAAGCTGGTGGATGTAGTGCAGCGCAGCACCGATGAAGCCGAAAAACAGCAAGCCGATACCCTGCTGGCCTTCATCACCCCGATTACCAAAGCCTTTATGACGGAAACCGGCTTTGAAGCCGCCAACCACGGCGTGCAAATCTACGGCGGGCATGGCTACATTGCAGAGTGGGGCATGGAGCAAAATGTGCGCGACAGCCGCATCTCCTGCCTCTACGAGGGCACTACCGGCATTCAAGCCTTGGATTTGCTAGGCCGTAAGGTATTGATGAGCCAAGGTGAAGTACTGAAAGCCTTCACCAAGGTGGTGCATAAATTCTGTCAGGCACAGGAAGGCAAAGCCGAGCTGAAAGAATTCGTCGAGCCGCTGGCCAAGCTGAATAAGGAATGGGGTGAGATCACTCTGAAGGTCGGCATGGCCGCTATGCAAGATCGCGAAGAAGTGGGCGCGGCGGCAGTGGATTACCTGATGTATTCCGGCTATGCCTGCTTGGCTTACTTCTGGGCGGATATGGCGCGGGTAGCCAGTGAGAAACTGGCGGAAGGCAGTTCAGAAGCCGCCTTCTATCAGGCCAAACTGCACACCGCGCGTTTCTACTACCAACGCCTGTTGCCGCGCACCCGTGCCCATGCTGAAGCCATGCTAGCCGGTGCGAGCAGCCTGATGGCCATGGACGAGGCGGATTTCTCCCTCGGTTACTGATGTTGTCCTGTTAGCCGCTGGGCTTCCCGTTTGGAGAGGCCTGCGGCTATCAGGCCTGCTGTTTGAGTACTGCTGCTTATGTCTCGTCCACCTCGTTCGCCTATCTCATCCGCAAAACCGGGTGCTAAGCGCCCACCTGTGCCGCTGCGTAAGCCCAAAGCGCCCCCAGTGGAACCTCGGTTGATTCTGCTCAACAAGCCTTTTGATGTGCTGACCCAGTTCAGCGACGATCAAGGCCGCGCCACCCTCAAGGATTTTGTCAGTATTCCCGGTGTGTACCCGGCGGGGCGATTGGATCGGGACAGTGAAGGCTTACTGCTGCTGACCAACGATGGCCGCTTACAAGCGCAGATTGCCGATCCCAAACACAAGCTGCCAAAAACCTATTGGGTGCAGGTGGAGGGTCAGCCAACCGAGGCACAACTTCAGCAATTGCGCGAAGGCGTACAGCTGAACGATGGCCCCACATTACCCGCCGAAGCCCGCTGCTTGCAGCCGGAGCCAGAACTTTGGCTGCGTACTCCGCCGGTGCGCTTTCGTAAAGCCATTCCTACCGCTTGGCTGGAGTTGGTAATCCGTGAAGGGCGCAACCGGCAAGTGCGGCGTATGACGGCAGCCGTGGGTTTGCCTACCCTGCGGCTGGTACGGGTGCGGATAGGCCCTTGGACGCTGGATGGCTTAGCGCCGGGGGAGTGGCGAGAAGGCCCCGTCGGGCTTTGATCTCCCGTTAGCCTTGACTCTCAAGGTGCCCCAGTGGCAGCTCAGTGCTGGAGATGACCTGTCGTAGCACAAAGCTGGAGCGCACGCTGGACACCCCTTCAATGCGGGTCAGGGTGCCGAGTAGAAACTGCTGGTAGTGATCCATATCCGGCACCACTACCTTGAGCTGATAATCGGCATCCATTCCCGTCACTAGGCTGCATTCCAAGACCTGCGGCTGCTGACCGATGATGCGTTCAAAGTGTTCAAAACGCTCCGGTGTATGGCGATCCATGCCGATCAGCACGTTGGCAGTCAGGGTCAGGCCTAGGGATTTGCGATTCAGCAGCGCTACCTGACGCACGATGTAGCCATCATCCTCCAGCTGCTTAACCCTACGTGAACAGGGCGATGGCGACAGACCAATGCGTTCTGCCAGCTCCTGATTGGAGAGGCGTGCATCGCGCTGCAGCTCAGCAAGGATATTTAAATCGTATCGGTCCAGTCTGCTTATCATGATTGAACGAGAAACTCTGGCCTACAGCCGGAGAGGGATGCAAGTCGACCCTGTTCTCGTTTCCTCCTTGTCTTCTTGCGATTTTCGACAGCGGTTACTGTGAGGGAATCCTTGGCCGTTTTCATTTACTGGATGGCAAGGTTGTATAGGATTTTCGTGGCAGGTGTACATCATGGCATCCTGCCACTTTGAATAGATAATACTGGTTTTAAGAACAGGCGTGATAGCCCAACGCTATGCCAAGGCTGTTAAAAGCCTTGGCTGATGGGCCTTTAGCGCGGGCTGGCGTCGGGGAGTAGACGCCTGATAGCAGGCAGTTGGCGGCGACTAACGGTCAAACCTTGGCCGTTCAGTCCAGTTAGGTACAGTTGAAAATCGCCCTGTGAGGTACGCTGCAAACGCTCCATGCGGCTGCGCAGCACTAAAGTATGGCGGTGGATACGCAGCAGTTTTTCACCAAATTCGTCTTCCAAGGACTTGAGTGACTCGTCAAGCAGTAACTCGCCACCCTCGTGGTACAGGGTGACGTATTTGTGATCGGCCATCAGGTATAGCACATGCTCCAGTGCCACCTGCTCAATGCCCTTACGGGTGCGGGCGCTTAGGTGTGTGCGGGCCGTGGGTTCGCCATCGACAATCAGCATGTTCATGGTTTCCGGCTCCTGTAACTGCCTTGCACCACAAGAATAGTCCAGACTGTGCGACTCGCCATGCAAATGGCGCTCTATCAAGGGGCCTGGCTGGAAAGCTGCCTTAGGCGGCAGCCGAGGTCAGTTGTGCCTGTTATCAGTTTTGCGCGAAAAACCCCGTACTTCTAGTGTGGGGATGGATGGCGCGGGAGGCGTAGCCTCCCTGATAGTTGCCTTGTCTGTTGTTAAATGTATTACTTGATCACTGCAAGAGGGGCACCGCCGAAATGCACACGACAGCTTGTAAAGCGTACCGGTGAATTCTATTGTAGGAAACGTAAAATCCTCCTTGTTAGCTTAAAGCTAAGACGGCCAAATCCGTAATGCGGGATGGGCTGTGCTGAAGACAATGCTGGAATATAAATGCGCTGGCGCAGGCATTGTTTTTAAAGCGGTTAATGAGGCGTACACCCCCCAAACCTGCTCGAATTGCGGCTGTTTGCCGGATTCGAGGCCGAAAGGTAGCGCAGGGCTTGGAATAAGAGAATGGACCTGCAATGCCTGTGGTGTCAGGCACGACCGCGATATTAACGCGGCCAAGAACATTCTCGCGGTCGGGCATGGCCGTCCAGTAGTGGGAATCCCCGTCCTTTAGGGCGGGGAGGATGTCAACATTTAGAACTTTTCCGTCACGCAGATTCAAGTGAGCGCATTCATGAGCACCGACAGCACCAATCAGTCTTGGGGTGGCCGTTTTAGCGAACCCGTTGACGCCTTCGTGGCTAGGTTCACAGCCTCCGTTGACTTCGACAAGCGCCTGTATCGCCACGACATCATGGGTTCCATGGCCCATGCCAGCATGCTGGCCAAGGTTGGCGTGCTCACAGATGCCGAATGCGCTGCCATTCACCAAGGCCTTGGGCAGATTCAGGCCGAGATTGAGGCCGGACAGTTCGAGTGGCGCGTCGATTTAGAAGACGTACACATGAACATTGAAGCGCGCCTTACCGATCGTATCGGCATCACTGGCAAAAAGCTGCATACCGGACGCTCACGAAATGATCAGGTGGCTACGGATATCCGCCTGTGGCTGCGCGATGAAATCAGTAGCATCCTTGCTGAAATCACCCGCTTGCAACAGGGTTTGCTAGCACTGGCCGAGGCGGAAGCCGACACCATCATGCCCGGCTTCACCCACCTGCAGACTGCTCAGCCGGTAACCTTTGGTCATCATTTGCTGGCTTGGTTTGAGATGCTGTCCCGGGATTACGAGCGCTTGGTGGATTGCCGCAAGCGCGTCAACCGTATGCCTTTGGGCAGCGCGGCACTGGCCGGAACGACCTATCCCATCGACCGGCAAATCACCTGTGAGCTGCTGGGTTTTGAGGCAGTATCCGGTAACTCGCTGGATGGCGTGTCGGATCGGGACTTTGCCATTGAGTTCTGCGCGGCGGCTTCGCTGGCGATGATGCACCTGTCGCGCTTCTCCGAAGAGCTGGTGCTCTGGACTTCCGCGCAGTTCCAATTCATTGATTTGCCCGATCGCTTTTGCACCGGCTCCTCCATCATGCCGCAAAAGAAAAACCCTGATGTACCGGAACTGGTGCGCGGCAAGTCCGGGCGGGTCTTCGGTGCTTTGATGGGCCTTTTGACCCTGATGAAAGGCCAGCCCTTGGCCTACAACAAGGACAATCAGGAAGACAAAGAGCCGCTGTTTGACGCCGCAGATACCCTGCGCGACTCTCTGCGCGCCTTTGCCGACATGGTTCCGGCCATTAAGCCTAAGCGCGAAATCATGCGTGAGGCCGCCTTACGTGGTTTCTCCACCGCCACCGATCTGGCTGATTATCTGGTGCGTAAAGGGCTGCCGTTCCGCGATTGCCACGAAATCGTCGGCCATGCGGTGAAATACGGCGTACAGACCGGCAAGGATTTGGCCGAGATGTCGCTGGAGGAGCTGCGCCAATTCAGTGACCAAATCAGCGACGAGGTGTTCGCGGTACTGACGCTGGAAGGCTCCGTGAACGCCCGTGACCACATCGGCGGCACGGCTCCGGCCCAAGTGCGCGCGGCGGTGCGGCGCGGTCAGGCGCTGCTGGCCAGCCGTTAACCTATCTTCGGCGGGATGAGCGCTCGCTGCGTGTCATCCCTCTGACCTCAGCCCAAGGCAAAACCCATGTCCGAGTCCATCGAAACCGAAGAAGATGACGCCTTTGTCGAGGCCCAGCTCATTGAGGCCATTGAAAACCAATTGGCTGCCGGAGAGCCTGCGGCCACCCAAGCGGTGTTCAACAAGTTAAGCCTAGTGGGCTATGAGCGTGACGAGATTCTAGCCTTGATGGCCCAAGTGTTGGCCTATGAAATCCACAGCCTGATGCGCGAAGAACGGCCCTTCGATGCGCAGCAGTATGAGCGTTTGTTGCGCCAATTACCGGAGTTGCCTGAACAGCCTTAAACACCTCAAAGCACTGGCTGGATACAGCGGATCGCGGCACTATGGCATTCCCCTGTTCTTCTGGTTGCCATGAGGATCTGTATGAAGGCTAAGGTTGCTTTTATCACCGGAGCTACCTCCGGTTTTGGTCGAGCCACGGCGCGGCGCTTTGCCCAAGCAGGCTGGGCGCTGGTACTGACTGGGCGGCGCGTAGAACGCTTGCAAGCCCTGCACGCCGAACTCAGCCCGCTGGCGGCGGTGCATATTGCCGAACTGGATGTCCGCGATGCGGTGGCGGTACAGCGCGTGGTGGCTGAGCTGCCAGAGGCTTTCCGTGAAGTCTATTGTCTGGTCAATAACGCTGGACTGGCCTTAGCACCTCAGGGTGCGCCTAAGGTGGCCTTGGAAGACTGGCACACCATGATCGACACCAATATCACAGGCTTGGTGAATGTCACCCACAGCCTGCTGCCGACGCTGATTCAAAGCGGGCAGGGTGCTAGCATCGTCAACCTAAGCTCCATTGCCAGTCAGTGGCCCTATCCGGGTAGCCATGTGTATGGCGCGAGTAAAGCCTTCGTCCAGCAGTTCTCGTTGAACCTGCGCTGCGATCTGCAAGGCACCGGCGTGCGCGTCACCGACATCGCGCCGGGCATGGCGGAAACTGAGTTCACTTTGGTGCGGACTAAGGGCGACCAATCGGCCTCGGACTCGCTGTACAAGGGCACTACGCCACTGTCCGCTGAGGACATTGCCGAGCAGATTTTCTATGTGGCCAGTCTTCCTGCTCATATCAACATCAACCGTCTGGAAGTGATGCCGACGCGGCAGGCGTGGTCAGCCTTTGCCGTAGACCGGGATAAGTAATGTCAGCCCCTGTAGTACTGATTGTCGGCTGCGGCGATGTGGGCAGCAGGCTGGGTTTGCGCTTGAGCGCGCAGGGTTGGACGGTCTACGGTCTGCGCCGTCAAACCGCTGCCTTGCCTGCGCCGATTCGGCCTGTAGCGGCCGATTTAGAGGTCGCCGACTGCCCAGCCGCTTGGCCAAGTGGCGCGCTGGACTATCTGGTCTACGCCGTCGCCGCCCAAGCTCAGGACGAGGCCAGCTATCGGCGGGCTTACGTGCAAGGCTTGCAGCAGGTGCTGGACTGGTTAGCACTGCACCAGCAGCGGCCAAAGCGCCTGTTGTTTCTCTCCAGCACTGGCGTATACGCGCAGCACGCCGGGGAATGGGTGAATGAAGACAGCCCCACGCAGCCGGACAGCTTCAACGGGCGCATCCTGCTGGAAGCTGAACAACTGGCCCAGCACAGCGGCTATCCTGCCACTAGCGTGCGCCTAGCGGGCCTCTATGGGCCGGGGCGGCAGTGGCTGATCAATCAAGTACGACAGGGCTATCAAGTACCCGCTGAACCACCGCTCTATAGCAATCGCATCCATGTAGAGGATGCCGCCGGTCTGTTGGCTTACCTGCTCGAACAGGACGCCCAAGGCCGAACGCTGGAGCGCTGTTACCTCGGTGTAGACGACGAACCCGTAGCCTTGCATCAGGTCATTGACTGGCTGGCCAGACAACTGGGGCAGACCGCGATGCAAGGCGCACTGGGCAGTCGTCGCGCAGGCAGTAAGCGCTGTAGCAATGCCCGCGCCCGTGGGCTGGGTTGGCAGCCTGAGTATCCGGGCTATCAGCAGGGTTATGGCGCTATCCTCGCGCCTTGAGATCCGCAGGGGTGGCAATCCGTTCTAAGATGGCGCTCTTTTAACGGCCCTTAGGGAGAACACCCCATGCTCAACGGCTTGTGGCTGAGTTTTTTTCTGATTGCTGGGGTTTCGGCCTTAGCGCGTTGGCTATGGGCGGGCGATCCTGCGGTCTTTGCCGGACTGGTGGAAAGCCTGTTTGCCATGGCCAAGCTCTCAGTGGAAGTCATGGTGCTGATGTTTGGCACCCTGACCCTCTGGCTGGGCTTTCTGAAGATTGCCGAGAAAGCGGGCTTGGTGGATTTGCTGGCACGTCTACTGGGGCCACTGTTTCGGCGCTTGATGCCGGAAGTGCCCGCAGGACATCCGGCACTGGGCTTGATCACTCTGAACTTCACCGCCAATGCGCTGGGGCTGGATAACGCCGCGACGCCCATCGGCCTGAAAGCCATGCGTGCGCTACAGGAGCTTAACTTAGTACCGGGCACCGCCACCAACGCGCAAATCCTGTTCTTGGTGCTGAATGCCTCTTCCTTGACTCTGTTGCCGGTGTCCATCTTCATGTACCGGGTACAGCAGGGTGCGCCTGACCCAACGCTGGTCTTTCTGCCCATTCTGTTGGCCACCAGCGCCTCGACACTGGTCGGGCTGCTCAGCGTGGCCTTTATGCAGCGTTTGAAGCTCTGGGACCCGGTGGTGCTGGCCTATTTGCTGCCCGGGGCGCTGCTGCTGGCCAGCTTTATGGCTTTCTTAGGTACGCTTTCAGCCGTGGCGTTATCTGAATTATCTTCTCTGCTGGGTAATCTAACCCTGTTTGGCTTGATCCTCAGCTTCGTGCTGGTGGGGGCGCTGCGCCGCGTGCCGGTTTACGAAAGCTTTATCGAAGGCGCTAAAGAAGGCTTTGATGTAGCGAAAAGCCTATTGCCCTATCTGGTGGCCATGCTCTGTGCGGTAGGCGTGCTGCGGGCTTCAGGTGCACTGGGCTACGGCTTGGAAGGCATTCGTTGGCTGGTGGAAGTTTCCGGGATGGACAGCCGCTTTGTCGAGGCACTGCCTACCGCCCTAGTAAAACCCTTCTCCGGCAGCGCGGCCCGGGCCATGTTGATCGAAACCATGCAAACCCAAGGGGTAGATAGCTTCCCAGCCCTTGTCGCCGCGACTATTCAGGGCAGCACAGAAACCACCTTCTATGTACTGGCTGTGTACTTTGGCGCAGTGGGCATTCAGCGTGCGCGGCATGCGGTGGGCTGCGCCTTGCTGGCTGATTTGGCCGGTGTTATTGCCGCTATTAGCGTCTGCTATTGGTTTTTTGCTTAGTCTGCGCGCCCTGAGTGAGTAGGGCGCGCGGGGATTGCGGTCATCAATGCGTCTGCAACTGGCGGCGGAACTGATCGGCCAGTAACTGTAGGCGCTCAGCCAGACTGGCCACATGATTGGCATTCTGACGGCTATGGGCGCTGGTTTCGATATTGTGCTCGCAGGCGTGATGAATACCTTGCAGGTTATGCTGGATATTCTCACTGACACTGCCTTGCTTCTCCACTGCCCCGGAGATCTGCACATTCATCTGGCTGATTTCCGCCACCCGCTGATGAATGCCCTCTAAGGCCGTGGTGGCCTGCATAGCTTGCTCGACGCTGGCTTCGGCCTGCTGATGGCTGCGTTGCATGGCCACCACGGCATTGTGCGTACCCTTCTGCAAATTGCCGATGATATTTTGTATATCGGCGGTGGATTGCTGTGTGCGCGAGGCCAGCGCTCGTACCTCATCGGCCACGACGGCAAAGCCGCGCCCTGCTTCACCTGCCCGCGCGGCCTCAATGGCGGCATTCAAGGCTAGGAGATTGGTCTGCTCGGCAATGGCCTTGATCACATCCAGCATACGGTTGATGTCTTGGCTGTGCTGTTCCAGTTGTTGAATGGTGTTGTTGCTTTGCTCAATTTCGCCCGCCAGCGAGAGAATCAGCCGCCGATTTTCCTCAACCAGACTCAGACCACTGTTGGTTTCCTCTGTGGCTTCAGCGGCGGCGCTGGTACTCAGCTCAGTATGCCGCGCCACCTCTTGCACGCTGATGGTCATCTGATCGACTGCGGTAGCGACATCATCTTTGCGCTCGCGCTGGTGCTGCGTGGCTTGGTCGGTCTTATCCACCGTGGCCACCAGCTCGGCGGCACTGTGGCTAAGTTGGCTGGCTGAGTCGGCAATGCGCCCGACCATAGCCCCCGCTTCAGCTTCTAGGCTGAGTAAGGCAAAGGCAATCTGCCCGTATTCGTCATTGCGTCCGGTATAGGCAAACTGGCTCAAGGGGTTATCGACAATGGCGCGCGCTTGACGGCTTAGACGGCTCAAGGGTCGCAAGCTGATATGCACAATAGCGCTGAGCAGAAGCGCCAGTATCAAACCTCCACCTAAACTGGGCAGTAGGGGCAATACACCTATGCCACCTAGCAGTGCAGCCATGCTCAGAACGGGTGCGGCACATAGCAGGCTAAGGCGTTTGGCAAAGCTTAGGCTGGCGGGCTGTAGACCGCGCGGTTTTTCACCTCGGTTTAGGCGGGCGTATAGGCTTTCTGCGCGATCAATCTGCCGGGCACTGGCCTGAGTGCGTACCGATTGATACTCCACCACCTGTCCATTGCGAAGTACCGGGGTAGCGTAGGCATTTACCCAATAATGATCGCCATTTTTACATCGGTTCTTAACCAACCCCATCCATGAGCGCCCGGATTTTAAGGTGTGCCACATGCTGGCAAAGGCGGCAGGCGGCATATCGGGGTGACGCACGATGTGGTGATTACTGCCTAGTAGCTCTTGCTCTTCAAAGCCGCTGGTGGCGATAAAGTCAGGATTGACGTAGGTAATGGCACCTTTGAGATCGGTGGTGGAGAGGATATTGGCTTGAGACCCGACCTCTACCGCCCTACCGGTGACAGGATGGTTGATTTTCAATTCACGCTTCCTCTCTTTGCCTGTCAGTGGTCTGACCAAGCCTATAATGCAGGTTCTATGCCTGCGTTGACCTTTAAAGGTTTCTCTATCCTCCAGCAGTCAGTGGCTGGATTCTGGCAGTTGAATCGGTAACTTCCTTGCAAATCTGCAACCTTCATGCCGCTGAAAGGCCGACCGCAGACGGCGGTACAGGAGTTGTACGATGATGATACGCCTATGCCCATGGAGGGCTCGGCGCTGCGTTCGCGAGTGCCCAATAGTCGATGCTGAGGGCGCTAGAATGGGCCTAGGGGCCATAGGAAGGTAGAAAAGCAATCCGTTGCCTCATCATTGTTGCTGAAAACGATTCGCCAAATAATTGGCAAGTGAGGCACTGCGATCGATCATCGCGAGCCTCTGTTATCAATTTTGCGCGAAAGACCCCGTACTTCTAGTGCGGGGATGGATAGCGCGGGAGGCATAGCCTCCCTAAAGTAGCCTTAATTCAGTTAGCATGAGCTCATGAAACAGACCAAGACCCTCAAGGTTCGGGTTCGAGATAAGCATGCTCCGCTTTTGCAGCAGATGGCTCGGAGTGTGAACGGTGTCTGGAACTATCTGAACGAACTCAGCACCCGATCCATTCGGGAGCGCGGTCGGTTTTTATCTGCCTTTGACATGCACCCCTATACCAAGGGCGCGAACAAGGAATTGGGCCTGCATTCTCAAACGCTGCAAGAGATTGCTCGAGAATATGTTACGCGCCGCCAGCAGTTTAAAAAGTTACGCCTGAACTGGCGCAAGTCTGGCGGGGTGTGCCGTTCGCTGGGTTGGATACCGATCAATACTGGCGCAGCCAGCTGGAAGAATGGACAGCTCTACCACAATGGTCATTACTTCAAGGTGTGGGATTCTTACGGCCTGTCGCAGTACAAATTCCGCTCAGGCAGCTTTAATGAGGATGCCCGTGGCCGTTGGTACTTCAACGTAGCGGTTGAGGTCGAAGCAAAGATTCCGGCTGGACAAGATCGAATCGGCATTGATCTGGGCTTAAAAGACACCGCGACTTGTTCCGATGGCAGCAAACTAGAAGCGGGTCGCTTCTACCGTGACCTTGAGCCTAAACTGGCTGCGGCCCAGCGTGCCGGTAAGAACAAGCGCGTCAAGGCGATCCACGCCAAGATTGCGAATCGGCGTAAAGACGCCTTGCACAAATTCAGCCGACAGCTGGTGAAGCGTGCCGGTGAAATCTATGTTGGAAACGTGAAATCTTCCTCGTTAACCCAAACCAAGATGGCCAAATCTGTACTGGATGCAGGCTGGGCCATGTTAAAAACAATGCTGGAATACAAATGCGCTCACGCAGGCATTGTTTTTAAAGTGGTTAATGAAGCGTACACCACCCAAACCTGCTCGAATTGTGGCGCATTGCCCGATTCAAGGCCGAGAGGTATCGCAGGGCTTGGAATAAGAGAATGGACGTGCTGTGAGTGTGGTGTCACTCACAACCGCGATATCAACGCGGCTAAGAACATTCTCGCGGTCGGGCATGGCCGTCCAGTTGTGGGAATCCCCGTCCTTTAGGGCGGGGAGGATGTCAATTTTGTGTAAGCACAGTGTCACTGAGCCAGTATAGAATCTTTTGCCCACCTGTCATGTGAACGGCATGAGGGAGTAGCGCGTTTTGTGGCCTGTCATTCAGTCGCAGTGGGCGTGGTGTAAAAATTTTCGCTTAGGCTCTTTACTTTAGAAAAATGTAGCGTACAATATGCGCCCTATACGCCGGTATAGCTCAGCTGGTAGAGCAACTGACTTGTAATCAGTAGGTCCCGAGTTCGATTCTTGGTGCCGGCACCATATTAAATAACGACTTAGGCTCACAGCGATGTGGGCCTTTTTCGTTTTTGGCATTAAGCCCTCAAAATTTTCCCCGTTCGCTCCCCGCTCCAACCCTTTCCTTGTTCCCGTAGCTTGTTGGGCGCGTTTAGATGCTCACATCTGAGTATCAGCCTTCGGGATTGGTCGGTCTGGTATTTGATAGCGCGTACTGCGCCCACCGGGGGACAAGCGTATCAAGCAACCCTTGTCGAGTAAGTCCGCCAAGTGACGAGTAGCCGTCGCTTTAGAGACCTTGGCCACCGCCTGATACTGGGCCGCGCTGATGCCATCCTCAAACCCTTTAGCGCCACCATCAAGCAGACGGTTCAGAACCTTGATCTGTTCCGCCGAGAGCACCTGCTGGCGATGCTGCTGCCAGAAGCGGGCTTTGGCCAATACGCGCTCAATGCGGCGTTGGGCCTGTTGCAAACTGTCGAGCAGGGTATGTAGGAACCACGCCAACCAGTCTGTGATATCCAGCGTAGCCCGCTGGCTCTGCTCTAGGATGCGGTAGTAGCCGGGGCGGTCGTCTAAAATGCTGGCGGATAAGGCATAGAAGCGAATGGATTGATGCTCGCCTTGCGCCAATGCCAGATCAGTCAGTGCCCGAGTCAAACGGCCATTGCCATCATCAAAGGGATGCAGCGTCACAAACCAAAAGTGAGCAATACCCGCCCGCAGCAAGGGGTCGAGGCTTTGGTTATGTCGGCTGGATTCAAACCACTCCAAAAACTGCTGGAGCTGCTGCTCTAAGCCATAGCGCGGCGGTGCTTCAAAATGCACGGTTGGTCGGTCCAGTCGCCCTGATACCACCTGCATGGGCTCATCACCCCGCAAGGCTCCTACCCGAATGGGCACTGAAAACAAATTGGCCTGTGCGGGGAATAGCCAGCCATGCCAGACCAATAGGCGCTCAAGCGTCAGGGGCTGCTCAAGGTGCTGTGTGGCATCTAGCAACAGCTCAGCCAGTCCCTCGCTGCGCGGCGTGACCGCTTCACCCGGTGCCTCTAGTCCAAGGCGACGAGCAAGAGAAGAACGTACCGAGCCCAGATTCAGGGTTTCCCCCTCAATGGCTGAGGACGTAATGATGTTTTGTAGCAGTGCGTCCAGCATGGCTTGGGCGCTGATATCACCCTCTATGGCCCCCATCATGCCCAGTAAGCGGCCTTGGGCTTGGGTGCATTGGCGCAGCAGAGGCGCAAGGGTGTCGGCCTGCCAATCAAAGCGGGGCCAGTTTGGTTGCTGCCAGATCCAGTTCAAGCTATGCATCGCTTCAGCCCATGATGGTGAGCCGATTAGTTGTTCTATTCGGCTCATAATTTGAGCTGATTGTGTGAGCCATTCGGCTCAACGTCCAGTCTCTGTTGCGAGCGTGTGGGGGTGTTGCGTTTCTATCGGATGGAAGCCGCTAGAATGCAGGCTGAACACGCTTGGAAACCCGGCCATGTCCCTGAATGTCGAACACCTACTGCGTACCGCTGCCACCTTAGAGCAGGCTCTATGGGCATTAGAGAAAACACCCTCCCACGACGATATTCTCTTTGACCTGTACCGCAATGCCACCATCAAAAGCTTTGAGCTGTCGCTAGAGACTGCTGGCAAGTTACTGCGCAAAGCCCTCAAGTTATACAGTGCCAGCCCAAGAGCCGTAGATGCCCTAGTGTTTAATGAGGTACTACGCCAAGCGGGAAAACACAGCTTGATGGATCTGGCTGCCGTTGAGCGTTGGCTGGCTTACCGGGCCGACCGTAACAATACCGCCCATGACTACGGTGAAGGCTTTGCCAATGACACCCTCAAGTTGCTGCCAAGCTATCTGGTGGATGTGCGGGCATTAGCCCAAAAACTACAGGAGGCATTCAATGCCGGCGCTTGAGTTAAAGCACCTGTATTTAGAGCCCCGTCATTTGGCCTTGCTGCAACAGATACTGCTCCAGCAGGTTCCCCAGGCTGAGGTATGGGCCTATGGCAGTCGTGTGACTGGTGGTGCCCATGAAACCAGTGATCTTGATCTGGTGTTGCGCGCTCCAGCCGACCCAAAGGCAGAGGTAGCGGGTTATCTCGCACTCAAAGAAGCCTTACAAGCCAGTACCCTGCCAATTACGGTAGATGTTCAATCATGGTGGCGGCTGCCTGAGTCATTCCAGCAAGAGATTGAGCGGGCCTATGTGGTAGTGCAAACGGGCAAACCGACCTGAAGCCATTGGCTAGGGCGTGCAAGAAAACTGCACCCCCCTAGTCGCTGCCTGCTACTACTCCCCTGCACGTTGGGGCTATGCAAGAAAGTGCAAAAGAATTGCACCTTCACTGACTGCTGATTGGTGTGTGGATCGGCTGAGTTTTCAGCTCATGGGGTTTGTGGGCAAACGAGCAGGCTTTGCTGCTGCACAAAGCCTCCAAGCTCTTAGTGCTAGACCAAGGGCCGTAGATGCTTTGATGAGCTCAATTAGTCCGTAGTCCGATTGCCACCTCTCGGAACGAGGCCAATGCGGCCTCCAAGTGCTCAATGATTTCCTGCTGTAAAACATCTGGAGGCGGCAAGTTATCAAGGTTATCTAAGCTATCGTCCTTGAGCCAGAATATGTCGAGACTGGCCTTGTCGCGTTCGATCAGCTCTTTGTACTCAAAGAACTTGAATCGTTCTGTAGCGACGCGCTCGTGACGATTTTCAGGACTATAGCAAGTGATGAAATCCTGCAAATCATCCAGCTTAAGTGGGCGTGTTTTCAGGGTGAAATGCTTGTTAGTACGCAAGTCATAAAACCAGATTCCCTTGGTGTGAATCTGGCCATCTTTGGGCTTTGCGTCGAAAAACACGACGTTAGCTTTAACACCCTGCGCATAGAAAATTCCGGTGGGTAAACGCAAAATGGTGTGTACATCGCAGTTTTCCAGCAGCTTGCGGCGAATTTTCTCGCCCGCTCCGCCCTCAAACAGCACATTGTCTGGCAACACCACTGCTGCTTGGCCATCTATCTTGAGCATGCTGACGATGTGTTGCAGGAAGTTGAGCTGTTTGTTCGAGGTAGTCTCCCAGAAATCCTGACGTTCATAGGTTAGGGCTTCCTTGTCTTCCTCACCCTCTTCATTGGTAATGGTCATGCTGCTTTTTTTACCAAAAGGCGGGTTAGCCAGCACGTAATCCACTTTTTGCTTAGACTCAGAGATCAAAGCATCTGAACGCTCCACAGAGGGCTCACCGTCCAAGTCACCAATGCTGTGCAGGAAGAGGTTCATCAAGCACAGGCGGCGCGTATTGGGCACAATTTCATTGCCGTGGAATGTCTTGTCGCGCAGAAACTCTTTCTGGCGCTTGTCCAACTTGGCACCAGAGCGTGTCAGCCAGTTGTACGCACCTAGGAAAAAACCGCCTGTGCCACAGGCAGGATCAGCAATGGTCTTCATGGGGGCTGGGCGTACGCAAGCGACAATCGCTTCGATCAGGGCGCGGGGCGTAAAGTACTGGCCGGCTCCGCTCTTGGTGTCTTCGGCATTTTTTTGCAGCAAGCCCTCGTAGAGATCGCCCTTAGTATCGGCACCCAAGCTGATCCAGTCTTCCGCATCAATCAACTGAACAAGACGTGAAAGCTTTGCCGGATCTTGGATCTTGTTCTGGGCCTTGAAAAAGATAGCCCCCAACATGCCTGATTCATTGCCCAGCTTATGCAAGGTGGCAAGGTAGTGTGCTTCCAGCGGCTCGCCGACCTTGGAGGTCAGACTGGCCCAGTCATAACCCTTTGGAATGTGGGTGTCACGGTTGTAGGGCTCCTGCGCATATTCGTGCGCCAGCTTGAGGAACAGCAAGTAGGTGAGCTGTTCAAGGTAGTCGCCATAGCCCACGCCGTCGTCGCGTAGGGTGTGGCAGAAATTCCAGACTTTTTGGACGAGGGTAGAGGTATTCATGAGTATTCGTCTTCAATAATGGTCGCTGTATAAGCCTGGCGAGGGTCACTGTTGGTAGGGAATGCAGTACTGAGCTGCTTATCTCTGACCATTGGAGTTAAAGTGCGCTTCCGTAAATCATCTGGATCGCGTTGCAGCACCTGGGCAAGCACTCGTACCCCTAAATAGCGGCGTGCACACAATGTCAGCAGGGTGCTGCGTAACACCTCAGGTTTCGCTTTTCGGCTTTGAGCGACCGGAGCGGCAATAGCCAGTAACTCTGCTTGCACTGCATCGGGAACGTTTGCCCAATCGGTATATAGCACGAGCTCCGGTGGTTTAGACTCGAGCTCCGGTGGTTTAGACTCGAGCTCCGGTGGTTTAGACTCGAGCTCCGGTGGTTTGCTGTTGGGTTCTGACGATTCAAACTCTTCAAAAGCCCTTCCAGAGTTATGCTGCTGCCACGGAAGTACATACACCATGCCGCGTCCAGCTCCCTGAGAAATCAGCAAGCCATCTCGCACCAAGCGGCTCAATAACTTGGTTAAGTCGGCTGGATGCTCCGTTGTAATTTGCTTCAAACGGTCATGATTGACCACACCATCCACTTGAGCCGTAATCAAGGCTAAACGCGCTACCTCGGATAGATTTGTAAACTTTTGTCCCAATTTTGCGGTGAGTGTTTCCAGTGCCGGTGCAGGTACCAAGCTGCTCATGCGCAGCTCCATCAGCGTTTGCTCTGGATCATCCAACTCATACAGAAGAGGGTTACGCCAATGCTGGATTGCCCAGTTTTTGTAAATTTTGGGCAGCCCAGAACCGGCATGGTCGCCATACCCCACTAATTGAAACATGGTTTGCAATCGGCGGTTACGGCAATCGCTGTGTCCACCTACCCGCGCCAAGTCCAATGGAATGCGCATTCGCCCTGGATTGCGAAACCCAAACAGATCCGGTCGCTTGACTACCAAAACCGATACCCGTCCCGAGTAATCAGCATGAATCAAGGTATTGGCCAAGGCTTCCCGCAGAGCTTCATGCACGGGGGTATCGTCTACTCGTTGGCCATCTTGCAGTTGAAACGGTACTTTCAGGTCTGCGGTTAGCTTCTGGTACGCTTTGCGGAAAAAGTCATATACGTTGCCTGACCATGTGCCGTCCGGCACCAGCCGGTCTATCCAGCGCTTTTCGGTTTTTGCTTCGGGCCGTTCCTGAAAATCCACCATGTAATGCGGCAAGGCATCGCGAATCACCTCAGCACGGCCAAACATCAGCAAACCTGCCAAACGTAAACCGCTATAACCTTCGTCGCGATTTTTACCCCATGCACCAATGCGCTCTAAAAACTCGGGTAAGGGTAAGTCGGTCCACACATGGCCGGGCTTTACGGCTGCAAAACGGTTGCGATAGGCGGCTACGGTATCCATGTCCAAATCGCTAAAGTCATATCCCTTTAGCACGCGCTCGTCACGAGCATCCTCCACCCGTTCAGCCACCAAGCGGCGCACCGCTTCATCGTCGGCCTGATAGTCGCCTTCATAACGACGCAAGTAAGTGCCGCCAAAGGGGTTTGTACCAATGTGCACGGGCCGCTGTTGACGGGTGGCGCGTGGCACTTTGATTCGCAATACGGTGTTGCCGTCCAGCTCAATGGGGCTTACATCGGCATCGACCAACAGGTTCAGGCTCACCTGTTTGCGGTTGTGCAGGTTATCCCATACCGCCTTACGTACCCGCTCCACATCTTGTAAGCCGATGGCCTTAAAGTGCCCGCTCGGCTTTTCTTGCACGCCAAGCAAAATTACCCCGCCATTGGTATTGGCCATGGCGCTGTAACTTTTCCAGATGTCCTCGGGCACTTCGCCACGACCATCACGGCCTTGTGCGGCTTTGCATTCAAGGTCCACCGACTCGGCCAAGGTAGCTAAGTCCAGATCGGCCCATATATCGCTCACACTGCCTCCTTAGCCTTACGCCCACGCGGTTTCTTTGTGGAGCCCTGTGCAACCCGCTCGGCACGAATACGCTCCAGCAGCACGCTGGCGGGTTCATCGTTCGGGTCTTGCGGTACTAATTCACCCGCAAATGCAGCGCGCAGGATATTTTGGCGTTGGGCGGTGGATTGTTTGAGCCCCAGTTCGACAGCTTTCTCTTGGCGATCCAATTGTTCGATCTGTATGTCTAACTGAGTTAGCAGCTCACGCTGTTCATTCGTAGGCCCGAGCGGAACTGGGAACATGCGCAGCATTGTCATGTTAATTGATGCTAAGTTCGTCGTTTGCTTGCCTGCATGCTGGAACCATGTTTTCCCAAAGGTATTGCCATGGTGCGAAATAAGTTCTGGCAGTACCTCGGAAAGGAAGGGGCGCATCCGGAACACATGGTTTTGGTGAATACAGTTTTTCACTTCATTGCGCCAAACCCAGCCACGACCTAGCTTGTCGCGATCACCACCTTCGTTGAAAAGAATATCCCCAGTCTGAAGTGTGAGTTCCTCTATATCTTTCTCAGTTGCCAAAATAGTTTTGACTTCAGAGAGATCGAGATACCCACGCTGAACATTCGCGACTCGCAAATACGGTACTTCACGAACCTCAATGGAGTCTTTCCGCTTGGTACCCTTAGCCACACCTGAGGCAATTTCGCCCAGCATGTCGAGGCTCGCCCAAGTCCACCCCTCCGGCAGTTCCGGCAAATCGCTGGTGTCCGGCTGCACCGGTTCGGGGTATTTCTTCTGCCAGTCTTTGGGTGGGGTTTTGCCTTGTTCTGCAAACTTGGCGAGTTGTTTGGCTTCCCAGCGGGCGCGGCGCTCTAGCAGGATGTGCTCCAGCAGTTGCGCGCCGGTTTCCGTTGGGGTGTTGTGGGTTCTCCACTCGGCGGTGAGTGCGCCTTCCACGGCGGCTTTTAATAGTGATTGGCGGTATTGCGCCAGCTTCTTTTGCGCGGCCTTGAGTTCGGCTACCCCGGCATCGAGGTCGGAGAGCAGTTCTTCGAGTTTGGCGACGATGCGGGTTTGTTCGGCTCGGGGGGATAGTGGAAATTGAACTAGCCGCAGGCTTGCACGCGTTATTTGTGGCTGCGCAGAGCCTGAAATTACATCGTCAAACTTTCGCGCGGATAAAAAATAAGCAAGGAACCTCAGTTCACAAAAACCTTCATTAAGGCCATCAAGTGCCATGGCATTTCCGTTGATATACGAAAATGGCACTGATATATGGATATTTCCGCAAGTGGCACCACGGCAAGTGATCATTATTGTCGGATGCTCATGGGTGTAATCGCTGTAAAACCCAATTCTGCCGTTGGCTCCATAGACCGGACAGCCCGAATCGGATAGCTCGCCAATAGAAATTGTTTTCCATTGAGTTGGTGTGCAGACATCAAATAAATCGGCCATTATCCAATTTTGTGGAAGTTTAGAACTCACGCCACCAACTCCCCATTCAATTCATTCATCAAAGTATCCAACTCCTTACCAAACAGGCCCCAGGCTTTTTGCAGGCCACCTTTATCGGCCAGTTCGGCGTAATCAAAGTCGTCGCGACTGATGGAGCATGAGCTCGCAATATGGTCTTTTATCAGCCGCAGCCATTCGGTTTGTTCCGGCGTAAAGGCCGTGCCGCGCTGGGCGTTGTGGCGGAAGATCCAAGTTTGGAAGCGTTTATCCACCTCATCGGCAAAGGGTTTGAGTTCGCCCTCCAGCCCTAAGGCAAAACGCAGCAGCGAAACCAAATCAGTCAGCTGGCGTTTTTTATCCGCACCTTTTACCGCGCTGGTTTGCACACGAGCATAGGCACTCCACAGGCGTTCGGTGGTGAGCATCAATGGCGGCTTACTCAGGTGTTCGTGCAGCTCTTCCAGCATCTCGAAGGTAAGGGCGCGGCGTTGGTAGGGCTGCTGGTAGAAAAAGCCGAGCGCGGCAATTTCGTCTTTGTGCATGCTGAGGTAATCCGTAAAGCTTTGAATTACCGCCTGTGCCTGTGCTTCAGCCTGTTCGCTAAAACCACTGAAGGTGACTTGGTCGAGGTTGATATGGTCGATGATTTGCTCCCGTTCACGACGGGCATTCTCGATTTCGTCGCGCAGTTCGGGCTTATCAAAGGGCTCACAGGCAGCGGCCACTCGTTCGGCGCGGGCGGCTTCAATTTCTTCGGGCAGTAAGGTCTCTTCACTGCGGGTAATGCCTTTGGTTTTGGCAGTGTTGACGGCGGTTTGTGCAATGGCATCAGGGTCGAGTGCTGCGATCAGGTTTTTGCCCAAGCCACCCACAGAGATGCCACCGCTGGCTTTTGTAATGCGTGCCTGAGCCTTGTCATCCAGTTGTTTGGCGAGGCGCACCAAGCGATTGGCAAGGGAGAGCAGGGTATCATCATCCCGGCTGCCAATGGCTACGCCTTGCAGTAGGTCTTTCAGGGAGGTGCTGGGTTTTTTTTCCAGCGGACGGCTTTCGGTCTTCAGGCTTTTTTCCACGCCTACCGCATCGATCAAAACAAAGCGAGTTTTAGCACCGTCGGCACTGTTGCTGACCCGCTTAAGGCTTTCGCCATCGAGCGAACGCACACCACGGCCTTTCATTTGCTCGTAGTAGCCTTTGGAGCGCACATCCCGCATGAAGAGCAAAACTTCCAACGGTTTCACGTCGGTGCCGGTTGCAATCATGTCCACGGTGACGGCAATGCGGGGGTTGTAGTCATTACGGAAGCTAGAAAGGATGCTATCGGCATCTTCTTCGGCGCGGTAAGTTACTTTTTTGCAGAAGGCGTTGCCTTGGTCGTAGACCTCGCGGACGGTGTTAATGATGTCGTCGGCATGGCTGTCGGTTTTGGCAAAGATCAGGGTTTTGGGTGTTTCTTCTCGGGCGGGGAATATCTGTGTCTCCACCGCAGTTTTCATGGCCCGAATCACCTGCCGGATCTGGCTCGGGTTGACTACTGACTTGTCCAACTCCTTGCCGGTATAGGCGGTCTCTTCCTCTGTTTCAGCCCAGCGTTTCTTTCGGGTGGCCCGGTCGCGATGGTCTACCCACTCTTTGGCTTTTAGTTCAGAGCCTTTTTGGGTGATTTCAGTTTCAATGGTGTAGACGTCGTACCCTACGTTGACACCATCCGCCACGGACTGTTCGTAGGTGTATTCAGCCACGATGTTTTCATTGAAGAAGCCAAAGGTGCGTTTATCTGGTGTGGCTGTGAGGCCGATCAGGCTGGCATCGAAATAATCGAGCACCTGTTTCCACAGGTTGTAGATGCTGCGGTGACACTCATCAATGATGACGAAGTCAAAGGTTTCTATCGGTACAGCAGGGTTGTAACGCACCCATTTTTCTTGCTTGGCAGTTTGTTGCACCTCGTTGAGCGATACGTCTTCCGCCGACTCGTCAATCGGCTCACCACTCAGTATGGAGTACATGCGTTGGATGGTGCTGATGCACACCTGCGAATGAGGGTCGATATTGGGGGAGGCCAAGCGTTGTACGTTGTATAGCTCGGTGAATTTGCGCCCGTCGTCTGGTGGCGTATAGGCCATAAACTCTTGGTGCGCTTGTTTGCCAAGGTTACGGGTGTCGACCAGAAACAAAATACGCTTGGCCCCCCCGAATTTGAGCAGCCGATACACCGAGGTAATAGCTGTAAATGTTTTACCCGCACCGGTGGCCATATGCACAAGAGCACGCGGCCGATTCTGCGCCAATGACTTTTCTAGTCCACTAACGGCACTAATCTGGCAGTCGCGCAGATTACGCTCGGACAGGGCAGGCATGTGTTCTGCCAAACGACGCCGCAAGGTTTCTGATTGAGTTAGCCAAGAATCTAGGGTTTCGGGTTTAAAAAAGTGAAAGATTTCGCGTGAGCGGGGTGCAGGGTCCGCATTGTCTGTAAAGCGAATGATTTGGCCGGTGGCTTCAAACAAAAAGCGCAGAGGCGTATTGTCTTTGCGCCATTTGAGGTTGGAGGTGGCGTAGCGTGCGGTTTGGTCCTCGGTGACCGTGAGGTTGGCTCCAGCGCTGTCCTTCTTTGCTTCAATAATCCCCACCGGCTCGCGTTTTACGAAGAGTACGTAATCTGCTGGCCCTGTGTCCGTGGGGCATTCGCGTACCGCCACGCCCGTGGCCGCCCCAAGATTGAGTTGTTTATTATCTTGAATGACCCAGCCGGACTGCTCCAGCTTGCGATCAATTTGCTGGCGCGCTTTGGCCTCTGGTGTCATAGACATGCTCTCTGCGTTATGAGCAGGCTCATTGCCTGCTCTCTATCGTCCATGGTCGATAGAAACCGTTGGTTGGTTTGTCGGTGCGTCACCAACGCTCTATTGGTGAGGGGGTTAGGTGATGGTTACTCCGCTTGTCTGTTCGTCATCAGCTCCGCCAGCGCGCACCCATTCATCTACTTCGGAAAGCTGGAATTTCCATAGCCGCCCAATCTTGTGCGCGGGCAGCCCTTTACGTTCGCGCCAGCGGCAAACAGTGTCTTTTACGATGCCTAGATGCCGAGCGATATCAATGCAGTTACCCACGGTTCTGCATTCACGGTATGGGCGCTCAAGGATGCTCTAAAGTCGTTTTAAATCGTTGCCAGTCTATCGATTAGCCATGGTGGTGGCCACTTTGAAATACCTGTGGTTACTGGCTAAAGATTAAAAAACATCTCGCAAGCTAGGATGATTAATACGATCGAAGGGCCACCTACTAAAGTTTCAGGCTGCTAGGCAATACATCTAGGAAAGCACTTGAATTCTCATATACGAAAAAAACAGGGCCTTCTAATGGCTCTGTTCCCCCTACCTCACTTAACCCGCTTTAACCCCCGCTCTTTGTACTTCCCCCTAATTCTGCGCCCCAGTGCTTCAGGGTTGAAATCAGGATGCCGCATCACCTCGGTAATGGCAGACAGGCATGCCTCCAGCACTGGCCCATGTTCCTTGCGCTGGGCCTCTCGGCTGGCACTGTCCTCGGCACCCAGTACAAACACCAGACCGAAAAAGAGCGGCTCGTCGGCCATTTGCTCCAGTACCCATGCGTGGTCTGCTGGGTTGACCCCCTGCACGTTGACGTGATCGTCCAACCTTCATTGCAGGGCGAGCAATCTGCCTGACCACAGCCTACCCATCCTACTCCGAAGGGAACAGTCCCTTCGGCACGCCCTGCTGCTCTGATGCTGTCACTCTTCACGATGCGGGCCAATCTGGCTCAAAGCGGCCTTACTCGCCCCGATGCGCGAACTACAGAATGGCCCGGGCGGCAATGCCCACCGAAGGCCGGATAACCGCACTGACGACAGGGTTGGAAAGGCTTTACTCACCACTTGTGGGGAGAGTCCATATACGACTTGTTAGGTGCCGCTCTGCGAGTTAATTTCATTAAGCACCTTTTGGCCGTCTGGCATACCAGCCATTGCTCTTAAAAAGACGACATTTCTATTTAATATCTCTTTGATGCGTGCTGCTGATAAAGGATTCTCTAAGATTACGAACCCTTCCAATTCTTGGTAATGGCACTCATCTTTGTCTTCATGGCGATCTTTCTTTTTGGTAACGCCACTGCCTTTCCCATATGCAACAATTCCTACGCCATTTTCATAAAGGAATACGATATCCCCTTTTTTTATACGGTCAATATTGTATTTCCATGGATCATAGAAGGCTGCGGCTATACCTAAGCTGAGCATGTGCTCTTGATCATCCTCATCGTGTCTTCTGTTTGTATTCAGCACATGAAAATTAGCAGGCACATCATCTTCTTTTTCAAATTCCAATTCGGCAACTTCTATTCCAGCCTCGACAAGTCGAAAAATTGCCTCTTGCTTTGAAAGTCCTAACTTTACTGCCAGGTCTTCTATATAGAGATGCAGACTTTGTGGAATTCGGACTGTTGTAGCAACCAATTCGGTTTTGGCGGCTTTGGATTTCTTAATTAGTGCTTTCAACTTGGACATGGCAACCCCCTTTACGCTGATGACAGGGGGTATTATGTCTTGAGTTCAATCAAGATTCAAATATGAATCTATTTAGATTTTAATTTGAATCAAGGCCGGCTCATCGGTCATGTCCCGAATGATCCAGCCATGGTCTGCCGGGTTGATATTGAGCAGCCCCAGCACGTCATAGCGGGCTTGCTCCACAACCAACTCCTGCCAAACTCAAAGCCTAGTCTCTGTTCACTCCCGCCAAAATGCCGGGCAGCCCAGTCGCTCTGCCCGCGCTTGGGCCGCACGCATCGCGCCTGCTAGTTCGGCTCGCGGTGGTTTTTGTGGCGTCTTGGCGTACTCCCAAGTGGCGTGGGCGACGAAGCTTGAGCTGTAAAGCTCCGCCATGGCCGCGCATTCGGCTTGCAGCGCCGCTTTACCCTTGGGGGCAGGCTTTGCGCTAAGGATCTGCTCCAAGCGCGTGGGCTCTACAGGCTCTTGGCTCTGTGGCGGTGCTTTCAGTGGGATGGGTTCTGGCGGACTGGACGCTGTTTGTGGCGCAAGGGAAGCCGTTTGGCAAGCCGTTAGCAGGCTCGCCATCAGAATCAGCAGCAGCTTAAGTACGAAGGTGTTCACAGCGCATCCCGCTCGGTTGATCTGCGCGACCAGTCCGGCTAATTTTTGAGCAAAAAAACGGAGCCCTAGCGGCTCCGCTTTCCCGACGCCGATGGCTTATTGCCCCGGAATGTCTTTACGCAGTTTGACGGCTTCTTCCGGCTCTTGACCGGCTTCACGCGCTTTGCGCTGGCGAGCAGTACGCATACGGATGTTCAGCGCCTCTACGCCCAGTGAGAAGGCCATAGCGAAGTAGACGTAACCCTTCGGCACATGCACTTCAAAGGCCTCAGCGATCAACACCGTACCTACCACGATCAGGAAGGACAGCGCCAACAGCTTCAAGCTGGGGTGCTTGTCGATAAAGTCGCTGATGGTGCCCGATGCCCACATCATTACCAGCACCGCCACGATAATCGCCGCAACCATGACAGGCACATGGGAGACCATGCCCACCGCGGTAATCACCGAGTCCAGTGAGAACACGATGTCGATGATGGCGATTTGGATAATGGTGCCGATGAAGTTGCCGCCGCCTTTGGGGTCGCCGCCAGCTTCATCTTCGCCTTCTAGGCCGTGGAAGATTTCGGTGCTGCTTTTCCACAGCAGGAACAGGCCGCCGAACAGCAAGATCAGATCGCGGCCGGAAATGCCCTGTCCGAAGATGTGGAGCAGATCGGCAGTCAGACGCATCACCCAAGTGATGGACAACAGCAGCAAAATCCGTGTGACCATGGCCAGCGCCAGCCCGAATAGGCGAGTGCGCGGCTGCATGTCTTTAGGCATGCGGCTGACCAGAATCGAGATCATGATGATGTTGTCGATACCGAGCACAATCTCCAGTGCCGTCAGGGTAAAAAAGGCAACCCAGATTTCCGGGTTGGTGAGCCATTCCATAGGGAGTCCTCAGTGGTCGATAAAACACCGACAGGGAAGCCCGTGCCGGTGTTTAGGTGGTAGTGCTTATATCAGATAGCGCTTCGATATTGGAGAGCTGTCTAGGCTGAGTGTCCGAACAGCGGGAACACGCCCGTCAGCAGGGCAGCGCCTAGGATGCACAGACAAACCAATACTGCGAGCTTCAGGGCGAAGCGCTGTAAGTCGCCGAACTCAATTTTAGCCAGTCCCACCAGCAAGTAGGTAGAGGGCACGAGGGGGCTAAGCAGATGCACCGGTTGGCCGACGATGGAAGCACGAGCCATTTCTACCGGAGTAATCCCATAATGCGAGGCGGCTTCGGTCAATACCGGCAAGATGCCGTAATAAAACGCATCGTTAGACATGAAGAAGGTGAAAGGCATGCTGACGATGGCAGTCACTACCGCTAAGTATGGGCCTAGCTCTGTGGGAATCACCGCCAGCAAGCTTTTAGACATGGCATCCACCATACCCGTACCGCTGAGAATGCCGGTGAAGATACCCGCCGCGAAGATCAAGCCCACTACGGCCAGCACGTTACCGGCATGGGCGGCAATGCGTTCCTTTTGCATCTTCAGGCAGGGGTAGTTGATGATCATGGCGATGCTGAAGGCGATCATGAACAGCACCGGCAGCGGCAGCAAGCCTGCAACTAGGGCACCCATCAGGCCGAGGGTCAAAAGACCATTCACCCAGATCAGCTTAGGACGGCGTGCTTCGGGGTACTGGGAAACCGTGACCTCGGAGTGATCTTCCGGGCCATCCGCCAGTTGCAGAACCCCCAAACGTGCCCGCTCGCGCAGTCCGTAGAACCAAGAAATGGCCAAGAGGCTCAAGCAACCCACCGCCATGGCAGGAATCATCGGCACAAAGACATCGGAAGGGTCGACGTGCAGAGCGCTGGCAGCGCGCGCGGTGGGGCCGCCCCAAGGGGTCATGTTCATGATGCCACCGGCCAGAATAATCAGACCGGCCATGATGCGAGGGCTCATACCGATGCGGCTGTACAGCGGTAGCATGGCCGCTACGCAGATCATGTAGGTGGTTGCACCGTCGCCGTCCATGGAGACGATCAGCGCCAGTATGGCGGTGCCTACGGAGATTTTCAGCGGGTCGCCTTTGACCATGCGTAAAATCAGCCGTACCGGTGGATCAAACAGCCCGGAGTCGATCATCAGGGCAAAATAAAGGATGGCAAACATCAACATCACCCCGGTGGGGGCGAGTTTGGTGATACCGGTGAGCATCATCGGGCCGATTTGGCTAGCAAAACCGCCCATCAAACCAAACAGCACGGGGATGATGATCAGCGCAATCAGCGCTGAAAGCCGTTTGGTCATGATCAGGGTCATGAAGGTGATGACCATGGCAAAGCCAAGGAAGGTCAGCAACATAGGGTGAACTCCAGTCTTATTGTTGTGGAGATCCCTGAGGCTCTAAAGCCCGCAGGAAGTGATGCGGTCAAATGCCGCCTTGCCCACATCCTACGAACTCAAGCTTTCAATCAGCTTTCGAGTCTGGCATCTAGCCCGCAACCTAGAGCGGAATACAGGCTAGATGGCTTCTTCAGTGGCTTGGCATTACATCCGCCATTGCAGGCCCATGTAGAGGCTGCGTCCGTCGCCGGGGAGGAACTGCGCGCTGTCCAGGCCTTTAGCATCGGCAATAACGCCTGTGGTGGCGCTGTAGGTGCGGTCTGATAGGTTGCGGCCCTCAATAAAGAAGCCGAAGCCTTCTGTAGGTCGATAACCGGCTTTCAGGCCCCAGAGTGCGTACTTGTCGGCATAGAGGCTTTCCGCGTGATCGACGTTGTAGTGGGTCGGCACCCATTCAAAGGTGGGGCCTGCGTACCAGCCCTGCTGTTGCCAGAGCAGCTCACCCTTGACGAAGTGCCGTGCGACTCCGGCCAGCCGGTTGTCGCCGTAGACATCGTCATCATCAAAGCGGAAGTCGTTGAACAGGTATTGGCCGCGTAACACGAATTGGCCCATCGTCCAGCTACCACCGAGTTCGATACCTTGGTGCAGGGTTTTATCGGCGTTGAGGGTGCCCAAGGGCTGGCCGTTGCCATCGTTGAGGGCCAATAGCTCGTCGCGGATTTCACTGCGATACACGGCTAGATCCAACTCGATATTGCCGCGATTCCAGCGCATACCCGCCTCTAGGGTGTGGGCACGCTGGGCATCGTTATCAGTGAGCACCTGACCGCCGGTCAGCTCGCTGAAGGTCGGCGGTTCGTAACTTTGGCTGAAATTGGCAAAAAATTGCACGCCCGGTGCCCAATCATGGCGAATACCGATCCGTCCAATCTGGCCCATATAGGTTTTCTCGAAGGATTCATCCTGTGCTACACAGCGCGTGCTGACAAAGGCATTGCAGCGCAGGCGGTCGTCCACGTCACGCTCTTGATGAATCCACGACAGGCCGCTGATCAGCGCCCAGCGTTCTGCCAAGGGGATTTCCAGCTCGCCAAACACATTGATATTGCGCGCTGTTTGGTGCAGTTCATTGGTTTTAGCGCCCTTGTGCCCTCTGACGTTTTGGTAGCGTTGGTCCCAATTACGGCCTTTGAGGACATTTAAGCCGCCTGTCCAGCGCCAGCCGCTTTGGTCGGCCCATTTGTGGGTTAGGCGCATGCCGTAGTCTTCGCTGTTGACGTCTAGCACCTGAAAAATCGGGTGATTGAGGGATTTCTCACTGTAAAAGGTAGCCAGTTCTAGCTGATGTTCTGGGTTGACTTGATAGACCAGCAGATTGCCCACTCGGTTTAGGGTGAAATCGCGGCGCTGATCACCGCTGATATTGCCTGCCGCTGCTTGCTCGCGGTCACGGCGCATTTGCGCGCGGGTGAGATTGCCCGGTAACTCTGAGTCAGTGTCCACATGGGTCAGGAAGAAGCGCGTAGACAGCTTATCGGTGATGCGTCCCCCAAAGTTGGCAAAATAGCGCTGATTATCCTGCTGGGCGTGTTTGCGAAAGCCATCCTGATCCGAGTCAGAAATGCTGAGGAAGGCATCCCATTGGCCAAAGTCATGGGCGACGGCCATGTAGCGGCGGTGGTAGTCGAAGCTGCCGTTCTCATAGCGCAAATCAGCCGCAGGAGCGGTTTTGCCGGTAGGGCTGACGAAATTGATCGAGCCGCCCAGATTCGCCGCTCCCTGACCCCAAGCGTTAGCGCCGCGCAGCACTTCAATGTACTGAGTGGCTAGGGGTTCAATCACCTGAAAGTCAAAGCTGCCGTCGGCTAGGTTGACCGGCACTCCATCCTGTTGCAGTAGCAAACCGCGCCCGTGGAAGGTGCGTTGTAACCCTGAACCGCGAATGGACAGACGCGCCTCCTCTGAGCCAAAGCGCGGCTGCACAAATACCCCAGTGGCCAGCCCTAGGGCATCTTGCAGGGTACTGCTGCGCCCGCCTTTATAGCTTTCAGCATCAACGAGGGTCGCGCCGCCGGGAATCCGCGCGAACTCGGCTTTTTTCTCCTCTAGGGTGGCAGCAGTGGGATCAGCTTGTTGTGCATGTTCATACACGCGGGTTTGTTCCAGCTCTATTTGGGAATCGCTGGATGATTCTGCTCGGACAAGGGGCGCAGTGATGCACAGGGCAAGGACGCCCAGTAGGGAAGGATGGCGCATGGCACACTCCTGAATTCATCTCAATCAGTCAGGGGGAATGGCCTGAGTTGGGCACATTCACATTCGCTAAGGTGGCGAGGGCATCGCCGAGGGATTGAGAGGCGGCTAGGGTGCGCGCGGATTGGCAGGAGGCCAGTTTTGGCGTGGAAAGCGTGCTTGCCATGACCAAGGCAGACTATGGTTGTGCCTGCGCTGCCAGCGAGCAAGGTAAAACAGCAGCAGCGCGACAACTAGGTTGCCACACAGCAGACAGTCAGGAAGTACGGTGGCTAATGTAGAAAGCTGCCCATCAAGGCCGGGCTCCAAAGTGGGGCCGCTGTTACCCTCGGCTGAACAAAAGGCTCCGCCCAAGCCATTGAGTTGCCATGCCGCCGCCTGCCCGTGATGCAAACTACAGGCGAGCGCCGAGAACAGGAGACTGGCATAGAGTATCCAAGCAGTCAGGGCGCGGAGGTTGGGCTGGAGAGTCATGGGCGGCGACTCTAGCAGCGCCCCTAGGCTTGGCAAAGTACAGGGAAATGCCCCAGATCAATAACCCCGCAAAAAGCGCCGCATCAAGCGGATTTCCAGCGCCTGATGCGGTTGAAGAGGCGCTTAACGCACCGTCAAGACGAAGTCGATGCGCTTAAGCCACTCAGCCTCTTGGGTGAAGTCGGCCAAGGTTAGCGGATGAGTGCTCAGCCAATCGTCGGGGAAGGTGATATCCAAACTGTTATGGCTGACTTGAAGTTGTACATGGGGTGCTTGCAAAGGGTCGCGAATGTGATGAAACACAATGGCAAAACGCAGCAACACACAGAGGCGCATCAGCTTGATACCGTCGGACAGCGCAAGCATCTTCTGCTTAGGAATGTTGCGGCGATGGCTGCGCACTAACAGGGCTAATACCTGCTGATCCCGTCGGGAAAAGCCGGGTAAATCGGCATGTTCAACCAAGTACGCGCCGTGCTTGTGGTAGTGATAATGGGCGATATCAAGGCCCACTTCGTGGATGCGCGCGGCCCAGCCTAAGAGTTCGCGGTCGCGCTCATCATCCAAGCCCCAAGCCTCGCGCACTTGATCGAAGGCTTCCATGGCTTTGGCTTCAACCCTAGCGGCTTGCTCAAGGTCAACGTGATAACGCTTGATTAGGCTGCCAAGGGTGCGTTCACGCACGTCTTCATGGTGATGGCGACCGATCAAGTCATAGAGCACGCCCTCGCGCAGTGCGCCTTCGGAAATGCTCATTTGCTTGAGGTCTAGCGCATCAAAAATGGCTTCCAAGATGGCTAGGCCCGCCGGTAGCACCGCCTGACGATCCGGTTTTACACCCTCGATGTTGATCTTATCCACATCACCCAGCTTGAGGATTTTCTGTTTGAGCCAGGTCAGTCCTTCACGGTTGACCTCGCCGCGCCCCATGCCGCCTGCGGCAATGGCCTGAGCCACGGCCCGAATGGTGCCGGAGGAGCCAATGGCTTCCTGCCAGCCCAGACGGCACAGGCCTTTCTCGATGCCCATCAGCTCAAGACGTGCCGAGGTGTAGGCTTGCTCAAAGCGCTGAGCGGTGATTTTGCCATCCCTAAAATAGCGCTGGGTGTAGCTGACGCAGCCCATTTGCAGGCTTTCGCGCTGCAAGGATTCAAAGCCTTCACCGATGATGAATTCAGTGCTGCCGCCGCCGATATCCGCCACTAAGCGCTTGTCGGAGCGACCCGGAAAGGTGTGGGAGACGCCCAAATAAATCAGCCGTGCCTCTTCGCGCCCGGAGATCACCTCTACCGGATGCTTGAGCACCGCCTGAGCGCGCTGAATAAACACCTCTCGGTTGCGGGCTTCGCGCAGGGCGTTGGTACCCACCACCCGCACCGCGCCTTCAGGTAGGCCGTTGACCAGCTGGGCAAAGCGCCCAAGGCAATCTAGGCCACGTTGGATGGCTTCTTCAGTCAGTTGGCGGTTTTCATCGAGCCCTGCAGCCAACTGGACTTTCTCACCTAGCCGCTCAAGGATGCGTAAATCCCTGTCGTCCGTGCGAGCCAGTACCATATGAAAGCTGTTGGAGCCCAGATCAATGGCAGCAATTAGCGGGAAATTCTGGATAGCTTGCGGCATTCTGGAGCGTTCCGGATAGTCTTTGCACAATCCTGCCATGCGCAGGAGACTTCGCCAACGAATGCTTGTCATCTGTCCTCTGCTCCTCGTAGCGCACTACGCCTATTGGGCGTGTTTGACGTGGCGGATTGACACAGGGTGTTTTCAGTTCACCACCAACTGCCTTTCGGTATCCGCCAAGCCAAGCTATTATGTGGGCAACTTCCGTTTCACGATCTGGAGAGATCCATGAGCGAACACATTACCAAAGTGAGCGACGCCAGCTTCGAGCAAGACGTTCTCAAAGCTGAAGGCGCAGTGCTGGTAGATTACTGGGCTGAATGGTGTGGCCCCTGCAAGATGATCGCTCCGGTCCTTGATGAGGTTGCCAAGGAGTACCAAGGCAAGCTTACCGTCTGCAAACTGAATATAGACGAGAATCAAGCCACACCGGCCAAATATGGCGTTCGGGGCATTCCAACCCTGATGCTGTTTAAAAACGGTGCGGTAGAAGCGACCAAGGTAGGGGCGCTGTCCAAGTCCCAACTGGTGGCCTTCTTGGATAGCAATATCTGAGTAGTTCAAGTCGGTTAGCACCCCGCTCTAAGCGGGGTCAGCCTTTCCTTCTGCTGGACGCACCGAACATGCGGTGCTAAATTCAAGTCAAGCGGCCGCCCTTGGTCGCCTTCTCATGCTATCGCCGACGCGCGCCTGCCCGACATATACAGCCAATTCTGTCCGTCCGACTCTTGCTGCGCGGCATCCTCAAGCTCAATGCTTTCTTCACCCTTTCTGACTTTCTATGAATCTGACCGAACTCAAGCAAAAGCCTATCACTGAGCTGTTGGAAATGGCCGAACAGATGGGCATCGACAACATGGCCCGTTCGCGCAAGCAGGACATTATTTTTGCCCTGCTGAAGAAGCATGCCAAGAGTGGCGAGGAAATCTCCGGCGATGGCGTGCTGGAAATTCTTCAGGATGGCTTCGGCTTTCTGCGCTCGGCTGACTCTTCCTATCTGGCCGGCCCCGATGACATCTATGTTTCTCCAAGCCAAATCCGGCGTTTTAACCTACGTACCGGTGACACCATCATCGGTAAGATTCGCCCGCCCAAGGAAGGCGAGCGTTATTTTGCGCTGCTCAAAGTGGATTCCATCAACTTTGACCGCCCGGAAAATGCCAAGAACAAAATCCTCTTTGAAAACCTGACGCCGCTGTTCCCCAATTCGCGGCTGAAGATGGAAGCGGGTAATGGTTCTACTGAAGACCTCACAGGCCGTGTTATTGACCTCTGTGCGCCCATCGGTAAAGGCCAGCGCGGTTTGATTGTCGCCCCGCCCAAAGCGGGTAAGACCATCATGCTGCAGAACATCGCCAGCAACATCACCCGTAATAACCCGGACTGTCATCTGATCGTGCTGCTGATTGATGAGCGCCCGGAAGAAGTTACCGAGATGCAGCGCACCGTGCGCGGCGAAGTGGTGGCCTCAACCTTTGATGAACCACCAACCCGCCACGTACAGGTAGCGGAAATGGTCATCGAGAAAGCCAAGCGCTTGGTCGAGCACAAAAAAGACGTGGTGATTCTGCTCGACTCCATCACCCGTCTGGCGCGGGCCTACAACACGGTGATTCCTAGCTCCGGCAAGGTATTGACCGGCGGTGTGGATGCCCATGCGCTGGAAAAACCCAAGCGTTTCTTCGGTGCGGCGCGCAACATCGAAGAAGGCGGCAGCCTGACTATTCTGGCTACCGCGCTGGTGGAAACCGGCTCGAAGATGGATGAAGTCATCTACGAAGAGTTCAAAGGCACCGGCAACCTAGAGCTGCAATTAGATCGCCGTATTGCTGAGAAGCGGGTATTCCCGGCGATTAACATCAACCGTTCCGGCACGCGGCGTGAAGAGCTGCTGACTACGGATGAGGAGCTGCAACGCATCTGGATTCTGCGTAAGTTGCTGCATCCCATGGATGAGATTGCCGCCATTGAGTTCCTTCTGGATAAACTGAAGGACACCAAAACCAATGACGAATTCTTCCTGTCCATGAAGCGTAAATAAGCGACTGGCAAACCGCCTGAGGCTAGATGCCACAGGCGGTTTGCAGATGCCAGCTCGTCTAGCCTTCAGCCTCTGGCCTTTGTTCGGAGTTTTTCGATGCAATACTCTGACCTCCGCGACTTCATCCGTACCCTTGAGCAGCGTGGCGAGTTAAAGCGCATCAGCATGCCCATCTCGCCGGTGCTGGAAATGACCGAGATCTGCGACCGAACCCTGCGCAAGCAAGGCCCGGCGCTGCTGTTTGAAAAACCCCTAGGCTTTGATACCCCAGTGTTGGGCAATCTGTTCGGTACGCCGAAGCGGGTCGCTTTGGGTATGGGCGCAGAAGAAGTGTCAGAGCTGCGCGAGATCGGCAAACTCTTGGCCTTTCTCAAAGAGCCAGAGCCGCCCAAAAGCTTGAAGGATGCCTGGGCTAAGCTGCCGATTTTCCGCCGGGTGCTGGGCATGGCTCCCAAGGTGGTCAAGGATGCGCCCTGTCAGGAAATCGTGTTGGAAGGCGAGGATGTCGATTTAGGCAAACTGCCGATTCAGCATTGCTGGCCGGGGGATGTTGCTCCCTTGGTGACTTGGGGGCTGACCATCACCAAAGGCCCGAATAAAGAACGCCAAAACCTCGGTATCTACCGTCAGCAAGTGATTGGCCGCAATAAGCTGATCATGCGTTGGCTGAGCCACCGGGGCGGGGCCTTGGATTTCCGCGACTGGTGCAAGAAATTCCCGGATCGTCCTTATCCTGTGTGTGTGGCCTTGGGTGCTGATCCTGCCACCATCCTCGGCGCAGTGACGCCAGTGCCCGATACGCTGTCCGAATACGCCTTTGCTGGTCTGCTACGCGGTAGCCGCACGGAGTTGGTCAAAGCCATCGGCAGCGATCTGCAAGTCCCGGCGCGGGCTGAGATGGTGCTAGAGGGGGTGATTCATCCCGGTGAAATGGCCGACGAAGGCCCCTATGGTGATCATACCGGCTACTACAACGAGGTGGATCGTTTCCCGGTGTTTACCGTGGAGCGTATTACCCATCGTCCGCAGCCGATTTACCACAGCACCTATACCGGACGTCCACCGGATGAGCCGGCGATCTTGGGGGTGGCCCTTAATGAAGTCTTCGTGCCGATTCTGCAAAAGCAGTTTCCGGAAATTGTAGACTTCTATCTGCCGCCAGAGGGCTGTTCTTACCGTATGGCCATTGTGACCATCAAGAAACAGTATCCCGGCCACGCCAAGCGGGTCATGCTGGGCGTGTGGTCATTCTTGCGCCAGTTTATGTATACCAAGTTTGTGATTGTCACCGATGATGACATCAATGCCCGTGACTGGAATGATGTGATTTGGGCCATCACCACGCGTATGGACCCTAAGCGCGACACGGTGATGATCGACAATACACCCATTGATTATCTGGACTTTGCCTCGCCCATCTCTGGCCTTGGCTCGAAAATGGGCTTGGATGCTACCCACAAGTGGCCGGGGGAAACCAGCCGCGAATGGGGCCGCGCCATTACCCGTGATGACGCGGTGGTACGTCGAATTGATGACATCTGGAACGACTTGGGTATCGACTGATGAAGCTGAATTTGCAGCCGCTGGGCGTTTCTGTATCCCTTGAGCCTAGCGAGTCGGTGCTCAGCGGTTTGCTGCGGCTCGGCTATCAGGCTCCGCACAGTTGCCGGAATGGCAATTGCCAGCGCTGCGTGGCGCGTCTGTTGTCTGGGCGGGTTAGCCAATTTGGTGTGGAGTTGACCGCTGGGGAGGTGCTCAGTTGCCAAGCCGAGTTATTGGAGGACTCCAGCCTGTATTGGGATGAGTTGCTGGCTCCGGGGGCCTTGCCGGTCGTGCAATTGAGCTGTCAGGTGCTGGATTGTCAGCCGCTGGGTGGCGATGTATGGCGGCTGGAGCTTCTTGCGCCAGCAGGCGCTTTACCACGCTATCATGCGGGTCAGTACCTGCTCATTGAGCGGGCGGACGGCAAGAAATCGGCTTTCTCCTTAGCCTCTGCTCCCCATCAAGGCCGTACGCTGGAGCTGCACATACTGGCCCGCGAGGAGAGCGCGCTGTCGTTGCTTGATGAGCTGCGCCACAGCGGCTTGGCGCGCGTTCAGCTACCCATGGGCGATGTCCATCTCGCACAGTTGCCTGACGGGCCTTTGGTGCTGATTGCTGCTGGCACCGGCATGGCGCAGATGCACAGCATGCTTCAGCACTGTTTGGCTCGAGGTTTTGCCCATCCGATACACCTGTATTGGGGCGCGCGGCGGCCTGAGGATTTTTACAGCCTCCCCGCGTGGTCAGACTGGCAAACACAGCCTAACCTTCACCTGCATCAGGTTGTCAGTGAGCCTGCTGGCCCGGAATGGCGACAGGCTTTGTTGCATGAGGCGATTCGGCAGGACTTCCCGAGTCTTAAAGGGCTGCACCTGTATGCCAGTGGCTCGCCCGCCATGGTATATGCCACCTTGGATGCCTTGGTGGAGGCGGGTCTGGAGGCCAGTCAAATGCAGGCCGATGTATTCGCCTACGCCCCGCGCAAGACCTAAGTTTAATCGGGCGGAAAGATGCCAATCTCCCGCCTGAATTCTGCCTCAGCCCTGCTATGCTAAGCCTTTATTTTCAGGAGATGGGTCCACGTGAAAACTTGGATTGTGTTGCTGTGGCTGGCCCTTGCGCCGATCAGCCTCATGGCGGAAGAGAAGAAGGCCGAGGGTGAGCAGGATACTAAAGTGCTCTATGTAAGCATCTATCCACCGCTGGTGGGTAACTATGATGCGGGCGCTAAACTGCGCTATTACAAGGCTGATATCGCCCTGCGCGTGGTGGGTGCTCAGGCGTCTGAATTGCTCAAACGCCATGACCCCCTGATCCGTAACCAATTGGTGATGCTGTTTGCTCAGCAGAGTGAAGATGTATTGGGCACGCTGGAGGGTAAGGAGCAACTGCGTCGGGAGTGTCTGCGTCAACTGCGCGATCTGCTGAATCTAGAAACCGGCAAGCCTCTGGTGGAAGACGTACTCTTTAATAACCTTGTCATCCAGTAACCCGCAGGGAACTTGTGCCCCCTTTGTTCGGTCAACGGACGCTTGGGGCGCTGCTGAGCGCAAGGGCTTTCGGTGTTTATCGCAGGCTGTTTCTTTAAGCATTTGCCCGCGCTAGTACCTTGTCAGAGAATGCCGCCCCTGAACTAGCATCAGGTCGACCGTGGAACGGGTCGAGATGCAGCCGATCGGACATTCGATTTGCCTTGCGGGGGTGGCAAGCCGTCTATGAAAAAGCGTAAACCAGACATTCTTTGGGTATTAGTGATTATTTTTGGGCTAGGCGTAGTCACTACGGGTTATACGCAAAGCCTGCTGGTAGAGCGCGCTGATCAGCAGCCTGCTGTGGAACGCTTAGAACCCTAATCTTACTTAGCCCTTCTTTTTGGCCTGCCCAGCGGTGCTGCTGGGCAGGTTATCTGCTTGCCTTTCGGGCTTTTCTGTTCTTTTTCCGAGACTCCACCCTTCTCTCATGGGTAGGTGTACCTTAGGGTGCGTAGTGACTGATTAGCGTTCCTTTTTGAACCTAGCGCTTGCATAAAGGGCTTTGGTTTTCTGTATATTGCTTACATACGTGTACGAATGTATGTATTCGTACCTTAGCGTGTCCTATCTGTAGCTGGCACGTTGCTTGCCATTTCCCTGTGTGGCCAGGAGGCCGCCATCTTGTTTAGATAAGCATGGGAAATGGCAATGAGCGCACGACAAACACTCAGGCTGCTGATGGCTCCGCTGCTGTTATGGCAGCCCCCAGAGCTGTATGCCGATGAGGATATTGAACTGGCTCCGATCCAAGTGGAGCAACAAAGCAACCGCACCGCGCAGGAAATCACCGCATTAGTGCCCTTCGCTGGGGAAACGGCACACAGTCGTTTTGCCTTGCCGAAAAGCGTGACTGCCGTACAAACCCTGACTCAAGAAGACATTGAGGCTTTGCGTCCTCGTGATGTTAGCGACCTGATCGAAGGTTCTTTGGGGATGAGCGTCGGGCGGCAAGGCGCACGGGTGCATAACTTCTCTTATAACCGAGGCGATAAAGTCAGCATCATCTTGGATGGTGTGTACCTAACCCAAACTCAAGCGCAACGGGTGTTGGGCGATATTCCCGTGGAGATGATCGACTCCATCCAGTTTTTGCGCGACTCCTCGGTGATCACTATCAGCCCCTTGATGGATTTTGGGTCGGCTAACTCAGGTTCGCCTAACCAAGGTTTTATTGTCATCAACACCCGCAAAAGCGCGCCGGGTAAAGAGGGCGGCGAGGTCAAGGCCAGTTATGGTCGCTATGACACCCAAAAGCGTCTGGGTTGGGTGGGTGATACTTGGATGGATGGACGCTTGTCTGCCTCGGCGGGCTATCAGCGTTCGGAGTCTAACGGCAAACCCAAGTGGAACATGGCTTACGATGCCGATACTTGGATGGCCAGTGCCGGGTGGAAAAGTCCGGCATTTATCGGTTCCGCCTCCTTCTACCTGAACAAAGCCTCGCGGGAGATTCAGCGGGCCGAAGGAACCTACAAGGGCAGCACGCGCTATCCCATCAGTGGCCCTACACCCAATGGCGTACTGGATAAAAATATCTGGAAGTACGCGCCCATGGACACACGGGTGATTTCCGTCAATCTAGCCAAGCCTTGGAATGATACTCATACCACGGCTGTGACCTATGGTTGGACGGAGGCCAAGGGTACAGGCTACTACTACACTAAGATTAAGGATAAATCGACGGTTCAAGGCTTACAGGCCAAAGATCGGGCTGAAGAGTGGAACCTATCCCACACCATTAAAACCGCCAGCGATACCCTGAAGTTTGGGCTGCAAAGTGTGGAGTGGTATCAGCTCAGCGAAGGCCAAAGTAATCAGCGGGAGGAGCGGGTTTATGGCCTGTATTCCACCTTAGAACACCAGTTCACCCGCAATTGGTCGGTGGATGCAGCGGCGCGGGTGGATCGTAAGCGCATCATCCGAGGGGGTGACAAATACTTGGAGAGCGGCTTTAAAACCCAGCTTTCCAACCATGAATGGACAGACGATGCGACCCTTATGTCTATTGGCACGGCATGGCAGTTTGATCCCCAGTGGCGTTTGTCTGCTCGGTATTCTTTCAACAAAACCCCTACGCCCGACAGCATCAGCACGCTTAACAATGAAAGCTTGCCCGCAGAAAAACGTCATCGTTACGAGTTGGGTCTAAATGCCGAGATTAGTCGCGCCTTGCACGCCAGCCTAACGCCTTTTTACTACGTGATCCGCAACGCCAAAGTCTCTGCAGGCAGCATCAGTAAAGATGCCAACGGCCATGCCATTGTGGACGATCAAGGCAACGAAACCTCCGTCACTGTGTATCGCGCTGCCACGCAAATACTGCGTAAAGGCTTTGAGCTGAGCTTTAACGGCCAATTCCCGGCACTGAGCGCCACATGGAGCTATGAGTTGGGCTGGACGCACTTTGATGACAGCGAAGAAGACGGCAAAACCGGCAACGAAGTGCCCAGCAATAAATACAACGCCCGCCTCAATTGGCAACAGGGGCCTTGGACTGCCTCGATCAGTGCCACGCGCGTTGAACCCTATGAAAGCTACGACTACACAGTAGGCGACTTCACTTTGCTGAACATGAATGTTGGCCGCGACTTGGCTCATGGCCTGCGCGTGGCTGTATTTGGGCAAAACATGGGCAATAAGCAGTACGCCACTAACAACAAGGGCTATCCGGCCACGGCTAACTTGGGAACCCTCAACGATGTGGGGGCGACTTACGGTATGGAAATAGGGATGAAGTTCTGATGAAACAAAACAGAGTGCTCAAGGATTGGCGATCAAAAATCCTGCTCGGACTGGCCTTAAGTAGCGTGACATTCATGGCGCAAGCTGATCGCCAGATCACCGACATGGGCGGACGCTCCGTATCCATCCCCGATGAGGTGCATAGGGTGTATGCCATTGGCCACTGCATTCCCATGGTCGGGGCTATTTCCCCTACACAGTTGGCCAATAACTATCGGTTACACGAGAAGGCCAAGGCCTTTCTCTCGCCGCTGATGTATGAGCATAAAGCCACGCCGAGCAGCGGTAATCGTCTCTCTGACGAGGAGGTGCTGAAGATGGCACCTGATCTGGTGGTGATGGAGCTGATGCCCGGCGCTACAGAGCGCGCGGATCGGCTGTCTGCGCGATTGGATCGTCCAGTAGTCTTGGTGGATTTGGATCTTTACCAGTACCCCAAGGCCTTCCAATTCTTAGGGCACGTACTCAATCAACCTCAACAAGCGCAGGCATTGAGCGACTTTGTTAACACGAATCTGTACCCCATTGCTGAGCAAGCTAGGCGCATTCCTGAGTCTGAGCGGGCGCGGGTGTATTACGCCGAAGGGCCAGATGGTCTTTCCACCAATCCAGCGGGCTCCAGCCATACCCAAGTGCTGGATTTGGTCGGGGCCATTAATGTAGCCAAGGTCAGCAATCTGCCCGATGAGGGCATGAGCACTGTGTCGCTGGAGCAGCTTTACCTGTGGCAGCCCGATCACATTCTGGTTTGGACGCCTGCCGCCGATCAACTCACCACTTGGAAGGCCATCACCCAAAACCCGCTGTGGCAGTCAGTTCGGGCCGTAAAAGAGGGGCGGGTGATGCAGATCCCTTGGATACCCTTTAGCTGGTTTGATCGTCCGCCTAGCAGCAACCGGATTTTGGGTGTGTTCTGGCTAGCCAAGTATTTCTACCCTGAGCGTTTTCCGCTTGATCTGACGGCCTTGACCCAAACGTATTTCCGTTTGTTCTACCACAAGGACATCTCTGAGGCGCAGGTACAGGAACTGCTCAGGCTGGCACACCCAGCCCCCTGAGTCAGGAGACAAGTCATGCAGCGCATAATATGGGGGCTTGGTCTGTTGTTGATCGGGCTGGTAGCACTGTCGTTTGGGGTTGGGCGTTACCCTGTGCCGGTCGATACCCTTGTGGGGGTATTGCTGGCACAAATCTTCCCCATCACTCCGAGTTGGACAGCCGAAATGGAGGCGGTGGTCTTGGGCATTCGCTTGCCTAGGATTTTAGCGGCCATCTTGGTGGGGGCAGCGCTGTCTATTTCTGGAGCCAGCTATCAGGGTTTGTTTCGTAACCCCATGGTGTCACCGGGGATTTTGGGCGTCTCGGCGGGGGCCAGCTTCGGAGCAGCGCTGGCTATTTTGTTGGGCTACGGCATGCTGGGTATCCAGACGCTGGCCTTTGTGTGGGGCTTGGTTGCCGTAGGAGCCACTTGGGTGATTGGCAATACCTTGGGCAAGCGTGGTGATCCCATTCTGATCATGGTGTTAGCGGGGATCATCATCGGTACGCTGTTTACCGCCTTTGTGTCCTTGGTGAAGTTTGTGGCCGATCCCTATAACGCCTTGCCGACCATTACCTTTTGGCTGATGGGCAGTTTGGCTTCGGTAGACATAGCGGACTTGTGGATTGCCAGCCCGCCTATCCTGCTGGGGCTCGGCATGCTGATGGCCTTAGGCTGGACGCTCAACGTGCTGTGTTTTGGTGATGAGGAAGCCAAAGCATTGGGACTGGAAACCGGCCGCCTGCGTTTTTCCGTGATTGTGTGCGCCACCCTAGTGACTGCCGCAGCGGTGGCCATTGCCGGCGTGATCGGATTGGTAGGGCTGATCGTGCCGCATCTGGCTCGCATGCTGGTGGGGCCGGATCATCGGGTTCTGCTCCCGGCCTCCGCCCTGCTGGGCGCGGCCTTCTTGCTGCTGGTGGACAATCTAGCCCGCGCCCTGTTTGAGGTAGAGGTTCCGTTGGGCATTGTCACCTCCATTATCGGTGCGCCGTTTTTCCTTTACCTGATCAATCGCAGTCGCAAAGGGTGGGCCTGATGCTGGATGTGCAGGAGTTGAGCTGCGGCTATGGCTCGCGCGATGTATTGACCCAGCTGTCCTTTCAGCTGCATCCGGGTCAGCTGATGTGTCTGCTCGGCCCTAACGGCGTGGGTAAAACCACCTTGTTTAAAACCCTGCTGGGGTTACTGCCCTCGCGTGCAGGCAGCATTTATTTGGATGGCAAACCGACCCAGCAGTGGTCGCGGCGACAGTTTGCTCAGTGGGTCGGTTATGTGCCGCAGGCTCATACGCCGCCCTTTCCCTTTCAGGTACAGGACGTGGTGGCCATGGGGCGTGTTGCGCATCTTGGGCTGTTCTCCGCACCTAAAGCAGCCGATCAGCTGATTGCCGAACAGGCGCTAGAGACGCTGGGTATCAGCCATTTAGCCCGCGTCAGCTACACCGAAATCAGCGGTGGGGAGCGGCAACTAGTGCTGATTGCTCGCGCGTTGGCGCAGCAGCCGCGCATCTTGGTGATGGATGAACCCACTTCCAATCTGGATTATGGCAACCAGCTTAGGGTGATGGCCCACGTCCAACGGATTGCTGCCCAGCAGAATATGGGCATTCTGCTGACCACTCATTATCCCAACCATGCCTTGCTCTATGCCAATCGGGTGCTGGCCTTGGACCGGGATAAGGGCTATCGGCTGGGTGCGCCCGAAGCAGTGATTACTGAAGCCTACTTGCAAGGTACCTATCAGGTGGCGGTGGAGATCCACGACATCACTCGACGCACCGGTGCGGCCACGCGACTCTGTATTCCGGGCGATGCCTGTTAGGGCAGCGCTTGAATCACCGGCACATCAAAGTGTGCGGCGAGGGTAGCGACGAGGGCCGGTAGCTTCAGGTTTTCGTGGATGTCGATGGCATTGGGGTATTCCAGATGTACGCCGTAGCAGCCTTCGGATTGCCCTAGTACGTGCAGCCAAGCGCGCACGCCCAGTTCGTTGTTGTGCAGCAGGTAAATGGTGCGCGGATCGGCGCTGCGGGTGGCGTCGAGGCTAAAGGCATCTGGCCCCAACTGCTCAATCAGCAGCAGTAGCACATGCCGAATGTCTTGGTGTTTGTCCAACGCCCAGATATTCATAGCGGGTTTGCTCATGGGTAAGGTGCCGATGACGGCGGGATTCGCGTGGTCTGCGCGCAATCTGGTTTAATGCGCGCAACGCTGCCGCTTGTGCTGGCCGTTGCAGAGGCAGGCCATGGATGGGCGGCATGTTGCCAAAGGGATCCGAGATCTGCAATGTCGCCACATGAGCGGACAGCCGCTAACGAAAGCCCATGCCAGCCGGCAGATAAGGGTTCCGCCACAGATGATAAGGGGGAATGGGTGGATTCGCGCCACCCTTTGCACCGATGGAAATCCTCAACCTGATTGTCCCGATTGAAAAAAAGCTCAAAGCCTATGTGCGCCTGCTACCGGCGGCTGGGGTTGATAATTGGCTGCTAGAAGTACAGCTCTATCACGACGGCGGCCCGGTGGGTAAAACCAGCTTTAACCTGCATGGCTATACCCAAGAGGAAGCCGAGCAAACCGCCCGTAATATCCGCAGTAATGAGTATCTGATGCAGGAGATCGATCATTTCCTGTGGAGTGAAGAAAACGATTGAGTCCTGCAACCGGCCCGCGCTGCATGGGCCGGTTAGCCGCTTAAAAGCGCCGATTGGGCGGCGGCGGTGCTTTTGCTTTTTCTTTTGCCACATCATCCTCCATGCGTAGGCGCAAACTGCTGCTGGCTCCGGGCATTTGTGTTCGATTGGTTTCCGCGCCGAGTTTGATCATCAAGCGCAGGTCGTTGGCGGCGTCGGCATGCAACAGGGCGTCGTCGTAGCTGATTTCACCCTGCACATAGAGGTTGTACAGTGCCTGATCGAAGGTTTGCATGCCCAGCTCGGTGGAGCGCTTCATCAAGCCTTTGAGTTCGTGGACAGCGCCTTTGCGGATCATGTCCGCTACCAGTGGCGTGTTGATCAGAATTTCGATGGCGGCACAGCGCCCTTTACCGTCCGGGGTTGGCACCAACTGTTGGGCGACAATGGCTTTCAGGTTCAGGGATAAATCCATCCACACCTGATTGTGCCGATCCTGCGGGAAGAAGTTGATGATGCGATCCAGCGCTTGGTTGGCGTTATTGGCGTGCAAAGTGGCCAAACACAGGTGGCCAGTTTCGGCAAAGGCTACCGCGTAATCCATGGTTTCGCGGGTACGCACTTCGCCGATCATGATCACGTCAGGGGCTTGGCGTAGGGTGTTTTTCAGCGCCACCTCGAAGGACTCGGTGTCTACGCCCACTTCGCGCTGGGTGACGATGCAGCTTTGATGAGAGTGGAGAAATTCGATGGGGTCTTCAATGGTGATGATGTGGCCATTGGAGTGATGATTGCGATGGCCGAGCATGGCCGCCAATGAGGTGGATTTCCCCGTGCCAGTGGCCCCGACAAACAGCACCAAGCCACGTTTAGTCATGGCAATATCTTTAATGATCTCTGGGAGCTTGAGAGCTTCCACCGTGGGGATATGCGTCTCGATACGCCGCAGCACCATGCCGATCTGGTTGCGCTGGTAAAAAGCACTGACCCGAAAGCGCCCTACCCCGGCAGCACTGATGGCAAAGTTGCATTCGTGGTGTTCGGCAAACTCGCGGCGCTGTTGTTCATCCATCACGCCTAGTACGGTTTCTTTGGCTGCAGTCGTGGACAGCGGCGTATCGCCGACCGCAACCAGCTTGCCATTGATCTTCATGGAAGGTGCGACACCAGCGGTGATGAATAGGTCGGAAGCCCCCTTATCCACCATCATCTGTAACAGTGATTCAAACGCCATGAGCCTAGGGTTCCCATCAGAAAATAATTAAAAGACCGCGTCTATCAGAAGTTTTCCGGGATTTTTGCCGCGCTCCGTGCGGACTCCCGGCTGATATGGCCAGCGGCGACCAGTTGTTTTAGGTGAGAGTCAAGGGTTTGCATACCGATGGCCCCACCGGTTTGGATGGCTGAGTACATCTGCGCCACCTTGTCCTCACGGATCAGGTTACGGATAGCAGCGGTACCTATCATGATTTCATGGGCGGCCACCCGACCACTGCCGACTTTTTTCAGCAGCGTTTGGGAGATCACCGCATGCAGGGATTCAGACAGCATGGAGCGCACCATGGACTTTTCCTCGGCGGGAAACACGTCAACGATCCGGTCAACGGACTTGGCGGCCGAGGTGGTGTGCAAGGTGCCGAACACCAAGTGGCCGGTTTCGGCGGCGGTCAGGGCCAGACGAATGGTCTCTTGGTCGCGCATTTCGCCGACCAGAATCACGTCCGGGTCTTCACGTAGGGCCGAACGCAGCGCTTCGGCAAAACCTAGGGTGTCACGGTGGACTTCACGTTGGTTAATCAGGCTTTTCTTTGATTGGTGAACGAATTCGATGGGATCTTCGATGGTCAGAATATGCTGATGGGTGTTGGCGTTCAGGTGATCGATCATCGCGGCCAGCGTGGTGGATTTACCGGAACCCGTGGGGCCTGTCACCAATACTAACCCGCGCGGCACTTCGGTGATTTTGTGGAAAATATCACCCAGTCCCAGCTCATCCATGCTCAAAACCCGCGAAGGAATGGTACGGAAGACCGCGCTCGCCCCCCGGTTTTGGTTGAAGGCATTCACCCGAAAGCGCGCCAATCCCGGTACTTCGAAGGAAAAGTCGGTTTCTAGATATTCCTCAAAATCCCGGCGCTGTTTGTCGTTCATGATCTCGTAGATCAGCGCATGGACTTCTTTGTGCTCCAAGGGCGGCAGGCTGATACGGCGTACATCACCGTCCACGCGGATCATCGGCGGCAGACCGGAGGACAGGTGCAAATCGGATGCGCCCTGTTTGGTTCCGAAGGCCAAGAGTTCTGTGATATCCATGGGACTCCCCAATTGCAGTCAAGCAGGTAGAATGCCGCGCAACCTTTGGCGGCAGAGTGACCTAAATGTCCACGATAGCGGAAAATATTGCAAAGGTCGGTACACGCATCCATAGAGCTGCTGAGGCGGTCGGGCGTGCGCCTGAGACTGTGGGTCTGTTGGCGGTCAGCAAGACGCAACCGGCTGAAGCGATCCGCGCCGCTGCTCTGGCTGGTATACAGCATTTTGGTGAGAATTACTTGCAAGAAGCCTTGGATAAGCAAGCGCAGCTTGAGGATCTTACGCTGTGCTGGCACTTCATCGGGCCGATTCAATCCAACAAGACCAAAGCCATTGCCGGGCACTTTGATTGGGTGCACTCGGTGGATCGCTTGAAAATCGCCCAGCGCCTATCGGAGCAGCGCCCCGCGCATTTGCCGCCGCTGAACCTGTGCTTACAGGTCAATCTCAGCGCTGAAGACAGCAAATCAGGCTGCGCGCCAGACGAGGTAGCGGCGCTGGCTCAAGCAGTGGCAGCTTTGCCGAATGTCCGTTTGCGCGGCTTGATGGCCATTCCTGCACCTACAGATGATCCCCTTGAGCAGCGCGCAGCCTTTGCCAAACTACGGGTTTTATTTGAGTCGCTGGCCGCTGGCTTAGCGCTCGATACCCTGTCCATGGGCATGAGTCAGGATTTAGAAGCCGCTGTTGCTGAGGGCGCGACTTGGGTGCGTATTGGCACGGCGCTGTTTGGCGCGCGGGCCTACGGACATTCTCAATGATTCAAGGAGGCTCTATGACCATTCCACGCATCGCCTTTGTCGGCGCTGGCAACATGGCCACCAGCTTAATTGGGGGACTCTGCGCTCAGGGCATTGCTGCAAAATCCCTCAGCGCCAGTGCGCCGAGCGAGGCGACGCGCAGTCGTTTAAGCAGCAACTACGGCATTCATACCTATGCCGATAACGCCGACGCGGTGCGCGAGGCAGATCTGGTGGTGCTGGCCGTCAAACCGCAGATCATGAAAGCCGTTTGCTTGGCGCTGGCCGAACATCTGCCCGAGACAGCGCTGGTGGTCTCAGTGGCTGCCGGTATCAGCTGCAAGAGCTTGCAGCGCTGGTTGGGTGCGCGGGCGCTGGTGCGTTGTATGCCCAATACGCCCTCGCTGCTGCGTCAGGGAATTAGCGGACTGTTTGCCAGCCCTGAGGTCAGCCCTGAACAGCGCCAACAGGCTGAACAGCTCCTCTCCGCCGTGGGCCAAGTGCTTTGGGTAGAGGAGGAGGCGCAAATGGATGCTGTGACAGCGGTATCCGGCAGCGGCCCAGCGTATTTCTTCCTGATGATGGAAGCGATGATTCAGGCCGGTGAGCAGCTTGGCTTATCGAAGGAGGCCGCCGCACAGCTGACGTTGCAAACCGCTTTGGGTGCGGCGCGTATGGCCTGTGAAGGGACGCTGGAGGCCGGTGAGCTGCGCCGCCGCGTGACCTCGCCCAATGGCACTACAGAAGCCGCCATTAAAACCTTCCAGAATGGCGGTTTTGCACAATTGGTTGAGCAGGCCCTGAACGCTGCAGCTAAGCGTTCGGCTGAACTGGCGGCCCAACTGGGTCAATAACGAAGAGGTTTTTATGATTGGATTGGACAGTGCAGGCATTTTGATCCTGCAAACCCTTGGCAGCCTGTACCTGATTCTGGTGCTGCTGCGTTTTATCCTGCAACTGGTACGGGCTGATTTCTACAACCCCTTAAGCCAGTTTGTCGTGAAGGCCACTCATCCACTGGTGCGGCCCTTGCGGCGGATTATCCCCAGTGTAGGCGGCTTGGATTTAGCGACCCTAGTGCTGGCACTGCTGCTACAGATGCTGATCATGACGCTGCTGATGCTGTTGGCCTACGGTAGCATTGGCAATCTGCTCAGCTTGCTGCTCTGGTCGTTGGTGGGCTTGCTCAGTGTGTTCTTGAAGATTTTCTTCTTTGCGCTGCTGGTCAGTGTGGTGCTGTCTTGGGTCGCGCCGAACAGCCACAACCCCGGCGCGCAGTTGGTCGATCAGCTCTGTGAGCCGGTTTTAGCCCCGCTGCGGCGGATCTTGCCCAATCTGGGCGGACTGGATATCTCGCCGATCTTCGCCTTCCTCGCCCTGCAATTGCTGGACATGCTGGTGGTGAACAATCTGGCCGTGCTCAGCCATATGCCCGATCTGCTAAGACGCCTGTTGTAAGGCTTGCCTCATGCGGCTCAGCGCCTTTCAAGGCTGGGCCGCGATAGCAGGTGAATTGCACCCCACCAGCCAGTAGACTCTCCCCGATATCCTTTTTCTGAGCAGGTTCCATGCCCACTGCCATTCCCGCCGATTCCGTCGGACTGGTGAGCCCGCGACTGGCCAACTTCACAGCGCCTTTGAAGCTGGCCTGCGGTCGCACCCTGAGCGACTACCAACTGATCTACGAAACCTATGGGACGCTGAACCCTGAGCGCAACAATGCGGTACTGATTTGCCATGCGCTGTCGGGACATCATCATGCTGCCGGTTATCACAGCATGGAAGATCGCAAACCGGGTTGGTGGGACAGCTGCATCGGCCCCGGTAAGCCCATCGACACCGAGCGCTTCTTTGTGGTCAGCCTGAACAATTTAGGCGGCTGCAACGGCTCGACGGGGCCTTCTAGTCAGAACAGGGCCACCGGCAAGCCCTATGGCGCGGATTTTCCCATGGTCACCGTGGAAGATTGGGTCAACAGCCAAGCGCGGCTGGCCGATCGCCTAGGCATTCAGCAGTGGGCCGCCGTGATAGGCGGTAGTTTGGGCGGCATGCAGGCCTTGCAGTGGACGATTAGCTACCCTGAGCGGGTACGGCATGCCCTAGTGATCGCCTCAGCACCGCGCCTATCAGCACAGAACATCGCCTTCAACGAGGTGGCGCGCCAAGCCATTCTCTCCGATCCTGAGTTTCACGGCGGGCACTTTCAGGAGCAGGGGGTGATTCCCAAGCGCGGCCTGATGTTGGCGCGTATGGTGGGGCATATCACCTATCTGTCTGATGACGCCATGGGCGCTAAGTTTGGCCGCGATCTGAAGAACGACAAGCTCAACTACGATTTCAACAGTGTTGAGTTTCAGGTGGAAAGCTACCTGCGCTATCAGGGAGAGGAGTTCTCCGGGCGCTTTGATGCCAACACCTATCTGCTGATGACCAAGGCGCTGGATTACTTCGATCCTGCTGCCGCTCATGAGGGCGACTTGGTCAAAACCCTCGCACCTGCCAAGGCGGACTTCTGCTTGATGTCCTTCACCACGGATTGGCGTTTTTCCCCAGCGCGCTCGCGGGAAATCGTCGATGCCTTGTTGGGCGCGGGCAAAAACGTCAGCTATTTAGAAATTGAAGCCGACCAAGGGCACGACGCCTTCTTGCTGCCGATTCCGCGCTACATACAGGCCTTTCGCGGCTACATGAAGCGCATTGTTCCCTGAGGATTCCCCATGCGTGCCGATCTTGAACTCATCCAAGACTGGATAGCCCCCGGCAGCCGAGTGCTGGATTTAGGCTGTGGCAGCGGCGAGCTACTGGCCTCGCTGCGCGACCATAAGCAGGTCAGTGGCTACGGGTTGGAAATCGACCCGGACAACATCGCCCGCTGCATTGAGCTAGGCGTCAACGTCATCGAACAGGATTTGGACAAGGGCCTGAGCAATTTTGCCAGCGCCAGCTTTGACGTGGTGGTGATGACCCAAGCCCTGCAAGCGGTGCATTACCCGGATTTGCTGCTCAAAGAAATGCTGCGGGTGGGCCGCGAGTGCATCATCACTCTACCGAATTTTGGCCATTGGCGGTGCCGTTGGTATCTGGCCACTAAGGGCCGCATGCCGGTCTCTGAGTTTATGCCCTACACCTGGTACAACACGCCGAACATCCACTTTTGCACCTTTGAAGACTTCGAAAACCTGTGTCGTGCTCTAGACATCGAAGTCCGCGAACGCTTGGCCGTCGATCATGACCATCGTCATGGTTGGGCCAGCCGCTTATGGCCCAATCTGTTAGGTGAGATCGGCATTTATCGCATGGCTGCCGCTCATCCTTAATGCCGAATACACCCCTTTGGAGGATGCTCCTAATGAAATACCTGTTGACCGCCTGTCTGGCGCTCTTGCTGGCCTCGCCGGTATTGGCCGAACGCAAATACAGCCAAGGCGAATACGAAGTGCATTACAGCGCCTTCAACGCCAGCTTTTTGTCCCCAGAGGTTGTGCATGCCAACGGCCTTGTGCGTAGCAAACAGCAGGGCGTGGTCAGTATCTCCCTGCTGAAAACCGGCCAGCCGCGTCCGGCGCTGATCACCGGCACACTGAAAAACCTACTGGGGCAGGAAACGCCGCTGAGCTTCCGGCAGATTAAAGAAGGCAGCGCCGTCTATTACCTGTCGCAGTTCCCTATCAGTAGTCAGGATGTGCTGAGCTTCACCCTGAGCGTGCAGCCGCTGGACTCCGATCCGATTGCTGTGCAATTCAGCCAAGAGGTCTTTCCTGAGCCATGATGCCGATAACCGAGTTGGTGCTGGCCAGCCACAACAGCGGCAAGCTTAAAGAATTTCAAGCCATGCTAGGTGATAGCGTGCGTTTGCGGCTAGTCAGCGAATTTAGCAAAAAGGAACCGGAAGAAACCGGCCTGACCTTTGTGGAGAACGCCATCCTCAAAGCCCGTCATGCCGCGCAGATTTCTGGGTTGCCGGCGCTGGCCGATGATTCCGGGCTGGCGGTGGATGCCCTAGGCGGTGCGCCGGGAATTTATTCGGCACGCTACGCCGAAGGCAAGGGCGATGCGGCCAATAACGCCAAGCTCTTAGAAGCCTTGCAAGGCCTACCGGATGAGCAGCGCGGCGCGCAGTTTGTCTGCGTATTGGCGCTGATGCGCCATGCGGATGACCCGCTGCCCATTCTCTGCGAAGGCCTGTGGCAGGGGCGTATCCTGCACGCCGTGCAGGGCAAAGGCGGCTTTGGCTATGATCCCTTGTTCTGGACGCCCGAATGGGGCTGTGCCAGCGCTGAACTACCGGCCAGTGAAAAAAACCGTCTCAGTCACCGCGCCCGTGCCGTGGCAGCGCTTAAACAGCGGCTGGGCTTGGCGTGACGGCGGGCTTGCTCCGGTTGCCGCCCTTGTCAGCCTATGTACACATTCCTTGGTGCATTCGTAAGTGCCCCTATTGTGACTTCAACTCCCACGCCATGAATGATGGCGTGCCGGAGGAGGCCTATGTACAGGCGCTGTTGGCCGATCTTGCCCTAGAGGCTCCCTTGGCACAGGGCCGACCTTTGCAGTCAGTGTTTTTTGGCGGTGGCACGCCTAGCCTGTTTTCGCCCAAGGCGTTGGGGCAGATTCTTGAGGCGCTGGAACGGCAGTTTGGTTTTGTCGCTGAGATTGAAATCACCCTAGAAGCCAATCCCGGTACCTTTGAGCAAGCGCGTTTTCGGGATTACCGGGCACTGGGTATCAATCGGCTGTCCATCGGCGTGCAGAGCTTTCAAAGCGACAAACTCAAGGCGCTAGGCCGGGTACATGATGGCGCAGAAGCCATTCGCGCCGCTGATATGGCGCGGGCGGCGGGCTTTAGCAACTTCAATCTGGATTTGATGCACGGCTTGCCCGGTCAATCCCTTGAGGATGCCCTGAGCGATCTGGATATGGCCATGGCTCAGCAGCCCACGCACCTGTCGTGGTATCAACTGACCATTGAGCCCAACACCGCCTTCTGGAGCCAGCCGCCAGAGTTACCGGATGACGACCGCCTGTGGGACATACAGGAAGCCGGTCAGCAACGGCTGGCTGCTGGAGGCTATCAGCAGTATGAAACCTCAGCCTACAGCCAGCCCGGTCGACAGGCGCGGCACAATCTCAACTACTGGACCTTTGGCGACTTTCTCGGTTTGGGCGCTGGTGCGCATGGCAAGATCAGTCACGCCGATGGTCGTGTTCTGCGTCACTGGAAAACCCGCGCACCCAAGGACTACCTCAATCCGGATAGCCCCTTTCTCGCCGGGGAAAAGCCCCTAAGTCCCCAAGACCTGCCCTTTGAGTTTTTGATGAACGCCCTGCGTCTCACTGAGGGCGTGCCCGCCGCGCTCTTTACTGAGCGCACCGGGCTGGAGCTGGCCAGCATTGCCCGCCTGCGCCATCAAGCGGAGGCCAAGGGCTTGCTGGTGCCTGATCCACAGCGCTTAGTGGCCAGTGCGCAGGGGCAGTTGTTTCTTAACGACCTATTGCAGCTATTTTTGCCCTAGCATCACTTAGATCTCAGCGATGCCCGCGCGCTGCAATAGACGGCGCGCGCGTTCAATAACCGGGGGATCAACCATCTGTCCCTCGACCAGGAATACGCCCTCACCTGAGCGGCTAGCCTGTATTACTTGCTGCGCCCAGTGCAATTCCTCATCACTGGGCCTCAGGGCTTGGTGGGCGATGGCCACTTGACTGGGGTGAATGCACAGCAGCCCGCCAAAGCCCATATCGCGGGCCTCACGTACTTTGCTGGCCAGCCCCTCAGGGTTGCGGATATCTGGAAAGATGGTATCCAGTGGCGCGGCCAAACCCGCCAAGCGCGTATGCAGCAGCAAGGCGTAGCGCACCTGATCGAGCATCCGTTCTGCGGCGGGGGTGCCGCTGGTTAGGCCTAAATCAAGACCTAAATCCAATCCACCGAAGGATAGCCGCTCAACGCCGCTGACCTGCGCCATCTCCGGCAAGGCTTGCAGGCCTTTCACCGTCTCAATGATGACCCAGACCGGCTTAGCCGTGGCGCGCACTACCACGCGAACCTGATCAGCCGATTCAGCCTTAGGCAGCAAAATGCCCACAACATTTGCCATGGACTGGCAGAGGCGGAGGTCATCCGATTGTCCGGGATGGCGTGCGCCGTTAATACGCACATGCACTTGGGCTTCTGGATGTTCGGCTAGAAACTGTTTGAGCTGATCGCGCGCGGGCTGTTTTTGGGCTTCAGCCACGGCGTCCTCTAAATCAACGATGACCCTATCAGCACCGCAGGCCAGCGCTTTGGGGATGATCTCGGTGCGGGTAGCCGGTACAAAGAGTGCCGTGCGGATGATGGCGGCAGTCATAAAGCATCCTTAGAATTGAGCAAGTAGGGGATCAGTCAAACACTTGTTAGTCTGTTGTGCGAGGCCCTGTGCGCTACTCGCCCAGAGTTCTGCTCTGTGATGGGCCTATCAGTTTAGCGTTAGGGCGGCCACCACCGCGTAGCGGCTGGCTTTAGCCAATGTTACCAGCAGCAGAAAGCGCCAGAAGGGCTCACGCATAACCCCGGCAATCAGGGTTAAAGGATCGCCGATGATGGGCAACCAGCTTAAGAGTAAAGACCAATGCCCATAGCGTTGATAGGACTGACTCGCCCGCTCCAGCGCCGCCGTCTTCACCGGAAACCAAGGCCGATGTTGCCAGCGCAGTAGGTTACAGCCCAGCCACCAGTTCACCACTGAGCCTAAGACATTACCGATGATCGCAGCAGTCAACAGCCCGCTAAGGTTATAGCTATTGGTCAGCAATAACCCGACCAGCACCGCCTCAGATTGCAGCGGCAGCAAGGTTGCCGCGCCAAAGGCTGAGGCAAACAGCCCTAAGTAACCTGACCACTCCCAGATAACCATGCCCTGATCCAAGCCGATTTGACCCTGTATTCTGTGGAAAAATGAGCCAAAGTATTATTGGTGAACCGTCAATAAAGTGCAGGCGTATATCCGCTATCCTGAACAAAATAAGCTAATAATTTGTTTGATTATCTACTTGTAGAGTTTGCTCCTATGCCACGTATATTCATCGACCTTGGATTTCATCTGAAAATTGCCCTGCCCATGGGTTGCCTTGCCATCTTGCTGCTGGCCATGGGAGGGTTAGGGATGCAGGGGATTAGTCAGGTAGCCGACTCCAGCGACCGCCTGACCCACCGCTATCTACCTGCCATCAGCCTGCTGCTCAATGCAGACCGCGACCTCTATCAAGCGCAGGTTGCCGAACGTAGCCTGTTAGATGAGGGCGTCAGCAACCGTGCTGCGGCTTTTAAAACCAGCCATGCGGAAAACATTCAGCAAGCCTATGACCGCGTGCATAAGTACGCTGCCATGCAGCCCAGCGCTGAGGCGTTGCGCTTAGTGGCAGATTTTGACCGTAACTTTGAGCAATGGAAGCTCAGCTCCAACAAGGTGGTTGCGTTGGTGAATACTGACCTGATCGCCGCCTCGCGCTTAAGCTACGGTGACAGCGAAGCCCTGTTCAAGGCCACGCGCTCAGCCATCGACCAACTGGGTGAGCTGGAAGACAAGGCAGCTAATACTGAAGGCGAGGCAGCTATTGCTCTAGGTGAGACGCGCCGCTGGCAGCAAGGGGCCATTGTGGCTGTGGGCATGTTGGTTTGCTTGGTGCTGATGATCGGTTTCCCCATATTAGTGACAGGCCCGCTGCATCGGCTATTGCACCGCGTAGAGCAATTGGCCGATGGAGATGGCGACCTGCGAGTGCGTTTGGAAGTAGCCTCTAGGGATGAGCTGGGCAAACTCAGTCATGCCTTTAACCGCTTTCTCGACAAATTGCAGCCGATGATTCAGGAAGTCAGCCGAGTCACCGGAGAGGTTGCAGGCTCTGCTAAGGAGCTGTCGAGTATGGCCCAAGCCAGTGACCGCTTGATCAGCAGTGAACATGCGGCCTTGGATCAAGTTAGCCAAGCGGCCAGCCAAATGAGTACAGCGGTACATGAAGTGGCGCGTAGTGCTCAGCAGGCAGCGGATGCGGCATGCACTGCCGAAAGCCAATCCAAGGAAGGTGCGCAGGTGGTTAGCGCCACCATTCAGGCCATTCGCCAGTTGGCACAGGAGGTGGAGAATGCGTCGGGCACCATTCAAATCCTTGAAAAAGACGCGGCTAACATTGGTGCAGTGCTAGAAGTCATCAAAGCCATTGCCGAGCAAACTAACCTGTTGGCTTTGAATGCGGCCATTGAAGCGGCGCGTGCAGGCGAGCAGGGCCGAGGCTTTGCGGTGGTTGCCGATGAGGTACGCGCCCTAGCCGGTCGTACGCAGGATTCCACCAAGGATATTCAACAGATGATTGAGCGCCTGCAAAAAGGCGTACAGGCGGCAGTGAGCGCCATGCAATCGGGGAGTGCCAAAGCGCGTGATAGCGTTGAGCGGGCCGCCGGTGTCGATGAGGCTTTGTCTACCACTGGTCAATCGGTCAGCCGTATCAACGATATTGCCGCGCAGATTGCCACAGCCTGTGAAGAGCAGAGCCATGTCACGGGTGAGATCGCGCGCAACATCAGCGAGATCCGCGACCTATCTAATGAGGCTGCCCACACCTCAGAGCAAAGCACTCGCGCCAGTCAGCGTCTCTCGGAGATGTCCTCTAGCTTGGCGCAATTGGTACGGCGCTTCCAAGTTTAGGGACTTGGGCATGGGGCGGGGCGCTGTTACAGCGCCGTCGCCCCCATGCGCCGCTAGCCTCAGTTGAGGGTAGGGGCCGCGTTTTCTTGCTGCTGACGCTCCAGTTCTTGGGCGTACAGGGCATCGAAGTTCACCGGAGCCAACATCAGCGCCGGGAAGGTGCCACGGGTCACTAGGTTATCCAGTGCCTCGCGGGCATAGGGGAACAGGATGCTGGGGCAGAATGCGCCCACTGTGTGGCTCATGTTCTGAGCATCGAGTCCCTTGATCAGGAAGATACCGGCCTGCTGCACTTCAGCGATGAAAGCCACTTCGTCACCGTTGTTTTTCACTGTCACTGACAGGGTCAGCACCACCTCGTGGAAGTGGCTGTCCAGCGCGTTGTGGCGGGTGTTGATGTCCAAGGAGATACCGGGCTTCCAGTCTTGACGGAAGATTTCCGGGCTTTTGGGTGCTTCAAAGGACAGGTCGCGTACATAAACACGTTGCAGGGCGAACTGTGGGCCTTCCTGAGCGGCAGCACTGTGATCAGCAGGAGTGGTAGTCATAATAGGCAAAGTCCCGAAAAGAGGGTGGGGGGAAGACGCTGGGCAGAAAATGCCTATCGTCCCATTATGGGTTGAGCAGGGCTGCCAGCTTGCCGGCACGCTCCAAGGCAAATAGATCATCGCAGCCACCGATGTGCTGCTCACCGATCCAGATTTGCGGAACCGAGGTTCTACCGGCCAGTCGCGTCATCTCAGCTCGAATAGCGGGCTTGCCATCGACGCTGATGTCTTTGAAGGCCACGCCTTTTTCCGTCAGCAAGCCCTTGGCGCGGATGCAGTAAGGGCAGGTCGCACTGGTATAGATCACAACAGAGGGCATATCACTTCACCACGGGCAGGTTATCACCGCGCCAGCTTGTGATGCCGCCGGACAGCTTGGCGACTTCGAAACCGGCCTTCTTGAGTTCTAGGCTAGCAGTTCCCGCATGTTGGCCGATGCTATCCACCACAATGATGGTTTTGCCTCGGTATTTTTCCAGCTCGGCGAGGCGGCTGGCCAGTTTCTCGTAGGGAATGTTCAACGCATCGACGATGTGGCCACTGTCAAAGTCCTTTTTGGCGCGCACATCCAGTACCAGCGCGTTGCCGCCGTTGACCAGCGCGGTCAGCTCGCGGGTGCTCAGGCTTTGCCCGCCACGGCGCAGCTCATGCATGATCAGCAGGGTCAGTAGCGCCACAAACAGGGCGCATAGAATGAAGTGGTTAGAGATGAATTCGATCAGATGGAGCATCGGTGAGTATCCGGGCGTTAGAATCGCCGCAGTATACACAGCCCCCCCGATCGGCTGAACCCTGACCACGAGTGACCTTGAGCCGCTCAGCCAGTAAACTGACTTATCTGTTTTTCAACTTCGAGCAAGGAATTAAACCATGCCTGCCGTGCCCAAACCGCTGGTGCTGATCATCCTTGACGGCTTCGGCCACAGTGATAATCCCCAGTCCAATGCCGTGCTTGCAGCCAAGACCCCGGTGCTTGATCAGCTGTATGCCCGCTATCCCAATGGTCTGATTTCCGGCAGCGGCATGGATGTAGGGCTGCCCGATGGCCAAATGGGTAACTCAGAAGTTGGGCATATGAACCTAGGTGCAGGCCGGGTGGTTTACCAAGACCTGACGCGCATCACTAAAGCCATTCGTGATGGTGAGTTCTTCGAGAATCCCGTACTGGGTGCCGCGCTGGACAAGGCCGTGGCTGCCGGTAAAGCGGTCCACCTGATGGGCTTACTCTCCGATGGTGGCGTACACAGCCATCAAGATCACCTGATGGCCATGGCTGAGATGGCGGTGCGCCGTGGTGCCGAGCGTATTTACCTACACGCTTTTTTGGATGGCCGCGACACGCCGCCGAAAAGCGCTGAGCCCTTCATCGCCTTGCTGGACGCGCACTTTGCCACATTGGGTAAAGGCCGCATCGCCAGTTTGATTGGCCGCTACTACGCCATGGACCGTGACAACCGCTGGGAGCGCGTAGAAGCGGCCTACCAGTTGATTGTTGAGGGACAGGCTAACCACCAAGCAGCCACTGCGCTAGAGGGCTTGCAGGCCGCCTATGCGCGGGGAGAAAGCGATGAGTTCGTGGCCGCCACCTGCATTGGTACGCCGGTTAAGGTGGAAGATGGCGATGCAGTGATCTTCATGAACTTCCGAGCCGACCGCGCCCGCGAGCTGAGCCGTGCGTTTGTCGAGCCAGATTTCCAAGGTTTCACCCGAAGCCGCATGCCCAAGCTGGCCGATTTCGTGATGCTGACCCGCTATGCTGAAGATATTCCCGCGCCCAGTGCCTTTACTCCAGACAGTCTGAGCAATGTGCTGGGCGAATATCTGGCTAATCAGGGTAAAACCCAGCTCCGCATCGCTGAAACTGAAAAGTATGCCCATGTGACCTTCTTTTTCTCCGGTGGTCGGGAAGAACCCTTTGCCGGTGAAGAACGCATCCTGACTCCCTCACCCAAGGTGGCGACCTACGACCTACAACCGGAAATGAGCGCCGCTGAAGTCACGGATCGCCTCGTTGAAGCCATCGAACAACAGCGCTTTGATGTCATCATTGCCAACTACGCCAATGGCGATATGGTCGGGCACACCGGCGTATTTGCGGCAGCGGTGAAGGCTGTGGAATGTCTGGACAGTTGCTTGGGGCGTTTACAAGCAGCCTTGGAAAAAGTGGGCGGCGAAGCCTTAATCACCGCCGACCATGGCAACGTCGAGCAAATGGCTGATGAAAGCACCGGTCAAGCCCACACCGCCCACACCTGTGAGCCCGTGCCCTTTATCTATCTGGGCCAACGCCCGGTACGGGTGCGTGCCGGGGGCGTGCTAGCGGATGTTGCACCGACCCTATTGCAATTGCTGGCGCTACCTAAACCCTGCGAAATGACCGGGCATTCTCTGTTAGAGCCCCTCTGAAACCACCGATAGCCCAGGGCGCTGCGTTGAGCGCCCTCAGGGCGATTAGGAGTCTGTATGGCGCGTCTGTGGTTCATAGTAGCGGCAATCTTTGGCGGAACCGGCGTAGCCTTGGGAGCCATGGCGGCACATGGCTTGAAAGGGCGCTTAGCTCCCGAAATGCTAGAGGTTTTTCAGACCGCTGTGCATTACCAGCAACTGCACGCACTGGCGTTGTTGGGGCTGGCAGCCTTGGCTTTGCATCAGACCAGCCGCTGGGTGATGCTATCCGGTGGATGCTTTACCCTAGGGATATTGGGCTTTTCCGGTAGCCTCTACCTGCGTACCTTGGCGGATATTACCGGCCTTGGCCTCGTCACCCCTTTGGGTGGTTTAACCCTGATGTTGGGCTGGTTGATGCTGGGCATCGCCGCTTGGCGTCTGGGACGCTAGTCCCTTGGTCAGCTCTGTAATCGAGGCTAGAATGCCCATCTCTCGTGTAACTACGGCATTATCCGGCATGCACATCCAGTTGAATGGCGAACCCTACGAACTCCCGGCAGGCCCAACCAGCCTAGCTGATTTGATTGAGCGGCTGGCCTTGGGCGGACGCCGGGTGGCTGTCGAACTGAATCTCGATATAGTGCCGCGCAGCCAACATGCCAGCACCCTGCTCAAGGATGGCGACCGCGTTGAAGTGGTGCAGGCCATTGGTGGCGGCTAGTTCAGCCTGACTGCACCTTACGTTTGCTCGTCCCTGCCACGTCTTTAGCCCCTTCCGATCCCGAGGAACTGCCCATGAGCACCGCTCCCATCGATAAGCCCTTCATACTGGCCGGTCGTACCTTTCAGTCGCGCCTACTGGTGGGAACTGGCAAGTACCGAGATCTGGAGGAAACCCGCGAGGCCATTGAGGCCTCAGGGGCAGAAATCGTCACCGTCGCGGTGCGCCGTACCAATATCGGGCAAAATCCGGGCGAACCGAACCTATTGGACGTCATCAATCCCCAGCGTTACACCATTCTGCCCAATACCGCAGGCTGTTATAACGCCGAGGAAGCGGTGCGCACCTGCCGTCTAGCCCGCGAACTCTTGGATGGCCATAACTTGGTCAAACTGGAAGTGTTGGCCGATCAAAAAACCCTGTTCCCCAACGTCATCGAAACCCTAAAGGCCGCTGAAGTGCTGGTCAAAGAAGGCTTCGATGTGATGGTTTATACCAGCGACGATCCCATCATTGCGCGGCAGTTGGCTGAAATCGGCTGTATCGCCGTAATGCCGTTGGCGGGCCTGATTGGTACTGGTTTGGGCATCTGCAACCCCTACAACCTGCGGATCATCCTTGAAGAAGCCCGCGTTCCCGTATTGGTAGATGCCGGTGTAGGCACCGCCTCGGATGCCACCATTGCCATGGAGCTAGGCTGTGAAGCAGTGCTGATGAACAGTGCCATTGCCCATGCCCAACACCCGGTTATGATGGCTCGCGCCATGAAGCACGCCATTGAAGCAGGCCGCTTGGCGTATTTGGCCGGTCGTATGCCGAAAAAGCTCTATGCCAGCGCCTCTTCACCCTTGGAAGGCCTGATTCGCTGATCCGAGGATTGCCGCTCTATCTAGGGCTCTGCTGACCTAGGGTTGGCAGGGCTGCCGTTTTCCCTTCACGATGTTGCCCATTGCCATGAACTCCCTCCCCGATGCCGATCTTTCCGCCGCCAGCGCCGATGAGCGTCCGCTGCGTACCATCAAAAGCTTTGTGATGCGCGCCGGTCGCATGACCGAAGGCCAACAGCGCGGCCTTGAGCAAGGTTGGCCGCGTTTTGGCCTGGAGCTTACAGCCGGCCTACAGGATTTTGATCAGGTGTTTGGCCGCCAAGCCCCGCGCACCTTTGAGATCGGTTTTGGCATGGGCCACTCCACCTTGGAAATGGCCGCTCAAGCCCGCGACGTGGATTTTATCGGCGTAGAGGTGCACAAACCGGGTGTAGGCGCTTTGCTCAATGGCGCGTTGGCGCAAGAACTTAGCAACCTGCGCGTCTATAGCTGCGATGCACTGGACGTACTGCGCCAATGCGTTGCTGATGCCAGCTTGGATCGCGTGCTGCTGTTCTTCCCCGATCCTTGGCATAAAAGCCGCCACCACAAGCGGCGTATTGTGCAGTCTGCCTTTGCTGAGCTGGTGCGGCAAAAGCTAAAACCGGGCGGTGTGCTGCATATGGCCACTGACTGGGAGCCCTATGCCGAATATATGCTTGAAGTGATGAGCGCAGCCCCCGGCTATCACAACCAAGCGGCTGATGGCCGTTACGTACCTCGCCCAGAAGAGCGACCCATCACCAAGTTTGAGCGCCGAGGCGAACGACTTGGGCATGGTGTCTGGGATTTAAAGTTCCAGCGGATTTAATAGGGCACAAAAGAAAAAAGGGCTTCCCAGTAATGGGTAGCCCTAAAAAGAAAGACCACCGAAGTGGTCTTAAAAAGGAGAGAGGTTTAGCTTGGTGTGACGGGCCGTACATAGGAAATGGGCGCGGCTTCCGAGTCATTGTCGAAAGTGACCACTTCCCAGGCATCGGCTTGTTCAATCAGCGCACGCAGTAAGCGATTATTCAGCGCATGGCCAGATTTATAGCCACGAAACTCACCGATTAGGCTGTTGCCCAGCAGATACAGATCGCCGATGGCATCCAAAATTTTGTGTTTGACGAACTCATCCTCGTAGCGAAGTCCGTCCTCGTTGAGCACCCCTTGCTCGTCCACCACGATGGCGTTATCCACGCTACCGCCGAGCGCCAGATTGTGCGAACGCAGGAACTCGATATCCCGCATAAAACCAAAGGTTCTGGCCCGGCTGACCTCTTTGACAAAGGAGGTGCTGGAGAAGTCCACACTGGCAATCTGAGTCCGGCTTTTAAAGGCTGGATGGTCAAAGTCAATTTCGAAGCTGACTTTAAAGCCATCAAAGGGCAGGAAGGTGGCGTACTTATCGCCTTCTTCAACCCGTACTTCGCGCTTGATGCGGATGAACCGCTTAGGCGCGTCCTGCTCCTCTAAACCGGCAGACTGAATCAGGAACACAAAGGGGCCAGCGCTACCATCCATGATGGGCACTTCAGGGGCTGACAGCTCGACAAGGGCATTGTCGATGCCAAGCCCTGCCATGGCCGACAGTAGGTGCTCCACCGTGTCTACCTTGACATCGCCGTTTATCAGCGTTGTCGACATGGTGGTTTCGCCAACGTTCTCGGCACGAGCCGGGATGTTTACGGCAGGCTCAAGATCGGTTCGGCAGAACACGATCCCGGAGTCCACGGGAGCTGGTTTCAGGGTCAGGTAAACCTTCTCTCCTGAGTGCAGCCCGACGCCAGTGGCCCGGATGGTATTTTTCAGGGTGCGTTGTCTGATCATGGCTTGCTTCGCTATAGCGCTATTTGCGAATGTGTTTCAGCAGAACGACGATCATAACAGAACCCGATAGGCCAACTGTAAATGGATCTCATGCTCCTGATAAATTGCATCAATCGGCCTGACGTCTCAAAAAGGCCGGAATATCCAGATAATCCAGATCTTCTTGGCTGTTGAGGCGGGTGGCCATGCCGGAGGCTTGAGCCTGATTGCGCAGGACAGTAGGACGCTCCAAATCACGGTAGTTTACGGTAGCTTGTGGATCGAGACGTGGTGTTGGTGCAGCGCTGACCACGGAGGTTTGCACACTGCTTTCAGCCGCTTTGGCCACAGGGCGATCCAGACGGGAGCTTAGGCCGGTAGCGACTACGGTGACGTGCAGTTCGTCGCGCATATCCGGGTCAATGACCGCGCCGACTTTGACCGTAGCTTCATCAGAGGCAAAGGCTTCGATGATTTCGCCCACTGCGGCGTACTCGCCCAGTGACAGGTCATTGCCAGCGGTGATGTTCACCAGAATACCGCGTGCGCCCAGCAGATCGACGTCTTCTAGCAGTGGGTTGCGGATGGCCGCTTCGGTGGCTTCGCGCGCACGGTTCGGGCCGCTGGCAAAGCCTGTGCCCATCATGGCCATACCCATTTCACCCATGACGGTTTTGACGTCGGCAAAGTCGACGTTCATCAGGCCGGGACGCTGCATGATGTCGGAAATGCCGCGCACAGCACCAGCCAGTACGTCATCAGCCTTGGCAAAGGCGGCCAGCAGACTGGCATCTTTGCCCAGAATGGTCAGCAGCTTTTCGTTGGGGATGGTGATCAGGGAGTCAACACATTCGGACAGCGCGCGGATGCCTTCATCAGCCACTTGCATACGCTTGCGGCCTTCGAAGGGGAAAGGACGTGTCACCACTGCCACGGTCAGGATGCCCATTTCTTTGGCGACCTGAGCGATGATAGGGGCTGCACCTGTACCGGTACCGCCGCCCATGCCGGTGGTGATGAACACCATATCAGCGCCTTCCAGCACTTCGGCGATGCGCTCACGGTCTTCCATGGCGGCTTGGCGGCCAATTTCTGGGTTGGTACCCGCACCCAGACCCTTGGTGATGCCGGAGCCTAGTTGCAGTACGGTGCGTACTTCGATTTTCTTCAGTGCTTGGGCATCTGTGTTTGCACAAATGAACTCGACACCTTCGACGTTGCTGCGCGCCATGTGGTTGACAGCGTTTCCGCCGCCGCCACCAACACCGATGACCTTGATCACCGCATTTTGTGGGCTATGGTCAACGAGTTCGAACATGTTGTATCTCTCCTTTAGTTTTTAGTTCTATTTTTCTGCTTCTGCCACGCTAGAAATTGCCTTGAATCCAGCTCTTCAGTCGCCCGAAGGTTGAGGGTTTGCTGGATGGGCGGCGCACCTCGTCTTCTTCGAACTCTTCGATGAGCGGCCCAAGGTCTGACATGGAGACACCATCGGACTGTTTTTTCAGTCCATACAGCAACAGTCCAACACCCGTCGAGTAGATCGGGTTGCGCACCACATCCATCAATCCTTTGACGCCCTGCGGAATTCCTAGGCGTACGGGCATGTGGAAAATTTCTTCGGCCAATTCGACCGCGCCTTCCATTTTCGACGTGCCACCTGTCAGCACGATGCCGGCTGGAATCAGGTCTTCATAGCCGCTGCGGCGCAGTTCAGCTTGAATCAGTGTAAACAGTTCTTCATAACGTGGTTCTACCACTTCGGCCAGCGCTTGTCGCGAGAGTTCCCGTGGAGGACGATCGCCTACGCTAGGTACCTTGATGGTTTCCCCTGCGCCTGCAAGCTTTGCAAGGGCACAAGCATAACGAATCTTTATTTCTTCAGCATATTGGGTCGGCGTGCGAAGCGCCATGGCAATATCATTGGTCACTTGATCGCCAGCAATGGGAATCACTGCAGTGTGACGAATTGCACCCTCGGTAAAGATACAAATATCCGTAGTGCCGCCACCGATATCAACTAAGCAGACGCCTAGTTCTTTTTCATCATCGGTTAATACGGCGTTGGCGGAGGCCAGTTGTTCAAGGATGATGTCATCCACTTCTAGGCCGCAGCGGCGCACGCATTTTTCAACGTTTTGGGCCGCGTTGACAGCGCAGGTGACTACGTGCACCTTGGCTTCTAGACGCACCCCGGACATGCCGAGGGGTTCGCGCACCCCTTCTTGATTGTCGATGACGTAGTCCTGCGGGAGAGTATGCAGCACTCGCTGATCGGCGGGAATAGCCACCGCTTGTGCGGCATCCAGTACGCGCTCCAGATCGGCAGCGCTGACTTCCCGATCCTTGATGGCGACGATGCCATGGGAGTTCAGGCTACGCACGTGGCTACCGGCCAGCCCGACAAATGCCGAGTGAATGCGGCATCCGGCCATCAGTTGAGCCTCTTCGATGGCGCGCTGAATGGACTGCACGGTGGATTCGATATTAACCACCACGCCTTTTTTCAATCCGCGTGAGGGGTGGCTACCGATGCCCACCACTTCTAATTGGCCATCAGCTGTGACTTCGCCCACCAGAGCCACCACTTTGGATGTGCCGATGTCGAGTCCGACGATCATCTTGCCGCTTTGCACATTAGACATCTTCTGATTTCCTTCAGTTCTTGCTTGGCACAGCCGCTTTTACCGTACCTGGGGCAGGCTCGCGCCATGCTACAGCCAGACCATTGGCATGGCGAAGGTCGATCCGTGCAATATTGTCGCGCTGTGTCTCAAGCGCTTTTTGATAAATGCTGTTGAAGCGGCGGATTTTCTCCAGCACCTGATCTCGTCCTAGCAACAATTCGATGCCTTGACCTGTGGTGAGAAACCAACTGCCACGGTCACGCAGCTCCAAACGGATGATGGAAAAGCCCATGGGCCGCAGCATCTGGCTGAGTATTTGGTACTGGTGCATGACTTTTTGTTGAGCCCGTTGAGGACCATTGAGGTAAGGCAGATGCTCGTAGTTGCCCGCGTCAGAGGGAATAAAGGCTTGGCCTTGATTGTTCAGCAAGGCTTTGCTACCCCAGCGGGCAATAGGCATTTGTTCGGCCAGATGAACCACGATGCGATCAGGCCAGACGCGCCGTACTTCTGCGCGGGCAACCCAAGGGATCTGCTCCAGCTCCTGACGAATGCCCACCAGATCGACCTGAAAAAACGGCTGCTCAACAAAGGCTTCCATGCGTTGCTGCACGGCTTGTGGGCTCACGTGGGGCAGTTCGCCTTGCACCATCACCCGTTTAATCGGCGGATTAACGTAGGGCAACAGACGCTTGCCGAGTTCGTAGCCGCCCAGCAGCAAGCCTGCCAGTAGCGCTAGCCATGACAAGCGTTTGCTGACGGCGGCCCAGTTAATCTGGATTGCGGGGCGACGCACCGGCGAGGGTTTTTTAGCCGTGGTGCCGGAAGCCTTAGTTGCGCTAGATTCGGACGTCACCAGACGGCTCGCACCCCGCTGCGGCGCTGAGCCTAGCGTTGGGGCACGCCTGATATCCGGTTGTGAACGCCGCCCGACACTCATGTTCAGTGACCCTCGGCGAAACTGTCATCCAGAACGCTAAGTACCAGTTGCTGGAAGTCCAGTCCGGCAGCTCTGGCGGCCATGGGCACTAGGCTGTGATCGGTCATACCCGGTACGGTATTAACCTCTAGCAGCCAAAATTGACCCTCGCGGTCTTGCATGACATCCACCCGCGCCCAGCTTTTTACGCCCACGGCTTCGCAGGCACGGGCTGAGAGTTGGCGTAGCTCGGCCTCTTTCTCAGCGCTCAGCCCGCAGGGAATGCGGTATTGCGTGTCGGAGGCGAGGTATTTGGCATCAAAGTCGTAGAAGGTGTGCGGAGTGCCCAAGCCGATGGGCGGCAGGATTTGTCCGCGCAGCATGGCGATGGTGAACTCCGGTCCTTGAATCCACTGTTCTACCAGTACCTGAGCATCGTAGGTGCTGGCTGAGCGCCATGCCTCTATCAGGGCATCGACCGTTTCAACCTTGGCCATGCCGATGCTAGAGCCTTCATGGGCAGGTTTGACGATGAGCGGGAAGCCCAGTTCAGCCGCCGCAACGCGGCAATCAGCTTCGCTGGCTAACATGGCGTAGCGCGGTGTGGGTAAGCCCATGCTTAGCCAGACTTGCTTGGTACGCAGTTTATCCATGGCTAGCGCAGAGGCCAGCACTTGGCTGCCGGTGTAGGGAATGCCTGCGCATTCCAGCAGGCCCTGCATGCTACCGTCTTCGCCGCCGCGTCCGTGCAGGACGATGAAGGCGCGATCAATAGGCTCACGGGATAGGCGCGCTAAAATTTCGGCATCCACATCAATACCAAAGGCATCTACACCTGCTGATTGAAGGGCTTCGAGCACCGCTTGACCGGATTTTAGCGAGATTTCGCGCTCAGCACTGATGCCGCCAAACAGGACAGCAACACGTCCAAAAGCACGTGGATCGCGGGTTGATTGCAGCGCACTCATCTTCAACTCATCCTCACAACGGGCGCATCGCCAGTAAACAGCGGGTTCTTGATTAACTGTGGGGCCAGTGCGCCAATATCGCCAGCCCCTTGGCAGAGTAAAATATCGCCGGGGCGCAGCAGTGGCTCAAGCACGGGGGCTAGATCGGTGCCGCGCTCGACATAAATCGGGTCGAGTTGACCGCGCTGGCGAATGCTGTGACAGAGACGGCGGCTATCTGCACCGGGAATGGGTTCTTCACCGGCCGGATAGACTTCCATCAACAGCAATACGTTGGCATCGGCCAGCACCTGCACAAAATCTTCGTAGAGATCGCGGGTGCGGCTGAAACGGTGGGGTTGGTAAACCATTACCAATCGGCGCTCAGGCCAACCGCCACGCACGGCTTTGATCACTGCCGCTACTTCGCGGGGGTGATGGCCATAATCGTCCACCAACATGACGCTACCACCTTCGACCTGTAGCTCACCGTACACCTGAAAGCGTCGGCCCACACCTTGAAAGCCGGAGAGGCCCTGCAAAATCGCCGCATCGGAAATGCCTTCATCCGTGGCGATGGCAATGGTGGCCAGTGCGTTAAGGACGTTGTGATTGCCGGGCATGTTCACAGAGACGTCTAAAGGCTCACGGCCTTGGCGGTGCGCGGTAAAGTAGGTGCGCATGCCATCTTGGCGAATGTTGGCCGCGTAGATATCCGCTTCTTCCGATAGCCCGTAGGTGACGCGCGGTCGGCCGATTTGCGGCAGGATCTCCCGTACCACTGGGTCATCAATACACAGCACCGCCAGCCCGTAGAAAGGCAGATTGTGTAGAAAGTCGACGAAGGTTTTCTTCAGTTTATTGAAGTCGCCTTCGTAGGTCTCCATGTGGTCAGCGTCAATGTTGGTGACCACCGATGCCATGGGTTGCAGGTGCAGAAAGCTAGCGTCGCTTTCATCGGCTTCGGCAATCAGATAGCGGCTGCCACCCAATTGGGCATTGGTACCCGCCGCATTGAGGCGTCCACCGATAACGAAGGTTGGATCAAGTCCGGCGGCGGCAAACACCGAAGCCAACAGACTCGTGGTGGTGGTTTTGCCGTGGGTACCGGCCACCGCGATGCCATGACGATAGCGCATCAGTTCGGCGAGCATTTCTGCGCGCGGCACTACAGGGATGCGTTGTTCCAGCGCGGCAGCCACTTCGGGGTTTGCTGCATTGATGGCGCTAGAGACCACCAGTACATCCGACCCTGCTACGTTTTCCGCCTGATGGCCAATGAAAATGCGCGCGCCAAAATCTTGCAGGCGATTGGTGGTAGCCGAGGCTTTAATGTCCGAGCCGGACACTTCGTAGCCTAAATTCAGCAGCACTTCGGCGATACCGCACATGCCTACGCCACCGATACCGACAAAATGCACGCGGCGAATACGGCGCATCCGGCGCTCTTCTGCACGTACCGCACCCGGTGATTTAGCCATGGACGACATTCTCCAGACAGATATCCACTAGTGTGGCAGTGGCTTCAGGGCGCGCCAGTCGATGGGCGGCGGCGCCCATCTGTTGCAAGGTAGCCGGTTGCGTTAGCAGGTTGGTGAGCTGAGTGGCCAAGGTTGTGGCATCCAGTTGGGCTTGAGGCAGCAGCAGTGCTGCGCCCTCTGTAGCCAAATATTCGGCATTGCGGGTTTGGTGATCGTCGATGGCGTGGGGCAGGGGGATCAGCAACGAAGGCAATCCTGCTGCCGCCAGTTCGGCTACCGTCAAAGCCCCGGCACGGCAAACCACCGCATCAGCCCAGGTGTAGGCGCGCGCCATATCATCAATGAAGGGTACGACTTCGGCTTCGACGCCGGCGGTTTTGTAGCGCTCCAAGGTCAGCCCGGCGTGTTGCCGCCCGGTTTGGTGCACAACTTCAGGACGCTGCTCTGGCGCGATCAAGCGCAGCGCTTCCGGCAGCAACTTGTTCAGGGGCTCCGCACCGAGACTGCCACCGAGCACCAGCAAGCGCGGTGCACGATCCACAGGTAGAGCGCGCGGGCTCGTCGAAAACAGCTCTGGACGTACCGGATTGCCAGTGCTGTGGCAGCGGGCGCGTTGACTAAAGGTGTGTGGAAAACCTTCGCAGATATGGCGCGCCAGCGGGGCCAACAGCCGATTGGTTGTACCGGCGATGGCGTTTTGCTCATGGATGATCAGCGGAATGCCGCAGAGTTTGGCTGCCAATCCACCCGGCCCTGTGACGTAACCACCTAGGCCTAAGACGCAGACGGGCTTCAGTTGCCGCATTAGCTTAAAGGCTTGTCCTAGGGCTCCCAACAGTCGGAAGGGTGCGAGTAGCAGCGGCTTGATGCCCTTGCCGCGCAGTCCACCGATACGAATATGGTGCAGTGGAAAGCCCGCCGCTGGAACGAGGTCGTTTTCAATACCCTGAGGTGCGCCTAACCAATGCACGCTATAGCCCCGCGCTTTAAATTCGCGGGCGCAGGCGAGGGCTGGGAACACATGGCCCCCTGTACCGCCTGCCATGATCAGTACATTAGTCATGCGTGTTCTCCGTCGCGGCTTGGCTGCTGGCTGCTCTTTTCTTTTTGCTCAGGCCATTGTTGGCAGGGTTTAGGCTGTCGAGTTTCTCGCGGCGTTCCCAGTCAATACGCAGCAGGATGGCCATACTGGCGCAGGTCACCACCAGCGAGCTACCGCCATAACTCAAGAAGGGCAGGGTTAGCCCCTTGGTGGGCAGCAGTCCAGTGTTTACCCCGATGTTGATCAGGAACTGGCCGATCCACAAAAACGCTAAGCCCCAAGCCACATAGGCCTCAAAAAACATCTTGGCTTTTTCAGCGAGCAGCCCAAGGTAAAGGGCGCGGATACCGACAAAGGCAAACAGCGCCACAGTGAGCCAAGCACCGAGCATGCCCAGTTCTTCTGCCAGCACCGAGAACACAAAGTCAGTATGGGCTTCAGGCAGATAGAATTGCTTCTGCACGCTGTTGCCAAGCCCCACGCCCAGCCACTCGCCGCGCCCGAAGGCGATCAAGGCTTGGGTGAGCTGATAGCCTGCACCGTACTGATCGGCCCAAGGATCGGTGAAGGTGACGAGGCGCTTCATACGGTAGCCTTGGGTCTGCACCAGTACATAGACGGCTACCACCGCCAGCGCCACCATCAAACCAAAGCGAAATAGCCCAACGCCGCCGAGAAATAGCATGGCGACGGCTGCGCCCATCATCACCACCGTAGCGCCGAAGTCGGGCTCATGCAGCAGCAGGAAGGCCATGGGCAGCAAAATCATGAAGGGCTTAAGAAAGCCCCACCATTTGTCGCGCACCTCATCTTGGCGGCGCTCCAGATAACTGGCCAGATAGATGATGACGAACAGCTTGGCCAACTCCGAGGGCTGGATATTGAAAAAGCCAAAGCCAATCCAGCGCATGGAGCCGTTCACCTCACGGCCAATACCGGGGATCAGCACCAGCACCAGCAGCACTACGGCGGCAACCAAGCATTTTCCGCTTAGTTCTTCCCATTTTTTCATGGGAACTTGCAGGGTCAGCGCGGCGGCGATCAGACCTAGGGTCACGTAAATCAGATGGCGAACCATGTAGTACAGGGTATTGCCGGTACTTGCTGTGGCGACTTCCGAGGAAGCTGAGGTGATCATCACTAGGCCCAACCCTAGCAGCGCTAAACAGCCTGCCAGCATGGGAAAGTCGACATCCAGTCCATGGCGTCCGAATAACGGCGAAGGTTGCTGTCGCAAAAAGGCGAGCATCAGGACAGCTCCTTCACAGCCGAGGCAAAGACTTGGCCGCGTTCTTCAAAATTTTTGAACATGTCGAGGCTGGCACAGGCTGGTGATAGCAGCACGGCATCCCCTGTTTGTGCGAGGGCAGCGGCGCGTGCTACGGCTTCTTCCAGCGTTTTAGCAGCCTCTAACGGCACGGCACCGCTCAGCGCTTCTGCTAGGCGATCCGCATCCCGTCCAATCAACACCACCGCACGGCAATAGCGGCCTACTGACTCGCGCAGGCTGGAGAAGTCAGCGCCTTTGCCATCACCTCCAGCGATCAGCACCAACTGACCGGGGATATCCGCGCCCAGTCCTTCAATAGCAGCTAAGGCGGCTCCCACGTTAGTGGCCTTGGAGTCATCGTAGTAGCTGACCCCGGCGCGCTCAGCAATCCACTGGCAACGGTGCGCTAGGCCAGTGAAGGTACGCAGTGTCTCCAGCATGGGCGCAAAGGGTAAACCCACGGCATGGCCCAAGGCCAAGGCCGCTAGCGCATTGGCTTGGTTGTGGGTGCCGCGAATTTTGAGTTCACGCACGGGCATTAGGGCATCAAACTGGAAGGCCAGATGCTTCTCGCCGCGAATCTCCAGTAGGCCGAAATCCTTGAAGTGCGGCTCACCGAGGCCAAAGGTCCAAAAGGGCACATTGTCGCTGAGCAAGGGCTGGCTGAGTGGATCATCACGATTGACCACAATCTGCCGTGCACCCCGGAAGATGCGGTGCTTGGCCCTATGATAGACCGCCAGCCGCTTATAGCGATCCATGTGGTCTTCACTGACGTTCAAGCAGGTGGCCACTTCTGCATTTAAGCGGTCGGTGGTTTCCAGTTGAAAGCTAGACAGCTCCAGCACATACAGTTCTACGCTGTCGTCCAGTAGTTCGAGGGCCGGCGTACCCAAATTGCCCCCCACAGCGACCTTGCGGCCTGCCGCTGCTGCCATCAAACCCACCAAGGTGGTCACGGTGCTTTTGGCGTTGGAGCCAGTGATGGCTACGATGGGCGCTTTGGCTTCCTTGGCGAATAGGTCGATATCACCAGAAATTTTAACGCCCCGCGCGACGGCATCCAGCAGTGCAGGGGTGCCCAGCGCTAGGCCGGGGCTGACCAGCAGTTCACTGGATTGGCAGAGAAAATCCACGTCCAGTTCACCGCAGCGCACCTCGACATCGGGACACTCGCGTTGCAGAGCAGCCAGTTCCGGAGGAGCGGTTCGGGTATCCACCACAGCAAAGGGAATACCTCGGCGCAGCAAATGGCGCGCGACCGATAAGCCGCTTTTGCCAAGGCCCACCACGATGCGGAACTGATCGGAAGCCGTCAGCACGTTTGATTACCTCAACTTCAGGGTAGCTAGGCCAATCAGCACCAGCACCACAGTAATAATCCAGAAGCGCACGATGACACGTGGTTCCGGCCAGCCTTTCAGTTCAAAATGGTGGTGAATCGGTGCCATACGGAACACGCGCTTCCCGGTCAGTTTGAAGGAGGCCACCTGAATCATCACCGACAGGGTTTCCATGACAAACACCCCGCCCATGATAAACAGCACGATCTCCTGACGAACGATCACCGCGATGGTGCCCAGCGCTGCGCCCAATGCCAATGCGCCCACATCACCCATAAATACTTGAGCGGGATAGGTGTTGAACCAGAGAAAGCCCAAGCCTGCACCGATCAGCGCGCCGCAGAACACAATCAGCTCACCTGCGCCCGGTACATAGGGAATCAGCAGGTACTGAGCAAAGTTCACGTTACCGGACAGATAGCAGAACACACCCAAGGCCCCGCCGACCATGACCGTGGGCATAATAGCCAGCCCATCTAATCCATCGGTGAGGTTGACCGCGTTGCTAGAGCCGACAATCACAAAGTAGGTCAGCACGATAAAGCCAAGGCCCAGCGGAATCTCAAAATCCTTGAGCATGGGCAGAATCAAGGTGGTTTCTGCCGGAGTTGAGGCCGTGGCATACAGGAAAATCGCTGCACCTAGGCCAAATACCGACTGCCAGAAATACTTCCAGCGGCTAGGTAAGCCCCGCGAATTTTTCTCGATGACCTTGCGGTAATCATCCACCCAACCGATGGCACCAAACAGCAAGGTGACCAGCAGCACGACCCACAGGTAGCGGCTAGACAGATCGCCCCACAGCAGGGTACTGACGGTAATGGCCGACAGAATCAGCGCCCCACCCATGGTTGGCGTGCCCTTTTTGGACAGGTGCGATTGTGGGCCATCGTGACGAATGGCTTGGCCAATCTGGCGAATTTGCAGGGTGCGAATCATCCAAGGGCCAAGACACAGCGCCATGGTCAATGCGGTTAGCACGCCCAAAATGCCGCGTAGGGTCAGGTATTGGAAAACCGCAAAGCCCTTGTAAAACTGTTGCAGATACTCTGCCAGCAGCAGCAGCATTCAGTGTGTCTCCGTAGTGGATGGGCTCAGCGCGGCAACAACCTTATCCATTGCGGCGCTGCGAGAGCCTTTGATCAAAAAAGTGGTATCAGGGGCGCATTGGACACGCAGCGCATCAATCAGTGCGGCTTGATCGGGAAAGTGTTGGCCTTGAGGGCCAAAGGCGGCCACCGCATGGGCCATGTTGTGGCCAACGGCATACAGAGCGTCTACCTTGCCGCGTGCATAAGCGCCCACCTGACGATGACCTGCCTCGGCCCATTCGCCCAATTCGCCGATGTCACCCAGCACCAGTATGCGGCGTCCCGCTAAGCCTGAGAGGATATCCGTTGCTGCGCAGATTGAAGCTGGGTTGGCATTGTAACTGTCGTCAATCAAGCGCACACCCTGTAAGCCCTGCGAAGTGACCGCGCGGCCCTTAACCGGCTGCACGCTTTGCAAGCCGCGTTGGATAGCCTCTAGGCTGATGCCTAGTGCATAAGCCACAGCAGCGGCTGCTAAGGCATTGGCCACATTATGGCGTCCCAACAAACTCAGTTGGACGGGCGCTGAGCCGTAAGGTGTCTCTAGCTGAAAGCTCGGGCAGCCATCAGCACGCTGAGAGATAGCCTTGGCGCGAAAATCAGCCGATGGATGATCTAGGCTGAATGACAGCACCCGGCGTTGCCCCGCACGCGCGCGCCAAATGGGGAAGGCTGGATCATCTTGGTTAAGTACAGCGGTTCCTTGCGCGGTCAAACCGTCCAGAATCTCGCCCTTAGCCTCGACGATCTTATCCGGGCCGCCAAACTCGCCGACATGGGCCAGTCCAGCGTTGTTAATCAGGCATACCTGCGGCTGTACCAAGGACACGGTGTAGGCGATTTCGCCCAAGCGCGACGCGCCCAGCTCAATAATGGCGCTCTGGTGCTGAGCGTTCAGCTCCAGCAGGGTCAGAGGGACGCCCAAATCATTGTTCAGGTTGCCCTTGGTGGCCAGCACCGCCGCCTCACCTTGATCGGCGCGTAGGATGCTGGCGATTAATTCCTTCACCGTGGTTTTGCCACTGGAGCCGGTCACAGCAGCCATATGGCCCTGAAAGCGCTGCCGATTCAAGGCCGCTAACTGACCGAGAGCCAGCCGGGTATCAGCCACACAGAGTTGCGGCAATGGCAGTCCCGGAATATGGCGAGATACCAGCGCGGCAGCAGCGCCTTTGGTGGCTACCTCGGCCAAATAGTCGTGCCCGTCGAAGCGCTCACCGCTCAGTGCAACAAAGAGTTGGCCGGGCTTAATCCCGCGGCTGTCGGTACTGACGCTGCTGAACTGAACATCATCACCCCGATGTTGAGCCGCTAAGGGGATACAGAGGCTGCTGAGAGCGATGGGTTCAAACATGGGCGGCACTCCAAGCATCCAAGGCGTTGCCTGCTTCATCGAAATCAGAGAAGGGATGACGAACCCCTTGGATCTCCTGATAATCCTCATGGCCTTTACCAGCCAGCAGCACCACGTCACCGGCTTGGCTGTCGGCGATGATACGGGCGATAGCCTCGGCGCGGCCTAATACGGATTCAACCTGCTCAGGGGCAGCAAAGCCTGTGCGAATTTCCGCTTGAATGGCGGCGGGGTCTTCGCTGCGCGGGTTATCGTCCGTCACCATCACCAGATCGGCCAAGCGTTCAGCCATGGCGGCCATTAGCGGCCGCTTACCGCGATCCCGGTCGCCCCCACAACCGAACAGGCAGCGCAGTTGGCCGCCCTCTGCATGGGGGCGCAGGGCGGTTAGCACTTTTTCCAGCGCATCTGGGGTGTGGGCGTAATCGACAATCACCAGCGGCTGAGTGCCGCCACCGAGGCGCTGCATGCGGCCGGGCGGTGGTTGCAATTCAGGCAGCACGGCCAGAATTTCATCCAAGGGGTAATCCATACCCATCAGCGCACCGACCACTGCCAACAAGTTGCTGAGGTTGAAGCGTCCCAGCAGTGGGCTGCGCAGTGTGCTTTCTCCCTGAGCGGTGACGAGGCGTGCATGGATACCTTGATCATTCAGGCGGGCTTGCGAGCAATACAGACTGGCGCTGCGGTCTTCCAAGCTGTAGGTGATCAGCTGTGATTCGAGTTCTTGTTCGGCCAGTTCGCGCCCAAAGGCATCGTCAAGGTTGATGACCCGGCACTTGAGGCTTGGCATGCTGAATAAGCGTGCCTTAGCCTCGCCATAAGCCTGCATGGTGCCGTGGTAGTCCAGATGGTCGCGGGACAGGTTGGTGAAAACCGCCGTGTCAAAGTCCAGCGCGGCGACCCGGCCTTGTTCTAAGCCGTGGGAGGATACTTCCATGGCGACGGCGCGGGCTCCGTCCTGCTTAAGCCCGGCGAGGGATTCTTGTACACCGATGGCGTCTGGGGTGGTGTACAGGCTGCGTACCAACTCACCATGAAAACCGCTGCCTAGGGTACCGATGATGCCACAGCGTTCGCCCAGTAAATCCAACGCCTGAGCCAGCAATTGGCTGACGCTGGTTTTGCCGTTAGTGCCGGTTACGCCAATCAGGCGCAGGCTGCGGCTAGGGTCGCCATGGAAACGCCCGGCAATGGCCGACAGTTGCGAGGCTAAGCGCTTGACCGGGATGCAGACCACGCCGGGAATGTTCTGGTAGGTCTCTGGATCAATCCCATCTGCCTCATAGGCTACCGCCACAGCACCTCGGGCTACCGCGTCGGCAATATGCTGGCGGCCATCGTATTTGAGCCCCGGTACTGCAAGGAATAAGTCACCCGGACGGGTGTTACGGCTGTCCAATGCCAAGGCGCGGATCATCACCGGGCTGGCGGCTTGGGGCAACAGACGATTCAATGGCACGGGCATTAACCACGTCCTCCTTTGACAGGTTTGGTTTCAGTGGGCTGAGCCTGTATGGATGGCAGGTTATCCGGTGCCACGTTCATCAGGCGCAAAGCCCCAGCCACTACGTTGGAAAACACCGGCGCAGCGACTAGACCACCGTAGTATTGGCCCGTACTAGGCTCATCAATCATCACCACTGTGGCGATGCGCGGGTTAGAAATAGGCGCAACCCCGGCAAAAAAGGCCCGGTAGGCGCTTTCGGTATAGCCGCCGGTACCTGAAATTTTCTTAGCCGTGCCGCTCTTACCGCCGACGTGATAGCCCGGCACCTTGGCACGGATGCCACCGCCGCCTTCCTCTTCAACCACCGCTTGCAGCATGCCAAGGATGGTGCGGGCGATTTCCGGGCGCACGACCTGCTGGCCTTGTGGGGGCTTATCTTGATGCAGCAGTGACAGCGGCATCAGTTTGCCCTCGTTACCTAGCACGGTGTAGGCATGGGCGAGCTGCACGGCAGTGACCGACAAGCCGTAGCCATAGGCTAAGGAGGCGATTTCAGCGGGTCGCCATTTGCTGTAATTGGGCAATTTTCCGACCCGCTCACCGGGGAAGCCTAGCCCGGTGTCCTGACCAAAACCGGCTTGTTGCATCATGCTGTGTACCGGCTCTGCACCGATATCCAAGGCAATTTTGCTGATGCCGACGTTACTGGATTTCTTGAGGATGCCGGTCAAATCCAACAGGCCACCGCGCGAAACGTCGCGGATGGTATAGCGCCCGATGCGCATAAAGCCGGGGCTGGTGTCGACCACCGTATTGGGGTGGTAACGCCCTGTCGTTAATGCGGCGGCAATGGAGAAAGGCTTCACCGTGGAGCCCGGCTCAAAGACATCAATCATGGCCCGGTTGCGCATGGCTGAGGGATGCAGATTGCGGCGGTTATTGGGGTTATAGGTCGGCTGATTGACCATGGCTAGAATCTCGCCACTTTTAACGTCAATCATCACTAGGGTCGCTGCCTTAGCGCCATGGGTGAGCATGGCATTGCGCAGTTCGCGGTGGGCTAGGTATTGCAAGCGCAAGTCGATGGACAGGGCCAGCGTTTTTCCAGGCTTGGCGTTGCGCACCACCTGAATATCTTTGATGACACGTCCGCGCCGATCTTTCAGCACCTGCCGCCGCCCCGGAACCCCTGCCAGCCATTCGTCGTAGGCTAGCTCGATGCCCTCGCGGCCACGGTCGTCAATATCGGTAAAGCCTACCAAGTGCGCGGGTACTTCCCCTGCTGGATAAAAGCGCCGAAATTCTTCTTGGGCATAGATGCCGGGAATCTTCAGATCCAGCACTTGCTGGCCTTGTTCGGGCGTCAGGCCGCGCGCAAGGTACATAAATTCGCGGGTCGATAGCTGCTGAATGCGCTGAGTCAGACTGCGAGCATCTTGCCCGACGGCATTGGCCAAATCCGCCCAACGCTCAGGAGCAATCACCAGCTCCTTAAGCTCTTTAGGGTTGGCCCACAGCGCGGTAACTGGGGTGCTGATGGCCAAGGGCTCGCCATTGCGGTCGGTGATTACGCCACGGTGTGCCGGAATCGCAATATGCCGGACGCTGCGCGCATCGCCCTGCTCTTGCAGGAAGTCCTGATCGAAGACCTGCAAATCCATAATGCGCCAAGCGATAGCAGCCACCATGAGCAACAGCAGCGCCAACACCACCCGAAAGCGCCAAGGGTAGAGCGCGCCTTCAAGCTTGATCATGGCTTCACCAGTTGGACATCGACGGCATTAGGAACGTGCATTCCCAGCTGTTCGGTAGCAAGGGTTTCGATGCGGCTGTGGGCCGTCCACGTGCTTTGCTCTAGTACGAGACGCCCCCACTCTGCCTGTGCTTTATCGCGCACATTCAGTTGCTGATACAGCTCATTGAGCAACTGTCGGTTCCAGTGTGCTACATAGGTAACGGCCATGGCCGAGATCAACATGCTGACAAACAGCACCAGCATCAGTTGGCTGCCGCTGGGCAAACCATGTAAGACACGATTCATCGTACTTTCTCCGCTACCCGCATGATGGCACTGCGCGCCCGTGGATTTCCGGCCAACTCTTGCTCAGAGGCGTACTGCGGCTTGCCAATTAACTGCAAGCGTGGCTCGAAGGTTTTAACTCGGATGGGTAAATCACGCGGCAGGTTGTCGATTTCGCCTTTAACGTGGCGGCGCATGAAGTGCTTAACGATGCGATCTTCCAGAGAATGGAAACTGATCACCACCAGCCGTCCGCCCACAGCAAGGGCGTCCATGCTGGCTTCTAGCGCTGTCTCAAGGTCGCCCAATTCATTGTTGATGTGGATGCGAATGCCCTGAAAGGCACGCGTAGCCGGATTGCGGCCTTTTTCCCAGGCCGGATTAGCGGCAGCCAGCACTTGGGCAAGATCTAGGGTGCGCTCAAAAGGCTGCTCCATACGCCGCGCGATGACAGCACGCGCCATACGCCGCGCGAAGCGTTCCTCACCGTACTCCTTGAGTACGCGGGTGATCTCTTCCTCGCTGGCATGGGCTAGCCACTGGGCTGCACTTTGGCCGTGGGAGGGATTCATGCGCATATCCAGCGGGCCATCGTTGGCAAAGCTAAAGCCGCGCTCTGGCTGATCTAGCTGCGGTGATGACACCCCAAGATCCAGCAATATGCCATCGACCTGCCCGGCCCAGCCCCGCTCAGTGGTCTCTGTACCTAGCTCGGCAAAGCTGCGCTGCACGATGTCAAAGCGCGGATCTTCGGCGGCCAGTGCCTGAGCGGTCTGAATGGCTTGTGGGTCTTTATCGAAGCCTAACAAATGCCCTGCCGACGACAGTTGGCTCAGCAGCAGGCGACTGTGCCCGCCTCGCCCAAAGGTGCCGTCGATATAACGGCCATCAGGGCGCACAGCGAGGGCTGCAATGGCCTCGCCGAGCAATACGGTAACGTGCTGCAGAGTATGGGTCGGGTTCACAGGGTCAGGTCACGCGTTTTGTCTGGCAGGCCGCCGGGTTGTTTGATGGTCGTAACATCCGCCTTGGACATTTCGACCCTGTCGTCTTTTTACTGCAGTTTCAGAGCGTCCTGCCGACATGTAAAAGGCTGCTCATTCCTGCTCTCTGGCCGAATGCTTGGTGTTAGCCACAAAGCACCTTGCTGGATAGGAGCGCGTAGTTCTGCGCTACAAGGGCTGTGCGATAGCCGTATGTCGGTCAGTTTGGATCAGATGAGGAGCAAGGGTAAGCGCAGCGCTTCACAGCATTGGCTGCTGGAATACGGAGCCTGTCTGTCACACCAAAGCCCTACACTATAAAAATCCGCTCAGTCTACCGTCAAGATGATGACGATAGGAGAAATTCTTTAGTGCCAAGGGGTAACAGCTTGTCGCAATAGCTATGGCGATGGCTGTGCGGGTAAGTCTCCGATGCCATACGGCAAAACCCATGCATCGGAGCGAGGGGAATAAGGTGGAGAGTCGATCTATAAGCCGGGTTCTGTCGAGGACAGCCATTCCTCTACGACGACCATCACTGGCCGCCTCTAGCAACCTACCCGGATCCAGCGCGGGCCACGCCAATGGATCCCTATTTGGTCTTGCTCCAAGTGGGGTTTACCTAGCCACGAACTGTTGCCAGTCGTGCGGTGCGCTCTTACCGCACCTTTTCACCCTTACCGGCACCGAAATGCTTAGGCGGTTGTTTTCTGTGGCACTTTCCATAGGCTCACGCCTCCCAGGCGTTACCTGGCACTTCGCCCTACGGAGCCCGGACTTTCCTCCCTCCCTTCCCATGACAGGACGAAACGGCGACTGTCCAATCGACTCTCCGGGCGCAAGGATAGGGGCGCAGGCGCTGAGCTGCAAGCAATAACGCCGGTTGAGGGCTTTTCCACCTAACTTTGTGCTCAGGGGGCTGAGGGTTTGCGCGCTAGGGCTATTTGGTACAGCCGGTTTTTGCGCTCCCCGGTGATGTCTGCGGCCAGCGCTGCTGCTTGCTTGATGGGCAGCTCCTTGAGCAGCAGGTCGAGGATGCGCAGGCTTTCATCATCCAATTCGGCATCCTGATCGGGTTTTTGCCAACCGGAGACGATGAGGACGCATTCACCGCGCTGCTGATTGCTGTCTGCGGCCACCCAGTCGCTTAGCTCCGCAAGGGGCAAGCCTTTAAGGGTTTCAAAGGTTTTGCTCAGTTCACGGGCCAGCAGTGCAGGGCGTTCTCCACCGAAGATGGCCGTCATGTCTTGCAAGGATTCCAACAGTCGATGGGGAGCCTCATAAAAGACGAGGGTGCGCTCTTCTTGCACAAGGCGTTGCAAACGGGTTTGCCGCGCTACGGCTTTGGCGGGCAAAAAGCCTTCAAAAACAAAGCGATCAGAGGGGAGTCCAGCGGCGGAGAGCGCAGCGATCAATGCGCAAGGGCCGGGGATGGGCACCACCTGTACTCCGGCTGCGCGCACTTGCCGCACGAGGTTGAACCCCGGGTCCGAAATCAGCGGCGTACCGGCATCGGAGATCAGCGCTACGTCTTCTCCAGCCAGTAAACGGCTTAAGAAACGCTCGCCTTCGGCGCGTTCATTGTGCTCGTGGCAGGCCGCCAGTGGCGTGTTAATACCAAAGTGCCGTAATAGACGGGTAGAATGGCGCGTGTCTTCCGCAGCAACCAGCGCCACGTCCCGCAATACACGCAATGCGCGGGTACTTATGTCGTCCAGGTTGCCAATTGGCGTGGCCACCACATAAAGCGTGCCCGCTCCGGAACCCGTACTACCCCTTGAAGTCACAGGGCCTACCCCTCGGTCATGAAAGCCGCATTGTATCTCGGTATCTGGTTTCGCGCCGACTACATCGCCGCGTCATCCGAGCTTGGGTACAATTCACCACATTTACGCGATAGATCAGGAACTCCTCCCATGACGGACCGCCTGCGCCAGCTTCTTGTCATCATCTTTATCAGCCTTGTCTCGGCTTGTAGCAGTCATTCACCCTCATCGTCATTGGGGGAGCTGCCACGCACGCCACAGGGCAGTATTCAGCAATTGTTACAGCAGGCCGATGCGAGCGGCGTTGAGCAGGCGATTCCACTGCGCTTGTCGGCGGCGGATCAGAGTGCGCGCCTTGGGGATTTAGCCCAAGCACGGCGTATCCTAGACGCTTTGCCGCTGGACAGCTTAAAACCGGCGCAGCAGATTTTTGCTTACACCCTGCAAGCGGAGTTAGCGGTTGCCACCAATCGCCCTGAGCAAGCTTTGCAGGCGATACAGCACCCTAGCTTTCAGCGCTTGGCAGAGTTGCCGGTTGAGCAACAGATTCGCAGCCATTTAGCCCGCGCCCGTACCTTTGAGGCCAACCAACAGCCGCTAGCGGCGGTGCGGGAGCGTATTTACCTAGCTCCTTTGCTGAATGCTCAGCCAGTAGTGGCCCGTGATAACCATGAGGCCATTTGGAAACTGAGCGCAGGCTTGCCAGCCGGTACTACGGCTATGGGGGGAGAGGCTGACCTTGACGGCTGGCTCAGCCTGTCTACGGCCGTGCGTCAGGCAAAAACCCTAAGCCAGCAACAGGCCGCCATTGATGGCTGGCGTCAGCAGCACCCGAATCATCCGGCGGCGCGTCAATTGCCGACCCCCTTGGCAAAGCTGCGTGAATTGGTGGATCAGCCGTTGTCTCGGGTAGCTTTGCTGCTGCCCATGCAAGGGCAATTGGCCAATGTGGCGCAAACCATTCGTGATGGTTTCATGGCCGCGCATTTCCAAGCGCAACAGGCCGGGCAAGGGTTCTCACGCATTAAGCTGTATGACAGCACGCGTATTGGTTCGCTAGAGGCCTTCTACAAAGAAGCCCAAGCAGAAGGCATTGAGCTGGTGATCGGCCCGTTGGAAAAAGATCTGGTACGCCAACTGGCCAGTGCCTCGCAACTACCCATTCCGACCCTAGCGCTGAATTACAGCGAAGGCGGCCAGACGCTGCCGCCGCAATTGTTCCAATTCGGTTTAGCGGCCGAAGATGAAGCCCGCGAAGTAGCACGTCGCGCTTGGGCAGATGGCCATCGGCGGGCGGTTGCCCTAGTGCCGACAGGCGATTGGGGTAGTCGCGTGCTGGAAGCCTTCCGTCAAACTTGGATAGCCAATGGCGGCGTTTTAGTCACTGCTGAAACCATGGCAGAACCGGCCAAGCTGCCTGCTCAAATCGCTGAGCTGTTCCGTCTGCGCGAGAGCGAAGCGCGGGCCAAGCGTTTGGAGAGCAGTCTGGGTACTCAGGTCTCATCCCAACCGACACGGCGTCAGGATGTCGATTTTCTATTCCTCGCCGCCAGCCCGCAGCAGGCTCAGCAAGTCAGGCCGACCATGGTCTTCCAATATGTGGGCGATGTGCCGGTATACGCCACCTCACAATCCCATGCGGCAACGGGCAATCGCAGCCAATATCTGGATTTAGAAGGCATTCGCTTCACGGAAACCCCTTGGCTGCTCAATCCGCAACTGCCGCTGCGCGCCGCCGTTGCACCGCAATGGCCGCAGGCTAGCAGCAGCCTTGGCCGCCTGTATGCCATGGGTGCGGATGCCTATCTGCTGGCCCCGCGCCTGAAGCAACTGCAAGCCTTGCCTGACACGCGCCTACCCGGCTTGTCTGGGGCCTTGAGCCTCAATGCGCAGCAGCGTGTGGAGCGGCAACTGCCTTGGGCGACCTTCCATAATGGCGAGGTCATTCCGCTGGCAGGTGCCGTCGCTCCGTGAAGGACAGCCGACAGGTACTAGGGGCCGCTGCTGAGCAGCAAGCCCTTGTCTATCTGGAACAGCGCGGTCTCTGCCTGCTGGCGAAGAACTGGCGCTGTCGGCAGGGTGAGCTGGATCTGGTCATGCGCGAAGCGGACACAGTAGTATTCGTCGAAGTTCGCTACAGGCGTCATACCGCATGGGGCAGCGCGCAAGAAAGCGTAGACAGTCGCAAACAGCAACGGCTGATTAGGGCGGCTCAGGCTTTCCTGCAATCAGCCCCTGTTTGGGCGGAGCACCCCTGTCGTTTTGATGTGATTGCCATCCGCCCTGAAGACACCAATGGCAGTTTGGATTGGATTCGCAACGCTTTCGACAGTTGAACATCTTCACTTCAGCCACTGTCTATGGGTGGCCCGACCATTAGAGGTAGATCACCGATGGACATGCAGTCCCGCATCCTCCAGCTCTTTCAAGCCAGTATTGATGCCAAGCGGCAAGCCATGGAAGTCATCACGCCTGCCATTGAGCAAGCTGGGCAGTTAATGGTGAATGCCCTGCTCAACGAAGGCAAAATCCTCGCTTGTGGCAATGGTGGCTCAGCGGGGGATGCCCAACACTTCTCAGCGGAGCTGCTAAACCGCTTTGAGCGCGAGCGTCCGGGTCTGCCTGCCATGGCTCTGACCACCGACAGCTCCACCATAACCTCCATCGCTAATGACTACAGCTACAACGAAATCTTCTCCAAACAGATTCGTGCGCTGGGTCGTCCCGGTGATGTGCTGCTGGCCATTTCCACCAGTGGCCAGTCGGCTAACGTGATTCAAGCGGTGCAAGCGGCCCATGATCGCGAGATGCACGTCATCGCCCTGAGTGGTCGTGATGGCGGTAACTTAGCCTCATTACTGCTGCCTGAAGACGTTGAAATTCGCGTACCGGCCAGAAGCACTGCGCGCATTCAAGAAGTGCATCTATTGGTGATCCACTGCCTGTGTGACCTGATTGATAACCAACTCTTTGGTACGGAAGAATGAAGCCGTTCGCCTGCGTTGCTGTCTGGCTAACGCTGGCGGCACTGTCAGCTTGTACCTCGGTGCTCACTGCCAGCCACGAAGGGCCGATTGAAGATGATCGCGGCACCCGTACCCTTGGCCGCAAGATTGACGACTCCCTGATTGAAACCAAGGCGAGTGTGAACATTGCTAAGGCGCATCCAGAGTTAGACAGCGCTTCCCATATCATCGTGGCCAGTTATAACGGTGTGGTACTGATTGCCGGGCAGACCCCGCGTCAAGACCTGAAGCAAATGGCAGAACAGGCCGCTAAGGTCGTGCAGGGGGTTAAGCGCGTCCACAATGAGTTGCAGTTATTACTGCCCACCTCGGCGCTGGTGCGCAGCAATGATGCTTGGCTGACCACGCGGATTAAAACCGCCATGCTGACCGATAACAGCATTCCCGGCTCACGCATCAAGGTGATTACCGAGAATGGCATCGTGTATTTGATGGGCTTGGTGACACGCCAAGAAGCGGCGCGGGCCACCACGGCGGCTCAGAGCGTTTCCGGTGTACAGCGCATTGTCAGGCTCTTTGAGTTTATTGACTGAATCGACTGAGCCTGACACTACTTAGTTAGCTCACTTGACCACTTTCAGGCTAGGGCGTCCTGCTGGACGTGCGGCTGAAGGGCTGCCCGTAGCAAGGTTGCTGTCAGGCTCATCATCTCCCAAAGGTGGCAGGGGTTCTGCCTCGAATACCATGCCCTTGCCATTTTCCCGGGCATAAATGGCCATCACTGCACTGGTCGGTACGTAGAGGCTATGTGCTGCGCCACCAAAACGCCCTTCAAAGCTGATGGCTTCATTATTGATCTGTAATTGCCGCACGGCATTGGGTGAAATATTCAGCACAATTTGGCCGTCGCTGGCATAGCCGGTAGGCACCTGCACGTTGGGATGCTCAGTGTTGACCAGCACGTGGGGGGTGCAGTCATTATCGACAATCCACTCATAGAGGGCTCGAACCAGATAGGGCCGGTTTGAAGTCATCGCAGTTACCTCTTATCGCATCGCGCGTTCGATATCGGAAAGACTAACCTGAAAGGACTCGCGCGCAAAATGGCGCTCCATATAGCCCTGCAAGGGTTTGGCTGAGCGAGGCAGTCCAATGTCCAGCCAAGGCAAACGCCATAGCATGGGCAACAGGCAGCAATCCACCAGTGTTAGCTCATCGCTCAGGAAGTAGGGTTTTTCAGAGAATAATGGTGCCACCCCGACCAAGCTTTCGCGCAGTTCCTTGCGCAGCAGGTTAGCGTCTGGCGTGCGAGGGTCAAGGATACGATCCACCAAGGCGCACCAATCGCGTTGAATGCGGTATATCAGCAGTCGGCTCTGGGCTTTACCTACAGGGTAGGTCGGTAGCAGTGCTGGGTGCGGATAGCGCTCTTCCAGATACTCCATGATCACGTTTGTGTCATAAAGGGTGAGATCGCGGTCTACCAGTGTCGGCAGGCTGACGTAGGGATTGAGTTCAGCCAGTCGCTCGGGGTGTTCGCCTGCACTGACGTTGACAATTTCCACACTGACGCCTTTCTCGGCCAGCATGAAGCGAATGCGGTGGGAATATTGATCGGCAGCGTCGGAGTAGCAAAGCAGCCTGTTGAGCATGGCCATCGAACCTTTTGCAGAGTGTGTTATCGACGGCTAAAAAGCAGGCGCGCCCCGGAGGGCGCGCCATCAGTACAACATAACCGCTGATATGATCAGTGGATATCTTTCCAGTACTCGCGTTTGAGCAGGTAAGCAAAGACAAAGAATACCGCGAGGAACAGCAGTACGTAAGTGCCGATGCGCTGGCTCTCTTGCTGAACTGGGTTGGCTGAATAGGCGAGGAAGGTCACTAGATTCTTGATCTTCTCGTCATATTCGGCTTCAGACAGCTTGCCTGATCCAGAAACCACGGACATCTGGCCGCATTCCTCGTGGGTGAGGGGCGCGCCTGTTAATGGGTCGTATTGCTTGCGGCCATTTTCCACAACCTGAACCTGCTTGCAACCCATAGTGCGGCGGCCTTGCAGGGAAATCAGGGCGTGCGGCATGCCCACGTTGGGGAAGACGCTGTTGTTCACGCCATAGGGGCGTGACAGGTCTTCGTAGAAGCTGCGCAGATAGGAATAAATCCAATCGTTGCCGCGTACACGGGCTACTAGCGTAAGGTCAGGCGGTGCAGCACCGAACCAAACCTTGGCATCCTGCGGTTGCATGGCTGATTTCATGTGTTCACCGATTTTTGCGCCGGTGAATACGGTGTTTTTCAGCATGACCTCTTCAGGGATGCCCAAGTCTTTGGCAACACGCTCATAGCGCTGATATTGCGCACCGTGGCAGCCCAAGCAGTAGTTTACGAAGGTACGCAAACCATCCTGCATGGCGGCCTTATCGGTTAGGTCAATTTCGACGCTATCAAGGTGCACTGCGGTGCCGGCAGCAAAGGAAAAAGCCGGCAAAATTGCGAAAATACATGCAGCAAGTTGCTTTCTCATTAGCCTGCCACCCTTTCTGGAACCGGTTTGGTTTTCTCAAGACTGGTGTAAATGGGCATCAGGATGAAGTAGGCGAAGTAAATCACCGTACAAATCCGCGATACCAGTGTTCTCTCAGGCGTCGGAGCCAGCACGCCAAGTACACCCAGAATGACAAAGGAAATGCAGAAAGCGATGAGGGCAATTTTGCTCAGCAGTCCTTTATAGCGCATAGACTTAACCGGGCTGCGATCAAGCCAAGGCAATATGAACAGCATGGCAATAGCGCCGCCCATAGCAATGACACCGAGCAGTTTGTCAGGGACAGCCCGCAAAATGGCATAGAAGGGTGTGAAGTACCAAACAGGCGCAATGTGGTCGGGGGTTTTGAAGGCATTGGCCACTTCAAAGTTAGGCTTCTCTAGGAAGTAACCGCCCATCTCTGGGAAGAAGAACACGATGCCACAGAACACAAACAGGAAAACCACTACCCCAACGATATCCTTGACGCTGTAGTAAGGGTGGAAGGGAATACCATCCAGTGGCTTACCGTTCTCGTCTTTAACCTTCTTGATATCAACGCCTTGCGGGTTGTTCGAGCCGACCTCATGCAGAGCCAGAATGTGCATCACCACCAGTCCTAGTAGAACGATGGGCAGGGCGATGACATGCAGGGCAAAGAAGCGGTTCAGGGTAATGCCGGAGATCAGGTAGTCGCCACGAATCCACTGAGTGAGGTCTTCACCGATCACCGGAATAGCGCCGAACAGCGAAATGATTACCTGAGCGCCCCAATAGGACATCTGTCCCCATGGCAGCAGATAGCCCATAAATGCCTCTGCCATCAGCGCCAGATAAATCAGCATACCGAAGATCCACACCAGCTCACGAGGCTTCTGGTAGGAGCCGTACAGCAGGCCACGGAACATATGCAAATACACGACGATAAAGAACGCCGAGGCACCGGTGGAGTGCAGGTAGCGGATGATCCAGCCGTATTCCACATCGCGCATGATGTATTCAACAGAGGCAAAGGCACCTGCTGCTGAAGGCTCAAAGCTCATGGTCAGCCAAAGCCCGGTGAGGATCTGGTTAACCAGCACCAGCAAAGCCAGCGAGCCAAAGAAATACAGAAAATTGAAGTTCTTAGGGGCGTAGTACTTGCTGAGATGCTCTTCCCACATCTTAGTAGCGGGGAAGCGTGCATCAATCCAATCCATGAACTTGCTCATCATGCCTTCTCCTGATCAACGCCGATGATGATCACGTTGTCCGACTCGTATGAATACGGCGGCACGGGCAGGTTCATGGGCGCAGGTTGGGACTTATAGACCCGTCCGGCGAGGTCATAGCGCGAGCCATGGCACGGACAGAAATACCCGCCGAGCCATTCGCTGCCCATGTCGGCAGGCGCTACTTCCGGACGGAAAGAGGGCGCACAGCCTAAGTGTGTGCAGAGACCGACCACCACCAGAATCTCTGGTTTAATGGAGCGGTACTGCGGATTGACATAACTGGGTTGTTTAGAGGCTTTCGACTCAGGGTCTGCCACCACATTGTTCAGTTTGCCAAGGTTGCTCAAAATGACTGGGTCACGGCGCAAGATAAACACCGGTTGACCTCGCCATTCAGCGACTATCTGCTGCCCCGGCTCAATCTTGCTAATGTTTACTTTTACCGGTGCTCCAGCTGCCTTGGCCCTAGCACTTGGAAACCAGGCTCCCACAAAGGGAACCGCGGCTCCCGCCGCTCCTGCTGCACCCACCACTGAAGTGGCGGCCACCAGGAAGCGACGCCGACCAGCATTAACGCCGTCATAGCTCATTCAGTCGTCTCCCATCCATTTCTTATAGTTACTTTGTTCTGCGCAGTAGCTGCTGCCTTCACGCGCGCCGAACCGGTCGAAAAACCTGCGAGATGTTAAAGACCCCTTGCCTTTCATGACAAGGTGAATAGGCAACTGCCATAACCTAGGTCAGTAGAAATGACGCGGCATAGGGCCGCATGGCTAATCATCCCAGTAAATCAGGGTAGTCTTATTTTGAGAAACTGCTGCTTGATCTGTGAATTGCGGGCATAAAAAAACGCCCGGCGGATAAGGCCGGGCGTTTTTGTACCAGCGAATTAACGCTTGGAGTACTGTGGACGCTTACGCGCTTTGCGCAGACCCACTTTCTTACGTTCAACTTCGCGGGCATCACGAGTAACGAAGCCTGCTTTACGCAGCGGGCTGCGCAGGGATTCGTCATACTCGATCAGAGCGCGGGTGATGCCATGACGAATGGCACCGGCTTGACCGCTGACACCACCACCGAGAACGGTGATGTAGATGTCAAACTTCTCGGTGGTTTCGGTCAGCTCTAGGGGCTGACGTACGACCATGCGAGCGGTCTCACGGCCAAAGAAGTTATCTAGGCTGCGATTGTTGATGGAAATGTTGCCCGTACCCGGACGCAGAAACACCCGGGCAGTTGCAGTCTTGCGACGGCCAGTGCCGTAATTTTGAGTCGCCGACATCGTGAACTACTCCGTTAAAATTTCAGTTCTTGAGGCTGCTGAGCTGTGTGTGGGTGTGCGGTACCCTTGTACACTTTCAGCTTACGGTACATGTCGCGACCCAGAGGGTTCTTCGGCAGCATGCCCTTGACAGCAATCTCAATGACTCGCTCAGGGGCGCGGTCGATCAGCTTCTCGAAGCTGATGGACTTGATGCCACCCGGAAAGCCGGAGTGGGAGTAGTACATCTTGTCACTGGACTTAGCACCTGTGACATGCACTTGTTCGGCATTGATCACGACGATGTAGTCACCGGTATCCACGTGGGGCGTGTATTCCGGCTTATGCTTGCCGCGCAGACGGCGGGCAATTTCAGTGGCCAGACGACCCAGGGTCTGACCGGCAGCGTCGACGACATACCAGTCGCGCTTTACGGTTTCCGGCTTGGCAGTAAAAGTCTTCATTCGTTATAGCCTCAGGGGGCCGCCCTGAATACGGAGCGGCGAATCTTACTGGATAGTGCTTGCCCCAGCAAGGCTGGGTGCGGCCGGAAACAGACACTGTCGGGGGCTCGGGTCAGCGCGTCCGTAACGGCAGAAGTACGGCAGGCTCAGCATCATCCCCTGCCGGGAAATTCCCATCGACGGGCTAGGCATCCCCGACGAAGGTGCAAAATTATGCAGATTATGGCGAAAATAGCAACCCAGAAATCCCCGCATCTGTGCGATGCACCTAGGTTTCGCCTTGGAGGATGCCCAGTCAGCCATAGGCTGAGCAGGCATCTACCGGTGCTGCTTAGTTAGATCTTGCTGCTACGCTCAAAACGCTTACGGTCGTTTTCGTTCAGGTATTTCTTACGCAGACGAATGGACTTAGGCGTTACTTCGACCAGTTCGTCGTCGTCGATGAACTCCAGCGCTTGTTCCAGCGTGAAGCGGATTGGCGGAACCAGTTGGATGGTTTCGTCTTTACCGGAGGCGCGCATGTTGTCGAGCTTCTTGCCTTTGGTGGGGTTGATCACCAAATCGTTGTCGCGGCTGTTGATACCGGCCAGTTGGCCTTCGTAAATTTCGTCACCGGGGGCGAGGAACAGCTTGCCGCGGTCTTGCAGGGTTTCCAGCGAGTAGGACAGCGCTTTGCCGGTGGCCATGGACACCAGTACGCCGTTCTGACGGTGGTTGACTTCACCTGACTTGATAGCCCCGTAGTGGCTAAAGGTGCTGGTGAGGATGCCGCTGCCGGAGGTCATGGTCAGGAAGGCGTTACGGAAGCCGATCAGACCACGGGCGGGGATCACGTATTCCAGACGCAGACGGCCTTTGCCATCCGGCACCATGTTGGTCAGATCGCCTTTACGCAGGCCCATCTGTTCCATGACCGGGCCTTGGTGGGCTTCTTCAATGTCGATGGTGACGTTTTCGTAGGGCTCTTGCTTCTCGCCGTTGACTTCTTTGATGACCACTTCCGGGCGGGAGATGGCCAGTTCGAAGCCTTCGCGGCGCATGGTTTCGATCAGTACCGAGAGGTGCAGTTCGCCACGGCCAGAGACTTTGAATTTATCGGCATCGTCACCCTGAACCACGCGCAGAGCCACGTTGTGCAGCAGTTCTTTTTCCAGACGCTCTTTGATGTTACGGCTGGTGACGAACTTGCCTTCTTTACCGCAGAAGGGTGAGTCATTGACTTGGAAGGTCATGCTCACGGTGGGTTCATCGACGGACAACGGCGGCAGGGCTTCAACGTTCAGCGGGTCGCACAGGGTGTCGGAGATGAACAGTTGATCCATACCGCTGACGCAGATGATGTCACCGGCTTGGGCTTCTGGGACTTCAACGCGCTGCAGACCGGAGTGACCCATGATCTTCAGGATGCGGCCATTGCGCTTGTTACCGGCGGCGTCAATGGAGACCACGGGGGTGTTGGTCTTGACTCTGCCGCGTGCGATACGGCCAATGCCGATTACACCCAAGAAGCTGTTGTAATCCAGCTGGGAGATTTGCATCTGGAAGGGGCCATCAACGTCAACTTCAGGCACCGGCACATGGTCAATGATGGCTTGGAACAGCGCATCCATGTTGTCGTCCATCTTCTCATAGTCCATACCGGCGATGCCGTTTAGGGCGCTGGCGTAGACGATGGGGAAGTCGAGTTGCTCTTCAGTGGCACCGAGGTTGTCGAACAGGTCAAAAATCTGATCGACTACCCAGTCAGGACGCGCGCCGGGACGGTCGATCTTGTTGATGACCACGATGGGGCGCAGACCGGCTTTAAAAGCCTTCTGAGTCACGAAACGGGTTTGTGGCATGGGGCCGTCTTGGGCGTCCACTACCAGCAGCACGGAGTCCACCATGGACATTACGCGCTCAACTTCACCGCCGAAGTCGGCGTGTCCGGGGGTGTCTACGATGTTGATGTCGTAGCCATTCCATTTCAGCGCGGTGTTTTTGGCCAGAATGGTAATGCCGCGTTCTTTTTCCTGATCGTTGGAGTCCATCACGCGCTCGCTTTCCGCTTCTTTGCGGTCGAGGGTGCCGGACAGACGCAGCAGTTTGTCTACTAGGGTGGTTTTGCCATGGTCAACGTGGGCAATAATGGCGATGTTACGAAGATTTTCGATCACGATGTTTTCCTGAAAAAAGCGGCAAGCTAAGCGGTACGCCGCAAGTAAAAACGAAAAGGGAGCGTCAGGGGCGGACGACACCTAGGTCGGGAGGATGCCTGCGGCGGATGACACTGCGGCTGATGGGGCTATGTCTCATGGCTAGGCTCCGCGCCCTTGCAGCGTATCGCTTGTCGCTTGTGGCTGCTCGGAGGGCCGATAGACGCGCACATTGGCGTGCCCTTCACTGAGCAGGTGATGAGCATGCAGGCGGCTCATGACACCTTTATCGCAGTACAGCAGGTACTGGCGCGTTGCATCCAGTTCCTTAAAACGGTTGTTAACGGCGTAGAAGGGCAGTGCCATAACCTCCATGCCCGGCAGTAGCAGGGGGGCGTCGTCAATGCTGTCCGGGTGGCGGATATCCAGTATCACTTGGCCTTGTTGGGCCTGCGCTACTTCTTCCACCTGAATATCCCGGCCTAGCTCTTCAATCACCCGGTCGATGCTGACCAAGCGGGCGTCGGCCAGTGCCTGTTCCAGCACCTGCATGTCGAAGCGAGTTTCCTCGTGCTCAACCCGATTGCGTTTAGCTTGGGTGGTTGGGTTGACGGAGATGACGCCGCAGTATTCGGGCATGTGTTTGGCAAAGTCAGCGCTGCCAATTTTTTCGGCGGTGTCGATGATCTCTTGCTTGTGGGTGGCGATGAGCGGACGCAGCACCAGCATATCGGTTACGGAGTCGATGACACTCAGGTTAGGCAGCGTTTGGCTGGATACCTGAGAGATGGCTTCGCCGGTGACCAGTGCATTGATGTGTAGGCGTTCGGCCAGACGAGTGGCGGCGCGCAGCATCATGCGTTTGAGCACCACGCCCATGTGGCTGTCATCGACATTCTTGAGAATCTCGCCGACTACGCCCTCAAAAGGCACGCTGATAAATAACACGCGGTGCGAGCTGCCGTACTTCTTCCACAGGTAGTGGGCGACTTCCATCACGCCTAGCTCGTGGGCACGGCCCCCTAGGTTGAAAAAGCAGAAGTGGCTGAGCAGCCCTCGGCGCATGATTTGCCAAGCGGCCACCGTGGAGTCATAGCCACCGGACATCAGCACCAGCGTTTGCTCCAACGCGCCCAGCGGATAGCCGCCAAGGCCGTTGTGTTGGCGATGAATCACGAACAGGCGCTGATCGCGGATTTCAAGGCGCACCCGCACTTCGGGGGTTTTTAGGTTGATACCGGCGGCGTTGCACTGCTGACGCAATTGGCTGCCCACATAGCGCTCTACATCCATGGAGCTGAAGCTGTGCTTGCCTGCGCGCTTGCAGTTCACGGCAAAAATCTTGCCGGGGAGCTGGTCGGCATAATGGGTTTTGCACTTGTCTAGAATGTCCTCCAGATCACCCAGCGGGTATTCGTGGACTTCTAAAAAGTGGGCGATACCCGGCGTGTGGGTCAAACGCTCGATCATCTCGGCCAGCAGGCTAGGTTCGGTGAGAGCAGTGTTGACTTCCAGATTGTCCCATTCACCTTCAACGCGCAGGTTTGGGTCAAGGTCGCGCAGGATATAGCGAACGTTTTTAGCCAATTGACGGATAAAGCGCTTGCGCACCGGCCGACTCTTGATGGTGATTTCCGGGAAAACCTTGACGATCAGCTTCATTGGAAAGAACGGCGGGCGGGCCGGGAGGCAATAGATAGGAGGGCGCGAAGTATAGCTGAAACTGAGCACCTTTGACTGACTTTAGATTGCAGCCTTTACTGCACCCTTTTGGGTCTTGTGTGCTTGGACTGGGCTTTGGCCCGTTCTCATGGGGCTGTGGCGCTTATGTGCGGGCCCTGAGCCGCTTTTAAATGGCATATTTCCACAGGAAAAGTACAGGTACTTTCACATGATTTGCTAATCTTAGCAGCGGTGACGTCCGCTCAATCGGATCATACAGCCAAATTTTTACAAAAAGCCCCATAATGGAACGCTGGCATGGCAACCGCTCTCTTGTGAGGCAGGTTGCAAAAGCGGATCATTGACACCCGGCTTTATCCGCTTTTTAGAAGCATGGCTAGCACCTTCTATGACCTGGAGAACACAATGTCGAAGTCGCTTCAACTGATCAAACAATATGACGTGAAGTGGGTTGACCTGCGCTTTACTGATACCAAAGGCAAACAACAGCACGTGACCATGCCGGCCCGTGATGTAGACGACGACTTCTTCGAATTCGGCAAGATGTTCGATGGCTCCTCTATCCATGGCTGGAAAGGCATCGAAGCCTCCGACATGATCCTGATGCCAGACGACAGCACTGCGGTGATTGATCCTTTCACCGAAGAGCCGACCCTGATCATCGTTTGCGACATCATCGAGCCTAGCACCATGCAAGGCTACGATCGCGATCCACGCGCTATCGCTCGTCGCGCTGAGGAATACCTGAAGTCCACCGGTATCGGTGACACTGCCTTCTTCGGCCCTGAGCCTGAGTTCTTCATCTTCGACGAAGTGAAGTTCAAGTCCGACATTTCCGGCTCCATGTTCAAAATTTTCTCTGAACAGGCTTCTTGGAACACTGACGCTGACATCGAAAGCGGCAACAAAGGCCACCGTCCTGGCGTTAAAGGTGGTTACTTCCCCGTTCCGCCGGTCGATCACGACCACGAAATCCGTACTGCCATGTGTAACGCACTGGAAGATATGGGCCTGAAAGTTGAAGTTCACCACCACGAAGTGGCCACTGCTGGCCAAAACGAAATCGGTGTGAGCTTCAATACGCTGGTTGCCAAGGCTGACGAAGTTCAGACCCTGAAGTATTGCGTACACAATGTCGCTGACGCTTACGGCAAAACCGTAACCTTCATGCCTAAGCCTCTGTACGGCGACAATGGCTCAGGTATGCACGTGCATATCTCCATCGCCAAAGATGGCAAGAACACCTTTGCAGGTGAAGGCTATGCCGGTCTGTCCGACACTGCTCTGTATTTCATCGGCGGTATCATCAAGCACGGTAAGGCCCTGAACGGCTTCACCAACCCTTCCACTAACTCCTACAAGCGTCTGGTTCCCGGCTTTGAAGCGCCGGTAATGCTGGCTTACTCGGCCCGTAACCGTTCTGCTTCGATCCGTATTCCGTACGTGAACAGCCCGAAAGCTCGCCGTATCGAAGCGCGCTTCCCGGACCCGGCTGCTAACCCCTATCTGGCCTTCGCAGCACTGCTGATGGCTGGTCTGGACGGTATCCAGAACAAGATTCACCCCGGCGATGCTGCGGACAAAAACCTGTACGACCTGCCTCCAGAAGAAGCGGCCAACATTCCTCAAGTCTGTGGCAGCCTGAAAGAAGCTCTGGAAGAGCTGGATAAAGGCCGTGCCTTCCTGACCAAAGGCGGCGTGTTCTCCGACGATTTCATCGATGCTTACATCGAGCTGAAATCCGAAGAAGAAATCAAAGTCCGTACCTTTGTTCACCCGCTGGAATACGATCTGTACTACAGCGTCTGATGATCTGCGCGCCTTTCGGGGCGCGGCATGATGTCAAAGAAAACCCGCGCCTCGGCGCGGGTTTTCTGTTTTTGGGGCTAAGCGATGCTAGCCTTAGTTCAGCTCTAATGAAAACCAGCCTGCTGATCAATTGATAAGGGAGTATTTATTCATGAAGCAAATCAAAGGCGTAGCGCTGTTCAGTTTGGCGGCGCTCTTTACTGCCAGCACCGCTTGGGCGGCACCAACCTTCATTAACATCCTCACCGGCGGTACCAGTGGTGTCTATTACCCCATCGGGGTGGCTTTGTCGCAGATTTACAATGATATCGAGGGGGCCAAAACCTCGGTACAGGCGACTAAGGCGTCGGTAGAAAACCTCAACCTGCTACAGGCCGGACGCGGTGAGCTGGCCTTTGCACTGGGCGATTCGGTAGCCGATGCTTGGAGCGGCGTAGAGGATGCGGGTTTTAAAGCGCCGCTAACGCGTCTGCGTGCCATTGCGGGAACCTATCAAAACTACATTCAAGTGGTAGCCAGCAAGGAGTCAGGCATCAAGACGCTGGCTGATCTTAAGGGCAAGCGTATTTCTGTGGGGGCGCCAAAGTCAGGTACTGAGCTGAACGCGCGTGCCATCTTCAAAGCAGCGGGTTTGAGCTATGAAGATATGGGCCGTGTTGAGTTTCTGCCCTATGCTGAGTCTGTGGAGCTGATCAAAAATCGTCAACTGGATGCCACATTGCAATCCTCAGGGTTGGGTATGGCGGCGATTCGCGATCTGGCTACCACCATGCCGGTTAACTTTGTGGAAATCCCCAATGCGGTGGTGAGCAAAATTAACAATGCGGCCTATCAAGCGGGCGTTATTCCGGCTGGAACCTATGAAGGGCAAACGGAGGCGGTGCCCACCGTGGCGGTGACCAATTTGCTGGTCAGCCATGAGAAGGTGTCCGATGAGGTGGCCTATCAAATGACCAAACGTATGTTTGCACACCTTGATCAGTTGGCTAACGCGCATTCTGCTGCCAAAGCCATCAGCTTGGAGAAAGCCGCTAAAAATCTGCCTATTCCGCTGCATCCGGGGGCTGAGCGCTTTTATAAAGAAGTTGGTGTATTGCCGTAACCGCTGACGGATCGGCTGGCAGCTTTCTAGCAAGGCTGTGCTGGCCGATCTGACCTTAGTTTGCCAAGAGTCTTCGTTATGAGTGAAAACCAGCTATTAAAAGACAGTCCCGATCAGTGGCCGCGCGCGGTGTTTTATGTGGCACTGTTGTTTTCTATTTATCAAATTGTAACGGCGGCTTTTCACCCCGTATCCAGTCAGGTACTGCGGGCTGGGCACGTTGGCTTTTTGCTGTTGCTGGTTTTTTTGTGCTACCCGGCACTTGGCAAGGCTAAGCCGAACCCGATACTGGCTTGGCTGCTGGGCTTGGCAGGTATGGCGACCTTTGCCTATCAGTGGCTGTTTGAGGCTGATCTGGTGCAGCGCTCTGGCGATTTAAGCAGTCTGGATACACTGGTGGGTGTAAGCCTGATCCTTTTGGTGTTTGAGGCCGCTCGCCGGGTAATGGGCCTTGCCTTACCGATGATTTGTAGTCTGTTCTTGGCCTACGGGTTGTTCGGCGAGTACTTACCCGGTGATTTGGCACACCGTGGCTACGGTTGGGATCAGATCATCAATCAGTTGTCCTTTGGTACCGAAGGGTTATACGGCACGCCTACTTATGTGTCGGCGACCTACATTTTCCTGTTCATCCTGTTTGGCAGCTTTTTGGAGCAAGCAGGAATGATTCAGTTGTTCACCGATTTTGCGTTGGGCTTGTTTGGCCACAAGCAGGGTGGGCCTGCCAAGGTTTCGGTGGTGTCTTCGGCACTGATGGGAACCATTACCGGCTCTGGCGTTGCCAATGTGGTGACTACCGGGCAGTTCACCATTCCGCTGATGAAGCGCTTTGGCTATAAGGCGGCCTTTGCTGGGGGAGTCGAGGCTACGGCTAGTATGGGTAGCCAGATTATGCCGCCGGTAATGGGTGCTGTGGCGTTTATCATGGCTGAAACCATTAACCAGCCCTTTGTGGAGGTGGCCAAAGCTGCCTTGCTTCCGGCATTGCTGTATTTCGGCTCAGTATTTTGGATGGTGCATTTAGAAGCACGGCGCGCCAATCTAAACGGCTTACCTAAAGACCAGTGCCCCAACGCGTGGGCTGCCTTGAGGGAGCGCTGGTTTCTGTTGATTCCCTTGGCCGTGCTGATTGCTCTGCTGTTTTCCGGGCGCACGCCGATGTTTTCCGGCACCGTAGGCTTGGCGCTGACCGCCATTGTGATCCTTGGTTCGGCCATCATTTTACGGGTGTCTTCCTTGGGCTTGCGTTTGGCATTCTGGATGGCGCTGGGCGTGCTCTGTGCTGGTTTTTTTCAGTTGGGCATTGCGGTGATTTTTGCCGTGATTGCAGTGCTGGCAGTGGCCTGTTGGTTCGTTAAGGGTGGCCGTGAGACCTTGGTGATTTGCTTGCATGCCTTAGTCGAGGGTGCGCGGCATGCCATTCCGGTGGGGGTCGCCTGCGTGCTGGTGGGGGTGATTATTGGCATCGTGTCCCTGACGGGCGTCGCCTCAACCTTTGCTGGGCATATTCTGGCTATTGGGCAGGACAATCTGTTCTTGTCGCTGTTACTGACCATGCTGACCTGTCTGGTGTTGGGCATGGGGATTCCTACCATTCCTAACTACATCATCACCAGCTCCATTGCTGCGCCTGCGCTCTTGGATTTGGGTGTGCCGCTGATTGTCTCGCATATGTTCGTTTTCTACTTCGGCATCATGGCGGATTTGACGCCACCCGTAGCGCTAGCCTGCTTTGCCGCTGCACCTATCGCACAGGAAAGTGGCTTAAAGATCAGTCTTTGGGCGGTACGTATTGCCATGGCGGGTTTTATCGTGCCCTTTATGGCCGTTTATGACCCCGCCTTGATGATGCAGACTGATAATGAACTGGCCATTGCCTATGTATTCGTTAAAGCCGCCTTCGCCATCGCTTTATGGGGGGCGGCCTTTACCGGCTACTGGCAGATCAGTTTGCGGTGGTGGGAGCGTCTGCTGGCTTTTACAGCGGGCACCGCGATGATTTTAGCCCTACCCATGACCGACGAAATTGGCTTTGCGTTGGGTGTGGCCTTGATTGCTCAGCACTATTGGCGGGCTCGTCAGTTACCCGTGGCATCGGTATGAGTAGCCTGTGTCTGGGCTTAGCAGGGGTGGTTTGGCTGAGTTTGCCTTGGCCAGACTTCACCCTAGCTTGGGCACACAGTGTCGAAAAAATCCGCTGGGAGGAAGACTACCGAGTAACGTCCAGCGGCCTGCTGTTGATGAAGGCTCGGGTTAGGGGGGCGGGGGCTGGGATGGAGATCCCGGACGACGCCGAACGGCAGGAGGGCGGCGTCTGGCAGTATCAGCGGGCGCTGCCACCTCTGCATGTGCTGCGCCTAGGGCGCACCCCTGAGGCGGGCGATTACGACCTATGTTTTGAGCAGCAATGCCATGTGCTCAGCAAATGGCTAGGACCACCTCAGGCGGCATGGCCTGAGGTGGAATTATGGGCATGTGCGCGCGACCATTAGGGCCTCAGATGCTAAGGCAGAGGTACTTCAGCTCCAAATAATCCTCAATCCCATACTTAGAGCCTTCACGCCCCAAACCTGAGGATTTAATGCCGCCAAAAGGCGCGACTTCAGTGGAGATCAGCCCGGTATTGATACCGACCATGCCGTACTCCAGTGCTTCGGCCACGCGAAACACCCGGCTGAGGTCGCGGGCATAGAAGTAGGAAGCCAGCCCGAACTCGGTGTCATTGGCCTTGGCGATTACTTCGGCTTCATCTTTAAAGCGAAACAGCGGAGCCAATGGGCCGAAGGTTTCTTCTTTGGCGACTCTGGCGGTGTCCGGGACATCCACCAAGACGCTGGGCATCAGGTAATTGCCACCGCCGGGATGAGTCTGTCCAGCGCCGAGCAAACGTGCGCCCTGCGCTAAGGCGTCGGCGATGTGTTCTTGCACCTTGGCTACCGCGCGCTGGTCGATCAAGGGGCCGATGTCAGTGCCTGCTTCCAAGCCGTTGCCAACCTTAAGGCTGGCTACGGCGGCTTGAAATTTTTCGGCAAAGGCTTGGTAAACGCCTTCTTGTACATAGAGGCGATTGACGCAGACGCAGGTTTGTCCGGCATTGCGGTATTTGGCAATGAGCGCGCCTTTGACCGCTTCATCCAGATCGGCATCATCAAATACGATGAAGGGCGCGTTACCGCCTAACTCCAATGAGACTTTTTTGATGCTGGCTGCACTTTGCGCCATCAACTGCGCGCCGATTTCCGTAGAGCCGGTGAAGGAGATCTTGCGTACCAGTGGATGGCTGGTCAGTTCGGCACCGATGGCCGCAGCAGAGCCGGTGACTACGTTCAGTACGCCGGGTGGGATGCCTGCCTGTTCGGCCAGCACCATCAGCGCCAGTGCTGAGAAAGGCGTCTGGCTGGCCGGTTTGAGCACCATGGTGCAACCGGCAGCCAGCGCTGGCCCAGCCTTGCGGGTGATCATGGCTGAGGGGAAGTTCCAAGGCGTGATGGCTGCTGTGACGCCAATTGGCTGCTTAAGTACGATGATGCGCTTATCGGGTTGATGGCCGGGAATGGTGTCGCCGTAGATGCGTTTGGCTTCCTCGGCGAACCATTCGATGAAGGAGGCCGCGTAGGCGATTTCACCCCGTGCTTCGCTGAGGGGCTTGCCCTGTTCTAGGGTCATCAGCCGGGCCAGATCCTCTTGATGCTGGAGGATCAGCTCAAACCAGCGGCGTAGCTTTGCGGAGCGCTCCTTGGCGGTCAGGGCACGCCAGCCGGGTAGCGCTTGCCGAGCGGCTTCAATAGCGCGGCGCGTTTCGGCACTGCCCATCTTGGGAACATGGCCGAGACAAGCTCCAGTGGCGGGGTTGTCTACGGCTATACGTTGTTGGTCATCGGCATCTAACCAGAGGCCGCCGATGCAGGCTTGCTGGCGAAACAACGTAGGGTTGGTAAGGGCAAGGGGCATGGGGCTCTCCTTAGGGATAAATCCTTAGGCCAGAGGTTCTGTCCATAGGCTGAGGCTGAGTTGATGCTGGGCATGGGCGGGCAGGCTGATGGCGTCATCCATGACGTTAGCAGTTTCAATACAGAGCATGCGTTGCCAAGCATCCTTGGCAAACTGGGAGAGCCGCTGCGCCTTATCAATCCACGGGTTCCAGACGATGGCTGAGTGCGATCCACTGGATGCCAAACAAATCTGCCGCTTCCATAGGGGATCATGCACCCGCAGTTGCGCGGGGATCTTTTGGTAGATGCGGTCGGTTTCCCCGCTGAAGCGTAGCGGGCCTTGTTGTTGGCGTAGATCCCACCCTTCAAGGGTGTCGAGGTAGGGGCAATCCTCCAGCCCATGCACGCTGACTTGCCGGATATCGCTGACGGCCAAATAGCTGTGCAGCGCTTGGCTGAGGGCGACCGGCAGCGCGCCATGGTTGTGGCTGCTCAGGCTGAGGGTCAGGCGTTCACCGAGGGTGATGTCTAGGCGTGGCGTTACCGCATGGGGCCAATCGGCTAGTGAGCTGGCGGCTAGGCTAAAACCTAGCTTGATGTCCTCATCAACTCCGCTGATGTCTTCTAGTTGCCAAGGCAGCGCGCGTACCAGTCCGTGAAAGGGCGCACTGGCCGGTTGTAGGTGCATGGCCTGTACGGCAGCGGGGTTGCGGGTTAAGTCGCCAAACCAAGGCCAGCAAATTGGCGCACCACCGCGTACCGACTGGCCCGTTTGGTAGGCGGCCTCTTCGCTGAGCCAAATCAGCGGCGGCTCATTCTTACGCTGATAGCTCAGTAGCTGTGCGCCCTGTTCGGCGACTCGCAGTTCAGCATGGCCGTTATGGATGCGCCAAAGGCTGAGTTGATCCTGTGATTGGCGCTCAATGCGCCAAGGCCGAGAAGGCATGGGAAATCTCCTGAGTAAGCCAAGCCGATGGCAACTCAGGCCACCGAGGGCCACTCTGCCAATGGTCTAGGGTTAAAAAGACAGCGGTAATTGCTGGCGATGCCGCCATCCGCTTAGCCGCATTTCTAGCTGTGCAAGGTTTTCAATAGCTTGCTGGCGGGCATGATTGAATAGGATTAAGCCTAACTCTGCCGTGACCAGGGCGTCGGCACTGGCATGGTGGCGCTGATGCACCTGTAGTTTGAAGTGGTTCACCCAATCATCCAAGCCCGCCTTGGTGAGTCCTGCCTCAGGTCGCAACAGTGGGCCGATTTCGGCGATATCGAAAAAGGGATGACGCAACTTATAACCGAGGCTGTCTTTTAGAGCGCGAGCCAGCATCTGCTGATCGAAGCGCGCGTGATAGGCCAGCAGTGGGCTGTCGCCGACAAACTCCATGAACTCCAGCAGGGTTTCCACCGGATCATCACCGGCGGCCAGTTGACTAGGGGCGATGCCGTGAATCAGAACGCTTTCAGTGACGGCGGAGAGGTCGCGGTATAGGGTGCGTTCGAACATCTGGTCGAAGGGAATGGCATTGCGCTCAATAACCACCGCGCCGATGGAAATCACCAGATCGCGCTTGAGGTCAAAGCCGGTGGTTTCCAGATCCAACACCACTAGCCGTTGCGCCTGTAGCGAATGAGCGTCCAGCGCCGCTGGAGGCTTGAGGGCCTCCATGCGGCGCTGTTGTTCGGGCTCTAACCGAGGCTTTCGCGAGAACCAGCGCATCATGCTACAGGTGGTAACGCAAGGCTAAGCTGGCTTGTAGGCGTTGTGCCTGACGGAACGACTCTTTCAGGATGCGCCGATCCAGATGATTGAGGCTGTCTGGATCGAGTCGATTGGAGTAGTCCCCGCCGTTGCGGGCTTGTTGCTGGTGATGTTGCATACGGGTCTGCTGAATAAATTGATAGGCTTCTTTATAAGCGGAACCGTCTTTCGCTTCAATGACGCCCGCTTCAATCAATTGGCGTAGACGCTCTAGGGTATTGGTAGCCCCTACGCCATTGGCCAGTGCCAGCAAGCGTGCGCCATCGACAAAGGGCGTTAAGCCTTGCTCTTTGAGGTCGAGGGTTGGCGTTTTATCGTTGCCTTTGCGGGTAACTACAAAGTCACGGAAACGCCCCACCGGCGGGCGGTGACGCATGGCGTTGGCGGCCATCAGGCGTTGGAATAGGCTGCTTTCCTCCACCAAATCCAGCAACTCGTTGCGCAATTGCTCGCAGCCTTCGGTTGGCCCCCAGACCACGCGCAGATCAAAGAAGATGGTGCTGCCTAAGAGGTGCTCAGGGGTGGACTCGCGGACAAAGGAGCGGAAGCGTTGCAGCCATTCCCAATGCGATAGGCACATTTCCGGGTTGCCGGCCATGATCTTGCCTTTGCACAGGGTGAACCCGCATTGCGCTAGGTGATGATTGATACGGTCGGCTAGGGGCAGCAATAGGGTGCGGATGCGTTTGGCGTCTTCTGGGCTGTCGGCCTCGAAGAGAATGCCGTTGTCCTGATCAGTGTGTAGGGTTTGCTCGCAGCGGCCCTCACTGCCAAAGCACAGCCAGGTGAAGGGCACACCGGGATCGCCCATTTCTTCAATGGCCAGCTCAATCACCCGGGTTACGGTGTGATCGTTCAGCAAGGTCACGATGTGGGAAATCTGTGTGGAGGAGGCCCCATGCGCCAGCATGTTGTCCACCAACTGGCAAATGCGGGTTCGCAGGCCTGCCAGTGCTTCAACGCGATCGGCATGGCGGATGGTTTGAGCCAGATGCACCAAGTCCACCCGTTGCAAGGAGAACAGATCCCGCTCGGAAACCACGCCGCGCAATTGCCCATGCTCCACCACACAGACGTGAGCGATGTGCTGCTCGGTCATGGCAATGGCTGCATCAAAGGCGCTGGCCTCAGGCGGCAGATGGAAGGCTTTCTGGGTGACAAGCTGTCCCATGGGCTTTGACAGATCATCAATGCCGGAGGCCACGACTTCCCGCAAATCGCGCAGGGTGAACATGCCCAAGGGGTGCTGGTCAGCATCGACAATAACGATGCTGCCAACATTGCGGCTATTCATCAGTTGAATGGCTTCGTTGAAGGGCATGGACGGCAAGCAGGACACTGGATGGTGCAGAGCCAATGCGCCAAGGGAGGTTTCCAGGGAATATTGCTCACCTAAGCTTTCGGCGGCGCGGCGCTGTACTTGCTGGTTGACCTGATCGAGCAGACTGCTCACGCCTCGGATGGCAAAGTCGCGGAAGGCGCTGGATAGGGTAGTCAGCTTAACGAAGGTGGCTTTGTCCAGTACTAGGCAGAAGCTGTCTTCAGCGGCTACGTGGGCGGTGCGTGTGGCGCGTTCGCCTAGCAGTGCGGCCGTGGGAAAGCATTCGCCGATGGACAGGTCGAAGGCCGTTTCCATGCCCTCGCCCTTAGCGGCAGGCCGTTCGCCATACACACGGCCCTGCTTAATGATGTAGAAGTGCTCAACGATGCCGTCAGCGGGCGTGATGATCTCATCACCGGTGGCATAAAAGTGCAGTTGGCAGCTTTCCACCAGAAAGGCCAGATGGGTGCTTTCCATCTGGTTGAAGGGCGGAAACTTTTGCAGAAACTCCATCAGCCCGTGGATATTTTGCAGAACGGCTGTTTTCCCCGCCTTGGCGAAAGCATCGGCTTTGCTCATGGCTCTACTTCCAAATAGTTATTTGAACAATGGTGTCTGGCCGACCATAGAGCGCCCATTGGACGTAAGTCTAGACCGGATGACCAAAGCTGCTGGTAGGAGCAGGGCATCTGACCAATGGAAGTGTTGGCCAGATGCCCTATTGCGTTCAGTTGTGGGGTGTTTTCTCAAACACATACAGCCGGTTAGGCTCACCCACCATGTAGATTCGGCCATCAGCGTCTATGGTAACGCCTTCTGCTTGACGGATACTGTGCTCCAAGCCATTAAAGCCTGTGATCAGCCACATAAAGCTGCGCGGTTTGCCTTCAGCATCTAGCTCTAGCAGTACACGGGATTCATCCGACAGCAGCAGTATATGCCCGGTGCGTGGGTCTAGGGTCACTGAGGAAAGGTCGCGGACGATCAAGGATTCAGCCGCTACTTCGGTGTGCAGTTTGATGGGTGCGCCGCCGATGGGGGCTGGGGTGATGGGCAGTGGTAGGCTAAACAGCCCGATGGGGTCGCGCTCTTTGGCCAGCAGCAGGCGCTGAGTGTGCGGATTCCAGCCCAAACCCTCGAAGCCCTTATTGGCGGATTCGGCAAAGCCTAGGTCGTAGCTGAGGGCCTCTTTCAGATCAATCTGCTGGGTGTCTGCGCTGATATTCAGGATCGACAGTTGATGGCGGCGCTCGTCAACCACGGCTATTTGCCCGTTGCCGAGGTTTTCAATCGCTTCCAGATCGGAGAAGCCCTTCAGGGCAATCCGCCGCAGCACTTGTCCCTTGAGGCTAAGCTCAAGCAACTGGGTGGTGCCGCCTGTGGCAGCAAACAGGGTGTTGCTTTGGGCATTCCAACTGAGGCCGGACAGCTCATCTTTGCGCTGCAAATCGATGTTGGCTTCATACACCAGCCGATAATCAGGCAACCACAGGCTGGCCGCTTGGGTTTGGGTATCGGTGTGGCGTTCTTGCCAAGCCAATTGCAGTTGCTTATGCCCTTGAAAGATGAAGACAGCGGCCACTAATAAGCCAATGCTAATCACTAACAGGATAAGGCAGGCCAGACGCATCCGGCGTGAGCGGTACAGGGCAGGTATCGACATGGGAAAGGGCTCGTAAGATCGCAGGGCTAGGCAGCATGCCGGTGGCAGCTTAAGCCAAGATGAATACTATGGCGCATGAAAAAGGCCGGAAATCCGGCCTTCTTTCTAGACTGAGTCGCGTGGGGTCTTAGAGTACCTGACTGTCAAAGCGCGACAGTCCAACCAGCTCAATGACCAACTTATCACCAGCCAGTAGCGGGCCGACGCCTGCCGGTGTGCCGGTGAGGATTACATCGCCCGGTTGCAGGTTGAACTGTCCGGCGATGTACTGAATCAGCGGCAGAATGGCGTTGACCATGTCCGCGCTGTTGCCATCTTGGCGCACTTCGCCGTTGATGGTCAGACGGATGCCGATGTTGCGCAGATCAGCCACTGCGCTACCGGGTACGAAGGGCGGCAGCACGGCTGCACCGTCGAAGCATTTGGCCAGTTCCCAAGGGTAGCCTTTGTCTTTGAGCTTGGCTTGCACGTCGCGCAGGGTCAGATCAAGGGCTGGAGCGAAGCCAGAAATAGCGTCTAGCACCTCTTCTTCACTGGGCTTGGTCGACAGCGGTTTGCCGATCAGCACGGCGATTTCCGCCTCGTAATGCACCATGCCGCGATCGGCCGGAATGCTAAAGCCGCCTTGCAGCGGCACGGTGCAACTGCCGGGCTTGATGAACAGCAAAGGCTCGGTGGGTACGGCGTTGTTTAGCTCTTTGGCGTGCTCGGCGTAGTTGCGGCCAATGCACACCAGTTTGCCCAGCGGGTAGTGAATCGGCGTGCCATCGGTGTACTGATGCTGGTAGCTCATACTTGCTCCTAGAAAAGCGCCACGGGGATTGTGTGGGCGTGGGTAGGATGCGCTGTCCGGGGGTACCGGTAAGGCAGGTCGGTGGTGGTGGGGCGGGTGGCCTTGGATGAGGGGCCGCCCGCCGCAGATTCAGTTGAAAATCTTACCGGGGTTCATGATGCCCTTGGGATCGAACACGGCTTTAACGGCTTTCATGACGGCAATTTCCGCCGCCGAGCGACTGTAGCCCAGATAGTCGCGCTTGGTCATGCCCACGCCATGCTCGGCGGAGATGGAGCCGTTGTATTTTTGCACGATCTCAAACACCCATTTGTTAACCGTGGCGCATTTGGCAAAGAAGTCTTCCTTCGCCAGAGCATCGGGTTTGAGGATGTTCAGGTGCAGGTTGCCGTCACCGATGTGGCCAAACCAGACGATTTCGAAGTCCGGGTAATGCTCCGCGACGATGGCATCAATCTCTTTAAGGAAGGCTGGGACTTTGGAGACGGTGACCGAGACGTCATTCTTATAGGGCGTCCAGTGGGAGATAGTCTCGGAGATGTATTCGCGCAGCTTCCAGAGGTTTTGCAGTTGCTGCTCACTCTGGCTCATCACGCCATCCAGCACCCAACCTTGTTCCATGCAGTGCTCGAACAGCTCCAAGGCGGCATCGCTGACCGCTTCGCTGCTGGCTTCAAACTCCAGCAGGGCATAGTAGGGGCAGTCGGTTTCGAAGGCGGCCGGTACATCGCCCCGCGCCAGCACCTTAGCCAGTGCTTTGTCGGAGAAGAATTCAAAGGCGGTCAGGTCGATGCGGCTTTGGAAAGCGTGCAGCACCGGCATGATGGCATCCAAGTCCGCCGTACCCAGTACCATGGCGGTGAGGTTTTTCGGCGCGCGCTCAAGGCGCATGGTGGCTTCCACCACAAAGCCTAGCGTGCCCTCTGCGCCGATGAACAGCTGGCGCAGGTCATAGCCGGTGGCGTTTTTGATCAGGTCTTTATTAAGCTCTAGCAGCTCGCCGGTGCCGGTGACCACCTTAAGTCCGGCTACCCAGTTGCGGGTCATGCCGTAGCGGATCACCTTGATGCCACCGGCGTTGGTGCCGATGTTGCCGCCGATCTGGCTGGAGCCTGCCGAGGCGAAATCCACCGGATAATAGAGGCCCTTTTCCTCGGCAACCTGTTGCAGTTGCTTAGTGACCACGCCCGGCTGACAGACCACCGTGCGATCAAATTCGTTGAAGGCCAGAACGCGGTTCATGTAGTCAAAGGACACCACCACTTCGCCGTTGGCTGCTACCGCCGCAGCGGACAGGCCGGTGCGTCCGCCAGAGGGCACGAGGGCGATGCCATGCTCCAGCGCCCAACGGACGATGGCCTGCACTTCTTCGATGGTCTTGGGGAAGACGATGGCTGAGGGCGCAGGCGGAAACTGTTTCGTCCAATCCTTGCCATAAGCGTTCAAGGAATCGGCGTCGGTCAGCACCTTGCCGGGTTCGACCAGTAGCTTCAGCGCGTCGATCAGGGCGGAGTCAATCATGGCAGCAACTCTCATGGGGTTCATGTTCACCCTGAATAGCCTTCAGGCTGGAGGTGGGTGATTCGTGGGCCGCCTATGCTAGCATACGGGCTCACACAAGGTGCCCCGGCCGCCGTACCATGCCACTGGCCAGCCCTCGTCGGACACCTCAGTCTTCCTAGGCTTTGCAAAGGTTTTCCTCCAGATGAGCAAGACGTCTCTTGACAAGAGCAAGATCAAATTCCTTCTTCTTGAAGGTGTCCATCAGAATGCTGTTGATACCCTGAAGGCCGCCGGATACACCAATATCGAGTACCTAAAGGGTGCGCTTTCCGCCGAAGAGCTGAAAGCTAAGATCGCCGATGTGCATTTTATTGGCATCCGCTCCCGTACTCAGCTCACCGAAGAAATCTTCGATGCGGCTAAAAAGCTGATTGCAGTGGGCTGCTTCTGCATTGGCACCAATCAGGTTGACCTGAACGCCGCCCGTGAGCGTGGCATCGCGGTGTTTAACGCGCCTTACTCCAACACCCGTTCCGTGGCTGAGCTGGTACTGGCTGAAGCCATTCTGCTGCTGCGTGGCATTCCTGAGAAGAATGCGTCCTGCCACCGTGGTGGTTGGATTAAATCGGCGGCTAACTCCTTTGAGATTCGCGGCAAGAAGCTGGGCATCGTTGGTTACGGCTCCATCGGTACTCAGCTGTCGGTACTGGCGGAAGCGCTGGGTATGCAGGTGTACTTCTATGACGTAGTCACCAAGCTGCCGCTGGGCAATGCGCAGCAAGTGGGCTCGCTGCACGAACTGCTGGGGCTGGCCGATATCGTCTCCTTGCACGTTCCTGAGCTGCCTTCTACTCAATGGATGATCGGTGAAAAAGAAATCCGCGCCATGAAGAAGGGCGGCATCCTGATCAACGCGGCGCGCGGCACCGTGGTGGAGCTGGATCATCTGGCCACCGCCATCAAAGATGAGCATCTGATTGGCGCGGCCATCGACGTGTTCCCTGTTGAGCCTAAGTCCAACGATGAAGAGTTCGAAAGCCCGCTGCGCGGTCTGGATCGGGTGATTCTGACGCCGCACATCGGCGGTTCCACGGCGGAAGCTCAGGCTAATATCGGTCTGGAAGTGGCAGAAAAGCTGGTCAAGTACAGCGACAACGGTACGTCGGTGTCCTCGGTGAATTTCCCAGAAGTGGCCCTGCCTTCGCACCCCGGCAAGCACCGTCTGTTGCACATTCACCAGAACATCCCCGGTGTTCTCAGCGAGATCAACAAGGTATTCGCTGACAACGGCATCAATATCGCCGGGCAATTCCTGCAAACCAACGAGAAAGTCGGTTATGTGGTGATCGACGTAGATGCGGCCTACTCAGATCTGGCGCTGCATAAGCTGCACGATATTAAGGGCACCATCCGTAGCCGCGTACTCTTCTAAGTCGCTTTGCTACAGGCGGTAGTCTGTTGATGAGGGGAAGCTTCGGCTTCCCCTTATTATTTTGCTGTTTTAACAAGGATTTTTACCCTACTGCCGGTTTTTTATTTTGTTTTATTACTACAAATTTGGGTTGATTTTAGATTTAAACTTATGATTGAATGAAATTGTTTGTAAAAAACAACAATAACGGTAAAGACCATGACTGTCGAAACCTATGCGTTTATGCTCTATTCGACCTTGAATCCTGCCTGCCTACCGCGCCTTAAAATGCAGGAGCCACTGCAATGAGCTTGGCCTTGGTCGGCGATATTGGTGGCACCAATGCGCGCTTTGCCTTGTGGCGCAACGGACACACTGAGGCCGTGCAAAAGCTGACGGCGGCTCAGTTTGCCACCCCAGAGCTCGCCATTCGGCATTACCTATCCAGCCTTGGATTAGCGCCTAGCAGCCTAACGAGCCTCTGTCTGGCCTGCGCGGGGCCGGTATCTGGCGAAGATTTTCAGTTCACCAACAATCATTGGCGTCTCAATCGCTCTGAGCTTCGTCAGGCCTTGGGGCTTAAGCATCTGCTGCTGATCAACGACTTCACCGCTATGGCCTTGGGTATGACGCGCCTGCATGAGCATGAGCGCACCCCAATTTGCCCCGGTGTGAGTGAGCCAGAGCGGCCATTTTTGGTGATAGGGCCGGGCACGGGCTTGGGTGTTAGCACCTTGCTGCCGGATGGGCCTGAGCGTTGGCGCGTCTTACCGGGTGAAGGTGGGCATGTGGATTTACCCATTGGTAGCCTGCGTGAAGCGGCTCTGTGGCAACAACTCTTCGCTGATCTGGGTCATGTACGGGCTGAAGACGTGCTCAGTGGCCGAGGTTTAGTGCAGCTCTATCGGGCCATTTGTAGCCTTGATCAGCAGATCCCCCACTGGGACAGCGCTGCGGATATCAGCACTGCCGCCTTGGCTGGAGACCCCGTAGCGACAGAGGTGCTGAGCCTATTTTGCATCTGGCTAGGCCGTGTGGCGGGCAATAACGTGCTCACCAACGGAGCCCGTGGCGGTGTCTATATCGTCGGGGGCGTGATTCCGCGCTTTGCTGATTTCTTTAAATCCAGCGGTTTTGCCGAAAGCCTGCGCAGTAAAGGCTGCATGAGCCACTACCTCACAGGGGTACCGGCTTGGCTGGTAACGGCTGAATATCCGGGGCTAGAGGGTGCTGGCGTGGCATTACAGCAAATGCTGGAGCCTGCCTAAGTCAGCCTGACTGATCTTGCAGAACCTTAGCAAGTAGCTTGGCTGCTACTCGTGCTGAGGTAGCGCTATCACCTTGGGCGTGCATTCAAAGGCGTAATCGAAGCCCTTGAATGGCGGCCATGGCTTTATCAGTAGTAAACACCCACAAATACAAGAAAGGAACAATGCAATGGCCATGATTGATCTTTCCCTTAAGGCAACAGAGCAGACTGCGCCAGAGAGTGCACAGCGGCGGCTAAGTTTATTTGTGTTTGCTTTATTCTTTATCTTTGGCGGCCTCACCAGTCTTAACGATATCTTGGTGCCTAAGTTAAAAAGTTTATTTAGCCTCAGTTATACCGAGGCCATGTTAGTGCAGTCAGCCTTCTTTTTTGCCTACTTTGTGGCCTCGATACCGGCAGGTTTATTGATTGCACGCATCGGTTATATGAGGGCCGCTGTAGTGGGCCTATTAACCATGGCGAGCGGTTGTTTGTTGTTTATTCCCGCCACCAGTGCGGCTTTTTTCCCGGCCTTTTTAGGGGCGCTGTTTATTTTGGCGGTTGGGGTTACGGTGGTGCAGGTGGTGGCTAATCCACTGCTATCGCTGTTGGGGCCGACGGCGACCTCACACAGCCGTTTGACCTTGGCACAGGGTTTTAACTCCTTGGGCACAACGGTTGCACCCTATATCGGGGCTATTTTGATTCTGGGCGCGTTAAATGAAGTGGACACTTCGGCGTTATCTTCGCCTGAGTTAGCGGCTTTTCTAGCGGAGGAAGCCAGCGTTATCAGCCATACCTACGCCGGTATTGCCCTGATTATTGTGTTGGTGGCCTTGGTGGTGTGGCTGCAACGCCATCAGCTGAAATCCTCGCCGAGTACAGAGTCGCGTAACTTCTGGTCTACCCTTGATTTGCTGAAGCAACCGCGTTTTGCCTTGGGTGCGGCCTGTATTTTTCTGTATGTCGGGGCGGAGGTGGCGATTGGCAGCTTGATGGCCGATTACCTGATGCTGCCTAGCACTATGGCTCTGACGCCTGAGCTGGCTGGTAAGCATATCGCTCTGTATTGGGGCGGTGCGATGTTGGGGCGCTTTATCGGTTCGGCGCTGTTACGGCGCTTTTCGCCCGGTAAGTTGCTGGCGTGTGCGGCCTTGACGGCCATCGGTTTGACCCTGCTATCGGCTAATTCAGTGGGTGGCATGGCCGGTTGGGCGCTGCTGGCGGTGGGGTTGTTCAACTCCATTATGTTCCCGACCATTTTTAGCTTGGCTTCTGAGGGATTGGGCGAGCGTGCGGCGGAGGGTTCGGGTTTGATCTGTTGCGCCATTGTTGGTGGAGCCATTGTGCCGCCGCTGACAGGCTTGGTGGCCGATCTGTCCAGTTTAAGTTTGGCACTCTTGGTACCTGTATGTTGCTATGTCGGTATTGCGTCTTATGGTTGGTATGCGCGTCGTCCCCATGCGCTTAGTGAGTAACCTTATGCGGTAGTGGTATTTCTCCCTTGTTGATTGCTGTTTGCTCAAAATCCCAGATCCTACGTGGTCTGGGATCTTTTTATGCGCGGTATTTATTAGGTTAAACTTAATAAGTTAGAGGTAGTTAATGATTGATAACGCATTATTATACTTACCCTTGCCCATAAGAGAGCAGAGTCTATGTATCTTCGGCGTATTCATCATGCGGCTATTATTTGTTCGAACTACGCGGTTTCAAAGCACTTCTATACGCACTTGTTAGGCTTACCAATTATTGCCGAGTGCTATCGAGCAGAGCGCGACTCTTATAAGCTGGATTTACGCTTGCCGGATGGCTCGCAGCTTGAGCTGTTTTCCTTTGCCAATCCCCCGGCACGACCTTCTTATCCGGAGGCTTGCGGGCTGCGTCACTTGGCTTTTGAAGTGGAGGATGTGGCGGCCTGTAAAACGGAGTTAGAAGGCCAAGGCATTGCGGTGGAGCCGATTCGCATGGACCCCTACACCCATAAGCGCTTTGTGTTCTTTGCTGACCCCGATGGTTTGCCCTTGGAGTTATACGAGTCGGCGGTGTGGCAGGCAGAGTAGTGCTTAAATCGAGTTTGCGCACAGTCCTCGCCTTGCTAGATGAGGACTGTGGCAGTCTGAGGCGGGGGTTACTACGGGGTGATCAAGGGGGTGTCGCGTACTTCGTTGGGGCGGCCTGCTTGGATCTCCGCCACTTGCTTGAGCGCCTTGGCGACCGCCTCAGGGCTGGCCAGTAGGCTGAAGCTGAGTTGAAACTGGCGCTGTTCGCCGGGGCCAATGCTGGGAACCAACTCCATGCCTTGCAGCTCGCGTTGCAGGCGACGGTTGTAGGAAAAACTGGTTCCGGGTTCCAAGCCGGTGACATAGCCTTGTTGCGTGGTATCGGTGTTTTTCCAGAGGCTGAACACCGGCAGCTGCTGGATGTTGTAGTCCAGTTGCACGCCCAAATTCGCCGCCTGATTGTGCAAAACAGCTAGGGTGTTGCCCTGTGCATCGGCGTAGGGAATCAGGTTGTAGACGGTCTCGTCGTAGCCCTTGGTTGGCCCTTTGTAGCGCTCCCAAGTGCCCAGTTCGCCACGCGCTTGCTGATTAAAGGGCGAAACCTGCTTAATCGGTGCAGCAAAGCGCGCGCCCTGTTCCAGCAGTGGCGGGCCGAAGTTGTTGTGATAGAGCACCTGAAACTCTTTCGGGTAGTCGCCCTTGTTGGTCAGGGTGTCGTTCAGGGTGAAACGCTGGGAGCCCGGTTCGGTAGTCAGTTCGGTGCTGATGGCGAAATCGACCTTTTTGAAGGCTTGCTCCTTCAAATCACCCTTGAGGCGAATGCTGTAGGGCGGCTTCTCATCGATGCTGAGCACCACGCGGGATGCCGGGATATTCGAGGCGCGCCCGTGTAAAGTCAGCAGCTCGCCCTGATCTACACCGGGATGCCCGACCCACTCATAACCGCAGCGCGTCACCAGCTCGTTGAAGCCTTCTAGCCAGCCCAACCCGGCGCGGCTGTTTAGCTCAATGAAGGCGGGATTGACCACCTCTTCAACCGGAGAATCCCAGCCTAGGCGGATATCGCCCACCACCGCGCGCAGCACATTCATGCCACGGGTGGGGACGAGGGTGATGGTCATAGTGCCGTTGTCGATGTCGATCAGGCTGACGCCTTCCTGACGGCCTCCATGCAGGGTGCGTAGGCTGACGGAAAAAGGCTTATCGATGCTGATGCCCAGTTGCTGACTGCTGATGCTCCAGTTCTGCGCGGGTTTATCGGTGTCGATGAGGACATATTCCCAAGCGGATGCAGAGGTCATGCTGGTTAAGGCTCCCAAAGCGATGATGACCGATAGGCTGTGTAGCGAACCCTTGCCCTTATTAGTACGCATGGGCGGCCTGCGCTAGTTCGTGGCGTCTGGGTAGGTCAGGGCCTGAGCGTTGGCAGGTCAGGGCTGAGGCGGCTAGGGCAAAGCTCAGCATGGCGTCCAGATGTGCGCGGCTGAGCTGATCGAGCTGTTCAGGCGTATCGAAACCCTGTTCGACTAGGTAGGTAATCAGCGCCGCTTGGAAGGTATCGCCTGCGCCCACGGTGTCCACCGGAGTGATCTTATGCGCCGCGCACGACCAGCGATCATGCTGATGGCTGAATAGGGTTACGCCGCGCTCACCTTGGGTGAGAAATACCAAGCGGCATTGGCTGCTGAGCAAGCTGTGTGCGATCTGCTCAAGGTCTGCGCCGGGGTAAAGCAGCTCCAAATCCTCCTCGCTGACCTTGATGATATGGGCGTGTTTGGCAAAGGCTTCGATCTTTTGCCGCCAGACATTTAAATCAGGTTCAACGTTAAGGCGAACATTGGGGTCTAGGGTAATCAGCAGATCCTTGGAGGCGTTGGACACTAGCTGATACAGGCTTTCCGAGGTGGGGGAGACCACTAGCGAGTAAGAGCCAAGGTGAATGCCCCGGATGTCTGAGCTCAGTTTGGGTAAGTCGCTGGGCAGCAGTTTTCGATCCGCGCCAGACTGCCCGTAAAAGCAGTAGCTGGGCACGCCGCGCGCATCAACTGCCACCAAACTTAGCGTGGTAGTGGCTTCTTCAAGGGGCACTAGGTAGTCGGTCGATACGCCTTCATCCTCCAGTACCTGTTGCAGTTGCTTACCCAAAAAGCAGGTGGAAACGCCGGTCATCAAGGCTGATTTTACGCCTAAGCGACTCAGCCCAACGGCCACGTTAAAGGGCGAGCCCCCGGCAATGGCTTTGAACTGTATCTCCCGAGGGAGTTTGCTTTGAGCCGGATCGACGAACAGGTCGAACAGCGCTTCTCCACAGACTAAAAACATGGCACACCTCTTATTGTGTAGGTTCCGGCAGATCCCTATTGGGGATTTACTGGGCGGAAAGACGGGAGGTAAAGGACTTGATCGGCTGCTGGGAGATGCCATAGGCCGCGACGACAATGTAGCAAAGCAGCGGAATAGCAAAGGATTGCGCGGTACCTAAGCTATCAGCCAAGAGCCCCATTAACAGCGGTAGAATCGCCGCGCCCACTAGGGTCATCACCAAGTACGAGCCGCCCCGATTGGTATCTTTGCCCAGACCATGTACACCCATGCCGAAGATGGTCGGATACATGATGGACATAAAGAAATACATACCCATCACCGCAAATACCGAAATTTTCTCAAAGCCCATCATGGCAATTAAGCACAGTCCAGTACAGGCCAAACTGTTAATGATCAGCAAGTTGCGTGGAGTAATGTATTGCATTAACCAAGTACCGGAAAACCGGCCAATCATATAACCCAACATGCTGAGTGACAGCAGATAAGCACTGTACTGTGGCGTAATACCGGCCCAATGCTCTAAGGTAAAGTTGATAAAGAATGCGCCTATGCCCACATAAGCACCGATGTTGCAAAACTGCGCCAGCAGCGCAAAGGTAAAGCTCGTGTTACGCCATAGCCCTTCCGAACTCTTTGAAGGGTCAGACTTAGTCTGTGAATTAATTTCGCTGGTCGAAGCTGTTTTACTCAGATCAGGCAGCGCGATAAAGGCAAACACAATCAACAACAAAAATACTACAGTCGCCAAGCACACATAAATCAGCGAAGTGGGTGCAATCACCTCACCGGCGATATTGATAGGCGGTGCGTAGAGCACTGAGCCGCCGATCATCGGGCCTAGAAAAACCCCTAAGCCATTGAAGGACTGGGCGAAATTCAGGCGCTGTATGGAGGTCTGTGGAGAGCCCAGTGCTGCGGCGTACAGATTGGCCGTCACCTCAAGACAGGCCAGCCCACAGGCGAGCACAAAAAGCGCGATGAGGAAGGCCCCGAAGGTTCCAGCCCAAGATGCAGGCACAAAGGCCAAGGCCCCCAGCGAAAACAGCAGCAGGCCAATCAAGATGCCCGATTTATGACCAAAGCGCTCAATAAATAAGCCAATGGGCAGCGCCACAATAAAATAAGCGCCGAAGTAAGCGGTTTGGATAAAGCCAGATTCAGTGCGTGAGATATTCAGGGTTTGTTGGAAGTGATGATTTAACACATCCAGCAATCCGTGTGAAAAGCCCCACATAAAGAACAGCATGGTCACTAATGTGAATGCCAGCTTTATTGACGCGGTGCGTGTTGAGGTATTTGCTACGGGGTCTTGTAGGCCAAGATTGATTTTCATGAGCCACTCTCCTTTTGGATTTATTATTCAAGTAGGCAGCAACAAGCACCGGACATCCGGGCTGTTGTTTGATACAGGTACAGTCCTTTGATAGCGCTACCTTTTAGTCTCGATGATAGCGCCGGAAGTAATCAACCAAGCCCTGAGTGGAGGCATCGCCCACCTGAGGACGCTCGGTGCTGGTCAGATGTTGGTAAACATCCTTACCTAGCTCTTTGCCCAGTTCAACGCCCCACTGATCGAAGGAGTTGATACCCCAAATCACCCCCTGCACGAATACCTTATGCTCATAAAGGGCTATCAAGGCACCGAGGCGCTGTGGATCAAGGCGCTCCATAAGCAGGGTGTTGCTGGGACGATTGCCGGGAATCACTTTATGCGGCGCTAAACGCTGTACTTCGGATTCATCCAGCCCTTTGGCGCGCAATTCGGCTTCGGCTTCGGCGCGGGTTTTGCCCTGCATCAGCGCTTGGCTTTGCGACAGGCAGTTGGCGTACAGCCATGTGTGGTGGTCGGTCAGTGGGCTATGGCTGCTGGCGGGTACGACGAAATCCACCGGAATCAGCGGTGTGCCTTGGTGTAACAGCTGGTGATAGGCATGTTGGCCATTGGTGCCGACGCCGCCCCAGACCACTGCTCCGGTGGCACAAGATACCGGCGTGCCATCTTGGCGCACGCTTTTGCCGTTGGATTCCATGTCCATCTGCTGCAAATGCTTAACAAAGTCGCGCAGGTAGTGGTCATAGGGCAGGAAGGCGTAGCTTTGTGCGCCCCAGAAATTCTGGTACCAAACGCCGAGCAGTCCCAAGAGCACTGGCAGGTTGTGCTCCAGTGGCGCTTCTAGAAAGTGCTGATCCATCTCGTACGCTCCGGCCAGCAAGGCCCGGAAGTTAGCCATGCCCAGCGCCATAGCAATCGGCAAGCCAATGGCTGACCAGAGGGAATAGCGTCCGCCGACCCAGTCCCACATGGGCAGGATGTTGTCTGGATGGATGCCAAAGGCACTGGCCGCTTGAATGTTGCTGCTCACCGCGACGAAGTGCCGATGCAGCGAGGCTTCATCACCGCCCTGTTGCAAAAACCACGCGCGGGCGGCTTGGGCGTTTTTCAGGGTTTCCAGTGTCGTGAAGGTTTTGCTGGAGATGATGAACAGCGTAGTTTCGGCGTTTAGCGCGGTGGTAATCTGCTGAAATTCGCTGCCGTCGATATTGGCCAGATAATGACAGCGCATGGCGGAGGCCGGTGCGTAGGGCGACAGCGCTTCAGCGACCACCTGCGGCCCAAGAAAGGAACCACCGATGCCGATATTTACCACATCGGTGATGGGCTTATTGCTGTAGCCGCGCCAATGCTGTTGGTGGATCTGCTCAACCATGTGGCTCATCTGCGCCAAGGCGGCCTGCACCTGTGCGCTGAGGTTTTGCCCTTCGACCACCAAGGGCTCGCTCTGTGAGCGGCGCAGGGCGGTATGCAGCACCGGGCGGCCTTCTGAGGCATTGATGGGCGTCCCCTCAAACATGGCCTGTTTGGCCGCCTGTAGTCCCGCTTCGTGGGCCAGATTGATCAGCAACTGGCGCGTTTCTTGGGTGATCAGGTTTTTGGAATAGTCGAGAAATAAGCCGCAGGCAGTGGCGGAAAATTGCTCGAAGCGCTTGGCGTCGGCTTCAAAGGCCGCACGCATCCCAAAGGATTGCATCTGCTGGCGGTGGGCTTGCAAAGCCTTCCAAGACGCTAAATGCGTGACCTCAGGAACAGGCTGGCGGTAGTGACGCATGGACTCAAACCTCTTGTTGTTGGTTTTTATGGGTGCGGCAACACAGACCTAGTGCGTCCCCGGCACGCTCATTGGGGAGGCGGTAGCGCAATCTCTATGGGGTTAGGGACACCAATAAATATCGAGCGGCTGATCGAGAAAGGCCCGAACCGGCATCTGCTCTGGCTCAACCGACAGCGCTGTGTGCAGGGTTTCCAGCTTGCTGGCACCCTGAATAGCCAAACAGCGCAGTTGGGCGGAGATCAGCGGCGGATAGGTCAGGCTGATGCGCTGACGGGGCTCGACCGGCGCTTGCATGGGCAGATAGATCTCGGCGCAATCCTTGGCAAGGGCCTTGGTCAAACCGGGGCTATCGGGAAACAGCGAGGCGGTGTGGCCGTCGTCACCCATGCCTAACACCAGCACATCAATGGGATGCTTGAGGGCGGCCAGCCGCTGGCCTGCTCGTTGCGCCGCTTGTTCCGGTGAAAGGCGGGCGTCGTAAAGGCTCATCAGCTGAGCGTTGCTGGCCGCATTGCGTAACAGGTAACGGCGCAGCAAACCTTCATTGCTACCCTCCTGATCGGGTGCGATCCAGCGCTCATCGACCAAACCGACCTGTACCTGATGCCAGTCCAGCGCATAACCTGAGAGCGCCTCAAAGAAGGCTATGGGGCTACGGCCTCCCGATAGCATCAAGCTAGCGGTACCTCTGCTCTGCAGCCCTTGATTCAGCGCTTCAGCGACGCGCTTGGCTAAGGATTGTGCCAGTGCGTTGCCATCTTCCAGCGCATGCAAGTGCAGGTTGCTGGGCAGCTTGCGCTCAGAGATCGCCATACCAATTCCTTCCGTCGCGGGTGATTAGGGCAATGGACGCCACCGGCCCCCAAGAGCCTGCGGTGTAGGGGCGGGGCGCATCGCCCTGTTGTTTCCAGCCCGCGATTAAACGGTCACACCACGTCCAAGCGTGTTCGATTTCATCTTTACGCACGAACAGGTTTTGGTTGCCCTGCATGATTTCCAGCAACAGCCGCTCGTAGGCATCTGGGGTACGCAGGCTTTTGTAGGTTTCCGAGAAGTTGAGTTGCAGAGGATCGCTGCGCAACTGCATACCTTTGTCCAAGCCCTGTTCTTTGGTCATCACCTGTAGGGAGATAGCCTCGTGGGGTTGTAGACGGATGATCAGCCGGTTGCTGATCAGTGCGCGCTGCTCAGGGGCGAAGATGTAAAAGGGTGGCTCTTTGAAATGGATGACGATCTGCGACAGCTTTTGCGCCATACGCTTGCCGGTACGCAGGTAAAAAGGCACGCCTGCCCAGCGCCAATTGCGGATTTCCGCGCGCAGGGCCACAAAGGTTTCGGTGTTGCTGTGCGGGTTAGCGTTGTCTTCTTCAAGATAGCTTGGCACCGGCTTGCCGTTGGCAAAGCCCGCGGTGTATTGGCCGCGCACCACATGGTGTGGCAGCTCCGTGGTGATGGGGGCTAAGGCTTTGAGTACCTTAACCTTTTCATCGCGGATGCTGTCGGCAGTCAGATCGCTAGGCGGGTCCATGGCAATCAGGCAAAGCAGTTGCAGCAGGTGATTTTGCAACATATCGCGCAACTGACCGGCCTGATCAAAATAGCCCCAGCGCCCCTCAATGCCTACGGTTTCCGCCACGGTGATTTCTACGTGGGAGATGTGGCTGTGGTTCCACTGGGTCTCAAATAGGCTGTTGGCAAAGCGCAGGGCAATCAGGTTTTGCACCGTCTCTTTGCCCAGATAGTGGTCGATACGATAGATGCGATTTTCGGGGAAATAGGCCGCTACAGCATCATTGACCACCCGCGATGAGGCCAGATCGTGACCAATGGGCTTTTCCAACACCACCCGGGTGCGCTCGGCTAAACCGGCTTGGGCCAACCCGGTACAGATGGCCTCGTACAGCGCTGCCGGGGTCGCAAAGTAGGCGATGAGCTGATCATTCGGCGCAATGTTTTCGGCGAGGATGCAGTAGTCCTCAGTGTTCTGGAAGTTGAGCCTTAGGTACTCAATGCGGCTGATAAAGCGCTGCAGCACAGCATGATCCAGCTCATTGGCCGGCGTGTGGCGGCGCAAATGCTCATCAATGATGGCCAGCGGGCGCGTGGCATCGCCGTCTTCACGGGATAGGGCGAGGATGCGGGTCTCAGCATGCAACAGGCCTGCGCGATCCAACTGGTAGAGCGCCGGAAAGAGTTTGCGTAAGGCCAGATCACCGAGGGCTCCGAAGAGCGCAAAGGCACAGGGTGTAATAGGTCGTGGGCTCATGGTCTTTTGTTCTTATAACAAGATAATGGCTAATCTAATCCGGTGATTTGGATCAATCAACCTATTTTTTGATATAAAAACAACAAAGCAAGACGAAAGGCTTTTGGCAGGGCGAGTGCGCTATCTAAAAGCGGATAGAGCCCTCATCGGTGCTGTCTTGCGGCTGTGATGCTATCAGCCCAAGGAATGACCAATGGTCTGGCGTGGGTTTTTTCGTTGTTTTTTTATGGAAAAAAAACGCTATATTATGTAGATAAAGCCTTTAAAGGATAGTAATGTTGTTTTAATACAAAAATAATTGGAGCCTAGCCTATGCATCCCCGTGTTCTTGAGGTCACCGAACGTCTGATTGAGCGCAGCCGCGCTACCCGTGAGCCTTATCTGGCCATGATTCAAGCCGCCGCCGAACAAGGCCCGCAGCGTGCCAAGCTGCAATGCGCCAACTTTGCCCATGGTGTCGCCGCCTGTAGCAGTAGCGATAAACAGCAGTTGCGCCTGATGGATTCGGTGAACGTCGCCATTGTCACCGCCTATAACGACATGCTTTCTGCCCACCAGCCTTATGAGCACTACCCTGAGCGCATCAAGAGCGTGCTGCGCGAGATAGGTTCAGTCGGACAGGTGGCCGGAGGCGTGCCCGCTATGTGCGACGGCGTAACCCAAGGCGAGCCGGGCATGGAGTTAGCACTGGCCAGCCGCGAGGTTATCGCATTATCGACCGCGGTAGCGCTGTCTCACAATATGTTTGATGCCGCCCTGTACTTGGGTATCTGCGACAAAATCGTTCCCGGCCTGTTAATGGGCGCGCTGCGTTTTGGTCATTTACCGGCGTTGTTCATGCCCAGTGGCCCCATGTTGTCCGGTCTCTCCAACAAAGAAAAAGCCGATGTGCGCCAGCGCTACGCTGAAGGTAAAGCCGGGCGTGACGAGCTGCTGGAATCGGAGATGAAGGCCTATCACGGCGTGGGCACCTGCACCTTCTACGGCACCGCCAACACCAATCAGATGCTGATGGAAGTCATGGGTCTGCATTTGCCAGGCTCATCCTTCGTCAATCCTGATAGTCCCTTGCGTCAGTTGCTCACCGATGAGGCGGCGCGGCGCGTCACACGCCTGACCCGTCAAAACGGGCGCTTTATGCCACTAGGCCAACTGCTGGATGAGCGGGTGCTGATTAACGCCGTGGTGGCACTGCATGCGACCGGTGGCTCGACTAACCATACGCTGCACCTACCGGCCATTGCTCAGGCCGCTGGCATTCAACTGACGTGGCAGGATATGGCCGATCTGTCTGAAGTAGTGCCCACCCTGACCCACGTCTATCCCAACGGTAAGGCTGATATCAACCATTTCCACGCGGCGGGCGGCGTAGCCTTCCTAGTGCGCGAGCTGCTGAGCGCAGGCTTGCTGCATGAGGATGTAGAAACGGTAGTCGGACGCGGCCTGCATCATTACACCCAAGAGCCCTTTATCGAGGGCGAACAATTGGTGTGGCGCGATGGCTCTACCCAAAGCTTGGATGACAGCATTTTGCGTCCGGTCGCGCGGCCTTTTTCTGCCGAAGGTGGTCTGCGGGTGATGAGCGGCAACTTGGGCCGTGGGGTGATGAAAATATCAGCCGTAGCCCCTGAGCATCAGGTTGTTGAGGCGCCTGCGCGGGTCTTTCAGGATCAACTGGCGCTGGTGGATGCCTTCAAAGCCGGTGAGCTGGAGCGGGATCTGGTGGCGGTGGTGCTGTTCCAAGGGCCGCGCAGCAATGGCATGCCAGAGCTGCACAAGATGACGCCCTATTTAGGTCTGCTGCAAGACAGGGGCTTTAAGGTGGCGCTGGTTACAGATGGGCGTATGTCGGGAGCTTCTGGCAAGGTTCCGGCGGCCATCCATATCTGCCCAGAAGCCATTGATGGTGGCCCGCTGGCTAAGGTGCGCGACGGCGACATCATCCGGGTTGACGGTCAGCGCGGCACCTTGGAAGTGCTGGTGGAGGCTGAGGAGCTAGCGCGCCGTGCCCCTGCTGTTGCTTCGCAAGCAGCCACGCAGGGCTGTGGCCGGGAGCTGTTTGCCTTTATGCGCTCAGCCTTTAGTTCAGCGGAGCAGGGCGCGAGTGCCTTCACCGCCAGCTTGCAAAGCCTGCGCTAGGCGAGTGACTACAAAAGCTCTTGGTCATTGGGATAGCGCGTGCTGTTCAGGCTGGCTTTGATCTTGCGCAGGTGCGGCTGAAAGTCCACACCACGGCGCAGGGTCATGCCGGTGGCCAGTACATCCAACACCGTAAGCTGGATGATCCGCGAAGTCATGGGCATGTAGATGTCGGTGTCTTCGGGTCGCGGAATGTTCAGGCTCAGGGTACAGGTTTTGGCTAATGGTGAATCGGCAGCAGTCAGCCCTAACACCGAAGCGCCATTGTCACGGGCCAAACTGGCTACATCCACCAGTTCGCGGGTACGTCCCGTGTAGGAAATAATCACAAAAAGATCGCCCGTATGTGCCACCGAAGCGAGCATGCGCTGCATCAGAACATCGCTATGTGCCGAGACTGCCAAGTTAAAACGGAAGAATTTGTGCTGGGCGTCTTGGGCCACCGAGGCCGAAGCACCCAGGCCAAAAAAGTAAATCTGCCGTGCCTGTACCAGCAAATCCACCGCTTTGTTGATGGCCTCTGGGTCGAGCATCTGATAGGCGCTGTCCAGCGAGGCGATGGTGCTGCTGAAAATCTTTCGCGTATAGGCTTCGGGGTTGTCGTCAGCCGCCACCACGCAGCTCACATAGGCTGCGCCGCTGGCCAAGCTCTGCGCCAATTGCAACTTAAGCTCTGGGTAGCCGCTGATACCGAAGGAGCGACAGAAGCGGTTGATGGTCGGTTCGCTGACCTGAGCCGTCTGCGCCAACAGAGCAATGCTGTAGCGCGTGGCCTGTTCTGGCGACTGCAAAATCACCTCAGCCACCTTGCGCTCGGCTTTATTCAGCTCTTGCAGGCGCGTTTGGATCCTTTCCAGCAGGTTACGAGCGTTATCCATAGCGATTCCCGGATAAATAGTGCGAAAGCTACTGTACCCCAAGCCTGAGGTTGCTGGGGAGCCGTTGCGGCCTGCATTCAGATAATTTTGTTTTTATTACATATTGATATTGCTGATTAAGCAGAAAAATGCTCTTATTGATTAAGAATGTAGTAAAAAAACAACAATAATGAGTCGGCACGGATGAGTAGCCGAATCTGGGCCTTAGCTAGCAAGCTGATGATGGGTGCGCATCGTGTTTTTTGGTGTAGCGCTGTCTCAGTCGTCCAGATCAAGCGCTTGCCATAGCGACTCATCGACCTTCATCCAAGGTCGTCATCACTTCACCTCTCAATCCAGAGGATCAACCGATATGAGTGGCCAGCCAAACCATCAATTCGCACCCAGCATGGCGGATAAAACCGCACTGATTGATCAGTGGTGTGAGCAAGCCCGCATCCTGCCCGTCATCACCATTGAGCGCGAAGCCGACATTCGGCCACTGGCTGCGGCAATGGCCGAGGGCGGTTTGCGGGCACTGGAAATCACCCTGCGTTCCAAGCACGGCCTGAACGCCATCCGCATCCTGCGCGAGGAGCGCCCGGATTTGTGCATCGGCGCAGGCACGGTGTTGGATGAGCGGATGCTGGACGAGGCTATCAGCGCTGGCGCGCAGTTCATTGTGACACCCGGCAGCACCCCTGAACTGCTGCAAGCCGGTGTCGGATGCCCTGTGCCGCTGTTGCCCGGTATTAGTTCGGCCTCAGAAATCATGCTCGGTTACGCCTTGGGTTATCGGCGCTTCAAGCTGTTTCCGGCAGAAATCTCCGGCGGCATTCCAGCCCTGAAAGCCTTCAACGGCCCTTTTGAAAACGTTCGTTTCTGTCCCACCGGCGGTATTAACCCCAGCAACGCCAAACACTACCTCGCGCAGCCCAACGTCATGTGCGTCGGTGGGACTTGGATGCTGGATCGCGCTTGGCTGCAGGCCGGTGATTGGTCGCGCGTGCAACAAGCCAGCCGCGAAGCCTTAGCGGTTTTGGATTGATCTCCCCCTTTGCTTGCCTGGCCTAACAAGGGCCTCTAGAGGAATAACCATCATGCTGCGTAGAACAAAAATCGTCGCCACCCTCGGCCCAGCCACTGAAACCCCTGAAGCCCTTGAGGGGCTGATTCGTGCCGGTGTGGATGTGGTACGCCTGAACTTCTCCCACGGCAAAGCCGAAGAGCACATAGCGCGCGCCGCCTTGGTACGTGAGGTTGCCGCGCGTCAGGGTCGCTTTGTCGCCATTCTGGCCGACTTGCAGGGGCCGAAGATTCGCATCTCGCGCTTTGCGGAAGGCAAGGTGCAATTGGCTAAGGGGCAGCAATTTATCCTGAACGCCCAGTTAGACAAAAACGCAGGGGATGCCACGCAAGTTGGCATTGACTACGAAGCCCTGATCACCGACAGCCAGCCGGGTGACATCCTGCTGCTGGACGATGGCCGCATCGAACTGAAAACCCTGACAGTCGAGAGCCATCGCTTGATCTGCGAAGTGCTGATCGGCGGCCCGCTGTCCAACAACAAAGGCATCAACCGCAAAGGCGGCGGCTTGTCCGCTTCAGCCCTGACCGAAAAAGACTGCGAAGACATCAAAACCGCCGCCAGCATGCAGGTGGACTATCTGGCTGTCTCCTTCCCGCGCGATGCCGCCGACATGCAGTACGCCCGCCGCCTGATGCAAGAAGCCGGAGGCAATGCCGGATTAGTAGCCAAGATTGAACGCGCTGAAGCAGTGGCCGATCCACAGGTGCTAGACGAGATCATCCTCGCCTCTGAAGCGGTAATGGTGGCGCGCGGCGACCTTGGCGTAGAAATCGGCGATGCTGAATTGGTCGGCGTACAAAAGCGCATCATCGAACGGGCACGGGTGCTCAACCGCGCGGTGATCACCGCCACCCAAATGATGGAAACCATGATCACCCAATCCATGCCGACCCGTGCCGAAGTCTTCGATGTGGCCAACGCGGTACTGGATGGCACCGACGCGGTGATGCTCTCGGCGGAAACCGCCACCGGTGCCTATCCGGTGGAAACCATCGAAGCCATGAACCGCATCATCCTCGGTGCGGAAAAACACCCGCTGGCCCATCGCTCCAAACACCGCATGGATCAGGTATTCCACAAGATCGACGAAACCATCGCCCTATCAGCCATGTACGCCGCCAACCATCTGGAAGGCGTCAAAGCCATCATCTGCCTGACCGAAAGCGGCGACACCCCGCGCCTGATGTCACGGATTCGCTCGCACCTGCCGATCTACGCCTTCTCCCGTCATCCCACTACCCAAAGCCGGGTAGCGCTGTTCCGGGGTGTGCATCCCGTGCCCTTTGAAAACACCCAGATCAGCGAAGCCGAACTGAACAGCCGCGCCGTGCGTGAACTGGTCGAACGCCATCTGGTGTTTGAAAACGATTTGGTACTGATCACCAAAGGCGCGACCAGCCACGCCCAAGGCGGTACCAACACCCTGCGCATTGTGCGCGTCGGCGATGCCCTTAACTAAGGAGCCCCCCATGACCCATTCTGGCAGCTTAATTCAACAGGTCAGCGCCCGTGAAATCCTCGACTCGCGCGGCAACCCCACCGTAGAAGCCGTGGTTACCCTGCAAAACGGCCTAAGCGGTACCGCCAGCGTGCCCTCCGGGGCCTCCACCGGCAGCCGCGAAGCCCTAGAACTGCGCGACGGCGTCGCCAGCCGCTACCAAGGCAAAGGCGTGATGAAGGCCGTGAATAACATCAACACGCTGATCCGTGAACAGATCCTCGGCCTAGACGCCCTTGATCAGCTTGCGGTAGATGGCGCCATGCTAGAACTGGACGGCACCGACAACAAAAGCGGCCTCGGTGCCAACGCCATCCTCGCCGTCTCCTTAGCCAGCGCCAAAGCCGCCGCCGCCGCGCGCCAGCTACCGCTGTACGCCCACTTGGCCGACCTCTACGGCAGCCCCGGCCAGTACAGCTTGCCAGTGCCCATGATGAACATCATCAACGGCGGCGAACACGCCGACAACAACGTCGACCTGCAAGAGTTCATGATCCAACCGGTAAGCGCCAGCAGCTTCAAAGAAGCCCTGCGCATGGGTGCGGAAATCTTCCACAGCCTCAAACAGGTGCTGAGCGAACGCGGCCTTAGCACTGCCGTGGGCGACGAAGGCGGCTTTGCCCCCTCACTGGCCAGCAACGAAGAAGCCCTCGTGATGATCAAAACCGCTGTAGAGCGCGCCGGTTATGTACTGGGCAAAGACATCACCCTCGCACTGGACTGCGCCGCCTCCGAATTCTACAAAGACGGCCACTACCATTTAGCCGGTGAAGGCAAAACCTTTGACTCCAAGGGCTTTGCTGACTACCTCGCCGACCTCTGTCAGCGCTATCCCATCGCCTCCATTGAAGACGGCATGGACGAAAGCGACTGGGCCGGTTGGGCCTACCTGACCGAAAAACTGGGCGACAACGTGCAACTGGTTGGCGACGACCTTTTTGTCACCAACACAAAAATTCTCCAAGAAGGCATCGACCAAGGCATCGCCAACGCCATCCTGATCAAATACAACCAGATCGGCAGCCTCAGCGAAACCTTTGCCGCCATCCGCATGGCCCAGCAAGCGGGCTACAACGCGGTGATCTCGCACCGCTCCGGCGAAACCGAAGACACCAGCATCGCCGATTTAGCCGTGGCTACCCATGCCGGACAGATCAAAACCGGCTCGCTGTGCCGCTCGGATCGGGTGGGTAAGTACAACCAACTGTTGCGAATTGAAGAGGCGTTGCAAGGGCAGGCGGCTTACAGTGCTGAGGCGCTGTTGCGGCGCTCGACCAACTAACGCTGTGCCTTTCTAACTTACACTGAGGATGACAGCCATGAGTACTGAGAGCCGCCTGCAAGACCTTTTCCCAAGTGCGACAGATATTCCCGAAGCCTACCGCCTAGGCAGCCCCATTGAGCAACGCGAATACCTGATCAATGGTGAGCTGTGCTGCTGGGAAGGGCCGCTGGCCAAGGTACAAAGCCCCATTTACTTGAACACCGCGCAGGGCGATCAGCCAGTGATTCTGGGTAGCACGCCGCTGCTGGACAGTCACGCTGCTCTCAGCGCTTTGGACGCCGCCGCCCAAGCCTACGACAACGGCCAAGGCCATTGGCCGACCCTGCCAGTTGCTGAGCGCATCCAGCACGTTGAGCGTTTTTTGGCCGGTATGCGCAAACAGCGCGAAGCGGTGGTCAAGTTGCTGATGTGGGAAATCGGCAAAAACCTTAAGGACTCGGAAAAAGAGTTCGACCGCACCTGTGATTACATCGTCGATACCATTCAAGAACTCAAGGAACTGGATCGCCGCTCCAGCCGCTTTGAGTTGGAGCAGGGCACCTTGGGGCAGATTCGCCGCGTGCCGCTGGGTGTGGTGCTGTGCATGGGCCCTTACAACTACCCCTTGAATGAAACCTTCACCACCCTGATTCCGGCGCTGATCATGGGCAATACGGTGATCTTCAAACCGGCCAAGTTCGGGGTGCTGCTGATTCGTCCTCTGCTGGAGGCTTTCCGCGACAGCTTCCCTGCTGGGGTGATCAACATCATCTATGGCGATGGCCGTGAAACTGTCAGCCCACTGATGAGCAGCGGCAAGATTGACGTCTTTGCCTTTATCGGCACCAATAAAGTGGCCAGCGATCTGAAAAAACTGCATCCGCGCCCGCATCGCCTGCGCGCCGCCTTAGGGCTGGATGCCAAGAATCCGGGCATCGTTCTGCCAGAAGTCGATCTGGACAATGCAGTGAACGAAGCCATCACCGGCGCACTGTCCTTCAATGGGCAGCGCTGCACGGCCCTGAAAATCCTCTTTGTGCATGAGGATGTGGTGGAGGGCTTCCTTGAGCAATTCAACCGCAAACTGGCCGCCCTAAAGCCCGGTATGCCGTGGGAGCCCGGAGTGGCCCTAACCCCGCTGCCAGAGCTAGGCAAACCGGACTACCTGAAAGGCTTGGTAGCAGATGCATTAGCCAAGGGCGCGCGTATTGCGAATGCGGGCGGTGCTGAAGTGCGGGAAAGTTTCTTTTATCCGGCAGTGCTCTATCCCGTCACGGCAGAGATGCGCGTCTACCAAGAAGAACAGTTTGGCCCCCTAGTACCCATCGTGCCTTATCGTGATCTGCAAACCCCGATTAACTATGTGCGCGAATCCGACTATGGCCAACAACTGAGTATCTTTGGCACTAACGCACAACAAGTGGGGCAATTGATTGATGCCTTTGCTAACCAAGTAGGGCGCATCAATATCAATGCGCAGTGCCAGCGCGGCCCGGACAGTTTCCCCTTTAATGGCCGTAAAAATTCGGCGGAGGGCACCTTGTCCGTATATGACGCCCTGCGGGTGTTCTCGATCCGCACTTTGGTGGCCACTAAGTTCCAAGAGGATAATAAGCGCTTAGTCAGCGATATTATCCGTAATCGTGAGTCGGCCTTCTTAACCACTGATTATATCTTCTAATCAGTGAATGCCGCTGGGGTGGGGGCAGTTAACCCGCCCTAGATTTGGCCATCTTGCCATCAGTGCAATGCCTAGGCCGCGTGGTCATTGATATGGACTTTGCCGAGTAACGCTATTTCAAAACAGTTGTTTCCAGAGGCTGGTAAAGAAGGCTGCCTGTGGGTACAGAAAAGAACTGCTGATGAACTAGTGATTCCTCCATCCAATAATAATAATTTGGGGTGAACATGAAATTTTCTTTCATGAAAAATCCACTCGTGTGGATATCTGGATATGCGCTGGTACTTTGCTCAAGTATGCAGGTTCAAGCCATAGAATTTAGTGGCTATTATCGGCTTGGGGCGGGCGGCACTACCAAGGGTGGCACGCAATCTTGCTTTCAATTACCGGGTGCGCGTTCTAAATACCGGCTGGGTAACGAGTGTGAGCAATGGAGCGAGTTAGCCTTTAGCCATGAGTCGGAAAAACTCTCCGACGGTTCAACCCTTAGCGGCATGGTGATGGGCGGCTTTTATAACCCCATTGGGCATATGCCGAAGTTTAAAGATTCTAACGAGCATGGCGGCGGCTCTTCACGCATCCAACAGATGTTTGTCGAGTGGAAGAATGCCGCGGTGCTGAACGGCGGTAATCTGTGGGCCGGTCGCCGCTACTACAAGCGGAATGACATTCACATGACCGATTATTACTACTGGAACCAGAGCGCCACCGGCTTTGGTTTTGATGAAGTGCCCATCGGGGATTTGCGCTACAGCTACGTGTTCTCGCGCAAGGACGATTATTGGCAAAACCCCTATGTGACCCGTCACGATTTCAACGTCAATGGCTTTAAGACCAACCCCGGTGGTGAGGTGCAGGTGGGCGTGAGCTATCTGCAAAAACCGGGCGGCGAAGACAAACACAGCGGCTGGGCCATGAGCGTGCAGCATAAGCAGGCCGGTTTTCTGGGCGGTAAGGGCAACACCTTCGCCCTGCAATACGGCCAAGGGCCGGGCACCGGCATGGGCTATACCGGGAATACTAAGTTAGACAAAGACAGTAAAAGTTGGAGTGTGGTGGAGTACTTCGACTGGCAGACCACCGAGCGCTTTGGTGGCCAGTTCCAAGTGGTCTACCAGAAGGACGTGCGGCCCGACGGTGACAATTCGCGCTGGCTGTCCATGGGTGTGCGGCCTGTGTATGCCTTCACCGAGCAATTCAAACTCGCCGGGGAGATCGGCCACGATCAAGTCAAGGCTACTGATGGCACGCGCAAGCTGACCAAGTTCACCATCGCGCCCACTTGGTCACCCAGCGGCCCCGGTTTTTGGGCACGCCCCGAAATTCGCCTCTATTACACCTATGCGGTGTGGAACGAAGCGGCCCAGCGTGCGGCTGCGCCCGATACCACCCTGTCGCGCACAGGAGCCTTTGGCACTGATCGTCACGGCGGCAACTTTGGTGTGCAGGCCGAGTATTGGTGGAAATAACCCCTTAGCCCATTTGTTACTTCCAGCGCCCCTTTGAGGAGATCGTATTGCCATGACCCATACGCCTAAACCACTCATGTTGATTATCTTGGATGGCTTCGGCCACCGAACTGACCCAGCCAGTAACGCCATCCATGCCGCCGAAATGCCGGTCTATGAGCGCTTGTTGGCTCGCTATCCCCATGGTTTGATTTCCGCATCCGGTATGGATGTTGGCTTGCCGGAGGGGCAGATGGGTAATTCAGAAGTCGGCCACATGAATTTGGGCGCAGGCCGGGTGCTCTATCAGGATTTCACCCGCATCAGCAAAGCCATTCAGGAAGGGGATTTCTTCGAAAATCCAGTGCTCTGTGCGGCAGTGGATAAGGCAGTAGCGGCGGATAAGGCCGTGCATCTGCTGGGTTTGCTCTCTGAAGGCGGCGTACATAGCCATCAAGATCACCTGATTGCCATGGCTGAATTGGCGGTACGGCGCGGTGCTAAGCGGCTCTACCTGCACGCCTTTTTAGATGGCCGCGACACCCCACCGAAAAGCGCTCAAGCGCCCATCCAAGCTCTTGAGCAAGCCTTTGCCCGTTTGGGCACAGGGCGGATTGCCAGCTTGATTGGCCGCTATTACGCGCTGGATCGCGACAACCGCTGGGAGCGCATCCAAGCGGCCTATCAGTTGATTGTGGATAGCCAAGCGCAACATCAAGCCGCCAGTGCTTTGGCTGCTGTACAGGCTGCCTATGCGCGGGGCGAGAGTGATGAATTCGTGACCAGCACCCGTATCGGTGTGCCGGTGCGCGTTGAACAGGGCGATGCGCTGATTTTCATGAATTTCCGCGCCGATCGCGCCCGCCAACTGACGCGGGCTTTTGTCGAGGCGGACTTCACCGGCTTTACGCGCACACGCTGGCCGCAAGAGACGGACTTCGTCAGCCTGACCCAATACGCGGCCAGCTTGCCAAGCGCCTGTGCTTTCCCACCGACTGAGCTGAACAACGTGCTGGGTGAATATCTGGCCAAGCAGGGCAAGCGCCAACTGCGCGTTGCCGAAACCGAGAAATATGCCCACGTCACCTTCTTCTTCTCCGGTGGCCGTGAGGAGCCCTTTGAGGGCGAAGAGCGAGTGCTGATCCCCTCGCCCTCAGTGGCCACCTACGATCTGCAACCGGAAATGAGCGCGCCAAAAATCACCGAGCAGATGGTCGAAGCCATTAAGCAGCAGCGCTTTGACCTGATCATCGCCAATTACGCCAACGGCGACATGGTAGGGCACACCGGGGTGTTCGAGGCTGCCGTTAAAGCGGTGGAGTGTCTGGATGATTGCCTTGGCCGGGTTATCGAAGCCTTGGAGCAGGTGGGCGGCGAGGCGCTAATCACCGCTGATCACGGCAATGTGGAGCAAATGCAGGATGAACTCAGTGGTCAGGCCCATACCGCGCACACCTGCGAGCCAGTTCCCTTCATCTATGTCGGTCAGCGTTCAGTGCGCGTTCGGGCCGGTGGTGTGCTGGCGGATGTTGCGCCGACCCTGCTCAGGCTGCTGGATCTACCGCAGCCGCCGGAAATGACCGGACAGCCCTTGCTTGAGTCTTGCTAAGGGATTCGCAACAGGGGAGGTCAAGACCTCCCCTGTCGATTCACAAGGCTGAGCGGTGGGTTACACCACCTGTACGGCCTGCAGGATGGGCAATTGCTTCTCCATAAAGTTTTGTGCCTGTGCCGCCAGCTCCGCCAAGTTGGCCTCGGCAGTGGTCAGGGCTTGGCCATCTTTAAGCAGGCATTGTCCCTGACTGAGCATGATTTGCCAGACGAACACCGCCCATTCCACCGGTGTGGCCTTACCCTGAGCCCGCGCCAGCAAGAACAGTTGCTGGAAGCGTCCAACCGTGACACCGCCCCCGGTCACTGGGCTGGCCAAGTTGTTGACATCCGAACTATTGCGCGCCTTATCGAGCAAATAAGCGTTGAGCTTATCGGTGAGGGGACGGGCCCGTGCGATAACGGCGGGCTCTTGCACTGCCTGCAGCGCCCCTACCCCTGAGAGCACCATCACGGCCTGTAGGATCTGCGCAAAGCTGGCCTGACCTGCTAAGGCTTGCTCAAGCTCACCGAGGCTGCGCGCTTGGTGATCAGCCAGCAGATTCAAGGCAAAGGCGTAGGCCGCGCCCTGTTTCACCTCGGCTTGAGGCTGTACCAGTATCACTCGGGTGGCGCGTAGTGCTTCGAGGCGCTCATGGGCATTCAATCGCCGTGCGCCCTTGATCCAGTAATCTTTGCGGAACTGCTGATTGATGCAGAAATCCCGCACTGTTTGTTGGAATACCGTATCGGAAATCTCCCCCAGCAGCGCCAGCTGTTCGGCAGACAATCCCGGATTGAGGTGATCCAGATAGTAGGCTGAACAGGCGTAGCTGAGTTTGGTCGGTGCGAGCCATTCGGCCAAACGCGAGAAAGGCATTGGCAGCCAATCGCGGTTGAAGTATTCGTGGGCGAGGTAATGGCGATTTTGCGTCTTAAGCTTGTCAAGCCGCTCGGCGACATGCGGATTGGTACGCGCAAAGGCTGGGTTGGTGGCCATCAGCCGTTCGGCAAAGGCCAGCGCCGAGTCAATCCGGCTGACAATGCCTTGCTCCGGAGCCACCATCACCTCGGCATGTCCGGTGAGCAAGTCGCGCAGCGGAATGGTGGCCGCCCAACCCGGTTGGGTGTTGTAACTGATGTAGAGCGCCCCGCCGACCTTGAGCTTGCGCCGGATAAAATCGACGATCAGCGCGCGGTTCTCATCGGAGATCCAGCTCCAGATACCGTGCAAGCCGATGCTGTCAAAGTTGGGCAGATCATCGCGCAGGCAGAACTCAGCAAAGGCTTCGTCCGTCAGATGCGCCTCAGCCCCAGAAGCCTGTGCCAGCTCCTGAGCAAAGGCGGCCTGCGCGGGGTTGAAGTCATTGGCATACCACGTAGTTGCCGAGGCTGCCGCATGGATGTTGACGCTCAAGCCTTGGCCAAAGCCCAGCTCACAGTGTGTGCCCATTTGCGGCGGCACCAAACCCGCATATAAAAAGGCCAAATTGGCGCGCAGCGGGTTCAGCTCATCATAGTAGCCAAACACATAGTCAATATCGGCTACATAACCAGCAGTCCAGTCAGACATAGATCAATCCTTTCAGAGGCCCAGCGCATGCTGGCGGCAGCGAAAACACGGGCATGCAGCATGCCACCAAGGTTATGGCGGGTAAATGACTTGGATTAGGGAGAGTGCTGCTCTGCGCTCAGCAAGCCGAACCTGCGCTGGCCGCTGGTCTTTAGTCTCGGAATAGCATTCGACACCCCCGGCTATTCAGCCTACCCTGCCAGACAAGGCAACCGGACTAAACAGGCCGCCTATGTGCCACGACACCTGATGTGGCCCCCCTTCTGAAGCTAACCTGTCACGCCCATGGGCCGTGCGCGTTGGTCTTCGCCCTCAGGATAGTCTTGATGAAACTTTACGGTTTAAGCCAGCGCATGTGCGAATGGGATGACCTTGGCATGTGGCGCACTCAGATACGCGCCGCCCTAGAACGCGGTGAGACCGGCTTGGTGTCGCCCTTTTTGCTGCTGGCGCTGTCAGGGATTACCGCCGCCGAACAGCGCACCTGCTCAGAGCTCTGGATGCAGGCGCGAATGGCGGGCCAAGCCGATGAACGCGAGGCCTTGGACTTCCAGTTCCAATCTGAAGTCCGGCCAAAAATCCGCATCGGCTATCTGTCCTGCGATTTCCACGACCACGCCACCTCGCTGCTGCTGATTGAGCTATTCGAAGCCCACGACCGTGAGCGCTTTGAGGTGTTCGCTTATTCCTACGGGGCTGATGATGGCAAAGCCATGCGCCCGCGTCTGAAAAAAGCCTTCGAGCACTTCATCGACATTCAAGCCCTGTCCACGGGTGAGGCTGCCTCAGCCATTCACGCTGATGGCATCGACATTTTGATCGACCTTAAGGGCTATACCCGCAACACCCGCACCGCCATTTTGGGTTTGCACCCTGCGCCCTTGCAGGTCAATTACCTCGGCTATCCGGGGACGCTGGGCAACAACCTCTGTGACTACATCATCACCGACCGCTTTCTGACTCCGCCGGATACGGCGTCCTCCTACAGCGAAGCCTTTGCCTACCTGCCGGACAGCTATCAGCCGCACAGTCGGCACAGCGAGATTGGCCTGTTGCCGCAGCGAGAAGACGTAGGATTGCCGGAAGAAGGCTTTGTGTTCTGCTGTTTTAATCAGGCCTACAAGATCAATCCAGAAATCTTTGATGTGTGGTGTCAACTGCTCAGCCGTTGCCCGGACAGCGTGCTATGGCTGCTCAAGGACGACATGGCAGAAGGCAACCTGCGCAACGCCGCCTTTCAGCGCGGCATCAGCCCGCATCGGTTGATCTTTGCCGCACACACCACGCAGCTTGAGCACCTAAGCCGTCTGCAATGCGCCGACTTGGTGTTGGATACCCTGCCGTACAATGCCCACACCACCGCCAGCGATGCACTCTGGGCCGGTGTGCCCTTGGTCACCTGTGTGGGCGATACCTTTGCCTCGCGGGTGGCCGGTAGCCTATTGCACGCGGTGGGTTTGCCGGAGTTGGCCACCGATAGCCTCGACAGCTACTTCAACCTAGCCTTGGCCTTGGCCAGTGATCCCGCTCAGTTGGCCGAGGTACGTCAGCGCCTAGCGCATAATCGGCTGACCACGCCGCTGTTCGATATTCTGAGCTATACCCGGCATCTAGAAGGGCTGTACGAAGCCATGTGGAGCCGCCATTTAGCAGGCGATGCGCCGGGTACGCTGGGTGCGCACTGAGCCTTATTGAGCCTGCGCCTAAACCAAAAAGCCCCCTGCCGATGCTAATCGGCAGAGGGCTTTTTTAACTGAAGCGATCAGGCCAGTTTTTTGTAGCGGACTCGGTGCGGCTGAGCGGCGGCTTCACCCAGACGTTTGCGGCGATCCGCTTCGTACTCGGTGTAGTTGCCCTCAAAGAACAGCACGCTGCCATCATCCTCATACGACAGAATGTGCGTAGCGATGCGGTCAAGGAACCAACGATCGTGGGAAATCACAATGGCTGAACCGGGGAAGTCCAACAAGGCTTCTTCCAAGGCACGCAGGGTTTCAATATCCAAATCGTTGGACGGCTCATCGAGGAGCAGCACGTTGCCGCCCTGCTTGAGGGTCAAGGCCATGTGCAGACGGCCACGTTCACCACCAGAGAGATCCTTGACGAACTTCTGCTGATCCGCGCCTTTAAAGTTAAAGCGCCCCACATAGCCGCGCGAAGGCACTTCATAGCCCCCGACCTTGATCATGTCGGAACCGTCAGACACCTGTTCCCAAACGGTTTTGTTGCCGTCCAGACTGTCGCGGCTTTGATCGACGCTGGCCACCAGTACGGTATCGCCCAGTTCGATGGAGCCGGAGTCAGGCTGCTCTTTGCCGGTGATCATCCGCAGCAAGGTGGATTTACCCGCACCGTTACCGCCAATCACCCCAACAATCGCCCCTTTTGGCAGGCTGAAGCTCAGATTGTCGATGAGGGCGCGGTCGCCATAGCCTTTGCTGACATTGTTAAACTCCACCACCTTGTCGCCCAAGCGCGGGCCTGCTGGGATGTAAATCTCGTTGGTCTCGCTGCGCTTTTGGAATTCTTGCGACTGCATTTCCTCAAAGCGCGCCAAACGAGCCTTAGACTTGGATTGGCGGGCTTTGGCACCTTGGCGCACCCATTCCAGTTCGGCTTTCATGGCCTTGGTGTGGGCAGCCTCTTGCTTGGCTTCTTGGGCCAGTCGCTCGGACTTGGAGGCCAGCCAGCCGGAGTAGTTGCCCTCGAAGGGAATGCCATGGCCACGGTCGAGTTCGAGAATCCAACCCGCTACGTTGTCGAGGAAGTAGCGATCGTGGGTGATGGCCACCACAGTGCCTTGGAAGTCGTGCAGGAAGCGCTCCAGCCAAGCCACTGAGTCGGCGTCCAAGTGGTTGGTGGGTTCGTCGAGCAGCAGCATATCCGGGGCGGACAGCAGCAGGCGGCACAGGGCGACCCGGCGTTTTTCACCGCCGGACAGGTGGCCGATGGTGGCATCCCACGGCGGTAGGCGCAGTGCATCTGCCGCGACTTCCAATTGGCGCTCTAGGTTGTGACCGTCAGCGGCTTGCAGAATGGCCTCAAGGCGACCTTGCTCAGCGGCGAGGGCGTCAAAGTCGGCATCTGGCTCGGCATAGGCGGCGTAAACCTCATCCAGACGCGCTTGGGCGGCTTTGATCTCGCCCACGGCTTCCTCGACGATATCGCGCACGGTTTTAGTGGGATCGAGCTGCGGTTCCTGCGGTAGATAGCCGACTTTGATGCCCGGCATAGGCCGCGCTTCGCCGTCGAACTCGGTGTCCACTCCAGCCATGATGCGCAGCAGCGTGGATTTACCCGAACCGTTCAAGCCCAGCACGCCGATTTTGGCCCCGGGGAAGAAGGACAGGGAGATATTCTTGAGAATTTCACGCTTCGGGGGCACGACCTTGCTGACCCGATGCATGGTATAGACGTATTGAGCCATGGAAACAAATGCCCGTAACAGAGAAGAAAGAGAGGTAAGCACCTTAGCCAACCAAGGTGCATGAAGACGCGGCAAAACTACCCGAATGCCGTGGTCAGGGCAAACCTACACCAAGGCATTCGGCGCTGGTCTGTGCCGTGCGGCGCGGACTCTTTGAATTGTCCGCGCGGCCTTAGGCTTTTTTCGGCTTTAGCTCGACAAAGCGCAGTGGCTGCACCTGTGGATCAAGGGCGCGCGGCACCGGTTTGCTCAGGCGCGTATTTGGCTCCTGAGGCACCGGGTTACCTTGCTCGTTGAAGGTGTCGGTATAGCCGCAAGACACGCATTCACGGTGCGGCGTACCCTCCACATTCCACATTTTAATGCTGTCCTGAGCATTACAGGTCGGACAAATGGCCCCGGCAATGAATTGCTTACGAATGACTGTGCTCTCGCTCATGCGGCCTCCGCACTTAGACCCAGATGACGCAACAGCGCGTCGATGGAGGGCTCACGGCCCCGGAATTCGACAAACAACACCATGGGCTCTTGAGAGCCACCCTTAGCCAACACCGCCTCGCGGAAGGCTTTGCCGGTGTCCGGGTTGAATACCCCTTCCTCCTCAAAGCGCGAGAAGGCATCCGCCGAGAGCACTTCCGCCCACTTGTAGCTGTAATAACCGGCGGCATAGCCTCCGGCAAAAATGTGGGAGAAGCTGTTGGGGAAGCGGTTTTCAGCAGGCGGACGCATCACCGAGACCTCATCACGCACGCGCTTCAGCACTTCAAGCACCGTGCGGCCATCGCCGTGGCTGGCATGCAGCTCAAAGTCGAACAGCGAAAACTCCAACTGCCGCACCAACATCATCCCGGATTGGAAATTCTTGGCTGCTAACATGCGCTCCAATTTCTCAGCGGGCAGCGGCTCGCCGCTTTGGTAATGGCCGGAGATCAGCGCCAAGCCTTCCGGTTCCCAACACCAGTTTTCCATGAACTGACTGGGCAGCTCCACGGCATCCCAAGCCACACCGTTGATGCCAGAGGCCCCGGCATGCTCAATGCGCGTCAGCAAATGATGCAGACCATGGCCAAACTCGTGGAACAGCGTGGTGACTTCATCATGGGTCAGCAGCGCCGGTTGCTCGCCCACCGCCGGGGTGAAGTTACAGACCAGATTGGCCACCGGGGTTTGCAGCGTGCCGCTAGCGGTGCGGCGCTTATCGCGTGCACCATCCATCCACGCGCCGCCGCGTTTGTGCGGACGTGCGTAGAGGTCGAAGAAGAAACGTCCCAGCGGCGTGCCCTGTTCGTAGATTTCAAAGAGTCGTACATCGGGGTGCCAAGAATCAAAATCCTGCAACTCGCGGATTTCAATGCCATACAGCCGCTGCACTATGCTGAACAGCCCCGATAGCACCTTGTCGATGGGGAACCAAGCGCGCAGTTCCTCTTGATTGAGGTTGTAGCGGCTCTGGCGCAGTTTCTCCGAGAAATAACCCAGATCCCAACTGCTCAGATCAGTGACGCCCTGCTCAGCGGCAAAGGCGCGCAGTTCGGCCAGATCGCGCTCAGCAAAGCCTTTGCCGCGCTTGGCTAAGTCATGCAGAAAGCTTGTGACCTGTTCCACCGACTCCGCCATTTTAGTGGCTAACGACAGCTCCGCGTAGCTGGCATAGCCCAGCAGCGCGGCCAGCTCGTGGCGCAGGTCGAGGATTTCCAGCATCACCGGGCCGTTGTCGAACTGACCGGCATTCGGCCCCTGATCCGAGGCGCGGGTGGAGTAGGCGGTATAGACCTCCTGACGCAGTGCGCGGTCATCGGCGTAGGTCATCACCGCGTAATAGCTGGGGAACTCCAGAGTAATCAGCCAGCCTTCCAACCCTTTGCCCTGCGCGGTCTGGGCCATTTGTGCCTTGGCTGAGTCCGGTAGTCCGGCCAGTTGCGCCTCATCGGTGATCTGGCGCGTCCAAGCCTGAGTGGCATCCAAGACTTGGTTGGAAAACGTACTGCCCAGCTCCGACAGCTTCATGCTGATGGCCCCAAAACGCTGCTGCTCAGCTTCCGGCAGATCAATACCGGACAGGTGAAAGTCACGCAGCGCATGCTTGAGGATGGTCTGCTGGGCTACATCAAAGCCTGCTGCCGCCGGGCTGTCTGCCAGCGCTTTGTAGGCATTGAATAGGTCGCGGTTTTGGCCGATTTCCGTCCAGTAGGCGGACAGCTTAGGCAGGCAGGCCTCATAGGCAGCGCGCAGTTCGGGGCTGTTGCACACCGAGTTCAAGTGGCGCACCGGGCTCCAGGCCCGCGACAGGCGCTCGCCCAGCTCATCCAGCCCCACCACCAAGGTGGCCCAGTCCAGTGAGGCCGCTGGTTGCGCCAGCAGTGCCTGCATGGCGACGCGGTTGTCAGCGAGTAGGGTGTCGATGGCCGGTTCTACATGCTCCGGGCGGATGGCGGAGTAGGGCGGCAAGTCAAAATCTTGCAACAGTGGATTAGACATGGCTCTAGGTTCACCTTCTCATCAATGGGCTTGATACGCGAATTGTCTTGAACGGCTGGCCCCGACTGGCAGAGGATATTCCCCACTATCGGATGAGCCTGTGTAGCCATCTTAAAGACAATTTCCCTTCATAGCAGCCAGAGAGGTTCTATCGTGGCGATTCGAACGTACCATAACCATAGCCCGCAACTGGGTGCCCGCGTGTTGGTTGATGAGTCGGCTGTGGTCATCGGCGACGTGGTGCTAGGCGATGATTGCTCGGTCTGGCCGCACGCAACCATTCGTGGCGATATGCAGCGTATCCGCATTGGTGCGCGCACCAGCGTGCAAGATGGCAGCGTATTGCACATTACCCACGCCGGGCCCTATCAGCCCGAAGGCTGGCCACTGGAAATCGGCGAAGATGTCACCATCGGCCACCAAGCCACTTTGCACGGCTGCATCATCGGCAATCGGGTACTGATTGGCATGGGCGCTATCGTCCTCGACGGCGCTGTGGTGGAGGATGAAGTGATTATCGGCGCAGGCGCATTGGTGCCACCGGGTAAGAAACTGGAAAGCGGCTACCTGTATGTGGGTAATCCGGTCAAACAAGCCCGCCCACTGACGGAGAAGGAGCGCAGCTTCTTTCTGTATTCTGCCGGTAACTATGTGAAGTTGAAGGATAGTTATTTGGCGGAGATGGGGGCGTAGCAGGGCTATAGGCTGGAGGTGAGATTAAACCTAGGGTGGGTAAAGCCTACCCACCAGCAAGACTGAGTCATAGACGGGGGCTCTTTCCAGTACTGTTGTTAGCTGTTGCGCAACGAGCTACACTTTGGCCATGATAAAATCCTTTAAACACAAAGGCCTCCGACAGTTTTTTGAGTCTGGTAATACTGCCGGTATTCAGCCAAAGCACATCAGAAAGCTGAGAATGCAGCTAGCCGCGATTGATACGGCCCAGATCATTGATGATATTGATCTACCCGGATTTTCGCTTCATCCCTTAAAAGGTGAACGCATGGGTATTTGGTCAATCTCTGTGAATGGCAATTGGCGTATCACCTTCGAATTTCAGGATGGTAATGCGTACATCCTTAACTATGAGGATTACCACTGATGACTATGTATAACCCCCCTCACCCCGGTGAGTTTATTGAAACCGTATATTTAGAGCCTCACGGCATCAGTTGCCGTAGTTTGGCTACTCATTTGGGCGTTGCTGCCTCTACTGTTAGCCGTATTTTAAAAGGCCAGAGTGCGGTAACGCCAGAAATGGCGTTGCGTTTGTCAAAAGTATTAGGGCGTACACCTGAAAGTTGGCTAGCGATGCAGGACAATTACGAATTATGGCAAGCTCGCCAAAGCTTGAATCTAACCAACCTTCAACCTATGCGTTTTATGACTACTCAGGTGGGTTAGTGCTTGGTATAGGGTGAGTAAAGGCGCAGCCCTACCCACCCCAAGCCCCCAACCCGCTAGTAACGGAACCGTGCAATCAACTGATTCAAATCGGTAGCCACTTGCCGCGCAGTCTTAGCGGAGTCAGCCACCTGAGTCATGGATTGACTGGTCTCATCTAGCATCTGGCTGATATGCGCCACCTGCTGAGCAATGGAGGTACTAGCGCTGTTCTGCTCATGGGTGGCCCGCGCCATACCCTGAACCCGCTCCAAGGTCGCCGTAGTGCTATTGCTGATGGCTTGCAGGGAGAGCGCCGTACCTTGAATCAGATCCACCCCCTGTTGTACCTGAGGTAACACTGCATCCATAGCTGTCACTGCGGTGCCGGTATTTTGCTGGATAGAGCTGATCATATCGCCGATCTGCAAGGTAGCGGCGGCGGTGCGGCTGGCCAAACTGCGCACCTCATCGGCCACCACGGCAAAGCCGCGCCCCTGTTCGCCTGCTCGCGCTGCCTCAATGGCCGCGTTAAGGGCCAGTAGGTTGGTTTGAGCGGCAATCTCACTGATGACGCCGGTCACTTGGGAAATCTCGTTAGCGCGGGTTTCCAACTGCCGGATGATCTCCGCTGCATGGCTAACGCTGTCGGCGATTTTGGCGATTTCTTGTGTGGCTTGAGCCACTGCCTTCTCACCCTGAGCGACTTTTTGCGTGGCCAGCACCGAGTCCTTCTCGGTCTCATTGGCACTTTGGGCAATGTGGGTGATGCTGTAATTCATCTCCTCCACTGCCGCTGCCATGGACAGGGTGGCTTTGAGCTGCTCTTGGGACACCTCCGCCACCTGATGGGCGGTATCGGAGATTTGCACTGCGCTGTCCATCAGGGTGCGCGCGTTGTCGCCCACGCCCTTCACCATGCTGCGCAAACCCTCAACCATGGTGTTGAGCACTGCTACCACGCTGTTGGCGATGCTAGGCCGAGTATTGATTTCCAGATTACCGGCACTGACTTGCTGCATTAAGGCCGCCACTTGGCGAGGCTCGCCGCCTATCTGATTCAGAATGCTTTTGGCAATCATCCAACTGGCCAAGCCAACCAAGATAATAACGAGCAAGAGCCCTACCAGCACCTTAATTAACTGCTGATAAAAAATGGAGTCCAGATCGTCAATATAAAGCCCTGTGCCGATAGCCCAATCCCAAGGTTGAAAGTGTTCAAGGTAGTGCAGTTTAGGCACTTGCTCTGTTTGCCCAGGCTTGACTGTCAGGGTTTCCACATAGCCTGTTTTATCAAGAGCGGTTTTAACTAGACTTCTAACTACATAGCGTCCGGATTTATCCTGCCGATCCCAATGGCTCTTGCCCTCATACTCTGGGCTAATCGGATGCATGATTCCCATAGCTTTGCTGTCGTAAACATAAAAATACTCTTTGCCCAAGTAACGTAAACCGCGCAGAATATTTTTAGCCTGAGCTTGGGCCTCCTGTTGGCTAAGTTTTCCCTGCTCAGCCTGTTGGTGGAGGTTTTTTACAATAGAAGTTGCTAGGTTAATGCTAGCCGTCAGAGTTGTCTGTCGATCTTCAAGTAGCTGGCTTCTTAGGTAGCCTGACTCAATAGCGGATAAGATCAACATGCCAGTAACGGCAACCAAGGCAATCAGTAACAAGCGCGTTCTAAGCGTCAAACTCTGAAGTAGCATAAATTCCACCAGGCCATACAATATAGTTATATTCGGCTGCTAAACCTTAAAGCTGATCACGAGCTGGTTAAGGTTTACAGCCAATCTTGCCAGATCCTGACTGGCCGCGTTTGTTTGATTGGCTCCTGCCAAGGTTTGCGTTGAAAAGTCGCGAATATTGACCAAGTTGCGATCAACCTCGCGAGATACTTGGGCTTGCTCTTCTGAGGCGCTGGCAATAAGCAGGTTTCGCCCGCTAATTTGGCCAATAGCTTCAGCAATTTTATCCAGCGCACTTCCTGCTGAATGGGCAATATCCAGTGTTAGGCTCGTTTTAGCCTGGCTACCCTGCATAGAGGCCACCGTCTGTTTAGTGCTCTGCTGGATATTGTTGATCATTTGCTCGATTTCTTGCGTTGACTCTTGGGTGCGATAGGCCAGCCCGCGCACTTCATCGGCCACTACAGCAAAGCCGCGTCCAGCATCACCTGCCCGCGCGGCCTCAATAGCTGCATTGAGGGCTAGCAAGTTAGTCTGCTCGGCAATACCCTGAATAACATCAAGAACCTTGCTGATTTTCTGAGAGTTCTCAGCCAAGGTTTCTACTTGGGAAACCGTTTGAGTGACTTCCTGCATCAGCTCATTTATAGACTTTATAGCCGCTTGTACCTGAGTGCGTCCATAGGCGGCTAATTTATCCGCTTCCTTAGTTGCATCTGAGGTGTCTACCGCATTGGTTGCAACGCTTTCTACAGCCACGGTCATTTGGTTAACGGCTGTTGCTGCCTGCTCGATTTCATGGCTTTGTTGATTCAGGCTGTGTGTTGATTCTTTAGTAACGGTGCTCAGCTCTTCTGAAGCAGAAGCGAGCTGCCCTGAGGAGACAGAAATTTGCTGTAGCGCATCTCGTAAATTATATTGCATTGTTTTTAGTGCGTTTAGCAGCTGTGTTGCTTCGTCCTGACCATCAATCTCAATGTGCTGAAGTAAGTTTCTAGAGGCTATAGCTTCGGCAGCATTCACTGCTTTTTTGAGAGGATCAACAATGCTGCGGCTAAATGATATTGCTATGAAAATAGCAAAAATCAGAGATCCCGCAATAGCGAAGCTGATACCGGAAACAGTTGATAAGTAAACTTCTTTTGAGTTTTCCGCTAGGCTATCAGCATCTGCACAGTTTAAATCTATCAATCTTTTTAGTGCATCCGTAGCCAGTCTTCCTTGCTTATCCATATCACCCAGCGCCATATTTAACGCCTCCTGATGAAGACCGTTTCCATCTAACTCTATCACCTTGGAGTGGGCTTTATCATAGTTTGAAAAAGCACTGTTAAACTCTAGGAATATAGCGCGCTCATCAGCTGAGTCTATAGATTTTTCATATTTATCAATATCTTGTCTAAGGTCGTCAGCCATGGCTATGACTCTAGTTCTATCCTGAGCATGATGAGTTATTAAAATTCTAAATGTGATTGCCCGAGTGCGGTGGAAGTCCTGAGCGATATGTGACAAGTCCATGATGGCAGGAAGACTATCTACGTCTACTTTTTCGCTAGCAGTTCTCATGCCACCTAGCTCAGTAAGCGAATAAAGACCTAGAGACAGAATGATTAAAGCCATCATGCCAAAGCCGACAAAAGAACGTGTTAAGACACCTAATTGTCTAATCATTTGGATTTCCCTCCTTGGGACTATTGTTGGTATAGCATGCCTTCGTTAGGGGCTATGCGGCATACTGTCACACAGGGGCTTTCTGTCAAGACTGGCTGATGGTGAAAGAAAAGCAATTTATGAGAATTGCCAACTAGCGCTATTTTTCGAGTTTAAGTATAGAGGTTCATTCTTCTGTGCACTGCTTCTTGCGCCATGTTGTCGGAGGTTTATTGAATCTAGTAGGCAAAGCAATATCTATACCGCTAAGTGCTTGCCATTGATTTTTCGTTCGATGTTCGGAGGTTTTTGTGGGGGAAGCCTTAAGCTAGAAAGCTTGTGTTAAGTAAGATAAGCGAGAGGGCCGCTAATAGGAAAAAGACGCTATTAGGTCAAAGTGGTGGATAGCCGCCAGTTTACAGCTTTGTAGTGGCGGGTATTCGCCACTATTTTTAATTTAAAATCTGCGTATTAGATCTGCATAATTCTATGATGGGACGCTCGTACATTGCACTTAGCAGAGACTGTGCCGCATACAGTACATTTGTTAGAGGTGACTTTTTAATTAAGGTTGATTAAAAATAAATAGCCCCACGTCAAGGTGTGGAGCTATTTATCTTAAAGAAAGAGTCTAAGCTTATAGCAAGGGAATGCTGTAGTTTACAATCAAGCGGTTTTCGTCTTGGTCGCGGGTATCGTTGCCGCGTAGCATGGCGTTACGCCAAGTAAAGCCTACGCCTTTAAGCATGCCTTCTTGGACTTTATAGTCCACGCGAACATCCCGTTCCCACTCGCGCTTATCGCTGCCATTGGCATCAATATCATCACCGCTGAAATAGGTTACCCCCGCTTTGAGGCCCGGAATTCCAATTTCTTTAAAGTCATAGCTATAACCTGTAACCCAAGTATTTTCCCCAGCGCTGGAGAATTTGCCAATCTGGGCGTTAGTGATCAGATGCAGGGTACGGCCTGTGCCTTTATTAAGGTTAGGGAAATCACTGTTACCAGAGCTTTTCTGGTAGCCAGCGCTCAGGGCGTGCCCCTTGAGGCTGTAAGTGAACATGGCGCTCCACAGGTTATTGTCCACTTCACCGTTGCCACCGGGTGAGCCTGAGCTGACATATCCCTCTGCTCGCCCGGAAGCAGTGGAGTTTTCGCCATCAGAGTCACTGTAGAAGTAGCGCAGGTCGGTTTTCAGTGAGCCTACGGGCAGTTGCCAGTTATGGACTAAGCCTAAGAAATGCTGTTTGTAGAAGTCGCGTAGGTTGCCGTAGTAGTACTGCAACAGCAGGTCTTTAGTGACTTTGTAATCAGCGCCGCCGTAGTAAAATTCGTTACTAAACTGCGCTTTGCTGCCACTGTTGGCTCCGCCGATGGACAGACCACTGCTGTCGCTGGAGTTACGTTCGGTAGAGCGCTCTAACTTACCGGCAATCAGGGTTAAGTCTTTGATCTCTTTGGAGGTGATCTGCGCGCCCTGAAAGGTTTGTGGCAGCAGGCGGCCATCGCTGGGCGTTACTACCGGCAGCTTGGGCTGTAGTGTGCCAAAGTGCGCTACCGTCTCTGAAAAGCGAATTTTACCGGTGACGCCCACGCGCCCGAAATCACGCTTGGCTCGCCCATTACTTTCTAGGGGAAACACCGAACCCGGACGGCGATCCACCACAGCTAAGGATTTATCTTCATCCCCACCTGCATCCAAGCGAACGGCGTAGCTGGCCAGCACATCAAGGCCAAAGCCTACCTTGCCCTCGGTAAAGCCGGATTTATAGTCGAGGGTAAAGGCTTGGCCCCACTCTTCAGCCCCTCCCCGGTCTTCATTGCGCACATCCTGATTGATGTAAAAGTTACGCAGGTTAAGGTTAGCCTTGCTGTCTTCAAGGAAGGCGGCTTGGGATAGGGCCGGGAATAGCAGCGCCGTGCCCAAGGTGGACAAGGCTGCATGCCGGATGACGGGGATTTTACTCATCGTGTGCTTTCTCTCTGGTTGAACAAGGCGTTGTTGTTTTTGTGTCTGGCTCGCATTGGACGAGTCATGGCCTGCGGCAAAATCCCGGCCCAAGAGTAATGACGAATGCCTGCTAGGGGCAGGCAGAAACAGGAAAGGCTCTGTGTATAAAACCGTAGGAATAGCCGTGCAGAGTGGCTCTGCCAACAACACCAGACATGAGGCGGGCTTCCTGTTTTTTGTTGTAAGAAGCGTTGCCAGTGGGATTGCTCCCAAGCGTGCGGCCATGCTAATCAGCCAAGCTTTCAGCAGCCTTTCAGTGGTAGATGCGGGGGCAATGCCAGTCTCTTGCCGCTTGTCTGAGGCCACCCCCTAGCCTGCTAAAGCAACCTATACCAGAGGATAAGAACAGCCCCCTGTTTTTCCTCCAATCTTCATGTAGTATTCGCCAGCACGGACTACAAAACCTGAATCCCGAGTCCGTTGTAACCAAGCAGTAACGGGTTTTTTGCTGTAGTCGGGGCGAACTACGCTGTAGTTGCTGCCGGATCGCAGCCATTCCGAGGCCTGCCAGAGGGTACGGCTGTCAAGCTGAACAAAGTGAGGCAAGTGATGACTGAGCGCGTTCAAGTCGGTGGCCTGCAGGTCGCCAAAGTCCTGTACGACTTCGTAAACAACGAAGCCATTCCCGGCACCGGCGTGTCTGCCGAATCCTTCTGGGTCGGCGCGGCCAGCGTCATCCATGATCTGGCCCCGAAAAACCGCGCCCTGCTGGCCAAGCGCGATGCCCTACAAGCGCAGATCGACGCTTGGCACCAAGCCCGCGCCGGTCAAGGCCATGATGCGGTGAGCTACAAGGCTTTCCTGCAGGAAATCGGCTACCTGCTGCCTGAGCCAGAAGACTTCGCTGCCACCACCGAAAACGTCGATGACGAAGTGGCGCGCATGGCTGGCCCGCAGTTGGTAGTGCCGGTGATGAATGCCCGCTTTGCCCTAAACGCCGCCAACGCGCGCTGGGGTTCGCTGTACGATGCCCTTTACGGCACCGACGCCATCCCCGAAACCGATGGCGCGGAGAAAGGCAAGGGCTACAACAAAGTCCGTGGTGATAAGGTCATTGCCTTTGCGCGTGACTTTCTCGATCAGGCTGCACCGCTGGAAAATGGCTCCCATAAAGACGCCACCGGCTATCGCATCGAGGGCGGCCAACTGCTGGTCAGCCTGAACACCGGTAGCAGCGGCCTGAAGAACCCCGCGCAACTGGCTGGTTTCCAAGGCGAGGCCAGTGCGCCCACCGCCGTGCTGCTCAAACACAACGGTCTGCACTTTGAAATCCAGATCGATGCCAGCAGCCCCATTGGCCAAACCGATGCCGCCGGTGTGAAAGACATCCTGATGGAAGCGGCGCTGACCACCATCATGGATTGTGAAGACTCGGTAGCCGCCGTGGATGCTGATGATAAAGTCATCATCTACCGCAACTGGCTGGGTTTGATGAAGGGCGATCTGTCTGAGGAAGTGGCCAAGGGCAGCACTACCTTTACCCGCACCATGAACCCGGATCGCGAGTACAGCACCGCCACAGGCGGCAGCTTGACCCTGCACGGTCGTGCATTGCTGTTCATCCGCAACGTTGGCCACCTGATGACCAACGATGCCATCATCGACAAAGATGGCTTTGAAGTGCCGGAAGGCATCATGGACGGTCTGGTCACCAGCCTGATCGCCATCCATAACCTGAAGGGTAATACCAGCCGCAAAAACAGCCGCACCGGCAGCGTCTACATCGTGAAGCCGAAGATGCACGGCCCTGAAGAAGTCGCCTTCACCAACGAAATCTTCGGTCGTGTTGAGGGTGTTCTGGGTCTGCCCGGTAATACCCTGAAAGTTGGCATCATGGATGAGGAGCGCCGTACTACGGTCAACCTCAAAGCCTGTATCAAAGCCGCCAGCGAGCGCGTGGTGTTCATCAACACCGGCTTCTTGGATCGTACCGGCGACGAAATTCACACCTCCATGGAAGCTGGCCCCTTCATCCGTAAAGGCGACATCAAAAACGCTGTCTGGATCAAAGCCTACGAAAACTGGAACGTGGACAACGGCTTGGCCACTGGTCTGCCGGGTCGTGCACAAATCGGTAAAGGCATGTGGGCCATGCCGGATCTGATGGCTGCGATGTTGGAGCAGAAAATTGGTCACCCGATGGCCGGTGCCAACACCGCTTGGGTTCCTTCGCCCACGGCTGCCGCGCTGCACGCCTTGCACTACCACAAGGTCGATGTGTTCGCCCGTCAGCAAGAGTTGGCCAAGCGTGAGCGCGCTTCGGTGGATGACATTCTGACCATCCCGTTGGCCCCAAGCGCTAACTGGACGCCGGAAGAAATCCAACAAGAGCTGGACAACAACGCTCAGGGCATCCTTGGCTATGTCGTGCGTTGGATTGATCAGGGTGTGGGTTGCTCCAAGGTGCCGGACATTAACGATGTCGGCCTGATGGAAGACCGCGCGACTCTGCGTATCTCCAGCCAGCACATTGCTAACTGGCTGCGTCATGGCGTCTGCACGCTGGATCAGGTGATGGAAACCCTGAAGCGCATGGCTGTGGTGGTGGATCGTCAGAACGCTGCGGACTCGCTGTACCGCCCCATGGCTCCAAGCTTTGATGGCGTAGCCTTCCAAGCGGCCGTTGAGCTGGTAGTCGAAGGTACTAAGCAGCCCAACGGTTATACCGAGCCGGTCTTGCACCGTCGCCGTCGCGAGTTTAAGGCTAAACACGGCCTATAAACTTAAAGCCGTTTAGACAAAGCCGCTCCAGCCCTATGAGGCTGGAGCGGCTTTTTTGTGTGATCTGAAATATCCTGATAAGCCTGAAGGCCAGAGCCTCAGGTGCTTTTGACAGAATTTTCACGCGCGCTACGGCATAGTCCGGCGGCGAAGCCAAGGCCAGATCCAAGGCTCTAAGTGGGTGGAGCGGACGGAGGATACATGGCAACAACGCAACAAGAACAAGCACTCGGTAAGCGCGCAGGAATTGATTGGGCCGGGCTCGGCTGGATGTTTCTGTTTTTCTGGTATTTCTCCGGCATTACTCAGTTAATGATCCAACTGACGGGTACCTCTGGCTTTGCCGGGTTTCGTCAGGCCTTTATGGTAAGTGCCTTCTGGATGGTGCCCCTGTTGTTGTTCCCTGCGCGAACCAAGCAGCTGGCAGCAGGCATTGGCCTACCACTTTGGCTGTGTTCGCTGGCCGGTTTTGGCTACTTCTTGGTGTATGGCCAAGAGTTCTCGCAAAGCGTCATCTTCATCATGTTTGAATCCAACGTGACGGAAGCCAGCGAGTACCTTGGGCATTATTTTGCTTGGTGGATTGTGCTGTCAGTGCTGGCCTACGGTCTTGGCGCTTGGCTGCTGTGGCGCAAAGTGCGCCCGGTGTATCTGCCGGCTCGCATCATGCCGGTCGCTTGCGTGTTCTTATTCATGGTGTCGCTGGGCTATCCGGCGCTACGTCAATTTCTGAAGCACGATCAATTTGCCTCGGCGCTGGAAAACTTCGAAGAGCGCATTGAAGCCGCAACCCCTTGGCAACTGGTGGTGGGCTACCGTCATTACCGTCAGCAACTGTCGAATATGGAAGCGCTGCTGGCCGTTAACGCAAAAATTCCGCCGTTGAAAAACATGGTTGATAGCCATGCCGGAAAGCCTGCCACCCTCGTTTTGGTGATTGGTGAGTCTACCAACCGCCAGCGCATGAGCCTGTACGGTTATCCGCGCGCCACGACGCCGAACTTGGACAAGCTGCGCAGCCAGCTCCAAGTGTTCGATAATGTGGTCACGCCGCGTCCTTACACCATTGAAGCGCTGCAACAGGTCTTAACCTTTGCTGATCAGGAAAACCCCGACCTTTATCTGACCACGCCTTCGCTGGTCAATGTGATGAAGCAAGCGGGCTATAAAACCTACTGGATCACCAATCAGCAGACCATCACCAAGCGCAATACCATGCTCACCACCTTTTCCAAACAGGCGGATGAGCAGTTCTACCTCAACAACAACCGCGAGCAGAATGCCAGCCAGTATGATGAGGACGTCTTAGAGCCCTTTGCCAAGGTGTTAGGCGATGATGCGCCGCGCAAATTCGTGGTGATTCACCTGCTAGGCACGCACATGCGCTACCAGTACCGTTACCCGCCGGAGTTTGAGCGTTTTGTAGATCGTGCCGGTGTGCCTGAGCATGTCACCGAGGATCAGTTGCCCACCTACAACAGCTATGACAACGCGGTGCTCTATAACGACTACGTGGTGTCTAACCTGATTGAGCGCTTTAAGGCCACCGATCCCAACGGTTTCCTGCTGTACCTTGCTGACCACGGCGAGGCGGTGTTTGATGCGCCTCAGCCAGAAATCCTCGGACGCAACGAGGCCGCGCCAACCGGCCCCATGTACACCGTGCCCTTCTTCGTCTGGAACGCCCCGAAGTGGACAGCACCCGATGTGTCCGCAGCACTGCATCGCCCCTACAGCAGTTCGCACTTTATTCATACTTGGGCGGATTTGGCCGGGTTGCGCTTTGATGAGCTTGACCCTAGCAAGAGCCTGATCAGCAACAGCTTTAAGGTGCGTCCGCTATTGATTGGCGATCCGGGACAGCCAAAGGGACTGATCGACTTCAGCTTGCTCAAGCCACAAAAGCAAGCATCGCCTGCCTCTACGGAATTTGTCCAAAAAGGCCCCAGTACGCCGGTGAAAGCCGCGCTCTAAGGCCATTAATAAAAAACCCGGTGCATCGAATGAGCACCGGGTTTTTTATCGGCTATTGGTTGATCAGAGGCTTGGACGCTTCAGTTCTACAACGCCTTGGGGCGTGCCCAGCAGCAGAATATCCGCAGGCCGCAAGGCAAACAGGCCATTGGTGACTACGCCAACAATGTTATTGATCTTGGCTTCCAGCTCTGGGGCATAGCCGATGAACAGGTTGTGTACGTCAAGAATCACGTTGCCGTTATCGGTGACGACGCCCTCGCGGTACACAGGATCGCCACCCAGCTCTACTAATTGGCGTGCTACGTGGCTGCGCGCCATGGGAATCACCTCCACCGGCAGCGGAAAAGCCCCGAGGCGTTCAACCTTCTTGCTCTCATCGGCAATACAGATAAAGGTTTGAGCTACTGCCGCGACGATTTTTTCACGGGTCAGGGCTGCGCCACCGCCTTTGATCAGCTCAAGGTTCAGGTTGGCTTCGTCCGCGCCATCCACGTAAAACTCCAGCTCTGATACGGCGTTTAGGTCATACACCGGAATGCCGTAGGTCTTCAGGCGTTTGGCAGAAGCTTCCGAACTGGCTACTGCGCCATCAAAGGCCATGCGGTGACGGGCCAGCAAGTCAATGAAACAGTTGGCTGTGGAACCCGTACCGACGCCGATGATGCTCTTATCAGTGAGGGTCGGAAGGATGCGATCAATAGCCGCCTGAGCAACGGCCTGCTTGAGTTGGTCCTGAGTCATGGCGATAAATATCCGGGGGAAGGAAGGTGGCGCGGATTATAGCCGCTTGCCCTTTGGGAGGTGAGGGCGGGAGTTTCTGGCCCATGGCGCGCGGGCCGGAGTACACTGCTGCCTCTGCTCGCCACCCCATCAGACCAGCCCATGCTCGAACACTACGTCAAAAAAATCCTGACCTCCCGCGTTTACGACGTGGCCGTAGAAACCCCGCTGCAAGCCGCCCGCCAGCTCTCGGAGCGGCTGGGCAATCAAGTGCTGCTTAAGCGAGAAGACTTGCAGCCAGTGTACTCCTTCAAAATTCGCGGCGCTTACAACAAGATTGCCCAGCTTTCCCCGGAAGAATTGGCACGAGGCATCGTCACCGCCTCGGCGGGCAATCACGCACAGGGCGTGGCGTTGGCCGCCAAGCATTTGGGTATCAAGGCCACCATCGTCATGCCGCGCACTACGCCAGAGCTAAAGGTGCAGGGCGTGCGCGCGCGGGGTGGCAAGGTGGTGCTACACGGCGATGCCTTCCCCGAAGCGCTGGCCTATTCCCTCAAACTGGTGGAGGAGAAGGGCTTCGTCTACATCCATCCCTATGATGACCCTGAAGTGATTGCCGGTCAGGGCACCGTAGCCATGGAGATTTTGCGCCAGCACCAAGGCCGCATCGACGCCATCTTTGTGCCAGTGGGTGGCGGCGGTTTGATTGCGGGAATTGCCGCCTATATCAAATACTTGCGCCCGGAGATTCGGGTGATTGGCGTTGAGCCGGACGACTCCAACTGCCTGCAAGCCGCCATGGCTGCTGGGGAGCGTGTGGTGTTGCCGCAAGTAGGCTTGTTTGCCGATGGCGTGGCCGTGGCGCAGATCGGTGAGAAAACCTTCGAACTGTGTCGTCATTATGTGGATGAAGTGGTGACGGTCAGCACTGATGAAATCTGCGCCGCCATCAAGGATATCTACGACGATACCCGCTCCATCACCGAACCGGCGGGCGCGCTGGCTGTGGCGGGGATTAAAAAATACGCTAAGCGCGAAGGCATCAGCGGACAGGTGCTGATCGGCATCGACTCCGGCGCTAACATCAACTTCGACCGGCTGCGCCATGTGGCCGAGCGCTCAGAGTTAGGCGAGAAGCGCGAAGCCATCATTGCCGTGAGCATCCCCGAGCATCCCGGCAGCTTCAAAACCTTTTGCGAAGCCCTAGGCAAGCGCCAAATCACCGAATTTAACTACCGTTATCACACCGAGGGCGAGGCGAAAATCTTTGTCGGGGTGCAAACCCACCCGGAGCTCGATCCACGGGCCGCTCTGGTGGAGGAGCTGCGCACCAAAGGCTTCCCTGTGTTGGATCTGACCGACAACGAGCTGGCCAAACTGCACATCCGCCATATGGTCGGCGGGCATGCCGCACAGGTCAGCAACGAAGTGGTGATGCGCTTTGAATTCCCCGAACGGCCCGGTGCGCTGTTCAACTTCCTGAACAAGCTGGGCAGCCGCTGGAATATCTCCATGTTCCACTACCGCAACCACGGTGCTGCCGATGGCCGGGTGCTGGCAGGCTTGCAAGTGCCGCTCAACGAGCGCCATTTGCTGCCCGCCGCCCTAGATAAAATCGGCTATCGCTACTGGGATGAGAGCGATAACCCGGCCTATCAGCTGTTCCTTGGCTGAGTTAGGTCAGGCGGTACGGAATCAATCAGCCTATGTGGTGAGCATAGACTGATTGATCTTCTGCTCGGCCTCTACGTAGGTTGGCGTCTTGCCGGCATCAGCAAACACCTCCTCACCTTCTTCTACCCGAATCACCCTTGTGCCCTTCACATAGGGCATGGCGGATTCGGCTTCCTTAATGGCGGTGTGAATCAGGCTTTCGGTGATGGTGGCTTCATCGAGTCCATAGGCTTCGGCCAGTGCCTTGATTTTCACTAAGTCATGTTTGTGCAGCGACAGGCTGACTTGGGCTCGATCGGCCGCCTGCTGTGATTTGGCTTCCCAACTGTTCAACATCGCAGTGAAGTTGCTCATGGTGCCTCCAGAGGACGTCTCTGTATTTTGTGTTGTGCTTATACTTATAGCGCAGACCCGCCCTTAGAGCTGAATCCAAGTGGCCTTAATTTCAGTGTACTTGTCGAAGGCGTGCAGGGATTTATCCCGACCATTGCCCGACTGTTTGTAACCGCCAAAGGGCGCGGTCATATCGCCGCCATCGTACTGATTGACCCACACACTGCCTGCGCGCAAGGCCTTGGCAGTACGGTGGGCTTTGGACAGATCTCGCGTCCAGAGCGCGGCAGCTAAGCCATAGGGTGTGTCATTGGCGATGGCAATGGCCTGTTCTGGGCTGTCAAAGCTGATGACGGAAAGCACAGGGCCAAAGATTTCCTCGCGGGCAATCCGCATGCTGTTCTCAACATCATCAAACAGCGTGGGCTCGACATAGGTGCCGCCAGTTTCGCTGAGCACCTGCTGGCCACCAAGCAACAGTGTCGCGCCTTGCTGGCGGCCTGATTCGATGTAGCCCAGCACGCTGTCTAGTTGTTGGCGATCTACCAGTGCGCCAACATTGGTCGCCGGATCAAGGGGATGGCCGGGTTTCCAAGCTTTCAGTGCTTCCACCACCAAAGGCAGAAATTCCTCTTTGATGCTGCGCTCCACCAGCAGGCGCGAACCGGCTGTACAAACCTCACCTTGGTTAAAGGCGATGGCTGCTGCTGCCGCTTGAGCGGCTTTTTTAAGGTCAGGGGCATCGGCAAACACGATATTGGGGCTTTTACCGCCAGCCTCTAGCCAGACCCGCTTCATGTTGGACTCACCGGCGTAGACCATCAGTTGCTTAGCCACACGAGTGGAGCCCGTGAACACCAAGGTATCCACATCCATATGCAGTGCCAGCGCTTTACCAACTGTGTGCCCATAACCGGGCAGCACGTTGAGCACCCCGGCGGGAATGCCTGCCTCCATGGCCAAACCTGCCAGCCGAAGGGCGGTCAGCGGTGATTTTTCCGAGGGCTTGAGCACTACGGAGTTGCCGGTTGCCAGCGCAGGCCCAAGTTTCCAGCAGGCCATCAGTAGCGGGAAATTCCAAGGCACTATGGCCGCTACCACACCTACCGGCTCACGGGTGACTAAGCCCAGTTGATCCTCTGGGGTATTGGCCACTTCATCATAGATTTTGTCGATGGCTTCTGCTGTCCAGCGTAGGGAGCGGGCGGCGGCGGGAATATCAATACGCAGGGCATCACTGATGGGTTTGCCCATGTCGAGGCATTCCAGTAGGGCCAGCTCTTCGCGGTGTTGTTCGATTAGTTCAGCCAGCTTGATCAGCACCGCTTTGCGCTTAGCTGGGGCTTGCTTGGCCCAAATGCCTGATTCAAAGGCCGCCCGCGCGCTGCTCACCGCCCGCTCAGCATCCACTGCGTCGCAACTGGCTACATGGGCCAGCAGGCGGCCATCAATGGGGCTGATGCACTCAAAGCTGCCGCTGGCGGTAGCCTCAACATAATGGCCCTGAATGAAGGCGCGTCCTTCAATGTGCAGCGCTTGGGCACGCTGTTGCCAATCGGAGAAACTAAGGGCGGGCATGGGACATCCTTTTAAGCAGGGCCATAGAGAAATTCACCCTAAACCAGCCTCCTAGGGCTATCAATATTTTTTACGAAATCGGCTGTTTATCCTTGTTTTGTGCGTTTTAGCAAACATAGACTCCAAGCATGCGCCTACTCACGGAATGCTTGCCATGACCGCCTCACCCGATCATTTCTGGATGCCCTTCACCGCCAATCGCCAGTTCAAGGCCCATCCGCGCTTGCTGGAAAGCGCTGAAGGCATGTACTACACCGACACCCGAGGCCGTCAGGTGCTGGATGGCACCGCAGGGCTATGGTGTTGCAATGCGGGGCATGGGCGACGCGAAATTGCCGAGGCAGTGAGCCAGCAGCTCATGCACCTAGACTTTGCGCCGACCTTCCAAATGGGTCATCCGTTGCCTTTCGAGCTGGCTGAGCGGCTGAGTGCCATTGGCCCGGCAGGTCTGAACCGGGTGTTCTTTACTAACTCAGGCTCTGAGTCGGTGGAGACAGCGCTGAAGATCGCACTGGCCTACCAAAAACTGATTGGCCAAGGTTCGCGCACCCGGTTAATTGGCCGAGAACTGGGCTATCACGGCGTGGGATTTGGCGGTATTTCTGTCGGTGGAATGATCAACAATCGCCGCGCCTTTGGGCCGTTGCTACCGGGTGTCGATCACCTGTCCCATACCTTGGATATCCCGCGTAATGCCTTTAGCAAAGGACTTCCGGCGCAGGGTGCGGAGAAAGCCGAGGAACTGGAGCGGCTGATCGCTCTGCATGGCGCTGAGACTATTGCCGCCGTGATTGTCGAGCCTATGTCCGGTTCAGCAGGGGTGATCTTGCCACCGGTTGGCTACCTGCAACGGCTGCGTGACATCACCCGTAAGCATGGCATCTTGCTGATCTTTGATGAGGTCATCACCGGTTTTGGGCGGGTAGGCGAGGCCTTTGCTGCTCAGCGTTGGGGGGTGACCCCAGATATTTTGACCTGCGCGAAGGGGTTAACCAACGGTGCGCTGCCCATGGGCGCGGTATTGGTCGCCGAGTCCTTGTTTGAAAGCTTTATGCAAGGCCCGGAAAGCGCCATTGAGCTGTTCCACGGTTATACCTATTCCGGTCACCCGGTGGCGTGCGCGGCTGCTTTGGCAACGCTGGACATCTACGCCCGCGAAAACCTGTTCCAAAAAGCCATTGAGCTGGAAGGCTACTGGCAGAATGCCCTGAGCAATTTGGAAGGTTTGCCCGGCATTGTGGATATCCGCACTGTGGGCTTGGTGGCTGGTATTCAGTTTGCGCCCGATGCCGCAGGGCCGAAAGCCTATCGGATTTTCACCCAGTGCTTTGAAGACGGGCTGCTGGTGCGGGCCAGTGGTGATGTGATTGCTGTATCGCCGCCGCTAATCATCGAAAAACCGCAGATTGACCTGTTATTTGAGAAGCTGAGCGCGGCTATTCGCAAGGTCGGCTAACGCTTCAGCCATGAAAAAACCCGCCGTAAGGCGGGTTTTTTCATCAAGGGCCACTGGATCAATTACTTGATCTTGGCTTCCTTGTAGATGACGTGCTTGCGAACAACCGGATCGTACTTCTTGATTTCGATCTTGTCGGGTGTTGTACGCTTGTTTTTATCAGTGGTGTAGAAGTGGCCGGTACCGGCACTGGACACCAAACGGATCAAATCACGCATGTTCGTTCTCCCTTAAACCTTTTCGCCGCGGCCACGGAGTTCAGCCAGAACGGCATCAATACCGCGCTTGTCGATGATACGCATACCCTTAGCGGAAATGCGCAGGCGCACAAAACGCTTCTCGGACTCAACCCAGAAGCGATGGTGCTGCAGGTTCGGCAGGAAACGACGACGGGTTTTGTTGTTCGCGTGGGAAATATTGTTCCCGGTTACCGGGCCCTTGCCGGTAACTTGACAGACTCTAGACATGCATCAGCCCTCTAAACCACATGCCCAACCCGGCATGGGTTGGCCGCTTAAACATCTACAGTGCATAGCACCGCTATCTTGTCGGAACCTGACACTTATGGTTGCACATGGCAACTCGCCGGTCCCTGAAAAAAGAGCCCCGCTTTATATCAGAAAGGGCCGATTTCGACAATCTATGCCGTGCACTTTCTGCACACAGCCTTTGTCGGAAGAATCCCGCCAGTCTGTCGATAGGCTGCGAAGGACTGCTCCGATAAAAGCTGTATCCGCGGTTTACCGCCTGATCAGATGGGGCGGCTACCGTATTTCCCATCCGGTTTTTTGGGCGGATCAGCGACCACGTTGGCCTCAATTTCCTGAACCCGGCCCCCTTTAGCCAAAAATTCCTCCATGGCGCGTGCCAGCTCGTCGCGTTCCCGCTGCTTGGCTTCTGGAGTGGGTAGGTCCTCGACGTCCTCCGCCTTGGCTTTTTTGGTGGGAGTTACCCGTTCTGCCGAATCGACGACAGCATCCTCTCCGCCCTCATCCTCGTCCGCCTCATCGACGGCTTCGTTGAGCTCTTCTCCTTCGTCCTCACCACTCATATCCAGCTCGTCTTGTTCCAGTTCTTCATCGTTCATCTTCTACCCCAATGGCATCTGAAGGCAGGTTGGTCATGCGGCACACCCAATTGAGTTGTGCCAGAAAAAGCCTGTCGAGCTTCATGCAGAGCCCAGTAATCGGCTGAGAACTGCGAGGGAAAGCCCATCGTGTGATTAAGGTCTGTTGCCCAGTGGTGGGTCAGCTTGGCATACCGGAGGGCATTCTAGCGTGCTGCCAGAAAAAGCAAAGGGCATGACGCTACCCGAGCCTGAGGCTTTTGGGTTACTTGCGTACAAACTCGGGGTAGGCTTCTATGCCGCATTCGGCGATATCTACGCCTGTGTGCTCGTCCTCATCGCCGATACGCAGACCTATTGTTAGTTTGAGAATGCCCCATACGACTAAGCTGCTAAGTAGCACCCAGCCAAATATGCAGCCAACGCCGAACAGTTGTGTTAGGAACGAGGCCTTGGCATGGGTGAGGGGCACTGCCAGCAAACCCCAGATGGCACTACTACCATGTACTGAAATGGCTCCAACCGGGTCATCTAGGCGCAGACGATCCAGCAGTAGAATGCTAAATACTACGAGCACCCCACCCACGCCACCAATCAAGCTGGCCTGCAGTGGGCTGGGCATGAGAGGTTCAGCCGTAATAGCAACCAGCCCAGCGAGTGCGCCGTTGAGGCTCATGGTCAGGTCGGACTTACCGTACAGTACGCGCACGGTAGCTAGGGCAGCAATCAGGCCTGTGGCGGCAGCCATGTTAGTGTTTACAACAATCTGAGCCACTGCATTGGCATCTACAATACTGCTGATGCGTAACTGTGAGCCGCCATTAAAGCCAAACCAGCCAAACCAGAGTATGAGTGTACCTAGGGCAGCCAAGGGTAAATTAGCTCCGGGAAAGGCATTGACTTGACCGTTGACCCCGTACTTTCCCCTGCGTGGCCCCAGCAATATAACGCCCGCCAAGGCAGCTGTAGCGCCTGCCAAATGCACTACTCCTGAACCTGCAAAATCAACAAAGCCCGCCGTTTCTAAAAAGCCACCGCCCCATTTCCAATAGCCTTGTACCGGGTAAATAACGGCTGTCATCACCACAGCAAACAGCATGAACACCCAGAGTTTCATGCGTTCAGCCACTGCACCCGACACCACCGACATACAGGTAGCTGCAAACACGACCTGAAAAAAGAAATCGGCCCGTGCCGCATGGTTTGGCGCTTGAGGCGCACCACTGAGAATGGCTGCTGCGCTGTGCTCATGGCCGATTAAAAAACCGAGGCTAGGCAGGTAGCCGCCAGCAGGGCTGGAGTACATAAGGTGATAGCCGACTAGCAAATACATGATGGATGCGATGGCATAGAGCACGATATTTTTGGTCAGAATTTCCACTGTATTTTTGGCCCTGACCAAGCCGCATTCCAGCATAGCGAACCCGGCAGCCATCCACATAACGAGTGCGCCGCAGATTACGAGATAAAAGGTGTTTAGTCCGTACTGGGTTGAGATCAGTGCTGTGTGATCCATCGCGAAGAGGCATCCCTATTTAAAAGTCGATGCAGGCTGGCGTCACAGAGGTTACACGGAGCGCCAGCAGGTTTATCTGGCAGGCTCAGGTCAGGACATACCGCACCTTGGGTGCGGCATGTCCTGAGAGGGGCTATCAGAGGTTGTAGCCGCGTTCGTTGTGCAGAGAAATATCGAGACCCATGGCCTCGTCTTCCTCGTCGACACGCAGACCCATCACGCGATCAACGACTTTGAGGATCACGAAGGTGACAATGCCCGTGTAGATGACCGTGAAGAAGACGCCTTTGAACTGAATCCACAGCTGAACAGCGATGTTATCTACTTCACCAAAACCACCCATGGCCGGTGCAGCAAATACGCCCGTCAACAGTGCGCCGAGGATGCCGCCTACGCCATGAACGCCAAAGGCATCCAGTGCGTCATCGTAGCCTAGCTTGCGCTTCAGGGTGGTAGCGCAGAAGAAGCACACTACACCTGTAGCCAGACCGATGATCAGAGCACCCATTGGGCCAACGGTACCGGCTGCCGGAGTGATAGCCACCAGACCTGCTACCACGCCCGAAGCGATACCCAGTGCGCTGGATTTGCCATGAGTTAGCCACTCAATGGCCATCCAGCTCAGCGCAGCAGCAGCAGCAGCAATCTGAGTGACCAGCATGGCCATACCTGCAGTACCGTTAGCTGCCGTAGCAGAACCTGCGTTAAAGCCGAACCAGCCCACCCACAACATAGCAGTACCCACTAGGGTATAGCCCAGGTTGTGCGGAGCCATTGGTGTGCTGGGATAGCCTTTGCGCTTGCCTAGTACGATACAGGCTACCAGTCCGGCGATACCGGCGTTGATGTGCACCACGGTGCCACCAGCAAAGTCTAGAACACCCCAATCCCACATCAGTGCGCCGTCACCGCCCCATACCATGTGGGCGATGGGTGCATAGACCAGTGTGAACCACACGCCCATGAACACCAGCATGGCAGAAAACTTCATGCGCTCAGCAAAAGCACCGACGATCAAGGCCGGAGTGATGATAGCGAAGGTCATTTGGAAGGTGATGAACACGCTTTCTGGGAAGGCGTAGCTTAGGCTCTCGCGGGTCAGACCATTCAGGAAGACGCGCTCAAGACCGCCGACGAAGGAGCTAAAATTAGTCACACCCTCCTGCATGCCTGTAGTGTCAAACGCTAGGCTGTAGCCGTATACCATCCACAGAATGCTGATCAGGGCGGTGATAGCAAAGCACTGCATCATCACCGACAGAATGTTTTTAGAACGAACCATGCCGCCGTAAAACAGCGCAAGGCCGGGAATGGTCATGAACAGGACTAGAGCGGTAGAAATCAGCATCCAAGAGGTATCACCGGAATCGAGGGTGACTTCCTGAGCCATGGCCAGTCCTGGGCTGGCGAGTAGAGACAAAAGCGCTCCCTTGCCTGCGAGGTTTCGCAGTGTCATGTGTGTTTCTCCTGGGACGTTAGAGGTTGCAGATAGGGGGTTAGATCGCGTCGCTTCCGCTTTCGCCGGTGCGAATACGAATGACTTGTTCCAGACTGACGACAAAGATTTTGCCATCGCCAATTTTGCCTGTATTAGCGGCTTTGCTGATGGCATCAATCACTTGATCCAGTTGATCTTCAGCAATGGCCACCTCAATTTTTACCTTGGGCAGAAAGTCGACTACGTACTCAGCGCCCCGGTACAGCTCGGTGTGGCCTTTTTGCCGTCCGAATCCTTTGACTTCAGTGACCGTAATGCCCTGCACGCCGATGTCTGAAAGTGCTTCGCGTACATCGTCTAGCTTGAACGGCTTGATGATAGCTGTGACTAATTTCATGAAAATGCTCCCAATTAGATGACTTGTCCTGAAGTACGGCATACCCCATGCAAGTCTAAGCGCAGTGGCTCGGTTCTTGTTAAGACTGGACAGCCTTTCTAGTGCCTGTAGCTCGCTGGCAGACTCAGTCTCTCAGCAGAGGAAATCCCGGGCATTCTACCCTCAAGGCTATTCGGCTCTCCAGCCTGCATAGGTGTTGTCAAAGTCGCACAGACCGGGCAATCCTGCCAGCCTATGCCGATGATCTGGAGCCCTTTGAGCATTTTTGAAAGCATCAAATGGTCGGAATCTTCAGTGCTACACTGGCCGCAATTGAGAAATGGGAAAATCCTTCATGCTGCCACCCAAAGCTTTTATTGATGTCGTCAGTGCTCAAGCCAGCCGTTTGCTGAGTGGCGAGTTGCCCTTATCCCCCGTGCCGCGCGCTGAATTGGAGGCACAATTTAAGCTGCTAGTGCAGGGTGCATTAGCACGGCTTGAGCTGGTCAGCCGCGAGGAGTTTGATACTCAAGCCTTGGTGCTGGCCCACACGCGTGCGCGTCTGGAGGCTCTGGAGAGTCGCATGGCTGAACTGGAGCAAAAACTAGCGGCTGCCCAGCCTGCGGACTGACAAACGGTAGTTACCAGGATCAAGGGAGTGGTCTTATGTCTCTAGCTTTAGTACACAGCCGTGCGCAAATAGGCATCGAAGCCCCGGCAGTGACGGTGGAGGCGCATCTTGCCAATGGTTTGCCCTCATTAGCTTTGGTGGGTTTGCCGGAAACAGCGGTTAAAGAAAGTAAGGATCGAGTGCGCAGTGCCATTCTGACCTCAGGCTTTGAGTTTCCGGCACGGCGCATCACCCTCAGCCTAGCCCCTGCGGACCTTCCTAAAGACGGTGGGCGTTTTGACCTAGCCGTCGCTTTGGGCATCCTCGCCGCTAGTGGGCAAATACCGGCAGAGTCTCTGTTACCTTTGGAGTGCCTAGGCGAGTTGGCTTTATCGGGTGCATTGCGTCCAGTGCAGGGCGTATTGCCCGCCGCTTTAGCCGCTCGCGCCGCTGGACGAGCGCTCATGGTGCCGCGTGCCAACGCGGAGGAAGCAAGCTTAGCCTCGGGCCTTCGTGTATTGGCTGTGGAGCATCTGCGGGAGGTGGTGGCTCACCTGAATGGCGATTGTCCGCTGACGGCCTATCAGCCCGTGGGGTTACTTCGGCAGGTACAGCCTTATCCCGACCTAGCCGACGTGCAGGGGCAATTGACCGCTAAGCGCGCCTTGTTGATTGCAGCGGCGGGTGCTCACAATTTGTTGCTCAGTGGCCCGCCGGGTACCGGTAAAACCCTGTTGGCTAGCCGCTTGCCCGGTCTGCTTCCTGCATTGGATGAGCAGGAGGCGTTGGAAGTGGCCGCCATTCAATCCATCGCTGTGCAAGAGCCTTTGCAACATTGGCCACAGCGGCCTTTTCGTCAGCCGCATCACAGTGCCTCTGGCCCGGCTTTAGTCGGTGGTGGCAGTCGCCCACGGCCGGGGGAAATCACGTTGGCGCATCAGGGCGTGTTGTTTCTGGATGAGCTGCCAGAGTTCGACCGCAAGGTGCTTGAGGTGCTGCGCGAACCACTGGAAAGCGGCGAAATTGTCATTGCCCGTGCGCGTGACAAAGTGCGCTTTCCGGCGCGCTTTCAGTTGGTGGCGGCCATGAACCCTTGCCCCTGTGGCTATCTGGGTGATCCCAGTGGGCGCTGTCGCTGTACACCAGATCAAGTCAGCCGTTATCGCAATAAGCTGTCAGGCCCTTTGCTTGATCGCATTGATCTGCACCTAACCATGGCGCGGGAAAGCACATCGCTTAATTTTGAGCGGCCAGAAGGGCAGCAAAGCACTGCTCAGGTGGCGTTACAGGTAGCGAAGGCACGCCAGCGTCAGCAAGCGCGTCAAGGCGTGGCCAATGCTTTCTTGGATTTGGGCGGTTTGCAGCGCCATTGCTCACTGCTGCCTGAGGACCAAAAATGGCTGGAACAGGCCAGCGAGCGTTTGGGCCTATCCTTACGCGCCGCGCATCGGCTGCTCAAAGTGGCGCGGACACTGGCTGATCTTGAACAGCTTGACGCCATTAGTCGCGCACATCTGGCAGAGGCACTGCAATATCGGCCAGCGGTACGCAGTTAAATGCAGCCTTATGGATGCTGAGTTGTTTTGCTTTCTAGCAGCTCCCGATACACGCGCGCCATCTCTGAGCACATGCGTTGCGCGGTAAAGAGTTCCTCAAAGCGCCGTGCAGCACCTTGGCCTAGCTGTGCTGCCCGCTCCGGCTGACCCCATAGCTGCTGCATCGCTGCACGCAAGGCCTGTGGATCTTCAGGGGGAATGACCAGCCCGGTTTCACCATGCTGATTAACGAAGCTGGTGCCTGTACCAATTTCGCAAGAAATCATCGGTTTGCCGTACATAGAGGCTTCCAGTAGCGAAATACCGAAAGCTTCTGAGCGCAGATGCGAGGGAAAGACAAAGGCATAGCAGAGCTGTAGCAGGCAGATTTTATCCTGATCATCCAACTTACCCAGAAAGATCACATTCGACAGCCCCAAGCGCTGTGCCATGGTTTTTAAGGCTTGCTCTTGCGGGCCGCTACCCACAATCACCAGTGGATAGGGTGCATTTTGCATAGCCTCTAATGCCGTGTGTAAACCCTTGTAGTAACGCAATACACCTACGAACAGAAAGAATCGCTCGCCCAATTGCTGACGCCAAAATGCCATGCGCTCCGGGTTGGCGCTTGGGTAGGCGAGGGGGTCAAGCCCAAAGGGAATGACCTCGGTTTTATGCCGATAGGGCTGTAAGGTTTGGCTTGATTGCTGGTAGTTCGGTGAGGCCACAACAATGCGATCCACACTGCCCAAAAAGCGCTGCATCAACGGACGATAAAGGCTGAGCAACAAGCGTTGGCGCACGATGTCCGAATGGTAGCTAAGCACGGTGGGGCGGCGCTGTTGGGTGCAAAAATGCAGCAGATCCATCAGTGGCCATGGGAAGTGAAAGTGCACAAGATCCGCCTCGGCAATCCGTGCTTTAAACAGGCTAAATATCTGGCGAGACAGCCCGGTGGACGCGATGCACAGATCCTGTTTAGCACGGTAGACAGGATGATCCGCTACCTTGACGAGCGCGGGTTCAGGCTGAGGGCTAAGGGTTAGCACTTCACCCTGAATACCCAATGGATAACCGCCTTGGCACAGCTGAAAAATAACCTGCTCAATACCGCCTGTGGTATCTGGAAGGTAGGTTTTGAACACATGTAAGACGCGCATCTTGTGTTGCCTGTTGAAAAGGGAAGATTTTGGTGCTGCAAAAGCTCATTTGTTCCATGCACGACGGCACATGAACCGCTTCTAGCCCTGCGTTTCAACCGGGGAGAAAGGATGGTAGACTGCTCGGCTTTTCCATTCCCGGTTGTCTGGATCTATGCACAAAGCACATGAAAACAGTCTGCAGGCGGTGCTCAAGGCCTGTAAGGGAAGCTTCGTTTCGGTTGGTTTTTTTAGCTTCTTCGTCAATTTTTTGATGCTGGTGCCTTCCTTTTACATGTTGCAAGTATACGGAAGGGTGCTAACCAGTGGCAGCGTGATGACCTTGATCATGTTGACCCTGATCATGATCTTTTTGACACTGACCATGGGGGGCTTGGAGTGGGTACGTTCGCGTTTAATGGTGCGCGTCAGCACCAAGATGGACGTATTGCTTAGCCCCCATGTGTACAGAGCCAGCTTCAGGCGTGCCCTTGAAAGCGGCGGGATGGACGCCTCAGCACAGCCGCTCAGCGACCTTACCGGATTACGGCAGTTTTTAACGGGGAATGGGCTGTTTGCGTTTTTTGATGCACCTTGGCTGCCTGTTTATATCGGGGTTATGTTCTTTTTCCATCCTTGGTATGGGTGGATGGCGGTCGGTAGCGCCTTGGTGTTGATTTCGCTGGCTTTTTTGAACGAACGTCTAACCAGCAAAACTCTGTCGGAAGCCAATAAAGAAAACTTGGCCGCTAGCCTTCACACCTCAAAGACCTTGCGAAATGCTGAGGTCATTGAGTCTATGGGAATGCTGCAAACCCTGATGAATCGCTGGAAGGAGCGGCAAAGCAAAGTGTTGCTATTGCAGTCGATGGCCAGTGATCGCGGGGGCTTTGTGAGCTCTCTGTCTAAAACATTCCGCACCTTGACCCAATCGTTAATTTTGGCTGTAGGGGCTTATTTATCGGTTAAGCAAGAGATCAACCCTGGCGTTATGATTGCCGGCTCGATCCTGCTGGGTCGGGCTTTAGCCCCCATTGACTTGATGATTGGTAGCTGGAAAGGCTTCATCAATGCCCGTTCGCAATATGCTCGTCTCAACGAAATTCTGGACAAACAGCAGGCAGAGCTGGAGCGTATGCCCTTGCCTGCTCCTAAGGGGCTTGTTCATGTGGAGGGGCTGGTGGTTGGTGCGCCGGGCTCTAGAGTGCCGATTATCAAGGGCGTTAGCTTTTTGGTGCCAGCCGGTTCTGTGGTAGGCATCATCGGCCCCAGTGCTTCTGGGAAATCCACCTTGGCACGGGCACTGCTAGGCGTTTGGACACCTCTGCAAGGCGTGGTGCGGTTGGATGGGGCAGACATCAATAACTGGGACAAGCACGCACTTGGCCCTTATGTGGGCTACTTGCCGCAAGATATTGAGCTTTTTGAAGGTAGTATTAGCGACAACATTGCTCGCTTTGGTGAGGTTGACCCAGAGAAGGTTGTGCAGGCGGCACAGATTGCGGGCGTGCATAACATGATCCTGCAACTGCCTGAGGGCTATGACACGGTCATTGGGGCTACGGGGATCAACCTGTCTGGTGGGCAGCGTCAACGAGTGGGGCTTGCTCGGGCGATTTATGGCAACCCTCGGCTGATTGTGCTGGACGAGCCTAACTCCAACCTTGATGATGCGGGCGAGCAAGCACTGGCGTTAGCTATACAGCAGCTTAAAACCACGCAAGCTACCATTTTCATCATCACTCACCGTTCTGGTATTTTGGCGCAGGTCGATCATCTGCTCGTCTTGCGTACTGGCAGTGTTGCTGCTTTCGGGCCGCGCGAGAAAGTCATAGCTGAATTGAATGCGCAGAAGCAGGCTGCCGCGCAGCAGCAAGCTGTGGCGAGTCAGGCTTCTGTCCCGACACGTGTCTGAAGAGGGTCTCCATGAGTACTTTGCCAACCAAAGGTACGGACAGCTTCTCTGAGCTGCCGATATCAGATCGCTCTATCCGGTTTACTGGGTTTATGATCGTCTTTGTTACCTTTGGCATCTTTGGTTCTTGGGCTGCATTTGCGCCGCTAGACAGCGCCGCATTAGCGCCAGGCGTAGTGACGGTGCAGTCTTACCGTAAAACAGTTCAGCACCTAGAGGGTGGCATCGTTAAAGAGCTGCTGGTACATGACGGTGATGTAGTACAAGCGGGTGCGCCCCTAATCATTCTGGACGATACCCAGCTAAAGGCTGAATTTGAAATGGTTAAAGGCCAGCTGATTGCTGTGCAGGCCATGGAGGCGCGCCTTCAAGCAGAGCGCGACGATCAGTCCAAAATCAATTTTTCCAAAATGCTAGAGTCTGACGGCCCACGAGCAACTGAAGCGCGTGAGACTGAGGTGCAGGTATTTAAAGCCCGCCGCCTGTCTCATCTAGGTGAGATCTCAGTGCTGGAAAAGCGTATTGGGCAGCTCAACGAGCAGATCAAGGGCTTAGGTGCGGTTATTCGCAGCAAAGACGGTCTGGATAAGTCCTATGCCGGTGAAATTAAAGAGCTGAATGAACTTCTCTCCGAAGGCTTTGTCGATAAGCAACGTTTGCTTGATCAAGAGCGTCGACTCGACATGCTTAAATCGGAAGTTGCTGATCATCGCTCTGAGGTGACCAAAATCCACCTGCAGATTAACGAAACTCAACTGCAAATTCTGCAGCTCAAGAAAAACTTCAACTCTGAAGTTGTCACTCAACTGGCAGAAGTGCAAACCAAAGTCTTCGACTTACAGGAAAGACTGGCAGCCATTAAAGATCGTATTGGCCGCTCCATGGTGCGTGCGCCTGACAGTGGCATGGTGTTGGGGATGTCAATTCATACCGTTGGGGGCGTTGTAAGTCCCGGAACACCTCTGCTGGACATTGTGCCTTCGATATCTGATCTAATTGTCGAAGCGCAAGTCTCGCCTGCAGATATTGATCGCGTCGGAATTGGCAAACTGGCCGATATTCGTTTCAGTGCGTTCAATAGTTCCACTACACCAGTGATCGAAGGTGTGGTGACTCAAATATCAGCAGACCGTTTGATAGATAAGCAAACAGGTATGCCTTACTACTTGGCGCGGGTCAATTTGACTGAGAAGGGTGCCCAGCGTCTGGGGGATCTTAAGCTGTTGCCGGGTATGCCTGCTGAGGTACTCATCAATACAGGTGAGCGAACCATGTTGCAGTATCTGTTGCAGCCTGCTGCTGATGCTGTTGCTAAATCCTTGATTGAGGACTGACGTGTGCGACTGATTGTCGGTCTTTGTAGTCTCTTGTTCGCCCTGTGGGCCGTAGCTAAACCGGCTGAAGAGGCCGCTGCTGCTGCCGGACATGTGGATCTGATGCAGCTTTACCGCGAGTCGCGCCTTGAGGATCCGCGCGTTTTGGCCTCCTATGCTCAGGCTGAGTCAAGCAAAGAGCGGCAGCGGGAATCTTTAGGCCGTATGTTGCCTCAAATTAGCGCCGATGCAGGCCTTAACCGCATTGTGCGTGACAGTAAGTTTAGCCGCGAAGCCTATAACACCGAGCGCTATGTGCTGTCTCTGACCCAGCATCTTTATAACAAAGAAGTTTGGGAGAATTATCAGAAATTCAAAAGCTTAGCCGTGCAAAAAGGCTTTGAGAGTGAGAGCACTCAAGCGGAAGCGACGATTGAGTTATCAAAGCGCTATTTTCTAGCCTTAGCCTCCGATGATGATTTAGAACTGATTATGGCGGAGCGTCGAGCTACCCAGAAAAACCTAGATCGAATTAATGCCTTATATAAAAGGCAGATGGCAATGGTCACTGATGTGCTTGAGCTTCAGGCACGGGTCGATCAGTTAGCGGCGATGGAGGTTGAGGCGCGCAATCAAGTTCGCTTAGCCCGTGAAGCGCTGTCGGAAATTGTCGGGCGGCCTGTCAATGAGCGCCTGAGCCGTATTCGGGAAGATGTGCCATTGGCAGTGCCCGGTGAGTCGCTAACGCGCTGGGTTGAGCAAGCTATGGTTGAAAACCCTGCACTTAAGGCTAAGCAAAGCGCTTTGGAGGCTTCGGATGCTGCCTTACGCGAAGGTAAAGGCGGGCACTATCCCTCTTTGAGTTTGAACCTCAGTGCTCAGCGCAGTAACACTGGTTACGAGAACTCCACCTCGGTACGGGCAGACAGCTATGTTGCCACCTTGGGGATTCGAGTACCCATTTATAGCGGCGGTTCGACCTCTGCTAGGGTGCGTTCTCTGCATAATGATCGCCTAGTGGCCGAGCAAGACTTGGAGATGATTAAGCGCCAAGTCGTGAAAGAGACGACCAACTCCTACCTGACTGCACAGTCCAGTGTTGAGAAAATTAGAGCCTTACGCCGGGCCATGGAGTCAGCAGAGCAATCCAGTATTGCGGCCCAAAAGGGTTTTCAATTTGGGGTAGTCAACGCAGTTAACGTACTGGAAAGCGTACAGAAAGAGTACGAAGTGCGGCGTGACTTGCTCAAGGCTCAATATGATTTCATCACTAACCTGTTGGTGCTGAATCGTTGGGCGGGCGAACTGTCCGAGCAGAGCGTTGAAAACGTGAATACTTGGCTGGCCGAGACTGACAAAGCGCGTGCCTTGGAGCAAAAGCAACAGCCTTGATCGAGTATTAGCTGTAAGCATCCCCAGTCAATCGCGACTGAATGATAGCAAGGTTGCGTCCTATTTAAAGACTGACGGGGTAGTCAGCCAGCCGCCTTGCCGATGGATTTACCTTCAAGACAGGATGCGCCTTTGAAGCCGCAACTTTATGAGCTTTGGCATGCACGCCATTTCATCCTCAATTCAGTGTGGAATGAGTTTGTTTCGCGGGTGGTGCGCAGTCGTCTGGGGCTTTTGTGGGTGGTTGTGCATCCCTTGATGCAGGTGGCCATTTACGCCTTTGTGCTTTCGGTTGTCCTGTCCGCCAAGCTTCCGGGATTGAATACCGCCTACGCCTATCCGGCATTTATTACCGCTGGCATTTTGGCTTGGTCGTTATTTTCAGAGGTGGTTAGCCGTTTTCTCAATCTGTTTATCGAAAACGGCAATCTGCTGAAGAAAATGGCGTTCCCTAGGCTGGCCTTGCCCATAGTGCTTTGCGGTAGCGCTTTGTTAAATAACGCGCTGTTGTTCATCTCTGTGTTGGTTATCTTTGCCCTGCTAGGGCATTTTCCGGGGCCAGCCGTGTTTTGGCTGCCGCTATTAACCTTGCTGCTGCTGATACTGTCCGTTGGCTTGGGGCTTGGGCTTGGGCTGCTCAATGTGTTCATCCGTGATATTGGTCAGTTGGTTAGCATCGCTCTGCAGTTTGGCTTCTGGCTGACCCCTGTCGTGTATAGCCTTGATTTACTCTCAGAGCAGTATCGCTTCCTGCTGTACCTGAACCCACTAACGGGCATCGTGCAGGGCTACCAACAGGTGCTGGTTTATCGGCAAGCACCTGAGCTTTCTTTGCTGATTTACCCACTGATCTTTGCCTTGGTGGCATTGGCGGGCTCGATCTTCCTCTATCGACGCGGTATTGATGAAGTAGTGGACGTGTTATGACGGCCATCTTACAGCTTGAGGGTGTTGGTAAAGCCTTTCGCCGTTACCGCCGGGAACGGCATCGCGTATTGTCTTGGCTAGGTTTTTCCGTGCCCTTAGCGGATTGCCATTGGGTATTGCAGGACATCAGCTTTGAGCTGGAGCCGGGCGAGGCCGTCGGGCTAATCGGTCTAAACGGTGCTGGAAAAAGCACGCTGCTGAAAATGATCACCGGCACGCTCAAGCCTAGCGCGGGCCAGATCCGTGTGAAGGGGCGGATTGCAGCCATTCTAGAGTTGGGAATGGGTTTTAATCCCGAACTGACTGGACGGCAGAATGTTTACTTGGTGGCTGGTCTTAGCGGGTACGACCGAGCAGCCATTGATGCTGTGTGGGAGGGCATAAAAGCCTTCTCTGAGCTAGATGATTACTTTGATCAGCCGGTCAGGGTGTATTCCAGCGGTATGCAGATGCGGCTGGCCTTTAGCATCGCTACTGCGTGGCGGCCAGAAATTCTCATCGTGGATGAGGCGCTGTCCGTGGGTGATGCCTACTTTCAGCATAAAAGCTTTGAGCGCATCCGCCAGTTTTCCCGCGAGGGCACGACCTTACTGCTGGTTAGCCACGACAAGCAGGCCATTCAAAGTATCTGCAATCGCGCCATTTTGCTGGATAAAGGCCGTGTGGCCATGCAAGGTGAACCCGACGCCGTCATGGATTTTTATAACGCCATGTTGGCTGACCATCAGCAGCAGAACATTGCCTTGCAGCCGGGGCATGCCAAAGCGCTGCTATCCGGTACAGGCGAAGCAGCTTTCACTGCATTCTCGCTGGCAGATACAAAAGGCCAAGTCCTTGAAGTGCTTGATGTTGGCCAATCCGTTGTCTTGAAGGTGCAAGCCTGCTGCCATGTGCCCATTGCCGATTTGGTGTTGGGTTTTCTGATCAAAGATCGCTACGGACAGGATGTATTTGGCACCAATACCGCTCAGTTAGATCAGGTCTGCCTTGATCTAGACGCAGGGGCCGAACTGACATGGTCGTTTGCCTTTTCTGCCAACATTGGGCCGGGAACCTATTCGATTACCTTGGCTTTGCACAGTCGGGCAGGGCATATCGAGCACAATTATGCTTGGCAAGAGCGTGCCTTGTTGTTTGAGGTGGTGAACTGTAGCCACTGCGGGTTTTCGGGTGTGGCTTGGCTGGGCGATCAACTGGAGTGTTCTTGGCACCATGAGCCACGATGATTTTTACCGAGCGCTAGAGGATCGTTTTCGAGCCTCTCGTGAAGATATTGGCCAGCGCTTAGAAGGCTATCGGCCTTTTCTTGATGTGTTGGCTAGGCAGTACGCCACTCGGCGTGCGTTCGATATCGGCTGTGGGCGTGGCGAGTGGCTGGAGCTGCTGAGTCGCAGTGGTTGGCAGGCGCAGGGCGTGGATCTGGATGACTCCATGCTGGCCGCTTGTCATGAGCAAGGCCTTCAGGTGGAAAATAAAGACGCACTGGAAGCCTTGCAGGCGATGCCAGAGAACAGTCTTGAGCTGATCTCCGCCTTCCATGTGGTGGAGCATTTACCCTTTGAGTACCTGCACAAACTGCTGCATGAGGTATTCCGCGTACTGGCTCCCGGCGGTTTGCTGATCTTGGAGACGCCTAACAGCGAAAACCTGATCGTCGGTACCAATAACTTTTACCTTGACCCTACCCATCAGCGCCCCGTCCCAGCCTTATTTTTGGATTTCCTCTGCCAATACTGCGGTTTTGCCCGAAGTAAAATCCTACGCCTGCAAGAAGACCCAGCACTGCATGGGGCAGAGGCGCATATTGGCGTGTGGCAAGTGCTGTACGGCGTTAGCCCCGATTATGCAGTGGTAGCGCAAAAGCCAGCAGACGCGAGACACCTACAGCCCTTTGACGAACTCTTTAATGCTGTTTACGGCTTTGACTTAGAGAAGCTGGCCGTTCGACATGACCAGCAGACGCAGCAGGCTCTGACCCAGCAGAACCAGAGGGTAGAGCAGCTAGGTGCCCAACTACGGGATATTTCGCGGCTTTGTGAAGAGCAGCAGGGCGCTATTGGACGTTTAAGTAACGCCATTGAGCAGGTAGCCGAGCGATCTGCACAGGCTGAACAAGAACTACAGGCTATTTATAGCAGTCGTTCTTGGCGGATCACCCGCCCGCTCCGGGTTGCCACTGAGCTATTGCGGCGCTGCAATCGAGCGTCTTGGCAAGCTAGGGCGCGTCGTTTGGTCAAGGCATGGCTTGGTTGGTTACGCGCTCAACCAAGGCTCCATCCCTTGAGCTTAGCCCTACTAAAACGCCTACCGCGTTTGGACAGAGCGCTTCAGCATTACCTAAACCAGCTAGATGGCATGATTGCGCCTGCCCCCTTGGACTTTTCCAAGTGCCGAACGGAGTACCCGCCACGGGTTCTGCAACGGGCAGAACATCTGCAACGCTGGCTGGTAGCGCAAGAGCATCTGCAGCGGGAGATACCACGCCAAGGTATGCCGCGTCTCGCCTATGTCTCACCCTTACCGCCTGAGCGCACAGGGATTGCCGATTACAGCGCTGAGCTGCTGCCCGTACTGGCTGAGCACTTTGCGATAGATGTGATTGTTGAGCAAGCTCATGTCGAGGATGACTGGATCAGCACGCACTGCGCCATACGTGACGCGGCATGGTTGGCGGCTCATGCCAAAGAGTACGACGCCGTTCTATACCATGTGGGTAACTCACAGTTTCATGCATGGATGCTGGCGTTGCTAGCTCAAGTGCCGGGCATTCTGGTACTGCACGACTTCTACCTCAGTGGCCTTATTTGGGCGCTGGAGGAAGACCCCGAACAGCGGGGCATCAAATGGCGCGAGCTGTACGCCAGTCAAGGATATCCCGGTCTGTTGGCACTGGCCAATGCTGAGGATGAAGGCAAGGTAGCCTTTCATTATCCCTTCAACCGCCTTCTGCTGGAAAATGCTCAGGGCATCATCGTTCATTCAGCTGCTTCTAAGCGTTTGGCTCAGCACTGGTATGGTGAGCAAGTGGCGGCTGATTGGATACAGATCCCCCACCTGCGCCAACCCATACAGCCCATACCGCGCGCTCAGGCACGCCAGCAATTGGGCCTGCCAGAAGAGGCTTTTATTCTGTGCAGTTTTGGTCTGCTAGGTGTGACTAAGCTTAACGAGCGCTTGCTGTCCGCTTGGCTGGCTTCAGCACTGGCTGCTGATCCTAAAAGCCTGCTGATTTTTGTCGGTGAATTAGCCGATGATGACTATGGCCGTGCCCTGCGCCAGCAGATTGCAGACTCTGGCCTTGCCGAGCGCATTCGCATCACCGGGTGGGCGGACATGGCGAGCTTCCGGTTGTTCTTAAGTGCTGCCGATCTCGCGGTACAACTGCGCTGCCTATCGCGTGGCGAAAGTTCCGGCACCGTACTGGACTGCATGAACTATGCGCTGCCCACCATTATCAATGCCCACGGCAGCATGGCCGATCTACCGGAAGAGGCTGTGCTGCGCCTGCCGGATTGCTTCAGCGATGCCGAGTTAAGCGAGGCCTTAGAACGGCTCTGGCGTGATCCGAGCGCCCGCCAAACCCTGGGGGCTCGTGGGCGGCAGATTATTGAGCAGCAACATGCGCCCGCTCAGTGTGCCAGCCTCTACCAAGAGGCCATCGCGCTTATCCAAACGCGTGAGCGGTCAAAAGCACAGGTCTGGCAACAGCAGTTGCTAAGGATGCAGATTGAGCCGCTGCCTTTCCTAGAGGAAGGGCAACCCGCGCTGCTGGCACTGGCCGAGCAATTGGCCCATGCCCAGCGCCCCGCCCTGAGCCAACCACAGTTGTTGGTTGATATCACTGCAACCTGTCGTCATGACCGGCACACGGGGATCGAGCGTGTGGCGCGTGCCCTAACGTTGGCCTTGCTGGCCGATCCCCCCACAGGTATGCGCGTTGAGCCCGTCTACCTGAGTGATATCGGTGGCCGCTGGCATTACCGTTATGCTCAGGCCTATACCGCGCGTCTACTTGGGGTTCCGCCTCAGGTAGAAGACCACGGCATTGACTATGCGCCCGGTGATCAGCTTATCGCGTTGGATATCGCGGGTGAAACCTTTATAGAGGCCAGCCGTGCCGGTCTCTATCAGCGTTTACAGGCACAGGGCGTGACCTGTCGTATGCTGGTGCATGATCTGCTACCAGTAACTCAGCCGGATTTCTTTCCTCCTCAAGCCCATCAGCGTTTCAGTGACTGGTTACAGCAGGTTATTGCTCTGGATGGCGCTATTTGCGTATCCCAAACTGTGGCGACTGCCTTGCAGCACTGGATAGCACTACAGCCTGCTAAGCCTGCGGTATTCCCCATCGGCTACTCGCATCATGGGGCTGACCTTAGCCATTCGGCTCCTAGTGCGGGGCTGCCGGAGAATGCCGCCGCCACCTTGGCAGCCCTTGCTGCTAGACCTAGCGTCTTGATGGTAGGCACCTTGGAGCCACGCAAGGGCTACTGTCAGGCACTGGAAGCCTTCAGCCTGCTCTGGCAGCAGGGGGTAGATGTCAATTTAGTCATCGTAGGTCGTGAAGGTTGGCGAGACTTACCAGACGAGCAGCGCCGCGACATTCCCCAGCTTATGGCCTTGCTGAAAGCGCACCCAGAACAAGGGCAACGCCTATTCTGGTTGGATGGCATCAGCGATGAGTATTTGGAGCAAGTCTACACGGCTGCTCACGGCCTGCTGGCTGCCTCATGGGATGAAGGCTTTGGCCTACCACTCATTGAGGCCGCTCAAAAGGGATTGCCCATTCTGGCCCGTGATATTCCCGTATTTCGAGAAGTGGCTGCTGAACATGCTTGCTACTTCAAGGCTGGCACGCCTGAGCAGCTAGCCAGCGCCGTACTGAACTGGCTAAACAGCGGTTTTCAGCCGCCCTCAACCGCCATGCCATGGTTGGTCTGGCAAGAGAGCGCCGCCCACCTCAAACACCTGCTGACACGCTGAGCCCCATCACCGAGCGATTTTTCTATGAGTGCCACCCCACAGACAGCGCCTGTATCAGGCACTTACTATCCTTATATAGATGGCCTGCGCGCCTTAGCTGTCCTGTCAGTACTGATTTTTCACCTGCATGGCCCTTGGCTACCGGGCGGTTTCGTCGGCGTTGACGTTTTTTTCGTGATTTCAGGCTTTGTGGTGAGCGCCAGCCTTGCCAATCTGCACGGCGCAGGCCTGTGGACACTGCTCAGCCATTTTTATGCGCGGCGGATTAAGCGCATTTTTCCGGCGCTGATTGTCTGTTTATTGCTGACCACCTTAGTGGCGACACTCTTTATTCCTCTGTCATGGCTGAGTGTGGTCAACCAGCAGACAGGGCTGTACGCCTTCTTCGGTTTGAGCAACTTCATTTTGGCCCAGACCGGGCGTGATTACTTTGCGCCCACTACGGAATTTAACCCCTACACCCACACTTGGTCGCTGGCAGTGGAAGAACAGTTCTACCTGATCTTTCCCTTCTTGTTTCTTGGTTGGCTAGGCAGCGGACGTGGCCGCCAGTGGTCTGTTTGGCTGCTGGCGGGTGGCTTAGTGCTCTCCATCGCTTTGGCGGCTTGGCAGACCCACTACAGCCCCACACAGGCGTATTTTTTAAGTCCGGGGCGCTTCTGGGAGCTGGCGGCTGGCGTGCTGCTCTATCAGCTCAGCGTCCTTAAGCCTGAGGCATTTCAGCTTAAAGCCGGACTGCGCCTGCTGTTGGGCTGCGCTTCACTGCTGCTGGTATTGGGAGCTTTCATTTGGTCATCGGCAGCGGGTTTTCCCTTCCCCGGTGCGTTACCTGCGGTACTAGGAACGCTGGGCTTGATGTACGCACTGCATGGACAGGCAGAGCCTCGGCCACTGCACCGCCTGTTAGGGTGCAAGCCCTTGGTGCAGGTCGGCAAGATTTCTTACTCGCTGTACCTATGGCACTGGCCTGTATTTGTGCTTTTTCGCTGGACGTACGGCTTGGATAGTCCTTGGTTGCGCCTCTTAGCGGTGCTGCTAGCCTTCCTACTGGCCATTGCCTCTTGGCGCTGGGTGGAAACCCCTGTGCGTCAGGCGCGCATCGTCCGGCGGATGCCTCAGTCTGTTGTGGTGCTCTGCGGTCTACTGGTGGTTGCTGGTGCTTGGTGGGGAGCGGCGCGCATGACCCAAAACCCCTTCCAGCTATCCCTCAGCACGCTGAGCGCTCATCAAGAGGTTTGGTACCCCCATGGATGGCCAACCAACGCCGAGTACCCCGGCTGCACCGCTGAGCCGGCCTACCACAATGTAGGCGATGGCACCCTGATGATTTACAGCCCACAGGGTTGCGAAAAGCCTCGACCACTGCAAGTCAGCAACCTTTTTGTGATAGGCGACTCCCATGCCATTGCTTATGAAGGGTTGTTCAAACAATTTGCTATTACCCAATCGACCCGTATTTATGCCTACAATAACGGGGGATGCCCCTTTATTAGCTTTCAACCGTGGCGAGACATTGACAATATCGAATGTCGGCGCCACGCTGACGCAGCACTGAAAGATATGCGAGCACGCATCAAACCGGGCGATACACTGTTTTTGCCCTCTCTGCGTCTGCCGCGCTTTTCTGACCAGTGGGCCTATTTTGGGGATGAGGGTGCATATCAACAGATGTTCAGCAAGGAAGCCCACGCAGGGCGTCAGCACAGCATCGAATGGGCTGTTCCTGTACTGCGTGAATTTGCCGCGCAAGGCGTAAGGATTATTTTTGAAGCACCTAAACCGCTTTTTAAGGCACCGCCTTTTCGCTGTGCCGACTGGTTTAACCAGTACAATCCCATCTGCAAACAGGGCTTTGACATGCCCCGTGCTCAGTTGGAACAATATCGCGAACCCGTACTCCAAGCATTTGCTGAGCTTGCTCACCAAGTGTCTGGTATCGAAGTTTGGGACCCCTTTCCGGTGCTTTGTCCAGAATCGGTCTGCCATGCGTGGCAGGAGGGACAGCCATTATTTCTGGATGGAGACCATCTAAGTGGTCTAGGTAACATGAAACTGTTATCGAACTTTGTTGTCTATATGCAAGCCGGATCGACTTCAAAAACTGGGGTCGCTCACAAGCCTCAAACTGAGGCACCTACACAGGAGAACGGGCATGATGTTGATCAAGATTAGGGCTTATACCCTTGTTTATGCTTCGAAAAACTGTGTAGGATTGGCCGGCTTTATACCGACAGGGGGCGGGAACGCGTCATGCAGGCAGAAAAAAACTGCCTGACGGGCAGAAAATATCTGTCTGAGCCAATGGTGTAAAGGCGTTATTAACCCATCATGGGGGGCCATGCCCCGATGGGGCATGGCAAGCAGGCTGGGGCCGACGGGCCCGCAATGCCAAGGCCTGCCTGTCGATTCGACTAAAACTTGGAGAAAGTAATTAAATGGCAACCGTTACCGCAAATCAGGTACAAGCACTTTACATTGGCTACATGGGCCGCGCTGCTGATAAGGGAGGTCTGGATTTTTGGACTGACGCTATCGACACTGAGGTTTCCACCATTGAGTCTGTGGCCCTTGGTTTCACCCTGAGCGACGAGTACCAATCTCTGTACTCCGACCTGACCACCACTCAGCTGGTTTCTGCCGTTTATCAAAACGTGCTAGGCCGTGCTGCCGATGCTGAAGGTCTAGAGTTCTGGGTAAACGAAGTCAACACAGGTATTGTCACTGCCGACACGCTGGTGCTGGCTATGATCAACAGCCTGGGTGCTATCGATCAGCTGACCCTAGACAATCGCGTAAGCTCAGGTAATGCCTACACTGAAGCCCACGTTGATGACTACAACACTGCTGCCGCTGCAGTTGCTGTCGGTATTGCTGACGTTACTGCTCCGGTTGTAACGGCTGCTCAGAGCTTTAGCTATGCTGAAAACAGCGAAGCTGGCGCTGTATTGGGTACTGTCGCTGCCACTGATGCTGTTGGTGTTACTGGCTATAGTATTGTTAGCGGCAATACTGATGGCTATTTTGCCATTGATAGCGAAACTGGCGTCATCACCCTGACTGAAGCCGGCGCTTTTGCTGGTGCAGCTTCGAATGACTTTGAAACAGGCTTCAATACCTTCACCTTGGGTGTGGTTGCAACTGATGCTGCCGGTAATGCTTCTGCCACTACCAATGTAGTGCTGAACCTGACTGATGACACCACCAATGACGCCTTTACCCTGACCAATGCTACAGACGTCTCTACTGCAAACGTCTTCAATTCCGGTTTGGTGTACACCCCCGGTGGCAATGACCGTATCAATGCTCTGCAAGACGAAGACGTTTTGACAGGTACTGGTACCAATCCAACCCTGAACGCCACTCTGGGTAACGCTAACGATAATGGCGATGTCGTTATTACCCCAACCTTGAATGGCATTGAAACTATTCAGGTTGCATTTACCGGCTCCGGTGGAGCTGCTGTCCATACGCTGGATCTGCAAGATGCTACCGGCGTGGACGTTGTAGAAATTGCTCGTGTTTCTGAGTCTATTGATCACGCTGAAATCGCAAATATTCAAAACCCTCTGAGCTTGATGTCGATTGCTAACAGCAACGCTAACCAAGCTGGGGTTATTGAGTTCAGCTATGTAGCGGGTGCGTTGGCCGGCGAAAATACCTCCACTCTCGAACTGAGCAATGTTCAAGTGGGCGCTGTGAACATCGGTCAGCAAACTGCTGGTGGTGTTTTGGCTCTGGGTGTGGAAAGTCAAGGCTACGAGCATCTGACTATTAACAGTGCCGGCACTGCTAACACTGTTGGCCTGCTGGATCTGCCAATGGATACTGGCACTGATGGCAGCATCACCATTACTGGTGACACTGACCTAACCTTGGCCGCTTCTAACAATATCGTTAACCCAGGTGCCGCTACTCTGACAGAGGCTGAGCTGTACACGGGCGGCCTGAGTGCAGATAGCTTCGGTCGTTTGGCCACTATTGATGCCAGCGATCTGACAGATGCTTCCTTCACGCTGAACATCCAAGCGGGCCTGCTTTCCACTGGCAAAGCGGACACCTCCGGCGTTCCGCAAGATGTGACCATCACTGGTTCAGCCCAAGACGATACCTTCTACCTGAATGACCTAGTAGAAGCTGGTGATAGCATCATCGGTGGTGAAGGCGAAGACACTTTGGTTGTCTACACCGGCGGTGTTACTGCTGGTACCGTTAGCGAAATCGAGAGCATCGATATTCAGCTGACCAGCAATGTTGTGATGAACTTCAACAACATCGCTGACGCTGAGCTGGTCAACATTCGCAACATCAGCAATAACGGTGTTACCTCTGCTGACACAGGTGACTGGACTGCTACCCTGAATAACCTGACTGCCGAAATGGCAGCAGCCTTGACTATTCAGCACAGCACTACCACCAACAACGCCATCTTTGACACTACTGTAGTTGCTAACTTGGCTTCTGCTACTGGTGCGAATGATCTGGTGGGTGTGACCATCGACGAAGGTCGTAACACTGATCTGCGCTTCAACTTCACGTTGAATACTAACGCAGTAGAAAGCATCACTATCAACGACATCGACACTGAGTCTAACTCCGTCGAGCTGGCTAACGTTGCTGCCCACACTGGTACCGTCACTCTGACTGGTGGCCAAGATGGTAACTTCCTGAACTTGGACGTTTCCACTGCTGATGTAGCTACTGGCGGTATCTACGGCTACGATCTGACTGGTGCTGAAACTGGTGACAATAACAACTTCATCCAAGACAAGAGCCTGACTGCCGGTCAAGTTCGCGTTGTTGCTGATGTTGTTGATGCCTCCGAGTTTATCGGTGACGTTGTGGTGCGTGTGAGCACTTCTGATGCGGTCAATGGCGCTCAGGTAATCAACATGGGTAACGGCGATGACACAGTCATTTTCGATAACCTGAACGATACCCGTGCTGGCCTGACTATCTCCGATACCGTAACAGGTGGCGGCGGTGTTGATACGCTGGTTATCGATGGTGACGTAGTTGCTGACACCATCGCTCTGTCTGCTTCTGAGTGGACAAATGTCTCTGGCTTCGACAACCTGCGCATTGTTAACGCGGGTGCTGGTAGCAGCTACAAGCTGACCCTGACCGATGCTCTGATCACCGCTAACCATGATGCTTCGGACCTGCTGAACATCATCAATGACAACGATGGCAACAACGATACCGCTAACACCGCTGATACAGCCGGTGCCTCTGCTGAGTCTGCTGTTGTAATTGACGCTCGTACACTGTCTGCTGATAGCCACTTCAGCTATGACGGTGAAGAAGGCGCTTCTGCGACTGATGACCGCTTCATCCTGTCGGATGCCAACATCAATGGCGGCAACGTTATTGACGGTGGTGCAGTCGATAACATCACCAATAATGCCTCAGGTGCCAACGGTGACGTGTTAGAGGTTCGCAACTCCGCTGTCGTGTCTGCTGGTGACTTGGCCAACGTCAAAAACGTCGGCATTCTTGAGCTGACCAACGACACCGCTACCGTTCAGGAAACTACTGTCCAGCTGAATGACAGCATTGTTGATGCCATGGTTGACAGCTACCAAGCTGCTAACACCACCACCAACATTGAAACCCTGACCCTGCGTGCTCTGGATAGCGCCACTCTGGTTACTGCTACCACTGGTCTGACTCTGGAAGCAGGCGATCTGACTGCCAAGTCCGAGCTGGATATCCTGCTGGGTCGCGGTGAAAACGACATCACTACCGGCGACGGCGCTGATGAAGTAACCCTGCTGGGTAACTACAACACTGGCGTTTATGCTGCTGTTGAAGCAGGCGTACAGATCAATGACGTAGCAAACAATGTCGCTGGTCTGCGTGTAGTTAACGATACCATCGACCTGGGCGATGGCGTTGATACTCTGACTACCTACGGTGCAATCAATCTGGGCGGCGCAACTCTGTCCAACATTGAGAACCTGCTGGCGTTCTCCAACGTTGAGCTGACTGCTGACCAAGTAGCTGACTTCGATACCTTCGGTTTCGATGGTGATCAAAACCACACCCTGAACATCGTTAACAACGGCACCACGCCTATCGTTGTTGACCTGTCTAAGCTGGTTCTATCCGGTACTGGTAACCTGACCATCACCACTGAAGGCGAAGGCGCTATCACCTACATCAACGCCAACTCTGTTGGTGAAGAAGAAGGTCTAGGTGCTATCACTTGGAACGGTGCCGTACTGAAAGAAGCTGAAGACGGTAGCGTTGATCCAGAAGATCCTACAGATCCAGAAGATCCTGAGCTCAACGAAATCACTGCGGTAGGCGGTGATACTACAGATGCAACAGATGATGCTGACAGCATCAGCCTAGAGGATCTGGCTACAGGTCAATACAGCATTGATGGCTTTGATGTAGAAAACGACGTACTGGATCTGTCCGGTCTGGAGGCTCTGGGTGCCGATGGTGACACCCTGGCTGATCTGGCAGGCGATGAAATTGATTCTGGCGTCATTGGCGTACAGGTTAATGAAATCGATGGCAGCCTGTTCGTCAACTTGGGTCTGGATGCGGAAGGTCAGGTGATCAGCATTGAGCTGACGGGTGTGACTGACGCTGCTGCGGTTAACGTTCTCGTTTAACCTGCAACTGGTTTACATGGCTACATAACACATCCACCGGCTTAGCGTTATTTCTGAGCCGGTGGATTTTGTCCATAAAATTAGGGTAAAAAACCATGAGCAATGATACTTTAAACGTACAACGCGGCATCGTCGGTTCGGGCGCGGGTGATGATACCTATGTACTGGCCGCCAGCCTGATTGATGATAACGCCACTATCACCATTTCTGATGTTGAGGGTGCTAACACCGTTCAACTGATCGGCGGTCTGGAAATCGTTGGCTCGCGCGTAGCCAACAACACTCTGCAGCTGACCCTGAATAACGGCGCCGTAGTGACAGTGCTGGGTGCTAGCACCATGACCTTTATTACCGGCGGCAATCCCCTGACAGGTACCCCCGGTGTAGAGTGGGACTACGAAAGCTTTGTTGAAGAAGTACTGAGCACAACCGTACCGGATGCTGGCCAGCCAGCGGTAGACGGTGGCTCTGCGATTGTGAATGACGATGGTTCTGTAGACCCAGAAGATCCCGTGGATCCAGAAGATCCTGAAGTTGAGTTTTCTCTGACGCCGAGTGCAGCCAGTGTTGCTGAAGGTTCAGCTGTAACCTTTACGCTGACTACCACTGTAGCTTCTTCAGAAGACCAAACCTTCAATTACAGCATCCAAGGTGCTACAGCGACGGGTGTGGTTGCGGTTAACCCGCTGGCCGATTTTGGCCTGATCACAGGTTCTGTTGTACTGCCTGCTGGCGCAACAAGCGTGACCTTTGATTTGACTCCTCTGCTTGACAACCAGCTGGAAGGCTTTGAGGGCTTCAAGGTAGAGCTGCTAGACAGCAGTTTTGAATCTGTAGCTACCTCTAGCACTGTTGTGATTCAAGACAGCGTATCTGGCCTAACCTACGTCCTGACACCCGGCCAAGATGATTCTCCAGAATACGTCGGCACTCCCGGTGGCGATACGTTTACAGCAAACCCACTGGATAACGTTTCCGGTAATGCGGCGACTACGCTGAACGAAACAGACAGCATTGATGGCGGGGAAGGCATCGATACCTTCAATCTGAAGGCCAGCGCAGATCACAACAACACCCTAGTAGGTGCTGTGCAAAATATCGAGCTGATCAATATTACCGGCTCCGATAATATTGACACCACGCTGACGTTGGCTGATCTAGAAGCAATTGATCAGGCAGAAGAGGATCTGGTAGATGCTGAGGATGCTCTGACCACTGTTGAGGCTACTCTGGCTGATGCCGAGGCTGATCTGGCCGATGCAGAGGCTGATCTGGCCGATGCAGAGGCTACTCTGGCTGATGCCGAGGCTGATCTGGTTGATGCCGAGGCTGATCTGGTTGATGCACAAGCAAATCAACAAGCTGTCACCACGGCTCAAACATTAATTAATGCTGCATTAGCCGCTGCTGCAGTTACTGCCGACCCTGCCCCCTATGTGGATGGTGCGACTGAAGCTGAAAATGCTGGGGATCAAGCGGTTATTTATAACGCCCTCTTGACAGCCATTAATGGAGTAGTAGCTGACTCGGCTACCAAAGCAGCAGTGATTGATGCTTTGGATGTCGTTCTCGTTCCAGAAGTAACGCAGGCCGACGACGATACTGATAACGATGGCGCCTACATTGATGATTTGCTGGGTGCGGCTACTGCTGCATTAACTGCAGCGGTGACCACTGCTACTACAGCGGTGACCACTGCTACTACAGCGGTGACCACTGCTGAGACAGCGGTGACCACTGCTACTACAGCGGTGACCACTGCTGAGACAGCGGTGACCACTGCTGAGACAGCGGTGACCACTGCTACTACAGCGGTGACTACTGCCGAAGCTCAGGTAGCGGCAGCTGAAGACGCTTTGCTAGATGCTCAGCTGAGTGCAGGAAGAGCCGTTATTGATGCCTCCTTCTTTGCAGGCTCGACAGACATCACCATTGACGGTTCTGGAACCGATATTGTTGAAATCAGCAACCAAACTATTACTTTGGCCGCTGCGACGACTGATGAGTTCTTCGGTTTTGTTAATTCGGCCTCTTTGCTGAGCTATCAGGACAGCGCACTGACTGCTGAAGTGGTATTGGAAAATACGTCGCCCATTTTAGGTATCCAAGCAAATGACTTGGAGCTGCTGAATATCACGGGTGATGTTGCTCTCACAGATACTCCAGTCGAGTACTATGATGAGCTGGTGGGCTACGGAACTGAGATTTCGGGTACAGTAATCGTAGCCGGTGTAGATGAGAGCGAAGACCTGTCCATTGTCGGCTTGCTTGAAGAAGACGATGAAGATGCAATTGGGAATAACTCTCTAACGACTATTACCCTAAACCTGACTTCTGGCGCTCTGTTCGTTGCCACAGATTTGAACGCTTTGACAACACTGGTATCCACCAGTGATGAAAATCTGATTGTGGCTCCTTTTGGCTGGGAAAGTGATGCGCCTATCAGCATCACGACAGCCGGTGGTGATGATGTTATTTACATCGAAACCAAAACAGCCGCTGCAACAGTATCTAGTGGTGCTGGCGATGACGTTGTTGCCCTGCTGAGCTCTCAGGTTCATTTTGAGGGCAATCCAACGGATGAGCTGCAGTGGCGCTCTTTGGTCGAAGGCGACAGCCTAGACGGCGGTGAAGGCTTTGATATTTTTGCCTTTGATGCCGGTGCTTTTGGCGGCGAATTAGCTGCTGGCACTTACGTCCGTTTGCAAAATAACCTAACGGGATTTGAAGTCGTCAACTTCTTGGATCTGCATGACTCCGTAGATGGCTTTGGCTCTGGCGAAGTAGTGGTTGATGCGGCAGAGTTAAGCAACTTCCAAGAGTTGCACTTTGATAATGCCGATAGCACTGTTCTCAATGCTGTAGTGGGTCAGGAAATTGTCTTGACTAACTATGCTGAAGACGGCGATTTCACTGTTTATGCCGCAGGTTACGAAGATGGCAGTAATGCCGAGGCGGGCGATATTTCCGTCACAGTATTTGCCTCTGACGAAGAATGGGGTACTGATCTGTATCTATATGCCGCCTCTGCCAACGTCACTGTAGATGCTCTCTACAATGACGTATTTGTTGAGGTTGGTGACGATGAAGGCTCAGATCTTAATAGTGCTGTTGTAACCTTGCTTGATGGCCTTGATGATGAGGGTGAGGTTGAGTTTGAGGCTGAGATTAGCATTGATGCTTCGGATGTTGGCGATAACTTCGAAACGCTGACTCTCCTCGGCGATGGCCATGCTGATATCGATAACACTGATGGTGGAACCTTGACCCTTGTTGATGCTTCTGGCATGGGAGAGGGTGGCGTGTTCCATTTCGAGTCAAATACCGAGCTGCAAGAAACGATCATCGTAGGTGCTGCCGAAGACGGCATCACTATTGGTTCTGTGGTTGGTAGCCCTTCCTTGAATTTGGTGGATACCATTCAGGGCCTGACGTTGATCGAAGAAGATGGTGAGTTTGCGGATGGGTCTGATACTTTCAGCTTCGTTTTTGATTTTGAAAGTGTGGATGACTTTGTTACCTACGCCTATGAAGGTGCCGGTAGCTTAGCAGATGCTTTGAATGCGGTAGCTGCTCTCTCAGATGATAATGTAGTGTTCGCTTATGGTGAAGATACTTATATCTTTGCTGAGGAAGACAACGGTCTAATCACCACTGGTGATTATGAGAATGTCGATCTACTGGTGAAACTGGTTGGTCAATATGATCTAGAAGATGTTGCTGTATTGGCATCTCAAGCTGTCTAAGTGCAAAGGAAACTGCTGTGACGGTGAAGATAGCTAGTATCTTTGGTTTCTCTTTGGTGTAAAAGCCTCGTTAAATCATCATCGTTCGGTTGGTTTTAAATGAGAGGCCCAGCAGTTTTCTGCTGGGCCTCTTTTTTAGGGTTTTGATTTGGGTTAAGCTGCTTTTAGGCTATGCCCCATATATAGGTCGCTATCCCTACATATTCACAATACTTACTTTAAGGGTGCGTAGATTTTATGAAAAACATCAGTATCGATATATTGCGCGTTACAGAAGCCTTTCCTGATAGGGTAGCTATTTCTTCTAAATTTGGTGATATTACTTATAAAGAGCTTCGGTTGTCTGTGGTGAGTTTTGCCGCAAATATGTGTGAACGAGGTGTGACTCAAGACTCTTGCGTCGCTGTTTTGGCGCGTAGCTCTGTTTTCTCTATTTATGCTCTGCTGGCAGTAGGTTTGATCGGTGCCAGTTGGGTTCAGGCTAACCCTAGGCTTCGTAATCAATCAGTAGTTAAGGTTTCTCATATTATATATCCAAATAAAATAAAGACTGCAGTAGGTAGAGAGTTGGTTGATGCCGCTGGTCAAGTTATAAGACTTGGCTTTGATTCATCTTGGTTTGCTGCAGCTCCAGAGTTAATAAAGAAATGGAAGCATTTGATTAAAGGGAATGCTAAGGATTCAGATGTTTGGATGATTGCCAGTAGCTCTGGAACAACCGGATCACCAAAGCTCATGGAGATTTCTTATGGGAATTATTGGTTGCGTAATAAGAAAGCTCCACTGACACACGATTTTTCTCCTGTCGTCACTGCTAATCTATTCCCAGCCCTATCGGGGCCTTGGGTATCCTATAACATGCGAACCCTTGAGCAAAAGGGAATGTTGGTTTTAGGCGGTGATCCTAATTTTTGGGTGGAAAAAAATGTTCAAAAAGTTTTTGGTTCTCCAAAGCAATTTAATGTATTAATAAACTCTGGGAAGCTCTTAGAGCAACATCTGCCAATAGCCCATATTGCAGGTGCAACTCTTTCATCTGCATTCATAAGTAAAGTATTGAGGAATTTTAAATGTATACATAATTTTTACGGTGGAACAGAGGTTGGTGGTATTGCTCGTAACCTTATTGATCAGCCAGTGGTGGATGGTCGTTGTGTTGGTAAAATATTAGAGGGTAATAAAGTAATTATAGTCGACGAGCAGTTTAATGAGGCTCCTCAAGGGCAGGAGGGGCTGATAGGTGTTTCTAATAGTATTGTTGTTTCTGGTTATATTAATAATGCTGAACTAACAGCTCGCTGCTTTAGAGGGGGCTGGTACTATTCAGGCGATATTGGATTTATTAATTCTGAAGGGGAGATTCTTATAACAGGCAGGATAGATGATGTGCTCAATATTGGTGGTGTAAAGCTAAATGCTGCTGTTGCTGATGATGTTATTTCTGCTTGCTCTTCTGTAGAAGAGGGGCTTTGCTTTAAAAATGTGATAGATGGTGTGGACAAGCTCGTAGCACTTGTTGTGCTTAAGGAAGGCTGCTCTCGCTCAGATGCGATTGCTGAGCTTGCGGCTAACTTTAAAGATAAGTTAACAAGGACATATTGGGTGTATGGTGTTTATTTTGTTAGAGAGATTCCACATAATAAAAATGGTAAGCCTCTGCGTCGAGAGGCTCTTGCTACAGCACAAGATCTGGAGTTGGCCTTGTTAGATTTTTTATAAGCTAGGGCTCGATAATAGTTATTTATGAGTGATTATTAGCCAAGACAGCATTTTTAGCTCTATTGTTAATATCCCAGTGTCTAGTTGCTAATAAGGGTTAAGCAGTGAATTTTGCTAATAAAAATTTTAGCGCTAAGAGGTGGATATGGATTTTACATCGCAAAAAAAAGTTCTTTTCCCTACACAAATTTGGATGTTTGACCTAGGTAGCTTGTCTTCACATTTCCCTCTATGGACAGAAGAAATAAATCTATGGCGCGCTCAGGAACCTGAGCCTCAGGGGCGCAGCAACCGCCGAGGCTGGAATAGCCCATTAACTGTATTTTCGCGTAAAGAATTCGAGCCGTTAAAAATAGCGGCTACCCAGTGTTTTGAGCAGGCCATGAAAGAGATGCAGCCCACGACCAAAATGGGTGTTACGTTAGAAGCTTGGGTGAACATGCACGACTATGGTGCCTATAACACTATGCATCTTCATCCCGGGTGCTTGCTGTCTGGGTGCTTTTATTTACAAGTTCCTGAAGAGGCTGGGCCAATCGTATTTCGTGATCCTCGCCCTGGTGTTTTGATGTCTAGCTTCCCCGGTAAGGGCATAAATTGTAAAAACGATATCGCTTTAACCCCCAGAGCAGGGCAGCTGGTCTTGTTCCCACACTGGCTGGAGCATCGGGTTGAGTCGAATAACTCGATGAGCTCGAGGGTTTCTATTGCAATCAATGCCGTGCGAACTGCGGCAGCCGCTAGCTAACCCCATTCTTGGGCAAGGTTGATAGGCTAAAATCTGACCTAGGTAAGGCTATCGGTGATCTGCAATGTTTTTTGTTTGATTTATCTGCGTTGCTGTGTTGGGCTGTAGCTGCCGGTGTAGCAGAAAGGTAAGCCTGCGACCTATTGCTAGACACTCCGCAAAATCGAGCTAGAAAATGCAGAGGCGGAGTGTTTCGAGGTAGAGAGGTAGATGCGGATTTAACTGTTATTGCAAGAGGGGCACCGCCGAAATGCACACGACAGACAGCTTGTAAAGCGTACCGGTGAACTCTATTGTAGGAAATGTAAAATCCTTCTCGTTAGCCAAAGCTAAGATGGTTAAATCCGTATTGAATGCGGTATGAGCTATGCTGAGGACAATGCTGGAATATAAATGCGATGGCGCAGGCATTGTTTTTAAAGCGGTTAATGAAGCGTACACCACCCAAACCTGCTCGAATTGCGGCTGTTTGCCCGGTTCGAGGCCGAGAGGTAGCGCAGGGCTTGGAATAAGAGAATGGACGTGTAATGCCTGTGGTGTCAGGCATGACCGCGATGTGAATGCGGCCAAGAATATTCTCGCGGTCGGGCATGGCCGTCCAGTGGTGGGAATCCCCGTCCTTTAGGGCAGGGAGGATGTCAATGTTAAGCGTTCAGAGTGTTAAACTGAAAAATGGGGGCTTTGGGTCTGTTCGCAAGAAAAAAGTAGACTTGCGTACGGGCGTGCAAAGCTAGCCTGTATTCGGATCGGCACCGTATCGGTTAGGGGAGTCTGATTGGGAGTGTCATATGTCTGACGCTACCTGGGCCGACACTGAGTATGGCTGCTGTTGCTTCAGGTTCTGGCTGGGTTATCTGGCTAGCGCTACGTCCCCTGCTTCTGGGTCGCTGCTGAAATGCTCGGCAGCGGAGCTGTGTTTTAGGGAAACTAACTGAATAAAGAAGGGTTCACCATGTCTAATGACGTTTTGAATGTGCAGCGTGGCATTGTCGGTTCAGGTGCTGGCAATGATGTTTATGTCCTCTCTGCCAGTCTTGTTGAGGTAAATGCTCAAATCACCATCTCTGATGTTGAAGGGGCCAACACCATCCAGTTGATCGGGGGGCTGGAAATTGTCAGCTCCATCGTGGCTAATAACACGCTACAGCTAACGCTGAGCAATGGCGCTGTGGTAACCGTTTTGGGTGCCAGCACCATGAGCTACGAGCTGGGTGGCAACCCTCTATTTGGTGAGCCCGGCGTTGAGAAAACCTACAGTGATTTTGCACAAGATGTGTTAGGCGTTGAGGTACCGGCAGCGGGACAAACCGCTGTTGAAGGTAGCGGCGCTGTGGTGAACAATGACGGAAGTATCGGTGATGGTGGTGATACAGACACCTCTGCTCCTGTTGTTGTGAGTGGCCAAGGTATCTCTTATGTTGAAAACCGCGTTGTGGGTGAAACGCTGCTGACGGTAGAAGCCACAGATGATACTGAAGTCACGGGCTTCAGCATTGTTTCTGGCAATGAGGCGGGTTACTTTGCCATCGATAACGAAGGTAACATTAGCCTGACCGCCGCTGGTGCTGCGATAGGCAGTGCCGCCAATGATTTTGAAACAGGCTCTAACAACTTCACCCTAGGCGTTGCTGCCGTGGATGCGGCTGGAAACACCAGTGCTGCCGTTGGTGTTGATTTGGCTCTGACTGACGTCGACGATGCTGCGCCTACACTGCTTGGTGCAGAGTCCACTGCCAATACCGTCACCTTGACCTTCAGTGAAGTCCTGCAAGATTTGGCCTTGCCTGTTGGTGCCTTCATCGTTAAAGATCAGGCCGGAGCCAGCCTCAGCATTTCCAGCGTTTTGGTAGCGAATGACCAAGTTACCCTGACATTGAGTGCACCTTCTGCCACTATTGCCAGCGTATCCTACACGCCGCCCGCGGCTGGCAATCTGCTTCAGGATGCTGCTGGCAATCCCGTGACTGCCATTTTGGACATCGTGACGACAGACGTAGAAGCGCCTACCGTTACGGGTGCTGCATTCAGCTATGCTGAAAACAGCACTGTTGGCACTGTGCTCGGGACTGTAGTAGGTTCTGATAACGTTGCTGTTACTGGCTATGAAATTGTTTCCGGCAACGATAATGGCTTCTTTGCTATTTCTGCCAATGGCAACATCAGCCTAACTGCAGCAGGTGTCGCAGCAGGTGCTGCTAGTAATGACTTTGAAACCCTTCCTAACGGTTTTGAGCTAGGCATCCAAGCCACTGATTTGGCTGGTAATCAGAGCGAACTGGCCACTGTCACCCTGAGCCTGACCGACGTGGATGATCGTGCCCCGGTTCTGACTGAGGCAGCAGTTAATGGCACCACTCTGCAACTGACTTTTGATGAAACCCTTGTTAGCGCTAATCTACCTCCTAATGCCTTTAGCGTTTCTGCAGGTGGAACTAGCTACGCTGTTTCTGCAGCACAAGCTTCGGGCAATACTCTGACCCTGACCCTAGTTAGTGGTACTGAAGGCCCCGTCACTGTAAGCTACAATCCTGTGACGGCTGGTGCTAGTGCTCTGCAAGATGCCTTAGGCAACAAAGTAGCTGCTATTAGCAGTGCTACTGTTGAAGATGCCCAAGCTCCGATCGTGTTGGCTTCCAATGTCCATTACCTTGAAGGGCAGGTTGCAGGTGCTATTTTGGGCACACTGACTGCCTCGGATAATCTGGACGTTGTGGATTATGAGATCAGTTCGGGCAATGCCAGTGGTTTCTTTGATATCGATTCAGATGGCAACATCATCCTGACTGCACTGGGTGCCGCCTCCGAAGCAAATGACTACGAAACCACTCCTAACAGCTTTGCGCTAGGTGTCAAAGCGATCGACGCTGCTGGTAACGAAAGCGTAGCCGCTCAAGTAGTTCTATACGAAGATAATGTGGACGACACAGCACCGACAGCATTGTCTGCGGCCGCTAACTCCAGCTCCATTACCTTGTCTTTTGATGAGGCCCTACAGGTTGGCGCTCTTAATACAGCAGCCTTTAGCGTATCGCAAGGTGCTACAAGCCTCAGTATCGCATCCATTCAGGTGAGTGGTTCTCAGGTCATTATTAACGTAGGTGCCGCTGCACAACCGTTGACAGGTAATCTGACCGTTAATTACAACCCTGCCGTGGGTGGTAGTTTGCTGAAAGATGCAGCAAACAACCTTGTTTCTGGCTTTACACAGTCTACTTCTGCAGTGGATACGACTGCGCCTGTATTGAGTGCTTTCACTCCAGCTGACGATTCTACCAATGTTGCTGTAGGCGATAGCCTGACGCTGACATTCTCTGAGACTGTTGTAGCGAGCACAGGCAACATTACGCTGGTGAATGCCGCTGACCCTACTGACACGCGCACTATCGCTGCAAGTGATACTACACAGGTTAGTATTTCTGGAAATCAGGTTATTGTTAACCCCACCAGTGACTTGCAGGCAGGTAAAAACTATTACGTCAATATCGCAGGTACTGCCTTTAAAGACGTAGCCAACAATGCTTATGTAGGTGTTTCTAACAACACCTCTTTCAACTTTGCTACAGCCGCCGCTGGTACTCCAGCGCTGACCTCAAGTGTTGTGGCCGTAGATGAAGGTAGCAGTGTTACCTTTACACTGAGCAATGCCGCTGCTAATACTACTTACTCTTACAACCTGAGTGGTGTAACTGTAGGTGATCTCTCTGGTGCGGCTAGCCTGCTGGGCACTTTCACGACTAACCCTAGTGGCGCGGGTACTTTTACCGTAACGCTGGCCAATGATAAAACAACGGAAGGCCCAGAAAACCTGACGGCGACCATTATTGGTGAGCTGGGTGGCAATACCGTAACTAAAACCGTTACCGTTAATGACACTAGCACTACCAACCATGCACCTGTGATTACCACAGCCGTCAGCGAATTGGATGTGGTAGAAGGCGCAACAGTGGCTTCTGGTCAGTTGACAGCAACTGATGCAGATGGCGATGCCCTAACCTTCAGCTTGCCGACGTCGGTTGCTGGCTTAACTCTGAATGCAAACGGCTCTTACACCTTCAACCCAGCAAATGCTGCCTATACTTCCGTTGAGCCGGGCGATACTCGGACACTGGAAGTTGACTACAACGTAACGGACGGTACCGCTACCAGCACAGAGACGCTGGTAATCAATGTTGCGGGTAAGCCCATTACCTATACCTTGACTGCTGTGTCTCAAGCAGGTGATCCCAACACTGCCAATAATGGTGTGACTGAGGGGTATCATCGCACCTTTACTGTGACAGCCTCTGAGGCCGTTCGCCAAGATACTGTAGTTGAGTTCACGCTGTTGTCAGGTGCAACGACTCCAGGCATTTCCCCGACGGATGTTGTAAAAACCACTTACACCACCGAAATTGCACAGGGTTCCACCACTACAACCTTCACGATAGAACCCTATCTGGACGGTGTTACTGAATTCCCAGAGAGCTACACACTGGTTGCCGATGTGGATGCAACCTTGGGTGGAGCAGCCACAACCCTGACAGCTTCAGGGCGCGTCATAGATAGCACAGCATTACCTAGCTATACTATCAGTGCCAACAAAGCCACTGTCTCTGAAGTGGATGATCTTGGTCAGGTGAACAGTGTAACTTTTACACTGGATGCGCCCGGCGTTGCGGCAGGTACACAGGTGGCTTATACCGTTACAGGTATCAGCGCTAATGACCTTTCTGCAGGTAACCTGTCAGGCTTCTTTACTGTTGGAGCCAATGGTAAAGGCAATGTTACTTTGAGCTTTGCCGCTGACCATCTGGAGGAAGGGGATGAAACCATCACCCTGAGTTTGGATAGCGACACTGCTATTAAGGCTGTTGTTACCCTAGAGGATAACTCGGTACCTGTAGGCGTTGATGCTCAGCTGACCCAAAATACCGACGTAGACGGTGTTTTCGACGGCACCTCCGCCAACGATATCTTTACAGCTAACCCCTTTGGCACAGACTCTGAGCCTTCTAGTACTCTGCATGCTGCGGATGTAATTATTGGTGCTGGTGGTAACTCAGACCGCTTTATTCTGCGTGCTACAGAAGATTACAACACCTCCTTAGTAGGCAGCGTATCAGGTGTAGAGTTGATTGATATCACGGGTTCGGATTATATTGATTCCGTTGGTTCGCAAACAGAGGCCCAGTTAGATGCCGTTACAGGTGAGCGGGTTGATTTCTTAGCTGCTCATGATGCTGTACTCTCAGCATATGAGGCGTATAATGCGGCTTACGACGCTTACGATGATGCGAATATAGAGGCAGGGTTACTGGCTGCCGCAATTGATGCAGTAGTAACTACAGGCTCAAACTCTGGCGATTATGCCACATTGCAGGAAGCCATTAACCGTCTTCAGGTAGATGAGAGTCTCAAAGACACTGTCTTAACTGCAATTACGACTGCTTATAGTGGTGGAGCTGGTGATTTGGCCGCAATGCAGACTGCGGCTCTTGATAGTTCTACAGGGGCCATTGATGCATTTTTAGATGAGCTTTTTGCTGATTTAGGTATCTTGGATAACGCTACTGATGCCGCTCTTTTAACGCTGGGGACTGCTGCAACAGACTTCCAAACCGCTATTGCCACTGCTTGGGCTGATCACAGCGTTATTGATGCCAGCTTCTTTGTGGGCTCGACAGAAGTCAGCCTGGATGGCCAGTTCACTGACATCGAAAACATTGATGATCAACTGATTACCCTGAACGGTGGCACTGCTCATACTGAGCTGGAATATCTGACGGGTGTAACTTCTGGCGCGGTAGTGCTGGACGATACGTCGGCTTTCCTGAGTATTGCCGGAAGTCAGGTAGGCTTTGAGTCCTTGACCGTTAGCGGCACAGTGAATGCGGGCGAGGCTTTGGAGCCTGAGCTGAGCCTGTGGCAGTTTGAGAATGACTTTATTCCTGCCTATCTTCTGACTGATGTGCTGGCCCAATATCTGGGTGAAGAGGCTGTTACAGAGCTGGGCACCCTGTGGGTTGAGGGTGCTGGTGAGCCAAGTTTGGTTGACCTGACCAGTATTACACTGGATCTGGACAATGCGGCTATCTTCGGTGCTAACGGCCTGATTGGCTTGACGAATTTGGTCTCTACCGGCAATGCCGATCTGATCGTATTGCCCTTCGGCTATGACTTTGCCGATGTGGATGCCATTAACATCACCACGGCTGGTGGTAACGACCTGATCTTGGTTGAAACCGATATGACCCCTGATGATGCAGCGGCTACAGCCACTGCCACCGTCAGTACCGGTGCGGGTGATGACACCGTGATGTTGTTCGGTGAACGTCTGCTAATTGACGGCGATGACATTGATGGTGGAGAGGGTACTGACACCTTCTACGCAACAGTAGAACTTGAAGATGGAGATATTAATTATCTCTCTGCGGGCACTTATGTACGTCTGCAAGCCCTGCAGAACTTTGAGATTCTACACTTTGCCAACGATGAGGATGACTTTATTGTTGATGCAGCAGAGTTAACCGCATTTGATGAGTTGCATTTTGATGACTCAGATGTTGTGGTTGAAAACGCTGTTGAGGAACAACTGTTGGTATTGACTAAATTTGCTACTAGTAACGCAGATCTTGATGCAACAGCAGTGGGCTATGACGATGAGGCGGCCAGTGGTGATTACAATGCCTTGGCTGATAACCTAAATGTCTTGGTGATGTCTGCTGATGATGGTGAGGGTGGTGGTACATGGCTAGATATCTTTGCTAAAGCAGCCGCCATCACGCTTGACGCGGCTGCGGTAGGCCAAGATGTTTGGGTTGAGATGGGTGTTAATGAATCAGATCTCGACATTGCCTCGATTGCTCTGAACAGTAGCGATGCTGGTTATGCTTACATCGATATTTATGCCCATGGTAGTGATCCTATTGATGATGACTATGAGGGCATGGGCGAAGGCTTTACTACTCTGTCCATTAGTGGCGAGGGTTGGGCTTATGTCGAGAACTCCTATGTCGATAGTGAAGGCGATTACTATGGCGGCACTCTAACCACGGTTAATGCCAGCGGCATGACAGGTGGCGAGTTTGCCTATATTGCTGACTTCGATTTGAAGGAAACCATCACCCTTGGCGATGCGCGTAACTTCATTGAGATTAACTCGGTTGCCGGCAGCCCAAGCCTGATTAAGATGGATACCATCACTGGCCTGAACTTGGTATTGGATGAGGCGACTGATAGCTTTGCAGAGGACTCAGATGTCTTCAGCTTTGCTAACTTTGACTTTAAAGATAAAGATGTAGTGATTAATGCCGCTGCCGTTGAGTTTGACGGCGAAGGCGAGGATGCTGCAGGCTTCGTGGTCTCCACGACCTACAGCTCGGAAGAGGGTGCTCCAGACGTTGAGGCAACACAGGCTCTCTTTGAGGTATTTAGCGGTAGCTTAGCGAGTGCGGGTTCCTTGGCAGCTGCATTGAACACCGTGGCCAGTTCTGCAACGCAAGATAATGTGGTCTTTGCTTATCAAGGCAATACCTATATCTTCGCAGAGTCTGAGGCTGGTACTTCAGAGTCAACGTTTGAAAATACCGACTTGGTTGTGAAGCTGGTAGGTACTTACGACTTGACAGATCTGGCTGCCTTGGCAACCGTAGCCTCTACCCAGCTTGATGTTGTTGTATAACGCCTAGTTGTTTATGACGGCGGCCCGGTGCATATGCACCGGGCTTTTTATTTTGCCAATCTGCTGTAGATGCCGCTTTTATGGCATCCTTAAAAATCAGATATCTTGGGTTTTGGAGTGTGTTTGTGTCTGGTATTCAAGTTCTTTCAAAGGCTCAGCATCAATCTAAAGGTTGGAAGCCGCAACAAGGCTACCTTTTTGCCGCACAGGATAGCGTGGCGGCACTAGGTGCTGTTGAGTTGACTAAGGCTGCTTTGAGCTTGCCCATTGCCCTTGTCAAGCAAGAGGGACAATTTGTGCCTGTGGCCTTATTGGGGGTGCAGTCTGGTAAAAACCAGTTAGTATCGCCAGAGGGGCGTTGGCTAACGGGGTATATTCCAGCACTTTACCGCTGCTACCCATTTCGGTTAGCCAAACTTTCAGAAGCTCAGCTAGCATTGTGCGTTTACGAACAGAGTATTGTGGATAATGCTCCGGGGGTAGCGCCATTTTTTGGTGAGGATACCGAGCTTTCTAAGGCCACAGCACAAAAGCGCGATCTTGCTGTGCGGCTTGCAAGGGAAACCCAAAAATCGATACAACTATTTGCCCAACTGGACAGTTATCAACTGATTCAACCTTGGCCACTGACGTTAGCAAGCAAGGAAAATCGATTTCGTCTGGAGGGTATTTATCGTATTGATGAAGCCGCTTTGGGGAAATTGCCTGCTGAAGTATTACAAAAATTGATGCAGTCTGGAGCACTAGCTATAGCTTATTGTCAGCTATTGTCTATGCAGAATATTCAAAGCTTGGTAAGCATGGTTAGGCCTTCGGATTTGCCTGTTACCTCGAAGGCTTAATTTATTTGTATGAATATACAGCGCTTTACAACACGCTATATTACTGTGGAGGATCGCCTTTGTCTGAGCGTTGCTTCAGCTCAAGGCGAAGTTGCACAGGTATGGCTGACTTGGCGAGTTTTAAAAAAATTGCTGCCGATTCTGTTGGATTGGTTAACTCCCAAGCTTACAGAAAAGCCAGAGCAGGCTACTTTAGCGCCTGCGCAAGAGCAAGCAGCCTCTAAAGCAGCGGTACCCTTTGTGCCCGTAGAGCATTCAGCTTCTGGAGAGGCTCCTGAGCGAGCCATTCATTCTGAGTGGCTGGTCATGGAGATTGATGTCAGTCGTTTGGAGAGCGCTGTACGTCTAGTTTTTAAAGGCTCGCAGGGTGAGCAAGTGGTTTTAGCTTTCTCTGAGCAACCCTTAAAAAGCTGGCTAGGTATGCTTTATTGCTTAATAAACAATGAGGCTGGCTGGGCGTTTGCCCCATGGCCTAGTTGGGTAAAGGTTGCAGGCCTTTCAAAGCGAGGTATAACTTTACACTGATGATAAAGTGGTCTTTATGGCCTTTTTATTGCATTGGGCTGTTGTCAAGCCAATATTTTGGATTTGCTTGTAGTAAGTCTTCGGTTTGGTACACGGATTATCTGCTTAAAGAGGCCATAGCATGATCGAAACCTTAAATAGCACCAAGAGTATTGCGGTAACCACAAGCTCATCAGCTCTTGCTCAGACTGCGGATGAAGGCTCTGCCAGTGAGTTCTCGGCACTGCTAGAAAATGCGACGGCCTCTTTAGCTACTGATACCGTAGCTAAGGTTACGCCAGCAAAGGCTGATTTTGTCTCTGGACGTATTGGAATTGATCTCAACGATCAAGGCGTGCCTGCTGTGGTTCGCTATTTCAATGAAAGTGGCGAACTTTTGACGTCTTCCAATTTTAATGTCGCAAATATTCTTAAGTTTACTCATGAATTTGACATTCCGCTGACGGATCTTGCTGGTCTTGGCGAGCAAATGGACGCTGCTGGGGTGGGTTATCGCCCCTATGAGTTGTACCCCGGTACGGGCTCTAACCATGGTATTGATTTCGATAATCTGGTTGCCGGAGGGCTGGGGACAGCCTACGACTGGCGGGAAGATCCCTTGGTTGGGCAAAAGGGTGCTAGTGGCCAGCGTCGGCTTGAGGCTGCGCGTCAGTTAGCTGAAGAGTTAGGCATTAGCTCAACCTTAGCCACGCCGCGCACCACAACAGTCGCCACTACCAGTGATAGCACCAGCACAACTGACACCAGCGCGGTGAGCGGCACGGCGGCAGTGGTCGCAGCGGCCAGTGTGGCGGCTACTACTGCGGCGGACACCGCTCTTACGCAAAGTACAGACACAGGTGCCGATACTGCTAGTGCCGTTGAAGACATCCTAGTGACCAGTGGCTCGGCTGATAGCTCAGATACTGGAGCGGCCTTGGCTGATGCCATTTCTGATGTGATTTCGGACGTTGCCACGGCGCTTTTTGGTGATACTGCTAGTGCGGCTACAGCCTCATCCGGTGCAACGGAGTCCAGCGGCAGTGACACGGCCTCTGTATTGTCTGAGCAGCAGGAAAATGAGTTGTTGCAACTAGCCAATAACCTAAGCCGCCAGCAACCGGCTTTAGCGCAGCATCTACTGGCTGTTTTGCAGGCCAGCCTTGAGTCGAAGGTGGCCTGATTGTCCTTATGGCCCGCTTTTCGGAGCGGGCCCATTGGGTTAACGATGGCGGCTGATAACCTCTTGATACACCGCTAGCGTCTCGCGGGCACAGCGCTCCCATGAGAAGGCTTGAGCCCGCGCTAGACCACTGTCTGCCAGCGCCTGCCGGGCAGCGGGGTCTTCCAACAAAAGCTGTAGCTGTTGGGCCAGTTGCTCGGTGTTGCCGCGCTCCGTCAATAAGATGCTATCCCCGGCAAACTCGGCCATGCTGGTATCAAGGGTACTGATCACCGGTACGCCGCAGCGCATGGCTTCTAGCACGGGCAGCCCAAAACCCTCATAAAGCGATGGATAGATAAACACGGCGGCACCTGCGTACAGAGCCGGTAATTCGCTATTGGGAACAAAGTGCAGATGACGCAGTCCATGGCTGTGCTGTAGCTGTTCTATGCGTTCTTGCAGGGCTTGGTTTTTCCAGCCGGGCGCGCCAGCCAGTACCAACGGCCAGTGACGGCGCAGGGGTTCTGGCAGGCTGCACCAAGCCTCTAAGAGTACATCAATGCCCTTGCGTGGCTCCAAGCTAGCGACGAACAGCAAATAGCCGCCGTGCGTTAGGCCATGGCGCTGCATGACGGCTTGGGTGTCTGTTGGGCTAAGTGGCTGAAAGCACTCAGCCGCGCCAAGGTGGATGCTGCGCACTCTGTTTTCCGCTACGCCGTGATCCTTAATCAGCTCTTGGCGAATGATCTCTGAGGGCGTGATCAAAAAGTCCGCACGGGCGAGGGTTTTTGGCAGTTGGCCGCCGATCCAGGTCACTCGCTCTGCTGGATGGTATTGCGGGTAGTGGATGAAGGATAGATCGTGAATGGTGGCGATACAGGGGCCGTCGTGGGCTTTAAGGATGAAGTTGGGCTCGTGGTAGAGAAAATGCTTGCGGCGTTCCGCATGGCGCTTGAGCTGTAGGTCATGTAGCCATGCGCGTGCGCGGTAGGCTAGGGGTACTTTGCGCAGCAAGCGGCGCAGGCGAGAGGCTGTGGGTTGTGTGGGGTGTTCGGCTTGTTTCTGATCATGGGCTTGGCAGCGGGCAAGGGCGGCTTCGGCGCTGCAAAAATCTTGGCCCGAAAAACACTCAATGCTGTCGATACCCGGTAGTTGGGTGAACTGATCCAGCAGATTCAGGGTGTAGTTGCCAATCCCGGTGAGGGGCGGATGCAGCGATTCGATATTAAGCAAAAGATTCATGGTGATGTTTAAGGCTGATCAGGTGATGGAAGATAAAGCCCTGTGTGAGGCCCGCGTATGGGTGTGCTGCTTAAGAGGGCGGTATGCTGTCATGGGGCGGGCGCTTGAACTGCCTGCACCGGGTGACTACTCTGCTGCCGCACATTGTAAGGTATGCCCGCGCCGCTGCATCGACCCGGCGCAAGACTGAATGCCTTAAAGGCGTCCTCTGCCCGTTAAAGGGCTAACCCCCGGTTGTCCTGTCGCTCGCTCAGTCTGCGCCTTATTGCGTTTAATGATTCGGCATTCCATAGAGTCGTTTTCTTGTTGGGAGTTTCTATGTTTACACCGGTAATTCTGGCGGGCGGCAGTGGTTCGCGTCTTTGGCCTCTGTCGCGGCAGCATATGCCTAAGCAGTTTCTGGCCTTGGATGGTCAGGACTGCGGGACTATGTTTCAGCGCACCCTAGCCCGTCTAGAGGGACTGGAGCACGCCTTGCCACTGGTGATCAGCAATGAGCAGCACCGCTTTGTGGTGGCAGAGCAGTTACGGCAGATCCAGCAGCTAAGCCAGCGGGTTATTCTAGAGCCTTTGGCGCGCAACACCGCACCGGCTATAGCCTTGGCGGCTTTGGAGGCCACCCGTAGCGGTGATGATCCCATTTTGCTGGTGCTGGCTGCCGATCACTACATTGCTGATGAAGAGGCCTTCCGAGCCGCCGTTCAGGTCGCCGCGCATCATGCGAATGAAGGGCGCTTAGTGACCTTTGGCATTACCCCGACCCATGCTGAAACGGGCTTTGGCTACATTCAATGCGGTGCAGCGCTGGGGGCTGAGGGCTATGCCATTGCGGCATTCCGGGAAAAACCCTCGCTGGCTGTGGCACAGCAATATCTGGCCTCCGGTGAGTACCTGTGGAATAGCGGTATGTTTATGTTCCGCGCTTCTCGCTTTCTGGCGGAACTTGAGCGTTTGCGCCCGGATATTCTTGAAGCCTGCCGCATGTCGCTCAACTCAGCACAGGAAGACAGCTACTTTCTGCATATTCCGGCGGAGTCCTTTGCACTCTGTGCCGATGAGTCGGTGGACTATGCGGTGATGGAGCACACGGCCTGCGGTGCTGTGGTGGCGCTCAATGCCGGTTGGAACGATTTAGGAAGCTGGGCGGCCATCTGGGACGTTGGGCAGAAAGATGCTCAGCAGAATTGCCTACAGGGCGATGTGATGACGGTGGATACCCGTAACTGCTTGGTGCAGGGCCATCATCGCTTGGTCACCACGGTGGGCGTGGAAAACTTGGTGGTCATTGAAACCAAAGATGCGGTGCTGGTGGCCAGCAAGGATAACTGCCAGCAGGTCAAAGCGATTGTGCAGCAGTTGCAGGCCGCTCAGCGTGAGGAGTTCATTACTCATCCGCTGGTCAATCGCCCTTGGGGTCACTACGACACGATTGATAAGGGCGAGCGCTATCAGGTGAAGCGCATCACCGTGCAACCGGGGGAAAGCCTGTCCCTGCAACTGCATTACCATCGGGCGGAGCACTGGATTGTGGTGTCGGGGACGGCGCGGGTAATTTGTGGCGACAAGGAAATCATCCTCTCCGAAAACCAGTCCACTTACATTCCGCTGGGCGTGCAGCATGCGCTGTCCAACCCCGGCAAGATGCCGCTGGAGCTGATCGAGGTGCAGTCCGGTGCTTATCTGGGCGAGGATGACATTGTGCGCTTTGAAGACCGCTATGGCCGCATTAAGCCATAGCCGGTCTGCAACACCTTAGCCGCGACTATTGCGGCGGCAGGTAGCGGTCGCGCAGTACGCCTTGGAGTTGGGCATAGCTCAAGCTCAGCTCCGGGTGGCCGCTGCTATAGGGAGCAATCTCGCCGATATCGTATTTCAGTAGTACGCGGTCGCGCAGCAGGGCGATGTTGCTGGTGGCGCGGAAGGGCCAGTGCTGTAAGAACTCCATTAGGGGTTCGGTGTGATTTTTTCGTGCCCATTCGCCGTGGGCTGCTTCCACTAAGCGCCAGAATGCCCCCTCTTTGCCGGGTTTCAGCATGTCTTGCAGGCTCAGGGCGCGGTTTTCATCTAACTGATAATTGATGAAGGCGCGTCCCGGTAGGCCATGAGCGCCGCCTTGGAACAGGTAGCTAGAGAGTTCGATGACCAAAATCGGGCCATGCCAGTCGCGAATTTTCGCTTGCAGCCAAGTGCTCCAGCCCGGTTCGGCGCGGGCTAAAAAATCTTGCTGGTAACTTTGTAGACTGGCGGGCATGGGGTCTTGCAGGTTATAGAGGGTCATGGCGCGCAGGTGGGCGTCAATCAACTGGTTAAGCACGGGCTCTTCAGGGAAGAACAGGGTGTCGAGGTTGACCAGTGGGCATTGTTCATCCTGACAGCTCTTGGCTTTGGTTTCGCTTTTGTCGTGGCGAAAGTTGACCGGGGGCTGATCACTCGGCGGAGACAGATGCTGGCAGGCCGCCAGTAGCAGGATAACGGCGGCGGATACCAGTGTTCTGGCAAAGAGGGTGCGGGGCATGGGTTGACCTTCGGGCGCTGGATGTTTCACTGTGCCATGGTGGTTCGTTCAGTGTGCTGCTGCATAGTTTGGCAGAGAGCCTGTTAGCAGGGGCTGTACGAAGTCAGAGGGCGCATTAGGATTGTGCAAAATCAATGTTTTCTCCAGTGCTTGTTATGCGTGGTGCCTCTAGCGCCGCATCAAGCCTGATCCAATAGGGCGATTCCCATGAGCGATCAAACCTTCAAACCCGTAGCGGGCGACGTGGAAATTGTGCAGCGCGAGCTGTGTTTCAGTGGGTTTTATCGTCTGGAGCGTTTGCGGTTGCGGCACCGTTTGTTCAATGGCGCAATGAGTACGGATATTCAGCGTGAGCTGTTTGTGCGTCACGATGCGGTCTGTGTGTTGCCCTATGATCCAATCCGCGATCTGGTGGTACTCAACGAACAGTTTCGCGTTGGCGTGGTGGACAAAGCCGATAACCCTTGGATGATTGAGATGGTCGCTGGACTGATCGACAAGGATGAACAGCCCGAAGAAGTGGCTCACCGTGAAGCCATGGAAGAGGCTGGCTTGACGCTGCATGCGCTCTGGCCGGTGTCAGTGTACTTCCCCTCGCCGGGTGGCAGCAGTGAGCGCGTTCATCTGTTCATCGGGCGCTGTGATGCGCCAGAGGCGGGCGGTGTGTATGGCTTGGAGGAAGAGGGCGAAGACATCCGCGTGCATGTTTGGTCGCTGGATAAGGCTTTGCAGGCCATGCAGAGCGGGCGCATCAACAATGCGGCCAGCATCATCGCCCTACAATGGCTGGCGCTGAACCGTGCTGAGGTGCGGAGGATCTGGACATGAGCCCAGCGCCCCGCACACGCTATCGAGTCGACTTGCTGGCCCTACAAGCTGCCTGCGAAGCCAATTATCTACGGCTGATGCGTCTGCTACCGGGGATGCGCCAGCGTCCCAGCGCGCGCAAGGTGGCGCTCAGTCAGGGTGATCAGCTGTTGGGCATGCTGGTGGTGGAGGTACGCGAAAACTGCCCCTACACCACCACGTTGGGGGTGCGGCAGGAGCATTGCCTGCCGTGGTTGCCGGTACCGGAGATGGAGGTGCGGGTGTATCACGACGCGCGCATGGCCGAGGTAACGGTGGCACAGGAAGCGCGGCACTTTCGGGGATTTTACAGCTATCCCAACCCACGGATGCACCAGCCGGATGAGAAAGCGCAGCTCAATTTATTCCTCGGCGAATGGCTGGGGCACTGTCTAGCCTGCGGACATGAGCCGCTTCCCTTGACATCCTCCCCGCTCTAAAGGACGGGGATTCCTACAGCTAGACGGCGATGCCCCGCCGCAAGAATGTTCCGGGCCGCGTTTACATCGCGGTCGTGGGCTGTACCGCAGTCCACGCAAGTCCATTCTCTTATTCGCAAACCGGCTCTACCTTTCGGACTGCCACTGGAAATGCTTCCACAGCACGAACAGGTTTGGGTGGTATAACGCTCATCTACAACCTCAAAGACAACGCCTGCCCGTTGGCATTTTTGCTCCAGCATGGTCTTGAGTTGGCTCCATCCGGCATCCAGCGTGGACTTAGCCATTTTGGTCTTTACGAGTGTTGCGCTGGCTACATCGCCCACGAAAATGGCAGCGCAGCGCTTAACCAAGGCGGTTGAGAACTTGTGTTGCGCATCCTTGCGCTGGTTCTTGATTTTGGCGTGGATAGCACGGACACGCGCCTTCTTCCCCGCTCGCTGAGCAGTGCCCAGCTTCTGCTCTAGGGTGCGATACGCGCGCCCGACCAGTACGTGGCCATCAGAGGTGGTAGCGGCCGCTTTAAGGCCAAGGTCGATGCCAACAGCAGCAGTGCCACTGCAGGGTTTAGTTTCAACCTGCACGCCGATATTGAGATACCAGCGCCCTCTAGCGTCTTCACTGAAGCTTCCGGCCCGCAGGGCGTACTGACTTAAACCGTAGCTGTCCCACAAGCCAAACTTGAAACCCGCGAACTGGATCTGACCGTGCTTGTAGCGCAAGGCACGCGCTTTGAACGGAATCCAGCCCAGACTGTATTTGGGACTGCTCCTGCTGGACACCCGCCAATTGAGCCTAGAGCGCTTGAACTGCTGACGGGCCTTGGCGTAGTCCTCGCAAACTTGCTGCACGGTTGGCGAGCCGATTTGAACACCGTCACATTTGCTCAACCCATTGGTCAGCTTTTGCAGATCAAAGCCGGATAGCCACTGGTGGCGCTCTCGGATGGCGCGATGGCTCGTTTCATTGCAGTAGTTCCATACCAAATTGACCTCGCGTGCCATCGCAAGCAGCGTTTTCGCGTGCTTGTCTTTGATTCGGAGTTTGAGGGTCTTGGTGTGGCTCATGGAATGAAACATTAAAACACTGCCAAGGGATTTACATGGCAAGACCTCGCAAAAATGATGATTTGCGGCATGGAAGGCATTGCGTATTTGCCCTACATGTTCATTTGGTCTTTGTTACAAAGTATCGACGCAATGTGTTCAAGAAAGAGCATCTAGATGCTATGCACATTATTCTTGCCAAGGTCTGCAAGGATTTCGATGCGCAGCTAGTCGAGTTCAACGGCGAGCATGATCATGTTCACCTACTGATCAACTACCCGCCGAAGGTGGCGTTCTGCGGCAATACATCGAAGAGCAGCAGACTCCCCATTAGGACGCCTGCGGCGTCCGCGCCCTCTACCTCGGGCTAAACCCCGAGGCTTCCCGCGCATATGGTGATCTAGCTCTCAGGCTGGAGAAATCAGCCGTACTGCCGATTTACCTAGGAATGGATGACAGCCCATAATTTTCAAGCCCGCTCTCAGCCATCCCTAAGGAGTACCTCCTGTGCCTGCTTCCGCCACGAATGCGCCTGTGCTAGAGCTGGTGCAGCTCTCGGACACCCACTTGCTTGCCGAAGCCCAAGGCGAACTGCTGGGCCTTGAGACCCGCGACAGTCTGCGCTATGTCGTGGATTTGGTGCGGCAAACCCGGCCACGGCTGGATCTGGTGCTGGCCACGGGGGACTTATCCCAAGATGGCTCGGTGGCCTCCTACCAGCACCTGCGCCGTCAACTAGAGCCGCTGGGCGCACCCATGCGCTGGTGCCCCGGCAATCACGACGTGCGTGAGGCCATGCACCAGGTGGCCGGTGACACTGCCCTCATGAGTCCAGTCACTGATCTGGGGATCTGGCGGATTATTGTGCTGGACTCCCAAGCACCGGGGGAGGTTTCAGGCTTTCTTGCGGCGGATCAGCTAGCACTGCTGGAGCAGGCGCTGGCTGAAGCGGCCGAGCGTTATTGCCTGATCTGTCTGCACCATCACCCGGTGGCCATGGGTAGCCGTTGGATGGATGACATCGGCCTGCGCAATGCCGATGCCTTATTTGAGGTGCTGGATCGCCACGCCTGCGTAAAGGCGCTGCTGTGGGGCCATGTGCATCAGGAGTTTGACCGCGAGCGTAAAGGTGCGCGGCTGCTGGCGTCACCCTCGACCTGTGTGCAGTTTGAGCCGGGGCAGGAGAATTTCCAGTTGGCCATGAAAGCCCCCGGTTATCGTTGGCTACAGTTGTATGCCGATGGCCGTATTGAAACCGGCGTACTGCGCGTGACAGCTGTGGAGTTTCGGGTCGATGAGGGTGTGACCGGCTACTGAGCCATGTCATGGCGTGCGCGCCGGTCGCGCTGCCTGACTTGCAGGCCCCGCCCTGTGGCCTGTAGGCTCGCTGTTTTTTTGACCCCTCACGCCTATGCCAAGCTCGCTGCCCGCCATTCTGTATATCCATGGTTTTAACAGCTCGCCGCATTCACTCAAGGCTCGTCAGTTGCGTGATGCTCTGGTGCGCTTGGGCTGTGCTGATCGGTTGCGTACGCCCGCACTGCATCATCATCCTCGACAGGCTATTGCTCAGCTAGAGGCCTGTATTGAGGCCTTGGGGCAACCGCTGCTGGTCGGCAGTTCGCTGGGTGGCTACTATGCCACCTATCTTGCCGAGCGTTATGAGCTGAATGCCCTGCTGATCAACCCGGCTGTCAACCCGCACCACTGGCCCCTTGAGGGGTATCTTGGGCCGCAGACTAACCCGCACACTGGGGAAGTCTGGCAGTTTACCGAGGATCACATTCAGGCTTTGGCGGAGCTGGAGGTGGCATCCTTTGCTGAGGTCAGCCGCTACCAAATCTGGCTGCAAACCGGTGATGAAGTGCTCAACTATCGGCAGGCGGAAGCCTTTTATCGGCACTGTGCCTTGCTGATAGAGGAGGGGGGCGACCACCGTTTTCAGGGCTTTACCCAGCGACTTTCCGCCGTGCTGGCCTTTGCCGGTTTTGCGCCGACTCTATGGCGCGATGCCGATTTTTCCGACCTGTAAGGACTGCACCAGACGCCATGTCTTATACCGCAGAAGCCATTGAAGTACTCTCCGGGCTGGATCCGGTACGCAAGCGTCCGGGGATGTACACCGACACCAGCCGCCCTAACCATTTGGCACAGGAAGTCATCGACAACAGCGTGGATGAGGCGCTGGCCGGGCATGCCAAATCGGTGCAGGTGATTTTGCACGCCGATAATTCCTTAGAGGTCATTGATGATGGCCGTGGCATGCCGGTGGATATTCACCCGGAAGAAGGCATCTGCGGGGTGGAGCTGATCCTCACCAAGCTGCACGCTGGGGGTAAGTTCTCCAATAAGAATTACCAGTTCTCCGGCGGTTTGCACGGGGTGGGGATTTCGGTGGTGAACGCCTTGTCCAGCCATGTGGAAATCCGCGTGCGCCGCGAGGCTCAGGAATACCGCATGACCTTCGCCGATGGCCACAAAGCCACCGAGCTGGAAGTCATAGGTACAGTGGGCAAGCGCAATACCGGCACCAGCGTGCATTTTTGGCCTGATCCGCAGTATTTTGATTCGCCGCGCTTTTCTGTCAGCCGTCTTAAGCATGTGCTTAAGGCCAAGGCGGTGCTCTGTCCCGGCTTGCTGGTCAGCTTCAGCGATTTGGCCAGCGGTGAAAAGCTAGAGTGGCATTACGAGGATGGCCTGCGCTCCTACCTGCTAGATGCGGTAGCCGATCGTCTGCGCCTGCCCGAACAGCCCTTTGTCGGCAGTCTGGCCGCAACGCGCGAGGCAGTGGATTGGGCGCTACTCTGGCTGCCAGAGGGCGGCGAAAGTGTGCAGGAAAGCTACGTCAACCTGATTCCCACCGCCCAAGGTGGCACTCATGTGAATGGCTTGCGCCAAGGCCTGCTGGATGCCCTGCGCGAGTTTTGCGAATTTCGTACCCTGCTGCCGCGTGGCGTCAAGTTAGCCCCGGAAGACGTTTGGGAACGCATCGCCTTTGTGTTGTCGATGAAGATGCAGGAGCCGCAGTTTTCCGGGCAGACCAAAGAGCGGCTGTCCTCACGGGAGGCCTCGGCCTTTGTTGGTGGCGTGGTCAAGGATGCCTTTAGCCTGTGGCTGAACGCTAACCCAGAGCAGGGCCTGCAACTGGCTGAGTTGGCCATCAGCAACGCCGGTCGCCGCCTCAAGGCTGGGCGAAAGGTGGAGCGCAAGAAAGTCACCCAAGGCCCCGCTCTGCCCGGTAAGTTGGCCGATTGTGCCGGGCAGGATTCCACGCGCTCCGAACTCTTTTTGGTGGAGGGCGACTCCGCCGGTGGCAGTGCTAAGCAAGCGCGCAACAAAGAGTTCCAAGCCATCATGCCGCTGCGCGGTAAGATTCTGAATACTTGGGAAGTAGATGGCAGCGAAGTGCTGGCCAGTCAGGAAGTTCACGATATTGCCGTGGCTATCGGTCTCGATCCGGGTTCGGATGACTTGACCCAATTGCGCTATGGCAAGGTGTGCATTCTGGCCGATGCCGATTCGGACGGCTTGCACATCGCCACGCTGCTCTGTGCGCTCTTTGTGCGGCACTTCCGGCCCTTGGTGGAAGCTGGGCATGTGTATGTGGCCATGCCGCCGCTGTATCGTATTGATCTTGCCAAAGAAGTTTACTATGCCCTTGATGAAGCCGAGCGCGATGGCATCCTAGAGCGGCTGGTGGCCGAGAAAAAACGCGGTAAGCCGCAGGTCACGCGCTTTAAAGGGCTGGGTGAAATGAACCCGCTGCAACTGCGCGAAACCACCATGGACCCGAACACCCGGCGCTTGGTGCAGCTCAGTCTGGATGATCTGGAACATACCCACGAGGTGATGGACATGCTGCTGGCCAAAAAACGCGCCGCCGATCGCAAAAGTTGGCTGGAAAGCAAGGGCAATCTGGCTGAGGTGTTGGCGTGAGCCTGCCCCGCTGCGGCGCTGTTTTGCTGGCCCTATGGCTGGCAGAGCCGCTACAGGCGGGGGCGCTCAGCGAGTTACGTTTGATCAGCGAACACCCCATCGACAATATGGCAGCGGGTAATCTGTCTGGGTTGGCCCAGTGCGGCGATCAGTGGCTGGCCATTTCCGACCGCGAGGATAACCGTTTACAGCGGCTGGACATCCGTGAGCCGGTCTGGCAAGCCACTGAGGAGCCCTTTGAACTGCCAGAGCCCCCCGACAGTCATCTGCCTTGGGGCATGCGGGCACAGGTGGTACTCAGCGCGCCGGTACGCGGTGGCCAAATGGACTTTGAAGGGCTGGCCTGCGATGCCCAGAATAACCGCTATCTGGTCAGCGAAGCCTACGCCGCCGTGCTCAAACTCACGCCAGAGGGCCAAGCTGAATGGTTGGCGCTGCCGGATAACCTGCTGCCCCAAGCCCGTTCGCGTGGCCTGATGCACAAACACAATGCCCTCTATGAAGGCATCGCCATCGACCCTGAAGCCCAACACCTGTGGTTAGCTGCTGAGCGTGAGCAGCGCGGCTTGCTGGCCTTGGAAAAACAACCCGATGGCCGCTGGCAATGTCCACCCGCTGGCTGTGTGCTGTTTAGAGATGCTCAGACCAGCGGGCCCTCTGCCAGCGCGGAAGCCTCTCCCGCACAGGATTTTAGCGGCTTACTGCTGTTTAAGGGCCAGCTTTTTACCCTAGAGCGTCAAGCGCGGCAGATTTGCCGCCGCACCCTGAGCACCGGTGAAGCTGAGCGCTGCTGGTCCTTTGCGGCCACCGCTCAGCATGAACCCTACCGTTACCCAACACCCTACGGTGTAGCCGAAGCCCTGTGGCTGGATGATCAGGGCGCTTGGGTGGGCCTTGATAACAACGATCGACCCCGCCAAGACGGCGAAACGCGCCCCATCGTCTGGCGTTTTGCTGCTCCGGCTGAAGGTTGGATCGCCACGCCATGAGCCAGCCAGCGGGCCAGCGCGCCGGAAAGATCATGCTGGGCATGCTGTGGATCGTCGGGCTGTTTTTAGCCACGCGCTTTTTTGCTGACTGGGAGGCGCGCCGTCTGAACAGCAACCCTGATCCCCAGTCCGCTTACCAAGGGCGTTTTTTGGAAGTCTTGCTTAAGGCCAATGCGCAGGGGCACTTTGTTGCGTCTGGGCAGATCAACCAGCAGCCGGTGGTGTTTTTGTTGGACACTGGCGCGACCGATGTAGCCATTCCGGCCCAGTTAGCCGCCAGCCTTGGGCTGGAGCAGGGTGAGCCACAACGCCTCAGCACTGCCGGTGGACAGCGCACCGGCTATCGCACCCAGATTGCCCAGCTGAGGCTGGGCAAAATCCTGCTCAAGGATGTACGCGCCCTGCTGGTGCCGGATCTAGAAGCCCCGCTGATTCTGCTGGGCATGAGTGCCCTCAAACAACTCGAATTTATCCAGCGCGACGGTACTCTGGTACTGCGCCAACCTGTCAGTGAAAACCATGAGTGAATCCTACGACCTGAATTTGGAAGGGGTGGAGCGCCGCGCGCTTGCCGACTTTACCGAACAGGCCTATCTGAACTATTCCATGTACGTGATCATGGATCGCGCTTTGCCGCACATCGGTGACGGTTTGAAGCCAGTGCAGCGGCGCATCATCTACGCCATGAGTGAGTTGGGGCTGGATGCAGCCTCCAAGCACAAAAAATCGGCGCGTACCGTGGGCGATGTACTGGGCAAATACCATCCGCATGGTGATTCGGCCTGCTACGAAGCTATGGTGCTGATGGCGCAGCCCTTCTCCTACCGCTATCCCTTGGTGGACGGGCAGGGTAACTGGGGCGCACCGGATGATCCCAAATCCTTCGCCGCCATGCGTTACACCGAGGCGCGGCTATCGCGCTATGCCGAGGTACTGCTGGGTGAGTTGGGGCAGGGCACGGTGGATTGGCGGCCTAACTTCGACGGTACCCTTGATGAACCTTTCACCTTACCGGCGCGCTTGCCCAACTTGCTGCTCAACGGTACGACAGGCATTGCGGTGGGCATGGCTACCGATGTACCGCCGCATAACCTGCGCGAAGTGGCCAGTGCCTGCATTCGTCTGCTGGATGAGCCGGAGACCAGCCTTGCTCAGCTCTGTGAGCACATTCCCGGCCCAGATTTCCCCACCGAGGCGGAAATCATCACCCCGCGTGCCGACCTGCTGAAGCTCTATGAAACAGGCCGAGGCTCGGTGCGGATGCGCGCGGTGTATCGCATGGAAGAGGGCGATATCGTCATCACTGCACTGCCGCATCAAGTCTCAGGCGCTAAGGTGTTGGAGCAAATGGCCGCGCAAATGCAGGCCAAAAAGCTGCCCATGGTGGCCGACCTGCGCGACGAATCCGACCATGAAAACCCCACGCGTATCGTCATTGTGCCGCGCTCCAATCGGGTTGATGTGGAAGGACTGATGCAGCACCTGTTTGCCACCACTGAGTTGGAGTCTAGCTACCGGGTCAACATCAACGTCATCGGGTTGGACGGTAAGCCGCAGGTTAAAGACCTGCGCACCCTGCTCAGTGAATGGTTGGTGTATCGCTTGGGCACGGTGCGCCGTCGTCTGCAATTCCGTTTGGACAAGGTAGAAAAGCGCCTGCACCTGCTGGAAGGCTTGCTGATTGCCTTCCTCAATCTGGACGAAGTCATACAGTTAATTCGTACCGAAGACCACCCGAAGGCGCAACTGATGGCGCGCTTTGGCCTGAGCGAGATACAGGCGGACTCCATCCTTGATACCCGCTTGCGGCAACTGGCCAAGCTGGAAGAGATGAAGATTCGCGGCGAACAGGACGAGCTGGCCAAGGAGCGTGCTGAGCTGCTGGCCTTGCTGGGCAGCGATGAGCGCCTCAAAGACCTAGTGCGCACTGAGCTGTTGGCCGATGCTGAAACCTATGGCGATGCGCGCCGCTCGCCGCTGGTGGCGCGTGGCGAAGCGCGTGCCCTCACCGAGCATGAGCTGCTGCCAGCGGAGCCGGTCAGCGTGGTGCTGTCGGAAAAAGGCTGGGTACGCTGCGCCAAAGGCCATGACATTGACGCGGCGGGCCTCTCCTACAAAGCCGGAGACGGTCTGAAAGGCGTGGCACAGGGGCGTTCCAATCAATTTGCCGTATTTATGGACAGCACGGGGCGCAGCTATTCGTTGCCGGCCCATTCACTGCCCTCGGCACGCGGCCAAGGTGAGCCCCTAACTGGACGCTTAGCTCCACCGGCAGGTGCTCACTTTGAGTGGGTGCTGCTGCCAGAGGACGATGCGCTCTATCTGCTGGCCTCTGATGCGGGCTATGGCTTTTTGGTCAAGGGTGAAGACCTGCAAGCCAAAAACAAAGCCGGCAAGGTGCTGCTCAGCCTACCAGAGGGCAGTAAAGTCATGACTCCGCAACGAGTGACCGATCCTGCAGGTTCGCAGCTCGCGGCCTTGACCAATGACGGGCGGCTGCTGGTGTTCCCGGTGGCTGACTTGCCGCAACTGGCCAAAGGCAAAGGTAATAAAATCCTGTCGATTCCGGCTGATCAGTTGCTAAGCCGCGAGGAATACTTGATTGGCCTAGCCATTTTACCGCCCGGGGCCAGCCTGATTTTGCAAGCCGGACTGCGTAAACTGACCTTGCCTTTGGACGAGCTAGAGCACTACAAGGGTGAGCGGGGACGGCGTGGTAATAAATTGCCGCGCGGTTTTCAGCGCGTTGAGGCCATGCGGGTAGAAAAACGCCCAGATTGACCCCAACTTAAGGACGCCGCCGAGGACTTCTCCGAGTTCTAGGCGGCGTTCTAGGTTTTGTACGAAAGCTATCTGTCGTGCTCAGAGCGTTTTCATACACAACCTCGACCTTTTCTTGATGGCCATGGTGACTCTGATTGATACGCCTCTCACACTTGAGCTTTGTGCTCAGCTTGGTAGGGCTGCTCGGCCTGACGGGCTGCGCTACGCCCCCTCCGCCATCGGTTTACCAGCTACAGGCCGGTGAGCCTGCTGTAAGCGCGCCGCGCTCGCCCCGTGGCGTAGCGGTGCTGCTGGGGCCTATTGGTTTGCCAGACTACCTAAAGCATGAAACCTTGGTGCAGCGCCAAGCCGACGGCCATTTACAGGTGGACAGTCAGGCGCATTGGGCGGGCAGATTGCAGGACAATGTGAATAGCGTGCTCTTGCATCGCTTGGCAACTCAGCTCAACAGCAGCCGCTTGGTGCTGCATGCCGAGCGTGAAGGCTTTCGCCCAGAAGTGCAGGCCATTGTGCGCATCGACCGGTTGGATTCTGGCCCGGAGCAACCGGCAGTCTTGGAAGCTCAGTGGCGTTTACTCGATGCCCAAGGTGAACAGCGCACCAGCCGCATCTTGCGCCTGCAGGAGCTTCATGCAAAGACTACGGTCGATCAGGTGCGCGCGCAAAGCCTGTTGCTGCAACAGCTCAGTGAGCAGCTCGCCCGCGATATTCAATGGACGGCTCTAGAGGTAGAGGCAGACGCTAAAGCCCGTGCAGTGCCAAACAATAAGGCTAGCAAAGGTGCAACCTCGAAAAAGCGCGAGGAAGAGCCGAAAGACAAGCCCAGCGCCGCGCCTTTACGTACCGATATGGAGGTGTTTCGCTTTTAACCCCAGCCCTCTTGGAGGGCTAGATTCTGGGTTTTGGCGATTCCTCATTGAGCAACAAGGCCCGTTGCCGCTCCAGTAGAGCCGGGTAGGGGTCTTGCAGGCGCTCAACACAGCAGGCTCCAGCAGGCCGAGCCACCGGTTGCACACGGGCGCGCTGGCGTACCAGTGGCTCGTTGCTGATGCTGTGCGCTAGCAACAGCAGATCGCGGCTGTGCCGTGACAGGGACAGGGCGGACTGAACCGTCTCATCCAACAGCAGCTCGCCCTGAGTCAACCCGGCCAGCGCTTTGCTTTGCCCAAGGCCCAGTTGCAAGGTGAGGGTGATGCCAGTACCGGCGAGGTCTTCTTGTAAGTCTTGGCTCATACTGCGCAATAGTTCGCCGCAGCACAGGGCATGGCTTAGGTAGCTCTGGGTTTGGTCATTGCTGTGACCGTGGAACAACATCAGGGTGCTGCCGTCGGCTAAATCATGCAATTCCGCCCGATAGAGCGTGGCCATTTGGCTTAGACGGTTCCGGTAGTGTTGCTGGAAGGCCGGTAGCCGTGGGCGCGGAATCTGTTTGAGCTGCTCTGGGGTGCCCAGTTGCAAGGCCAGCACAGCCGTGCGGGTGGTTTTTTCCGTGTTGCTGGTCTCAGGCGTGCTGGGCGTTTTATCTGGGACGGCTTCTACAGGGTTTTCTTCAGCACTGGCTGCTTTGGTCTTTTGCAGCGGTGGTAGCCCTGAAAACTCCGGCTCAGTGCGCACTGCTGTGCTGCTTTGGCGGCTGCTGGCAGGATGGGCGACAGCCTCTTCCTCTTCGAAGTCATCCTCATCAGCTTCTGGTGCATCCAGCTCAGGGGCGAGGCGGGTGCGTAACTGTTGCAGCAATCCACCGATATCATCCTGATGAATGGCCGGAAAGGGCCGCTCAGGATTATCCAGCCACTGGCGCATTTGCTTAACCGGTACGGAAATCTGCCGCCCTAGCCGAATGCTCAGAATCAGGGTCACTAGCAGAATACCTAGGCCAAACATGCCCATATTCTGCTGGCTGACGGTCAGGGGCTGCTGGAACTGCGCCATGTCCAAAGCCACATAAAGACGCCCGGTCACGGTGTTTTGGATATTCAGGGGCATGGAGTATTGCCCGCTAGCCTCACCGGGGGCGCTGCTGCCATGCCGAGGGCGCTGTCCGGCTTCGGCCAGTACGCGCCCATCAGCACTTTGAATCCCGGCATAGGCCACCAGCGGGTTCTGCACCAGATTGTTCAGCAGCACATGCAGGCTCAGGCTGTCGTTGGCCGCTAAAAGCCCCGTAGCTGAGGAGGCTGTTTGCGTCACCAAACTATGGCCAACGGCGTCAGTATGCTGGTGCATGGCATGGCGGAATTGCAGTGCCATACCGGCGGCATACAGGCCAAGGGTCACACTGACCAGCAATAGGCTGTGAATGACAATGCGCAACACTACCGGCGTTCGCCGCAGGGTGATGGCACGATAAAAAACCAGAAAGATATTGTCGGACTGAACGGATGCGGGCCGGGACACGGGGTGCGGCTCTTTTAAAGTGGAATTGCGTTGCAGTATATAACCAGCCGCTACTAAGGGGCAAAGCACATGGCATGTTCGCCGCTGGCATGACGCGCTAGAATCGAGCGCTTTACCCCAAGGGAGAAACAGCCTTGCGCGAGATCGTCCTGATCAACATCACCGGAGAGGATCGCCCCGGACTGACCGCAGCCGTGACCGGTGTTCTGGCACAGGGTAAGGCGAATATCCTCGATATCGGTCAGGCGGTGATCCACGACACTCTGTCATTCGGCATTTTGGTCGAGATCCCCGAGACGCTGGAAGCCTCCTCAGTGCTCAAGGATGTGTTGTTCACCGCCTATAAGCTGGGCCAGCAGGTGCGCTTCACCCCGATTTCTGAAGCGGACTATCGGCAGTGGGTAGAGGGCCAAGGTAAGCCTCGTTATATCGTCACCCTGTTGGCGCGCCGGGTGACAGCTGAGCAACTGCATCGGGTGAGTTCTATCACGGCGCACTACGGTCTAAACATTGATCGGATTGACCGGCTATCCGGGCGTATAGCCTTGGATACACCGGACGAGCGCAGCAAGGGTTGTATTGAACTCTCAGTGCGTGGTGAGCCTGCTGACCCTGCGGCCTTGCGTGCAGAGTTTTTGCGGGTAGCGCAGGAGCTGGAGATTGATATCGCTTTCCAGCGTGACAGCGTATTTCGGCGCAATCGGCGGCTGGCGGTGTTCGACATGGACTCGACGCTGATTGAGGCCGAGGTCATCGACGAGCTGGCCAAAGTGGCAGGCGTTGGCGAGCAAGTAGCTGCCATTACCGAGCGCGCCATGCGCGGTGAATTGGATTTTCGCGCCAGCTTCCGCGAGCGCTTGGCGCTGCTCAAAGGTCTGCCAGAAAGCGCGCTGCAAGAGGTTGGCCAGCGTTTGCCGCTGACTGAAGGCGCAGAGGTGCTGTTCTCTGAACTCAAGCGCTTGGGCTATAAAACCGCCATTCTGTCCGGGGGCTTTAGCTATTTTGCCCATCAGTTGCAGCAAAAGCTTGGCATTGATTATGTGTTTGCCAACGAGCTACAGATTGAGAATGGCCAGCTCACCGGCGTAGCCGTGGAGCCCATTGTTGATGCACAGCGCAAAGCCGATCTACTGCGCGAATTGGCGGCGCGTGAAGGCTTAAGTCTGGAGCAAAGCATTGCCGTGGGCGATGGCGCTAATGATCTGCCGATGCTGGGCCTGGCCGGATTAGGCGTGGCCTTTCGCGCTAAGCCCTTGGTTAAGCAGTCGGCTAAGCAGGCTATTTCCACCTTGGGCTTGGATGGCATTCTTTATCTGCTGGGCTATCGCGATCGGGAAGGCGGCGAGTAAGCCAAAGCCTAACCTTGGTTGGAATAAAAAACGCCTGTCATCTTTGGATGCACAGGCGTTTTTTAACGCAGATTTAGCGCATCAGTGCGCGTTTAGGCACGATGCAGCAGGCTTAGCCATAAACCGGCAGACGTTTGCAGAGGACATTGACCTTCTCGCGCACGGCATCCACTACGGATTCATCACCCATGTTTTCCAGAATGTCGCAGATCCAGCCGGCCAACTCGCGGCACTCGACTTCAGTGAAACCACGGGTAGTCACAGCAGGTGTGCCGATGCGCAGACCGGAGGTAACGAAGGGCGAGCGCGGATCGTTAGGCACGCTGTTCTTATTCACGGTGATGAAGGCACGGCCTAGCGCCGCATCAGCATCTTTGCCGGTGATGTCTTGCTTGATCAGCGACAGCAGGAACAGGTGGTTTTCAGTGCCGCCGGAAATCACGTCAAAGCCGCGATCGACGAACACCTGAGCCATGGCCTTGGCGTTTTTCACGACCTGCTGTTGGTAGGTTTTGAACTCAGGGGTCAGCGCCTCTTTAAAGCATACGGCTTTGGCAGCGATGACGTGCATCAGCGGGCCACCTTGACCACCGGGGAATACCGCTGAGTTGAGTTTCTTTTCGATTTCTTCGTTGGCTTTGGCCAGAATCAAGCCGCCGCGCGGGCCACGCAGGGTTTTATGGGTAGTGGTGGTCACTACGTCCGCGTAGGGCACAGGATTCGGGTAAACGCCTGCTGCCACCAGACCGGCTACGTGAGCCATGTCGACGAACAGGTAAGCGCCGACTGTATCGGCAATGGCGCGAAAGCGCGGGAAGTCCAGCACCTGCGAGTAAGCCGAGAAACCCGCGATGATCATCTTCGGCTGATGCTCAACGGCCAGACGCTCGACTTCGTCGTAGTCAATCAGGCCGGTTTCTGGGTTCAGGCCATACTGCACAGCCTTGTAGATTTTACCGGAGAAGTTAACGCTGGCACCGTGGGTCAGGTGGCCACCGTGGGCCAAGCTCATGCCCAGTACGGTATCACCCGGCTGTACCAAGGCTTGGAATACGGCACTGTTGGCTTGCGAACCGGCGTGGGGCTGCACGTTGGCGTAGTCTGCACCGAACAGGGTTTTGGCGCGGTCGATGGCCAACTGCTCGACGATATCTACGTATTCGCAGCCGCCGTAATAGCGCTTGTGCGGGTAGCCTTCGGCATATTTGTTGGTCAGTACGCTGCCTTGAGCTTCCATCACCGCAGGGCTGGTGTAGTTCTCAGAGGCGATCAGCTCGATGTGATCTTCCTGACGCTGTGCCTCCTGCTGCATGGCAGCAAAGAGATCGGCATCATAGCGGGCAAGGGTCAAGTCACGGCTGAACATGGGCGGTCACCTGGAAGGCTGGCAATTGAAAGAGCGCGGATTCTACTCCATCCGCGATTTTACGGGTATGAAAGCGCATCACGCCCGTCACAAGAATGGCTCATCTTGTGAGTACGGCCAGACAGCCGGTAGGCGATCTGGCCTGTGTTGGGCGATGTAGCTATGGTGCGTTAGCCCTTACCGCGTGGCGCTCTGGGCGGTTTTGTGCCGCCTAATTTGGGCACTTGGCGTACCGGGCGGCTACTGGGTTTGCTATCCGCTTCTTCAAACCAGTTGCCTAGATGAATCTTGCCTTTGGCGCCTGCCGGTTGGCTGACCTTGGGCTTTTTGGGTCTCTTAGGTGGCTGGCTACCCGGTGCGGTCAGGGGTACGCGGTGTTCTGGGCTGAAGTCCGGGTCTTCACGGCGCTGTAATAGGTGTCCGGTGAGGGTTTCGATAGCGCGCAGCAGCTCCACTTCGTCAGCCGCTACTAGGGAGATAGCCTCACCTGTGGCTCCTGCCCGTCCGGTGCGGCCAATGCGGTGCACGTAATCTTCCGCGACCATAGGCAGGTCGAGGTTGATGACGCGCGGCAAATCTTGAATATCCAGCCCGCGCGCCGCCACATCGGTAGCGACTAATACTTGTACCTCTCCAGCCTTAAAGCGCTGCAACGCCTTTAAGCGCGAAGGCTGGGGTTTGTCGCCGTGGATGGCATCGCTAGACAGGCCCGCTGCTTGTAAGGTCTGGCAGAGTTGCTCAACACCTTTACGGGTTTTGGCGAACACCAAGAGTTGGCCCCAATTATTAGTACGCAGCAGATGCAGCAGCAGTTCGGTTTTGCGTTTTTTATCCACAGGAATCAGCCACTGTTGAACGCTCTGGGCGGTCACTTGGCGCGGGCTGATCTCAATGGACAGCGGATCGCGCAGCAGCTCTTTGGCCATTTGGCGAATGGCATCAGAAAAGGTGGCTGAGAACAGCAGAGTTTGGCGGCGTTTAGGTAGCGCCGCGAATAGCTCGTCTAGCTCACGGGAGAAGCCTAGATCCAGCATACGGTCGGCTTCGTCCAGTACCAGCACCTGTAGTTGAGAAAACTTCAGGGCATTTTGCCGATACAGATCCAGCAGACGACCGGGGGTGGCTACTAGTACATCCACCCCTTTGCACAGGCGCATCATTTGCGGGTTGATGCTCACCCCGCCGTACACGGCATAGCTACCCAGCGGTACGGCTTGGCCGTAGGTGCGCAGGCTTTCGTTGATCTGTTCGGCCAGCTCGCGGGTTGGCACTAAAATCAGCGAGCGCACCGAGTTGCTGGTGACGGCTGGGCCTTCCTGAAGCAGCTTTTGCAACAAGGGCAAGGCAAAGCCTGCCGTTTTGCCGCTGCCGGTTTGCGCGCAGGCTAATAAGTCACGGCCCTTGAGTATGCCGGGGATGGCTTGCTGTTGAATGGGCGTAGGCGTCTGATAGCCCAGCGCTTCAAGGGTTTGTACAAGGGGGGCGATCAAACCCAAGGCGGCAAAGGTCATGGCCGAGTCGCATCCGTGGCAGGAAAAAGGGCGGCGATTCTAGCAGGCAAGCTGTAGGTGCGGCGCTCTTAGCGGCTCTGGGGCGAGGGCTCATCCGTTAGGCCGCTGCTAAAAATACTGAATAAACAACTGGTTAGAATAGATGACTATCCGGTCGTTTTGGCCAAAACCTCCCGATCAAGGGTTGCCTCCATCAGTATTTACTTATACTTTAGGCGGTTACTCAGCCCCTATATAACCCAACCCGATGACGAAACTCTCCCAAAAAGCACCGCTCTACCCCAAAGGCCATCTACTGGCGGCCAGTGGCGTAGCGGCGATTTTGAGTTTGGTGCTGCTGATTTTCCCGTCCCGTGAAGTTGAGGCCAAGAGAAGCCTGCTGGATTACAACTTCGACGCCAGCACCCAGAGTACGGACATGCACGCCCTAGAGCAGGATCTGCGCGAGGCGGTGGAAACGGAGTCCTTGCTGGGTGAGTCGGAGGAAGCACCCTTCCCGGTGCTGCCGCTGTCTGCTGGTGTACAAGCAGCTCCAACTAGCCCAAAAAGTGCCGCGTTCAGTGAGTCGGGTCAGACCAAAAAGCTGGTGGTGGCCAATGGCGATACCCTATCAAGCCTGATGGCCCGCGCAGGTCAACCGGCAGCGCTGGTGCATGAGTTGTTGGAAAGCAGCAAAGAGGCCCGCCAACTGAGTCAGTTGCAGGCCGGGCAAATCCTAGAGTTACGCCTGAGTAAAGCCGGTGATTTCCAACAAGTGCGCACGCAACTGAGCGACTTGGAAAGCCTTGTGCTGGAGAAAACCGCCAAGGGCTATCAGGTTAAAACCGAAACCCTGAAGCCGGAAATGGGCTCAGCCTACGCCTTTGGCGTCATCGACAGCAGTCTGGTGTCCTCCGCTAAGGAGGCTGGCCTTAGCTATGTCCTGACCATGGACTTGGCCAATATCTTCGCCTATGACATCGACTTTGCGCTGGATATTCAAAAAGGCGATTCCTTTGAAGTCCTCTACGAAGAAAAGACCCTGAATGGCAAAAGCATTGGGGCAGGCCAGATTCTGGCCGCGCGCTTTACCAATCAAGGTAAGACTTACACGGCTGTGCGCTACAAAACTCGCAGCGGTGCTGAGGAGTACTACACCGCTCAAGGCGACAGCATGCGTAAAGCCTTTATCCGTACCCCGGTGGACGTGGCGCGCATCAGTTCAGGGTTCTCAGTGGGCCGCCGTCATCCGATTTTGAACAAGATTCGCGCCCACAAGGGTGTGGATTACGCCGCACCGCCGGGAACGCCGATTAAGAGTGCGGGCAATGGCACTGTGCTGGAGGCAGGACGCAATGGCGGTTACGGCAATACCGTGATCGTGCAGCACGGCAAGCGCTATCGCACTCTGTATGCGCACATGCAAGGCTTTGCTAAGGGCGTGCGCGAAGGTGCAGCCGTCAAGCAAGGGCAAATCATCGGCTATATCGGCACTACCGGCCTGTCCACCGGCCCGCATCTGCACTATGAGTTTCAGGTAGATGGCCAGCATGTCGATCCGCTGAGCCAAAAGTTGCCCATGAGCAACCCCATTGTCGCCAATGAAAAATCGCGCTTTCTACAACTGAGCCGCGCTGTGCTCGCACGGATGGATCAGGAGAAATCGACGCAGTTAGCCTCGAACAAACCATAGGATAAACGCCATGCCGCTCTATGCAGGAGTGATGTCGGGTACGAGCCTCGACGGGATTGATCTGGCCCTGATCGAACAGACCACCGAGACCCGTTTGCTCGGCACCCACTACCTGCCGATGCCGGATGCACTGCGTCAAAGCCTGCTATCGCTGTGCAGTTCCGGCCCCGACGAGCTGGCGCGCAGTGCCATTGCTGAGCAGCAGTGGGTACGCTTGGTGGCTTCGGGCATCCAAAGTCTGTTGGCAGAAACAGGCGTTCAGGCACAGGCGGTGCGTGCCATTGGCAGCCATGGGCAAACCGTGCGCCATGCCCCGCGTGAAGGTTTTAGCATTCAGATTGGCAACCCGGCGCTGTTGGTTGAGCTGACCGGCATCAGCGTAGTCAGCGATTTTCGGCGGCGCGATCTGGCGGCGGGCGGCGAGGGCGCGCCCCTAGTGCCAGCCTTCCACGAAACCCTGTTTGCTCACCCGACCCACAAACGCGCCATCTTGAACATCGGTGGTTTTAGTAACCTCAGTTTGCTGTCGCCGGATCAGCCGGTGCGCGGCTTTGATTGCGGGCCGGGCAATGTGTTGATGGATCTGTGGATTCAGCAGCAGCAGGGCCTATCCTACGATGCGGGTGGGCAGTGGGCTGCCAGCGGACAGGTGCGCCCGGACTTGCTCCGCCAATTGCTCAGCGATGATTTCTTTGCCTCCCAAGGCCCGAAAAGCACCGGGCGGGAGCGCTTCAACCCCGGTTGGCTGCGTGATCATCTGGCGGTGCTGCCCTATACGCTGCCCCCGGAAGACGTACAGGCCACCTTGCTGGATCTGACGGCTAGCAGCATCGCTGAAGCCTTGTTGCGGGCTCAGCCGGATACGGATGAGGTGTTTATCTGCGGCGGCGGGGCGCACAATCAACAGCTATTACAGCGCCTGAGCCAGCTGCTGGCACCCTGTGCGGTGCAGACCACCTCGGCGCTGGGTATTGATCCGGATTGGATTGAGGCCATGGCCTTTGCTTGGCTGGCCCATTGCTGTCTGGAAGGTATTCCAGCTAATCGTCCCAGCGTAACCGCTGCCAGTGGCCTGCGCGTGCTAGGGGCGATCTATCCCGCCTAACCTAGGCTATGTAAACCCTGAAACCATTTAACGCTGGTATTGCGTGTCCATGCCGGTCACCATGCCGGAGTGACTCACGTATCCTACGGGGAATTTCTCATGCAACGCTTTCTCGGTCTTTTCATGGCGCTTTGTGTCGCCCTGACTCTGAGTTTTGACGCCAATGCCAAGCGCATGGGCGGCGGCAACAGCATGGGTGCTGCGCCTAGCCATCAAACACGGCAAGTGGATTCACCCAGCAGCGCGCCCATGGCCAGCCCACAAGCGCCCGGTCGCCAGCAACCGCAACCGGCGGCCAGCGGTGCCTCGCGCTGGCTTGGCCCCTTGGCTGGTTTGGCTGCCGGTGGTCTGATTGCAGCACTCTTGATGGGGGATGGCTTCGAGGGCTTCCAGTTCTTGGACTTTCTGCTTATCGGCGTCATAGCCTTCCTGCTCTATTACGTTCTGGTTATGCGTAAACGCCGTCAGGTTGAACCAGCTCTGGCGGGCCATCCCTCAGCCGCGAGCATGGCGCGTGATATGTCACCACCAGCCGCCACGGGTGGACTGATGAGTGCGCTGGCACCTGCTCCTATTCAGGCTCCGGCTTGGTTCAATGAGCAGAACTTCATCAATGCCGCGCGCGAGCATTTCATGGAGCTGCAGCGTTACTGGAACGTCAATAACATGCAGGGGATTGCCGAATTCGTCACCCCGCAGATGTTTGCGCTGCTCAGCAAAGAGCGCGCTGAGCTGGGTTCGGCCCATCAAACCACGCAGATTGATGGTCTACAGATCCAATTGGATGGCGTGGATGATCTGGCTGATAAAACCGTAGCCACCCTGACCTTCAGCGGCATCACGAAAGAGACGATGTTTGATAAGGGCGAGCGCTTTAGCGAAAGCTGGCGCATGGAGCGTCTGCAAGGTACTGATCAGCCTTGGCTGTTGGCCGGTATTCGCCAAAACAGCTAATACCGCTATTTGGTGATTGCGCTTGAGAAAAACCCGGCTAGGCTAGCCGGGTTTTTTATGGCACGCGAATAGGCCTTACCGGTCTGCCGCTTGCCATTGCTAGGCTGCTCTGCTATCGCTTGGGCAGCATTTACGCTTTCGTCCACGAGATGAGCTGCCATGTCTGATTCAACCTTGCCTGATTCAGTCGCTGCCCTAACACGGGTGCAGGATTACCATCAGCGCACCAAACACCGCTTTGAAGGCTACGCGGCAGGCCCGGAAACCCTCGATTGGGAGGCTCAGCCCGCTGCCTTTCGTCGCTTTGAAGGGGCTCCATCGTTTAAGTTGCCGCGCTTGTCTGCGCTGAAAACGCATTCAGCCCTGTATAAAGCCTTGCAGCGGCCCTTTGTCCAGTTGGGCCAGCAAGTTGCACTGCCCGCCAATTTGGAAAGCTTAGGCGCACTCTTACAGTTGTCCTTGGGGTTGACGGCTTGGAAAGCCTTTGGCCCAGATCGCTGGGCGGTGCGCGCTAATCCATCGAGCGGCAATTTGCATCCCATTGAAGCCTATGTGCTGGTCAGCGGTTTTCCTGAACTGGCGGATGGCCTCTATCACTATGAGCCAGAACAGCATGCCCTAGAGTGCCGGGCTAGCCATCCGAGTGCTGCTGAGGACGCTGGGCCGCAATTGGCGATACTCTTGACCTCAGTGATGTGGCGTGAGGCGTGGAAGTATGGCGAGCGGGCTTTTCGTTACTGTCAGCTGGATACCGGTCACGCCATGGCCGCCCTGCGCTACGCCGCTGCTGCATTGGGCTGGACGCTGACTGAGCAACTGCAATTAGGCAGCGATACCCTAAGCCACTTGGCCGGTGTTGATCGTCTGGTGGAGTTTCCCGCGCGGCGCACCTTGGATACCGAGCGCGAAGAGGCCGAAACCCTGCTTGCGGTGGGCTTGGATGGCCGACCCGCGCACAGTCTTGCTGCTCAGGATCTACAGCAGCGCGCGGCACAGGCGGAATGGTTTGGTGTGGCCTCTAGCATCGACCCTCACCCCATGCACCGCTGGCCCGTGGTGAGCGAAATTGCCGAAGCCACGCGCCGCACTGAGGGCCAGCATCTACCGGAGCCGCATCCAATAAGCCCACCAGTGGCCTATCCATTGGCGGCGGAGATTGGTCAGCAGCCGATCCAGCAGTTGCTGATTCAACGGCGTAGCGCGCAGCGCTTTGATGCTAGCCATGTGATGTCCGAGGCGGGGTTTCGTGCACTGCTCGCGCGTTTACAGCCCAGCAATAGCCTGCCATGGGACACCCTGAGCACGCCGCCCCGCGTGGCTTTGCTGCTGTTTATCTCGCGGGTGGAAGGCTTGGAGCCGGGGCTGTACGTCCTGCCGCGCCATGCGTATTTGCTGGCCGCATTGCAGCCCCTAATTGCCCATAGCTGCCTGCTTGATCCGGTGCCAGGTTTTGAGGGCTTGCTGTGCTTAAAGCGCATGGAACCCTTGGCGCTTAAGCGCCTAAGCCGCAGCTTGCATTGCCATCAAGATATCGCCGGAAGTGCCTGCCTTAGCCTAGGCATGTTGGCTGAGTTTGATGCCACTCTGGCGACACAGGGTGCCAGCGCCTACCGTGACCTCTACCGTGAAGCCGGACTGATTGGCCAGTTGCTCTATTTAGAGGCCGAAGCCCAAGGACTACGCGGTACCGGTATCGGCTGCTTTTTTGATGATCCGGTACACAGTTTGCTGGGATTGGACGGCAGTGCTTGGCAATCCCTTTATCATTTCACCATCGGCTTGCCGGTATTGGATGCGCGGATTGAAACCACCCCGGCCTACACCGACGACACACCGCCCAGCCACTCAGCCTAATAAGAGACGCCATGACCCAGCCCTATGAATGTTTAGCCGCCACTGATGCCGCCGCACTGATCCGCCGCGAATCTAACCTGAGCATTTTTGATGTCCGTGACATGCAAAGCTATAAGCAGGAGCATTTAGAAGGCGCGATGCACCTGACGGAAGACCGCCTGCCGCTCTGGTTTAACCGTTTGGACAAAAATGCCCCAGTACTGATTTACTGTTACCACGGTAATTCCAGTAAAACCTTTGCTCAGATGTTCAGCGATTTCCGCTTTAAGCGCGTCTACAGCGTAGACGGCGGCTTTCGGCCACTGGCCACCGCCCTGAGCGCGCCCATTGAAGGCAGCCCTGCCGCCCACCTCAGTCCGGAGCTAGCCGACTTTCTAGTACACTGGAACTTCGACCCCATCGAGCTTAACGCGCCACGTCAGCACGGCCTGACCCCGCTGATGCGCGCGGCCCTGCAAGGCAAACGCGCGCTGGTGCAAGAGCTGCTGGCCTTGGGCGTAAACATCAATGCGCGCAATGATGACGGCAATAATGCTCTATGGCTGGCCTGTGTGCCGCGCGATGCTGGCATTGTGCAAGATCTGATCGACGCTGGAATTGACCTTAATAATCGCAATGACGCCGGTTCCACCGCCATGATGTACACCGCCTCTAGTGATCGCCCGGAGCTGCTGAAACTGCTGCTGGATGCGGGTGCTGATCCGCACATCTGCAATTTTGACGACATGCGTGCCGTAGAGCTGGCGGCCTCGGTGGCTTGCTTGAAGCTGCTGCGTCACACAGCGGTTTAAGGAGCGGATCTATGCTGGAGCTTCCGGTAAAACTCGCGGTGGCCAGTCAAGAAGGCAAAGCCATCAGCGAACACTTTGGCCATGCCAAACGCTTTTGGATCTACCAAGTCACGGCGGATGCCTGCCAACTACTGGAGCAACGCGAGGTAGAGCACTATTGCCATGGCAATAGCTCCAACCAAAGCGCCATGGCCGGGATTCTTGAAGCCATTAAGGATTGCCAAGCGGTTTTTGTGGCGAAAATCGGTGACGGGCCCATTGAGAAACTGCGCGCTATCGGCGTGCAGGCCGTCTCCAACTATGCGTGGGAAGCCATCGACGAATCCCTACTCGACTATGTGCGCCGCAGCCAAGCGGGTGAGGCGCTGCCATGAAAGAGGCCGGGCAAGTGGCCGATTGGGTGGCAAACCACCCGCTCAACCCCAGCGAAATCGACTGCGCGGTAGCGGTTAAGCTGAAAATCCTCGACGGTAAGTGCAAGATGCCCGCAGCGGAGAAGCAGGTAATGGCGCTGCTCTACGACTGCATTGCCCATTTGCCCGGCGAACGGCTGGAGCCTTCCATGCGAGTGCTGATTGCTGACATCGGCCCTCAGCCGGATGAAGCCCAGAAAAGCCGTATTTATGAGCAGCGCGTACTGGCCGAAACCATTATCTCGCGCCCGGTGATGAAAGCCTTTAAAGCCCGCATCCGCGCCCAAGGTTTGCTCGATGCGCAAGATCAAGAGGACAGCGAATGATCCAGTTTTATATGACCCCCGGCTCGTGCAGCACCGGCATCCATATTTTGTTGGAAGAGGTGGGGCTGGTATTTGGGGCCAACTTGGTCAACCTGCTGGCGGGTGATCAGTTCAAACCGGAATACTTGGCCATCAACCCCAAAGCCAGCATTCCGACCTTAGTGCGGGACGATGGCGTGGCCTTGACGGATTTTCAGTCCATCGCTTGGTGGTTGGCACGTGCTTATCCGCGTCGCGCCTTGCTGCCGGAAACGCTGGATGGCGAATTGCAGGTGCTAGAGCGCATGAACTACGCCGTCAATACGCTGCATGGACAGGGCTTTACCCGCATCTTCACCACCGACAAATTCTGCGCTAACCCTGCTGAACAGGCAGCCATTCAAGCCCAAGGCCGCGAGATCATCGACCGAGGCTTTGCCTTGGTGGAACAGTGGCTAGAGGGGCAAGATTATCTGGTGGCGAACCGTTACAGCATCGCCGATGCTGCGCTGTTCTACGTAGCATTTTGGGCTAATCGCATTCAAATTCCGCTGCCGGCTAACTGCCAAGCCCACCTTGAGCGGATGCTGAAACGCCCCGCCGTGCGGCAGGTGCTGGCCGAAGAAGGCTATGGAGCTATGTTGCGCTAGCCCATATCCCGCGTGCATTGATCAGATGACCGTTAAAAATACCTAATATGTTGTGAGTAGATGACAAGCATTCCCTTTACGACCCTGATCTGCCCCCTAGACGGCTATCCCTTAACTCGCGAGGGCATGACTTGGCGCTGTCCCAGCAATCATAGCTTTGACATCGCCCGCGAAGGTTATACCTACCTATTGCCGGTGCAGAAAAAGCGCTCCCTTGATCCGGGGGATAGCAAGGATATGGTTGCGGCTCGTCGGCGTTTTTTGAATGCAGGGCATTATCAGTTCATTGCTGAAGCGGTCAGCCAAGCGGCCTTAGCCGGTTTAGATGAGGATGCCCAGATCAGTTGTTTAGATGCAGGCTGTGGCGAAGGTTACTACCTGCGGCAATTGGCCAAGGCGCTGCAACCCGCACAAACCTTAGCAATGCTTGGGTTGGATATTTCCAAGTGGGCCATTCAGTCCGCTGCTAAGCAGGATAAAGCGGCCTCCTGTGGCTGGGTGGTGGGCAGCAATGCCAATTTGCCGGTGCCCGCCAAGACGCTTGACCGCATACTTTGCCTGTTTGGCTTTCCGGTCTACACAGAGTTTGCTCGGGTACTTAAAACGGATGGCCAGGTGTTGCAAGTCGATGCAGGGCCTAATCACCTGCGTGAATTGCGCGAAATCATCTACCCCGTGCTTAAGCCGGAGCGCCCCACAGAGCCCAGTGCGCCGCAAGGTTTTACCCAGCTATACAGTAAAACCCTGAGCCATCAACTGGCCTTGGAGGGCGCTGAACAGATTGCTGATTTGTTGGCCATGACCCCACATCTATACCGCGCTAACGCTGAAGGGCGTGCTAAAGCAGCGGCCCTAACAGCGCTGTCAATAACGCTAGAGGTACGCCTAACCTGCCTCACTATAGATCCGGTATATGTTTGCTGACGAAGGGCAAAAGATTATTGAGTGCTGGCCTGTCGCTAGCATTTTAGTTTGTGAATTCTCGGTGAATGTAGTGTTAATGCAGAGTGTTTAATTGAATCTCTAGCGAGGTGACACATCTTATTTTGTAAGATGTCCTTAGTAGAGGGTATGCATTTTCTATTTGTAAGTGAGTTTAAAATAGTTTTGCTGTTGCGCGCGAATGGTTTATACTTCAGTCGCACTAAAGTGCTTTTCGGTTAACGCTTAGTTAGATTAAAGGATGTGCGCTGTCTTTTGGTATGCTCTTTTCATGCTTGGACAGGTAAGTCGGTTGCAAGGATGTATAGAATTAGTTTTAGGCATTGTGAGTAACATTGCTCACAAACCATCATAATTAAGAGGTGTTGGCAGTGGATAATTCAGATAACAGTCTGAAAAAAGTAGGCGTATTTTATGATGGAAATTACTTCGCGCATGTTAGCAATTACTACTGCTACCATCATCAGCGTCGTAAACGAATCAGTGTTTCTGGGCTACATGACTTTATTCGCTATAAGGTGGCCCAAGAGGAAAGTACGGATATTCGCCTGTGTCAAATCGTCGATTCCCACTATTTTAGAGGGCGTCTCTCTGCTGTTGAAGCGCAAAATAAAAACACCTTATTCAATGAGCGCCAGTTTGATCAGATTCTGATGAATGAAGGCGTGGTCACCCATTATCTGCCCTTAGGCCCTTCAGGTGAAAAAGGCATTGATGTATGGCTGGCCCTTGAAGTATTTGAACTGGCTATTTTTAAACGCTTTAATGTGGTGGTACTGGTAGCCTGTGACGGCGATTATGTACCCCTTGCTAGAAAGCTAAATACCTTGGGTATTCGAGTCATGGTGTTGGGCTGGGATTTTGAAATCACCGCCCAAGATGGTCAGACGCGCAAAACAGTAACAAGCCAAAAGTTGCTGAATGAAGTCACTTATCCGGTAATGATGAACTCCATCATTGACGATAAAATTAACTTCAAAGACTCCGTGGTAAATAATCTATTTGTCGCGCCCTTTGAGGCTAAAGTGCTTCCACCTAAAGCCCTCGCCATTAGCGCTGAGCTACAAGATGGCGTGCCGCGCCAAGGTAAAATCAAGGCACTCAAAGATGGCTACGGTTTTATCTCCATGCTAGATGGTGGGCCTGATTGCTTCTTCTATTGGGGTGATATTGATTTTGACTTCAATGAGTTAGAAGTAGGCATGACCGTTGAGTTTTATATAGAGGCTAATGAAAAGGGGCTGGTAGCTAAGTCTATTTCGTTGGTGGCAGGCGCTGTGCCAAACGGAAATATCTAGCTTTTTAACGGCTTGGGCTTCCAGTGGGCCTGTCCTGCGCTTACACTCGTATTGTTATAAAGTAACATTTTGAGTGAGGAAGCCCATGCGCCGTTTCGTGTTTGCATTGCCCTTGGTTTGGCTGCCTATGCTTCAGGCAGCTCAGGAGCCTGCCCATAAAGCCCACGTCAGTACGGCTGCCCATGAGCACGGGCGGGCCAGCCTGAATCTGGCATTGGAGGGCTCGGTGCTGGATATTGAGCTGGAATCGCCCGCCATGAACCTGCTGGGCTTTGAGCGGGAGCCGCGCACCGCTGAGGATAAAGCCCATGTTGAGGCAGTGCGCAAAGCCTTGTCGGAGCCTCTGCGCTTATTTAGCCCACCTGAAGCTGCCCAGTGCAGTGTAAAGACTAAGACGCTGGAGGCTAATCTGCTGGAGCACGAGCACGAGCACGAGCACGAGCACGAGCACGAGCACGACAAAGCCGAAGCGGAGCATCAGGATATTCATGCCAGCTATCAATTCAGTTGTGCGCGGCCAGAGCACTTGGGGCGCGTGGATCTCAGTGGCTTCTTTCGGCAGTTTCCCGCGACGCAGGTGATCAGTGTGCAATTAATCGGCCCGCATGGTCAGCGCGGCATTCAAGCTTCTGCCGCTCAGGCACTGCTGGACTTTTGATGAGCCTAGAGGTGAGTCAGCCGATGCCGCCGGTAATTGAGCTGCACGACCTGCATTTTGCATGGCCGGGGCAGCCCGCCTTGTTGCAGATTGCGCATTTTTCTTTGGGTCGAGGCGAGCGCCTGTTTCTCCGAGGCCCTAGCGGCAGCGGCAAGACCACGTTACTGGGGCTCTTGGGCGGTGTTCAGTTAGCCCAGCAGGGCAGTGTGCGCCTGTTGGGTCACTCTCTGAATGCGCTATCGGCCAGCGCGCGGGATGGCTTTCGGGTCGATCACATCGGCTATATCTTTCAGCAATTCAATCTGCTGCCATTTTTATCGGTGCAGGAGAACGTCGAGCTGCCTTGCCGTTTCTCGCCGCTACGGGCTGAGCGCGCAGGCTTACGGCACGGTGGCATTCAGCAGGCAGCCACACACCTATTGGCGCAACTGGGCTTGCCTGCTGCGCTCTTTGGGCGGCGTGCTGATAGCCTGTCCATTGGTCAGCAACAGCGGGTGGCGGCAGCGCGGGCGCTGATTGGTCAGCCGGAGTTGGTGATTGCCGATGAGCCCACCTCGGCGCTGGATACCGACAGCCGCGAAGCCTTCTTAAGGCTGCTGTTTGCTGAATGTCAGGCCGCGCAAAGCAGCTTGCTGTTTGTCAGCCATGATCAGACGCTAGCGCCCTTGTTTGATCGCAGTCTGTCGCTGTCTGAGCTGAATCAAGCCGCTCAACCGACGGAGATAGGCTGATGTATCTGTTGCACCTTGCTTGGGCCAGTTTGCGTAACCGGCGTTTTACCGCGCTGTTGACGGTGTTTGCTATTGCCCTCTCCGTTACCCTGCTGCTGGCGGTGGAGCGCGTGCGTACCGAGGCGCGCAGCAGCTTTGCCAGCACGGTGAGCGGCACGGATTTGATTGTCGGTGCGCGTTCTGGGTCGGTGAACTTGCTGCTCTATTCAGTGTTTCGCTTGGGCAATGCCACCAATAATCTGCGCTGGGAGCGCTTCGAGCATTATCGCCAGCATCCGAAAGTGAAGTGGGCGATTCCCTTTTCTTTGGGCGATTCGCACCGAGGCTACCGCGTGCTGGGTACCAGCAGCGCCTACTTTGAGCATTATCGCTACGGACAGGGGCAACTGCTGCGTTTAGCCGAAGGCCGCGCCTTTGCAGATGAACCCTTTGAGGTGGTGTTGGGTGCTGAAGTAGCGGCTGCGCTGGATTATCGTTTGGATCAGTCCTTGGTATTGGCTCATGGTACGGCAACCATTAGCCTGCTGAAACACGATGATAAGCCGTTCCGCGTGGTAGGCATTCTGGCGCGTACTGGCACGCCAGTGGATCGCACCCTGCATGTGCCGCTGTCCGGCATTGAGGCTATGCACTTGGATTGGCAAAGCGGCATGCCCGCTCAGGGCGCGGCGCGGATCACGGCAGAGCAAGCCCGTCAGCAAGATTTAACCCCGAAAACCATCACCGCCTTTTTGTTAGGACTGACCAGCAAGGTAGCCAGCTTCGCCGTGCAGCGCGAGATCAATAATGATCCTGAAGAGCCACTGCTGGCCATTTTACCCGGCGTTGCCTTGCAAGAGCTGTGGAGCCTGATGGGTACAGCAGAGCAGGCGCTGTTTGTGATTTCCCTCTGCGTAGTACTGATCGGTTTGATCGGTATGCTCACCGCCATTCTTACCAGCTTGAGCGAGCGCCGCCGTGAAATGGCTATTTTGCGTTCCGTGGGCGCGCGTTCTTGGCACATCGCAGGCTTGCTGATGTTTGAGGCTTTGCTGCTGGCCAGCGCAGGCATTTTGCTGGGGCTTGGTTTGCTGATGCTGGGCATTCTTTTGGCTCAGGGGCCGCTGCAAACGCATTACGGGCTTTATCTGCCGCTGGCCTTGCCCAGCACTTACGAATGGTGCTTGCTCGGCGCTATCCTAGCTGCCGCGCTGCTGATGGGGGCCTTACCCGCATGGCGCGCCTATCGCCAATCGCTGGCTGATGGGTTGTCCATTCGTTCCTGAAGGAAAACCGCCATGCTGCTTCGCTTGTTGCCTGCCTTGTTTTTGCTCTGTTGTCTGCCGGTCTGTGCAGAAGGGCCGCGTGATCTGGCTTGGTCAGAAATGATCCCGCCCAACTCACCAAGGTTGGCTCAGCCGGTGATATCCCATGACGGAGGCGAGCGCGGCCCGCTAGCCCCGCAGTCCTTGCCGAATGCGCCGGTGGTGGCTGCCTTGGATGGGCAACAGATCAAACTCCCCGGTTACATTGTGCCCTTGGAGAATGACGCCCAAGGCCGCGTGACAGAATTCCTATTTGTGCCTTATTTCGGTGCCTGTATCCATGTGCCACCACCGCCCTCCAATCAAATCGTCCATGTGCAAAGTCCGCAAGGGGTGGTGCAAGAGGCGCTCTACCAGCCTTTTTGGATTGAAGGCCGCCTAAAAGTACAGCAAACCCGGAGCGATTTAGCCGAAACGGGCTATGCCATGCGTGCTGAGCGTATCTATCCCTACGAATTGAAGTAGTATCAGGCTATATAATCCGTTATATATCGATTGCACCATTAAAGCGCGAGCCCTTGTAACCAATGGGGGCGTGTTTTTTGTAGGTGCGCCATAGTGGGGCGATTCTACTAAGGCCTGCCCTGTTGTGAGGGCGGGTCAGCCATAGGTTTCCCTTAGGCCATCTAGCCAATGGTCGAAAAAGCATCCTTAGTATCCCGCCTTATTTTTGCGACCTATTGCCGCGCGTCACTGGGTCCGCTTGCCCTTGCTCAGTTTTCCTCCTGAGACCTTTAAAAGGCCCGCGTAGCACGCGCGCATTTGACTCAAACTTCATGCAATAGATGGCACCATACTTGCTTGCTTGAGACTTAAGAACTAACGGCTTGGACCTAAAATACAGCGGTCGCCTTAGCAGGTTTCATGGGATCTTCCACAGGCTTCTTGATTTCGCCGTGTCGTACCGAAAATCGGTGCGATGGGTACTTTTAAACTCTGATGAAAGGAAAGCTAAGCATCATGGCTCATCGAATCCTAATTGTTGGTGGCGGTGCGGGTGGATTAGAACTCGCAACCCGTTTGGGTCGCACGCTGGGCAAGCAAGGCAAAGCGAACGTTACCTTGGTTGACAAGAACCTGACCCACATCTGGAAGCCTTTGCTGCACGAAGTGGCTGCCGGTTCTCTGAACACCTCGGAAAACGAGCTGAACTACGTAGCACAGGCTAAGTGGAACCATTTCAACTTTGAAATCGGTAGTTTTTCCGGCATTGATCGGGAAGCCAAGCAACTGCAACTGGCTCCAATCCATGATGACAAGGGCGTGGAAATCGTGCCGCCGCGCGCGCTGGACTACGATACGCTGGTACTGTCCATCGGCAGTCGCACCAATGATTTCGGCACCCTAGGCGCGGCAGAACACTGCATCTTCTTGGATAACCTGCAACAGGCGGTGAATTTCCATCAGATGCTGCTCAAGCACTATCTGGCCGCGCACTCCAACCACACTGAAGATGCGAATGCCACTGCAGGCAAGATCAGCGTGGCCATCGTAGGCGCTGGAGCCACTGGAGTTGAGCTGTCTGCTGAGCTGCACAACGCTGCGCGCGAGCTGGCGGCCTATGGTCTTAAGGGTATTCAGCCTGAGAACATGGACATCACCCTGATCGAAGCAGGCCCGAAAGTGCTGCCTGCGCTGGCCGACCGTATTGGCAAGCCCGTGCATGAAACACTGGAAAAGCTCGGCGTCACCGTGCTGACCTCTGCGCCTGTACAAGAAGTGACTGCGGAAGGCATGAAGATCGTCGATGGCCGCTTTATTCCAGCCAGCTTGAAAGTCTGGGCTGCTGGTATCCGTGGTCACGGCTTCATGAAGGGCATTGCCGGTCTGGAAACCAACCGTATTGATCAGCTGATCGTTCGTCAGACCCTGCAAACCACGCTGGATGACAACATCTTTGCTTTCGGTGACTGCGCCGCTTGCCCGCTGACCGAAGGCAGTGAGCGCAATGTGCCGCCGCGCGCCCAAGCAGCTCACCAACAAGCCTCCTTGCTGGCTAAGTCGCTGATTCAGCGTCTGGAGCAGAACAAGCCGCTGCTCAAATACAAGTACCGCGACCACGGCTCGCTGGTCTCCCTGTCGCTGTTTAGCGCAGTGGGCAACCTGATGGGCAACCTGATGGGCGATGTAAAACTGGAAGGCTGGCTGGCCCGTATGTTCTACATCTCCTTGTACCGTATGCACCAAGTCGCGCTGTACGGAGCCTTCCGCACCCTGCTGTTGGTGCTGGGTGACCGCATTGGCCGCAGCACCGAGCCGCGCCTGAAGCTGCACTGATCCTGAATATGGGATGCTCTGCTTAAGGCGGCGCATCCCCACAGGCGGTAGCATCTCGGGCATATAACTCCTGTGTGCCAGCAGAATTTGTCTCTCATAACGCCCGAATGCTACCGAACGCAAAAAAGCCAGTGTCCTTTAAGGGGATACTGGCTTTTTTGTGGGCAAGCGATCGCTTGGCTTATACGGATCCTTCTAAGCGGCGCTTGAGTGCCCAATGTCCAATCACTAGCGTGCAGCCATCGGCTTGGTGACTGCGTTGCCAATCTTCCAGCAGCTCCATGCAGGCGTGGTCGATATAGCGCAAATTATCCAGCGGTACATGCAGGGTGGTGCCCGGTTTAACCTTATCCAGCGCGCGGCTGAGCTTAGGTACCTTGAGGAAGGTGGCGACTCCGGCCATGCGCAGTTCGGCTTGGTTGGCGTCTTCGAGGTCATAGACCACACTGATTTTCAGGCGCGATGAGGTGACGGCCAGTTGAATCAGCGACAGGATAAAGCCCACCAGCACGCCGGTTAGCAGGTCAGTGCCGACGATGGTCAGCGCGGTGACTGCATAAACCACCAAGGGCGCGCGGCCATAGCGCTTGAGGCTACCCATCACCGAGGGATCGGCTAGCTTAAGGCCGGTGTAGACCAGCACGCCTGCCAGACTAGCCACCGGAATCAGCGTTAAGACAAAGGGCAGCAGGATCACAAAGGCCAACAGCCAAGCACCATGCAGAATGGCGGATAGCCGCGTTTTAGCTCCGGCTTGCACATTGGCGGAGCTGCGCACAATCACCCCAGTCATGGGCAATGCGGTGACTATGCCACAGAGCAAATTACCGACGCCTTGGGAGTACAGCTCACGGTCAAAATCGGAACGCGGCCCTTGGTGCATGCGGTCAACGGCGGCGGCAGACAGCAGGGTTTCTGCGCTGGCGATAAAGGCCAAGGCAATGGCTGACATCAGCAACGCCGGGTTGGCTAACAGCGCCAGCTCTGGCAGGCCGACAAAGTCGATGGCGTCCGCGAGATTTTCCGGGACATTCACCCGTTTGATGTCTAAATCCAGCCCTAGGCTGATCAGCGTAGCAGCCGTCACTCCCAGCAAAGCACCGGGCAGAAAGCGCAGACCCTGCGGACGATGTTTATCCCATGTCCACATGATGGCGATGGTCGTCAGGCCGAGCAGCAGGGCATAACCGCCACTGCCTGCGCTGCCACCCCATTGATCAAGGGCCGCCTTAAAGGCTTCGGGGAACTGCGTCAGGTTGGCTAAACCGGCAGCAGCGGGGCTGGCATCTAGCATCACATGGATCTGCGACAGCACGATCAAGATGCCGATCCCGGAGAGCATCCCGTAGACCACTGCTGGTGAGGTGACGCGAAACCACGCCCCCAGCCGCGCAAAGCCTGCGGCAATCTGAATAATGCCTGCCAGCATCAGCACCGGCCCTAAGGCGGCCATGCCGTACTGATTGATCAGCTCAAACACCAGCACGGCCAACCCAGCCGCCGGGCCACTGACTTGCAAGGGTGATCCGGCTATAAAGCCAACCACCAGACCACCGATGATGCCGGTGATCAGACCCTTAGCCGGTGGCATACCTGAGGCAATGGCCACACCCATGCACAGGGGCAGGGCCACTAAAAAAACCACCAGCGAGGCCAAGGCGTCGCGGGGCAAGGTTTGCCTAAATGCACTAAGGGCCGCAGAAATCGAGGCGGACATAGGCGTTAAATCTCCATGGGTAAAAAAGCGCCGTGGGATACTGATATCCCACAGCCTCTACAAATAAGTTTTGTTACAGACCGAGCACACCGATGAAGGATAGTCGCTGGATGGACTATTGTGCCTAACGCAACAATGGCCTTTAGTCTGATGTCCAATGAACTGCCGGTGCTAGAGGCGTTCAGGAGGCTTGCAAGCGCGGACGTGGACTGGCGACAGGTAGGGGATTGTCGCCATCTAGCGGCAAAAAGCGGCCTTGTTCAGCATCATAAGCCAGAATTTCGCTGGTTTCGATGGCGTATACCCAGCCGTGAATAGATAGCTGACCGCTGGCCATCCGCGAAGCCACTGAAGGATGAGTGCGTAGGTGATCCAACTGGGCGACAACGTTTTCTTCGGTCAAAAAATGCAGGGGATGCTCATGCCCGCAGTCATGGTGAGAGTGCTGAGCCACCACGGTTTTTGCCACCTCCGCATGCCGCAGCCACGCGCTGACGGTAGGCATGCTGGCTAAGGATTCTGGATTGAGCACCGCTTTCATCGCCCCACAGTCGGAGTGCCCGCAGATGATAATATGCTTCACACCCAGCGCCACTACAGCGTATTCGATGGCTGTGGATACGCCGCCGTTCATCTGGCCATAGGGCGGTACGATGTTGCCAACGTTACGGGTGACGAACAAATCCCCCGGCGCACTTTGGGTGATCAGCTCTGGGACGATGCGCGAGTCCGCACAGGTGATGAACATGACTTGCGGCGACTGGGCGTTAGCTAATCTCTGAAAGAGTGCGCGTTGCTGGGGAAACACCTCACGCCGAAAGCGCTTAACGCCATTGATGATCTGTTGCAAGGCCTCAGGGGCCGAGCCTTTAGTGGTGATGGCGTGCAGCTTGGGTTCGTGCATGGCTCATTCCTCTCTAGGTGGATACAGCGCTGCTAGTGGCTGCGCTGATCAGGTATGACCTAGGCTAGGTGATGAAGCTTAACTGGCGCTGAATCGCAGCTAAATTGCCTGATCCAGACAGCTTGCAAGCTCGCCTTGACCTTTTGGGATGAGCGGCAGATCACTAAACTGACTGGCTGTGCTCAGTTTGCCTCTTTTTTTGTAATTGCTTGGATACTGCCTGCCCATGGAACATGCCTCCCCTTTACCTTTCCTGCCGGAAGTGCTGCTGTTTTTGGTCTTGGCGGGCATCTTAATTCCCTTATTACAGCGCTTTCGGGTTAATCAGGTGTTGGGCTTTTTGGTGCTGGGCTTGCTGGTTGGCCCCTATGGGGTGGCGCTCTGGGCTGAGCGCTGGCCTTGGTTGCAGAATTTCACCTTCCCCCGTGAGCAAGAAGTCAGTGCACTGGCTGAGCTGGGGGTGATCTTCCTGATGTTTTTGATCGGGCTGGAGGTGTCGGCCAAACGCATGTGGGCCATGCGGCGTTGGGTGTTTATCGGTGGGCTGGCGCAGTTTCTGCTCAGCGCACTGGGCATTGCCGCCCTCTTGCACCTAGTGGGCTGTAGCTTGGAGATTGCCGCGCTGCTGGGACTGGTATTGTCGCTGTCTTCTACGGCGGTGGTGATGCAGTTGCTGTCCCAACAGCGGGCCATGGCTACGCCCATGGGGCAGGCGATTTTTGCGGTGCTGATGATGCAGGATTTCGCCGTGGTGCCGCTGCTGATTCTGGTCGATTTGATGGTCAGCAAAAGCTCCAGCGGACTGGAAACCCTCGTGCTGCTCACCCTGCTGAAGTCGGTAGGCACGGTGTTGCTGATTTTGCTGCTGGGGCGGCGGGTGGTCGGGCCAGTGTTTCGGATGTTCTCCCGCGATCGTCAGCCGGAAGTTTTTGTTGCCCTGACTCTGCTGCTGACCTTGGGCATCGCTTGGGCCACCGAGCAAGCCGGGCTGTCCATGGCGCTGGGGGCGTTTTTGGCGGGGCTATTGCTGGCGGAAACCGAGTACCGCCATGAGGTAGAGGTGACCATCGAGCCCTTCAAGGGTCTGCTGATGGGCCTGTTCTTTATGACCGTGGGCATGGGCATTGACCTGCGCGCGGTGGCGGCCCACGCCGGGCTAATCACTGCCTCAGTCTTGGGCCTGATGCTGTTTAAAGCGCTGCTGGCGGGGCTGGTGCTGCGCTTAGGCGGGATTTCCACCGGCAAGGCGCTGGAGGGTGGATTGCTGCTCAGTCAGGGCGGCGAATTTGCCTTTGTGGTGATTGGCTACGCGGCGGTGGCTGGATTGCTGCCTGCTGAACTGGCTCAACAGGTGTTGCTGACGGTTAGCCTGAGCCTGATGCTGACCCCGCCTGCAGCGCGTCTGGGCCGCTTGCTCAGCGATCGGTTGGAGGTGGCGCGGGTCAGTGATAAGCAAGGCCTGCCGGGGCTGCCAGAGGAGCTGTCCGGGCACGTGCTGATTGCAGGCTTCGGGCGGGTCGGACGGCTGCTGGCAGAGGTGCTGACCAAGCAAGGCGTGCCCTATGTGGCCATCGAGCTAGACGCGCACCGGGTTTATCAGCTGCGGCGGCAAGGCTATCCGGTGTTCTATGGCAATGCGGCCAAGCCGGAGCTGCTGCGCAAGCTGCGCGCCGCTGAGGCTTCGGTGCTGGTTATCACCATGGACAAGCCGGGAGCCGCCATGCACAGCCTGCGCGCCGCGCGTCACGAATACCCGCAGATGCCGATTTTTGTGCGCTCCCATGACGAGGCTCACGCCCGTGAGCTGCATAAGGCCGGAGCCAGTGCCGTAGTGCCAGAAACCCTTGAGGCGGCCCTGAAGTTATCTTTCTTTACCCTGCAAACCCTCGGTGTGCCGGAAACGGAGATCAACGCTAACCTTGATATGGAGCGCGGGCAGCGTATGGGCCATCACTAAAGGTTTCATTCGGCGGCGCGGCTTTATATTCAATAAAAGAATAAATAAATTGTTATTTATTCTTTTTAATTCAGAAAAATCCTGAGCATAGTGTGGCCTATTCACTAGCGCGTTCAGGAGATCGACTGAGATGAGCATCCGCCTTGGCGACATCGCCCCCGACTTTGAGCAGGACTCCAGCACCGGCCCTATTCGTTTCCACGAGTGGCTGGGCGACAGCTGGGGCATTCTGTTCTCCCATCCCGCTGATTTCACCCCGGTATGCACCACCGAGCTGGGCTTTACCGCCAAGCTGAAGGACGAGTTTGCACAGCGTAAGGTTAAGCCTATCGCGCTGTCGGTTGATCCGGTGGACTCGCACCTGAAATGGATCGGCGACATCAACGAGACGCAGGACACTCAGGTTAACTTCCCGATCTTGGCCGATGCTGATCGCAAGGTGTCCGACCTTTACGACCTGATCCACCCCAACGCCAGCGACACTCTGACCGTGCGCTCCTTGTTCATCATCGACCCGAACAAAAAAGTGCGCTTGATCATCACCTATCCGGCCGGTACCGGGCGCAATTTCCATGAAATTTTGCGGGTGATTGACTCCTTGCAGCTCACAGACCATCACAAAGTGGCTACGCCTGCCAACTGGCAGGACGGCGACGAGGTGGTGATCGTGCCTTCCCTTAAGGATGAGGAGGAGATCAAGCAGCGTTTCCCCAAAGGCTACCGAGCCGTTAAGCCCTACCTACGTTTGACTCCGCAGCCTAACCGCTAAGGCGCGCCTGATTGCGTGAGGGCCACTGCGCGGAACCACCCGCCAGCGCCTTGTCTCCTGTTGGCCAGTCCATCTACTGGCCGTGATAGCGCCTTACGCAACCCGCCAACGGGCTCGCAGGCTGTTCTCTCTGAGGTTTAGGAAAGGATATTGCCATGCGTCCCCTTATTTTGCGCCGTAGTCTGGCTGCCCTGCTTGCTGTGGGCCTGAGCCTAGGTGCGCTGAGTCACGCTCAGGCGGAAAGCCTGCGTATCGGTTATCAGAAATACGGCACCCTAGTGCTGCTTAAAGCCAAAGGCACGCTGGAGAAGCGCTTAGCCGCTCAAGGCATCAGTGTGCAATGGACGGAATTTCCCGGCGGCCCGCAGTTGCTGGAAGGCTTAAACGTCGGCTCGGTAGATTTTGGTGTGACCGGCGAAACCCCGCCCGTGTTCGCCCAAGCTGCTGGCGCGGATCTGCTCTATGTGGCCTATGAGCCGCCTGCACCGACCAGTGAAGCCATCCTAGTGCCCAAGGATTCCGGGCTGAAATCAGTGGCTGATCTCAAGGGCAAAAAAGTCGCCCTCAACAAAGGCTCCAACGTGCATTACCTGCTGGTGCGCGCCCTAGAGGATGCGGGCGTCAAATACAGCGAGATCCAACCCGTTTACCTGCCACCGGCTGATGCGCGGGCCGCCTTTGAAAGCGGCAGTGTTGATGCTTGGGTGATTTGGGATCCCTTCCTCGCGGCGGCGGAAAAACAGTTGAGCGCCCGAGTGCTGCGCAATGGCCAGAAGCTGGTGGATAACCATCAGTTCTACCTGTCCACTCGCAACTACGCCCAAAAGAATCCTGAGGTGATCAAGGTGTTGATTGAGGAAGTCCGCGCTGTGGGCGAGGACTCCAAAGCCGATCCCGATAAGGTCACTGAACAGGTTGCTCCGCTGCTGGGCTTACCTAAGGACATCACCGCTTTGGCTGTGAAGCGCCAAGGTTACGGTGCGCAGTTCCTGACCCCGGCGGTGGTGAACGCTCAGCAAAAAATTGCCGACAGCTTCACCGAATTGAAGCTGATCCCCAAGCGCCTGAGCGTGCAAGACGTCATCTGGACGCCGCCTGCCAAATAACGCCTTAGCCCTTTTTCGTATCCAAAGGAGACCACTCCATGAGTCTGAACATTTTCTGGTTTTTGCCCACCCACGGTGATGGCCACTACCTAGGTACTGCTGAGGGTGCGCGCAGCGTGGATCACAGCTACCTACAGCAAATCGCCCAAGCCGCAGACCGACTGGGCTTTGGCGGTGTACTGATTCCCACTGGGCGTTCCTGTGAAGACTCATGGATTGTCGGGGCCTCGCTGATTCCGGTTACTCAGCGCCTGAAATTCTTGATTGCCCTGCGCCCCGGCGTGATTTCGCCCACGGTGGCGGCGCGGCAAGCGGCCACGCTGGATCGTCTGTCGGGGGGCCGTGTGCTGTTCAATCTGGTGACCGGCGGTGATCCTGAAGAGCTGGCTGGTGACGGTCAGCACCTGTCCCACGCTGAGCGTTACGAGGCCGCCGCTGAATTCACCAAGGTGTGGAAAGGCGTGCTGTCCGGCGAAACCGTGGATTTGGACGGCAAACACCTTCAGATTAAGGGTGCGCGCCTGCTGTTTCCGCCCATTCAGAAACCGCATCCGCCGCTGTATTTCGGTGGCTCCTCTGAAGCCGCCCACGAGCTGGCGGCTGAACAGGTGGATCTGTACCTGAGCTGGGGTGAGCCGCTGGCTGAGGTGGCCGAAAAAATTGCCGACGTGCGGGCCAAAGCCGCTAAATACGGACGCACAGTGAAGTTCGGGTTGCGCGTGCATGTGATTGTGCGTGAGACCACCCAAGAGGCTTGGCAGGCCGCTGAGCGCCTAATCAGTCATCTGGATGATGAAACCATCGCCAAGGCGCAGGCCTCATTGGCGCGCTTTGACTCGGTGGGCCAGCAGCGCATGGCCGCTTTGCATCAAGGCCGTCGCGATCAGCTGGAAATTGCCCCTAACCTCTGGGCCGGTGTCGGGCTGGTGCGTGGAGGTGCTGGTACCGCACTGGTGGGCGATGGCCCTACGGTGGCTGCGCGCCTTAAGGAATACGCCGACTTAGGGGTGGAAACCTTCGTGCTGTCCGGCTATCCGCATCTGGAAGAAGCCTACCGTGTGGCCGAACTGCTGTTCCCACATCTGGAACTGGCCCCAGCTTTAGAAAACGAGCCGCGCGGTTACGTCAGCCCCTTTGGCGAGATCGTCGCCAACGACATTCTGCCTAAAGCAGCGGCCAGCTAAGGACAGGGAGAACATCATGAGTACAAGCCGTAACGCGCCGCTGATTCAGCGGCTGGCACCTTGGGCGCTGCCAGTGCTGCTGTTAGTGGTCTGGCAGGGCGCAGTAACGGGCGGTTGGCTATCCACCCGTATTTTACCGGCTCCCAGCGCGGTGATTTCTGCCGGTTGGACCTTGGTGGCCAGCGGCGATCTTTGGCAGCATCTGGCCATCAGTGGCTGGCGGGCCAGCATTGGTTTTGCCATCGGCGGTGGGCTGGGGCTGCTGCTGGGCTTTATTACCGGGCTGTCTAAGTGGGGTGAGCGCTTGCTGGACAGCTCGGTGCAGATGGTGCGCAACGTGCCGCATCTGGCGCTGATTCCACTGGTGATCCTCTGGTTTGGTATCGACGAGGGCGCAAAGATTTTTCTGGTGGCGCTGGGCACGCTGTTCCCCATCTACCTCAACACCTATCACGGTATCCGCAACATTGACGCCGGGCTGGTGGAAATGGCGCGCAGCTATGGTTTATCGGGCTTTGCACTGTTTCGGCAGGTGATTTTGCCCGGTGCGCTGCCCTCCATTTTGGTCGGCGTGCGTTTTGCCCTTGGCTTTATGTGGCTGACGCTGATCGTCGCGGAAACCATCTCAGCCAGTTCGGGGATCGGCTATCTAGCCATGAATGCCCGTGAGTTTCTGCAAACCGACGTGGTAGTGCTGGCCATTCTGCTCTATGCGGTGCTGGGCAAGTTGGCCGATTTGGCAGCCCGCTCACTAGAGCGCCTCTGGCTGCGCTGGCACCCGGCTTATCAACCTCAGGGAGCACGCACATGAGTGCTTTGCACAAGATCAAACAGGGTATCCCGCTGCTGCTGGATAATATCCACAAGGCTTTTGGTGAGCGGCAGGTACTCAAGGATATTCACCTGCATATTCCCGCCGGTCAGTTTGTTGCGGTGGTGGGGCGCAGTGGCTGCGGTAAAAGTACGCTGCTACGTCTGTTAGCGGGCTTGGATTCTGCCAGCCGAGGTTCGGTACTCGCTGGAAAAGTTCCGCTGGCCGAAGCGCGTGATGACACGCGGCTGATGTTTCAGGATGCCCGCCTGCTGCCTTGGAAGCGGGTGATTGATAACGTAGGCCTCGGGTTGACCGGCCACTGGCGCGCCAAAGCTGAAGAGGCCTTGGCTGCTGTAGGTTTGGCTGATCGCGCCCAAGAATGGCCCACGGCGCTCTCCGGTGGCCAAAAGCAGCGGGTGGCCTTAGCCCGTGCGCTGATCCATCAACCGCGCTTGCTGCTGCTGGATGAACCCCTCGGCGCACTGGATGCCTTGACGCGCATCGAAATGCAGCAGCTCATCGAAGGTTTATGGCAGCAACATGGCTTCACTGTGCTGCTGGTCACCCATGATGTCAGCGAAGCGGTGATGGTGGCCGACCGGGTCATTTTGATTGAAGAAGGGCGCATTGGGCTGGATTTGCTCATCGACCTACCACGGCCCCGGCATCGCGGTTCGGCGCGGCTGGCCAGCTTGGAAGCTGAAGTGCTGGATCGGGTACTGGGCCTACCGAGCCGCGCCAGTACGCTGCCGACTGAAGAGACTGCTGATGTAGAGCCTGCGCCTGTGCGCTGGGAGCCGCCGCGCGCCTCTGCGCTCTAGGCAGAGTCTTCGGGCAGTTTATTCTCGGTGGGGCCTATTCCAGCGGTATCGGTGTTCTCTAGTTGTAGAAACAGCGCCGTCGCCAGCACCGCCAGACTGCCGACACAGAGAAAGGTCAGGTGGAAGGCGTGCAAAATCGCCTCCTCATCGGCACCGGGGATAGTAAAGCCGCCTAGCAGCGCGCCAGCAGTGGCCACGCCTAAGCTCATGGACAGTTGTACCACCACCGAGAGCAGGCTGTTGCCGCTGCTGGCCTGTTCGTCCTTAAGACCGATCAGCGTCACGGTGTTCATGGCAGTGAATTGCAGGGAGTTCACCGTGCCGATCAAAAATAAATGCAGGGCTAAACAGGCAATGGGCGTATCGGCATCCACCCACGACAGGCTAGCAATCAGACTGCCCAGCAGCAGAGTATTGCCGGTGAGGGTCCAACGGTAGCCCAAGCGATCAATCAAGGGCTTAGCCAGTGGCTTGATGGCCATAGCTCCGATGGCCAATGGCACCATGGCTAGACCGGCTTGAGCCGGCGAGTAATCCAGTGCCACTTGCAACAGCAGCGGCACCAAAAAAGGCAGCGCACCACTGCCTAAGCGCGCAAAAAGATTGCCCAGAATGCCCACTGCAAAGCTGCGGGTATGAAAAAGTTGCGGACTGAATAAGGGCTGTGCCGTATGGCCTGCGTGTAGCCAGTAAGCGGCCAGACAGGCCAACCCCCCGAACAGCAACAGCATCACCCGTGCATGGGGCATGTGCATATCGCCTAGCCCTTCCAAGGCAAAGGTGATCAGCACCATGGCGGCCCCAAACAACATAAAACCGGTGCCATCAAAGGGCAGGCGCTCTCGGCTTTTAATCACCGGCATAAAGTGCAGCGCGGCAAAGCAGCCCAGTATGCCCACCGGCAGATTGACCAAAAAAATCCAGTGCCAAGAGGCGTACTGCACCAGCCAACCACCCAGCAGCGGCCCGAGCAGCGGCCCGACCAGCCCCGGCAAGGTGATCAGCGACATCATCCGGACAAACTCACTGCGTGGGTAAGCACGCAGCACCGCCAGCCGCCCGACCGGCAACATCAGCGCCCCGCCGATTCCTTGTAGAACCCGTGACATCACCAGTTGATTCAAACTGGTCGAGATGGAGCAAAACAGCGAGCCAAGGGTGAACAGAAAAATCGCCCAAAAGAACACCCGCCGCGTACCAAAGCGATCGGCCAGCCAGCCAGAGGCCGGAATTAGCAGTGCTACCGTGAGCAGATAGGCAATTACCACCACCTGCATCCGCAAGGGATCCTCTGCTAAATCGCGGGCCATGCTGGGTAATGCCGTATTGAGGATGGTGCCGTCCAAGGTCTGCATGAAAAAAGCGATGGCCACCAGCCAAGGCAAAATGCGGGCAGTGCGGGCATCCATGACGATGGACGGTTGCATGGCAATTCCTGATACGGAAGAAGGCAGTCGGGGCAAGGCGGGCAGCGCTAGGCGCTGAATGAACATAGGGCACGGGAAGTGGTTACGTCCAGTACCCTATGGTGCAATGTTCAGAGGCGTTCGGTTTGGGGCGAAGGCTTCGGCTTAGATGTCGCGTTGACGCCGACGTAGCAATAATTGCACGGGGCCGGACAGGGCATAGGTCATCAGCACAATCAGCAGTACGCGCGGCGGGTCGATGAAGACTACGGAGAAGATCAGTACCACCACCAGAATGGCCACAAAGGGCACACGGCCCTTCAGATCCAAGTCTTTAAAGCTGTAATAGCGAATGTTGCTGACCATCAACAGGCCCATGGCGGCAACCAGTATGGCAAACAGCATTACCAGTAGGGTTGGCAATTGATGGCCGTGGATACCGGCCTCTTCCATCACCCACACTGCCCACACCGAACCGGCCACCACGCCCGCCGCCGCTGGACTGGCCAGCCCGACAAACCAGCGTTTATCCACCTTACCGATTTGGGTATTGAAGCGGGCCAAGCGTAACGCCGCACAGGCCACATAAATAAAGGCAATGGTTAACCCCACATTGCCCAGCAACGACAGCGCCCACTGATAGGCCAACACCGCCGGAGCTAAACCAAAGGCCACCATATCGGACAGGGAGTCATACTCAGCGCCGAAGGCACTTTGGGTGTTGGTCAGCCGCGCCACGCGACCGTCCAGACTGTCCAGAATCATCGCCACGAATACCGTCGCAGCGGCGGCATAAAAGTTGCCGTTGATAGAACTGATGATGCAGTAAAACCCGGCAAACAAATTAGCCGTAGTAAAGAGGTTGGGCAGCAAGTAAATGCCCTTATGCCGAACCTTGCGCCCTTCGGAGTCATGGGCTTCTTCGACGTGCTCATCAATGGGCAGCAGGTTGTCGGGCCCAAGGGGCTTGCTTGACTCTTCAGGAAGCTCGCTCATGCGCAGTACCTTAGCGTTGACAAAAAAGAGATAGGCTAGCAGCGCAACAGCATCGCGCGCCATGGCGGTTAGTCGCGGAACGTGCCGTCCTAGACCGGCCAAAAACGAAAAACGCGGCCAAAGCCGCGTCCTTCGGGACGACAGAACCGAATTAATTCTTGGTTTTGTCGACGATTTTGTTCGCGGTGATCCACGGCATCATGGCACGCAGGCGCTCGCCTACTTGCTCGATGGGGTGAGCCGCGTTGTTGCGACGATAGGCGGTCATGGATGGGTAGTTAGATGCGCCTTCGGTGATGAACATCTTGGCGTATTCACCGTCTTGGATGCGCTTCAGAGCGTTGCGCATGGCTTGGCGGGATTCAGCGTTGATGACTTCAGGGCCAGTCACGTACTCGCCATACTCCGCGTTGTTGGAGATGGAGTAGTTCATGTTGGCGATGCCGCCTTCGTACATCAGGTCGACGATCAGCTTCAGCTCGTGCAGGCACTCGAAGTAGGCCATTTCTGGCGCATAACCGGCTTCAACCAGAGTCTCGAAACCGGCTTTGACCAGCTCAACGCAACCGCCGCACAGTACGGCTTGTTCGCCGAACAGGTCAGTTTCAGTTTCGTCTTTGAAGGTGGTTTCGATGATGCCAGTACGACCGCCGCCCACGCCACAAGCGTAGGACAGCGCAACGTTTTTAGCTGTGCCAGAGGCGTCTTGGAAGATAGCAACCAGATCCGGGATGCCGCCGCCTTTGACGAACTCAGAACGTACAGTGTGACCGGGCGCTTTAGGGGCGATCATGATCACGTCCAAATCAGCGCGGGGCACGACTTGGTTGTAGTGAATGGCAAAGCCATGAGCGAAGGCCAGAGTAGCGCCTTGTTTCAGGTTAGGTTCCAGCTCGTCTTTGTACAGACGGCCTTGGAATTCGTCAGGGGTCAGAACCATTACCACGTCAGCGGCGGAAACGGCTTCTTTCACGCTCTTGACGGTCAGGCCATGGGCTTCAGCTTTGGCAACAGAAGGCGAGCCAGCACGCAGACCAACGGTGACATCCACGCCGGAATCTTTCAGGTTGCAGGCATGGGCGTGGCCTTGAGAGCCGTAACCGATGATGGCAACTTTTTTGCCTTGGATGATGGAGAGGTCACAGTCTTTGTCGTAATAAACTTTCATGAATCTACCTTTGTGGTGTCTGACCCCGTGAGGCCGCTGTTTGACATCCGCCCCACCTAAGGGAGGATTCCTACACGGCATTTGCCGTTTCGGTATGTAGAAGGAGGCCGCAAGGCTTAGTGGCCGCGCTCTTTTCACAGGCTTCGAGCCCAGTTTTAGCACTGAGCCCGAAGAGCGTTGCAGTCTAGCGACGCTTGGCCAGCCCCCACAAGGGGGAGCCGACCAGTCGGCATTAAATGCCCAGTACCTTATCGCCTCTGGAGATACCGGTGATGCCGCTGCGTACCACTTCCAGAATGGATGCCGAACCGATGGCCTGAATAAAGCTATCCAGTTTATCGCCGGTTCCCGTGAGCTGGATGATGTAGACACTGCTGGTCACATCGACAATCTGACCCCGGAAAATATCCGTAGTGCGCTTGATCTCCGCACGCTGAGCGCCTGTGGCCTTAACCTTAACCAGCAGAATTTCCCGCTCAATGTGCGAGCTTTCCGACAGATCAACCAGCTTGACCACCTCGACCAGCTTGTTGAGGTTTTTGGTGATCTGCTCAATCACCTCATCCTGACCCACTGTAGTCAAGGTCAGACGCGACAGCGTTGGATCTTCCGTCGGGGCAACCGTCAGGCTTTCAATGTTGTAGTTGCGCTGGGAGAACAGGCCTACCACGCGGGACAGAGCACCGGGTTCGTTTTCCAGCAGCAGGGAAATAATGTGTCTCATGCTTAGGTACGCTCCGTCTTGCTCAGCCACATATCGCGCATGGCACCATCCCGGATCTGCATGGGATAGACGTGTTCGCTGGAATCCACTTTGATATCAAGGAAGACCAGACGGTTTTTCAGCGCGAAGGCCTCTTCCATCTTCGGTTTGAGATCCTTAAGTTCCGTTACACGCATGCCCACATGGCCATAGGCTTCCGCCAATTTGACGAAATCGGGCAGCGACTCCATGTAGGAGTGGGAGTAACGGCTGTCATAGATCATGTCCTGCCACTGGCGCACCATACCCAGCGCACCGTTGTTTAGGCTGATGATCTTCACTGGCAGATCGTACTGCAAGCAGGTGGACAGCTCCTGAATGTTCATCTGGATACTGCCTTCCCCGGTCACACAGGCCACATCAGCCTCTGGGAAGTTCAGTTTAGCGCCCATACCGGCCGGGAAGCCAAAGCCCATGGTGCCCAGACCACCGGAGTTCAACCAGCGGTTAGGCTTATCGAACTTGTAGTACTGCGCGGCAAACATCTGGTGCTGGCCCACGTCAGAGGCGATGTAGGCATCCCCCTTAGTGACTTCGTACAGGGTTTCGATGACCGTTTGGGGCTTGATGATGGAGCCGTCGCCCTTGTCATAGGGGAACATGATGCGGCCACCGCGCCATTCTTCGATCTGCTTCCACCAAGCGGCCAGCGTGTCAGTGCTGGGTTTAGCGCCGATTTCCTTGAGGATGCTCAGCATCTCACTGAGCACGCTGTCCACCGGGCCAACAATGGGCACATCAGCCTTGATGGTTTTGGAGATGGAAGCCGGGTCGATGTCGATGTGGATGACCTTGGCATTCGGACAGAACTTCGCCGCGCCGTTCACCACGCGATCATCAAAGCGTGCGCCCACGGCCAGAATCACATCGGCATGGTGCATGGTCAGGTTGGCCGTGTAGCTACCGTGCATACCCGGCATACCGAGGAACTGGCGATCGCTGCCCGGATAAGCGCCCAAGCCCATCAGGGTGTTGGTCACTGGCAGGTTGAGCATCTTGGCCAGCTCAGTCAGTTGCGCCGAAGCGCCACCCAGAATTACCCCGCCACCGGAGTAGATGATGGGCCGCTTGGCTGCCAGCAGCATCTCAGCTGCTTTGCGAATCTGTCCAGAATGACCGCGCACCGCTGGGCTATAAGAGCGCAGCTTGGCTTTTTTCGGGAAGACGTACTCGTACTTCTCCGCCGGGTTGGTCATATCCTTAGGAATATCCACCACCACCGGGCCGGGACGACCCGATTGCGCCAGATAAAAAGCCTTCTTCAGCACCTCTGGGATTTCCGAGGGATGCTTGATCATGAAGCTGTGCTTCACGATGGGCCGCGAGACGCCGATCATATCGGTCTCTTGGAAGGCATCAGTGCCGACCATGGTGCTTGGCACCTGACCGGAGATCACCACCATGGGGATGGAGTCCATGTAGGCCGTAGCAATACCGGTGATGGCGTTGGTTGCACCGGGGCCAGAGGTCACCAGTACCACACCGGCTTTACCGGTAGCGCGGGCATAGCCATCCGCCATATGAGTGGCCGCTTGCTCGTGGCGCACTAGAATATGGGTGACGGCTTTCTCTTGGAACAGCGCATCATAGATATGCAGCAGGGCTCCACCGGGATACCCATAAATATACTTAACGCCTTCGTCACGCAGGAAGCGGACGACCATTTCAGCGCCGGATAACAGTTCCACGTTATTCACCTCAGAAACGCCAGTTGGCTACTTGCACGAAAGCAGCCCGGATAGGTTGACTGCCAGGCAGAGCATGAGCGACGGTGGTCGCCGACTACGTCAGCTCTGGCTGAGCGAGCATCGGGACTACCCCAAGTGGTTGCGGGACGTCCCACCCAAAGCGCGAGGTAACGCGTTGCGGGTAGAGCGGTCGGCGCGGGTTGGCGCCTCATGGTTTGCCGGAACGGACTCACCTGACACAGCCATTTGCCAGCAAGTCTTGAATTGTTCGACTTCCCTTCCGGCAAGTCAAGTCTGCCTTGATTGCCGCAGATCGCCTCTGCAGGCCTCAAAGACTCTCTTGGCGTGATTCCACCTTCATTTACACTAGGGGAAGGGGACTAAAGGAAAACACCATGCGATTGATGATCCTGCTGCTATTTGTGGCCAGCTACAGTGTGGCGGCTGAGGTTTACACATGGGTCGATGCGGCAGGTGTTAGGCATTTTGGAGCCTATCCTCCGGCAGGGCAGGCGGCGCGTTCAGTGTCCAGCAACGGACTGCAGTTGCTGGGTGATGAGCCCAAACCCAGCCCAAGTACGCCCGCCACTGCACCGCCACCCTCGGCTGATCCGCGTCAGAAAGCCTTGGATCAGCAGGTTAAGAAGCAGGTGGTCGAGGACAAGGCCAAGCTGGATAAGCTCTGCACGGAGCTGCGCACTAACTTGGCGCAGCTTAGAAACAACCCGCGTATCCGCGTGGAGCGTGACGGACAGGTGCAGCGTATTTCTGAAGAGGAACGCCAGCAGCACATTAGCGACACTGAAAAAAAGCTGGATGAACACTGTCGCTAAATGGCTGCTGTTATATGCCTTGGATCAGTTGATCAAAGCGGCCTAGGGCCTCTAGCAGGCTGCGGCGCTCATCTAACTGATGGGCGTATAGGGTTTCAGCCATGGCTAAAATCCCTGAGGCGTTGGGCAGTGCTTGATCCGTCTCCAGTAGGATCTTCATGCGCGGCAGGAAGATCCACTGCAGCCACTCCTCAAAGCGCAGGCTGTCCAGCGCAAAGGGCACCGTACTGGCCAGCGCTTCTGCACTGGGTGCTTGAGGCGACCATAAACCGTGCAGACGTAAGGCGCGCTCAATCAGCAGGAGCTGCTCGGCGATATCGGGAACACGCTGATCCATTTATAGGCTGACCTTGGCGCGTTGTCGTGCTTGGGCGGCTCCGGCGGGGTCGCCCTGTTTGTCGCGAGCTTGGGCGATCAAATCCCAAAGCCCAGCTTGCAAGGCCGGACGGCCTGCTGCGTAACTGAGGGCACGCCGTGACAGTTGCTCAGCTTGGGCGGCATCGCCTTGATTGAGGCGGATCTGTGCCAGCCGGTACAGCACTTGAGGTTCACGCGGGGCGATGCGTTGGGCGCGCTCAAGGCTGGCTGCCGCTCCGTTGAGGTCGCCCCCCCCTTGCTGTTGCTGTGCCGTGGTCAAGAGCGCCAGCACCGGGCCATCCAGTTGTTCATCGGCGGCCAAGGCACCTGCACTGTTGCGTAGCGGGCTAGGTGGCGTGTTAGGCGCTGCCGCGACAGGGGCACCGGAAAAGCCGGTCGAGGGTGCTGGTGGCGGTGTGTTGGTTGTACCCTGTGCTGTACCCTGTGCCGGTGCATTCCAGACGCCCAGCGGCGTTGCCGGTGGCAGATTGCTGAGTGGTGCGAGCGGCGCAGGGGCGGTGGGTAAGGCTGTGATGGGCGCTGAGGAAATTTGCAGGGGCGCGTTATTACCCTGCGGCACCATAACCACCACGCCTGAATCTTGTGTCGGTGCTTTAGCCGGTTGTTGGGGCGGAGTGGCAGGATAGCCGGTGTAACTGGGTTGACGTCCACTGGCTTCCGAAACGGGGCGGCTTGCATCCACCACCGGAATAGCTTCGCGGTCAGTGCTGGCGCAGCCTTGTAACAGTGCTAATCCGGCCAGCAGAAGGAGCCATTGCCTATTCACCCGTCCAAACCTCGTTGCATGATTGCCCATGATGTTGTCAGTACTCTGTGATCTATATCGTCCCAATCTACCCAGCAAAGGGCATTGGATTCTTTAACTGTGCGTTTTTAGCCGCTATTGCTGCATCCAGTCGCGTACCCAGTCGGGAGCGGCGCTGGGGGTACTCGGTGTTTCGGGGGCTGGTGCGGTATTTGAGCAGCCTTCGCCCATCATAGGTTCACTGCCGCGAATGTAGGGAACCTGCGTTGCACCGGGGCAATCCGAGGCGGTACCGAGGCCAGTGCGCATATCTACCCAAGCCCGCACGATGTTTTCGGGTTCAGGGGTGTTGAGGGGCAGTGGATTGGCGCGTTGCATAAAGTCGACCCAGACGGGCAGTGCTCCCGTGGCTCCGGTGAGCGGCGTTTTGCCGTTGTCATCGCGCCCTAGCCAGACGACGGCCAGCAGGTTTTGGCTAAAGCCTGCAAACCAACTGTCCCGTGAGTCGTTGGTGGTGCCGGTTTTGCCTGCCAAGGCCAGTGAGCGGGGTAGACGATTATAGGCAGAACGGGCGGTACCTTCGGAGACTACCCGCTGCATGGCGTACTGAGTGAGGTAGATAGCCCCTGCGTCAAAGCGTTGTTCCACTTGAAAGGGATAGCGTTTGAGGGGCTCGCTGCGGGCGGTCAGTACGTTACGAATACCGCGCAGTTGGCTATTAAAGCCGCCGTTCGCCAGCGTCTGGTACATGCTGGTTACTTCCATGGGCGTCAAAGCGCCAGCGCCGAGCAACATGGAAGGATAGGCAGGCCAGTCCCGATCTACCCCCAGTCGCTTGAGGGTTTTCAGCACGTTGGCTACACCGATATCCAAACCCATCTTCGCGGTGGAGAGGTTGTAGGAGTTGGCCAGCGCTTGGTAGAGGTAGACATTGCCGTGGGCGCGATGGTCGTAGTTTTGCGGCTGCCAGAGCTGGCCGTTGCCATCCTTGACCGAGAAAGGCTCATCTGGCAGCCAAGTGGTTAGGCTGTAGCGGTTGGGTTGCTCCAGCGCGGTCAAAAAAATGGCCGGTTTAATCAACGAACCTATGGGCCGAACGGCATCCAATGCCCGGTTGAATCCAGCAAACCCCGCCTGACGCCCACCTAGCAGGGCTAGGATCTCGCCGGTTTCGGGGTTGGTGACCACCATGGCTCCTTCAACTTCCTCGTCGCCACGCCCACGAAAGCGCTTGGCGGTTTCGGTCATGGCTTTTTCAGCTTTCAGCTGCAGGATGGGGTCAAGACTGGTGAAGACGCGTAGGCCTTCTTCGGTTAAGTCTTCCTCACGGTAATCCTGCCGCAGTTGGCGTTTAACCAGATCCAAAAAGGCCGGAAAGGAGGTATTGGCCAAGCTGCCATTGGGCGTGACGCCTAAGGGCTGTTGCTTGGCTAACTCTACGGTTTCAGCTGGGACAATCTGCTGCTCTGCCAGCAGGTCGAGCACCAGATTGCGCCGTTGCAAGGCGCGCTCCGGGTAGCGTCTTGGGTTGTAGTAGGTCGGGCCTTTGACCATTCCCACTAGCAGCGCCACCTGATGCAGCTTTAGCTCCGCCAGCGGCAGATTGAAGAAGTAATGGCTGGCCAGTCCGAAGCCATGTACCGCACGGCTGCCGTCCTGCCCAAGGAATACTTCGTTGAAATAGCCTTCGAGGATTTCCCGCTTGCTGTAATGGACTTCCAGCAGCAGCGCCATCATGGCTTCGGTGAGTTTGCGGCTGAGGCTGCGCTCGCCGGTCAAATAAAAGTTTTTGACCAACTGCTGGGTTAGGGTACTGCCGCCCTGTACCAGCCGACCGGCGGAGGTGTTCACCCACATGGCGCGCACGATGCCTTTAGGCGAGACGCCAAAGTGCTCGAAGAAGTCGCGATCTTCCACGGCAACCAGGGTTTCTACCAAATAGGGTGGCACCTGATCAATGCTGATGAGGATGCGATCCTCATTATGAGCAGGATACACACCGCCCACCGTCATGGGCTCTAGACGGGCTACGGCCAATTCGCTGTTGTTTGGGCCGGATAAACCCGCTACCTGAGTGCCAGAGAAACGCACTCGAATGAGTTGCGCCGGTTCAGCCCCTTCAAAGAACTGAAAGCCACGGGTATGCAATTCCACCTGATTGCCGGTGACTGCTACCTCGCCGGGGCCAGTCACCGCGCGCTCACGGCGATAGCCTAGGGCTTCAAGCTCGGCCAAAAAGTCCGGTTGCGAGAGCTTTTGCCCAACAAATAGTTCCAGTGGGCGGGCATACACCTTAGCGGGGATGCTCCAACGCCGCCCAGTGAAGCGTTCTTGCACCACTGCATCCAGATAGACGGCCAGCGCACCCAATGCCACTAAGGCAACCAGAGACAGCTTAAATATCCAGCCCAACCATGTGCGGATACCGCTTGTCTGGGGTCTTAACGGCGCATGGTGTGTCACCCGGTGTCTCCTTCATCGCATTCAATGGAATAAGCGACCTGTAAAAAGGCATAGCCGTGGACAGGTCTACCACTGGCCAGTACCCGGACTCTGACCGCGTAGCCGCATCGAGATTCAGGGGAGGGATGGGGCAGGCAGGGGATTTTTTCCCTCAGGGTTGCTTCATTATACCCACTTTGCTGAGTAGGCCGATGGCTTTGCAACGGTTTGCAGGGCGCGGTGCAAAGACCATAATGCAGGACTTTTTCATGCTGCCAGCGCGCTTGTCTGTGCTGGAGCAGCCTGTTCATCTTCTTCTTTGCACGGAATGATCATGACCCAAGCCCTGCTTACTGCGCTGCAAGATCCGGCTTTTTATCCACACCCAGTGGAGGGGCTGCGCGTCATCGAAACCCATATTTCGTGGGTGATACTGACCGGGCGTTATGCCTACAAGATGAAAAAGCCGGTTAACTTCGGCTTTCTCGACTTCACCACACTCGAAGCCCGCAAGCACTTCTGCGAGCAAGAGTTGCGGCTGAACCAGCGCATGGCCCCGGAGCTGTATCTAGAGGTATTGCCCGTTACCGGCACTGAGCAAGCGCCAGTACTGGGCGGCGAGGGCGCGCCCCTTGAGTATCTGGTGAAGATGCAGGAGTTCCCGCAGAGCCAATTGCTGGCCGAAGTACAGGCGCGGGGCGAATTGACTAAGGCGCACATCGACGCCTTGGCGCTGCAGATCGGCGGTTTTCACCTGAAAACGCCGCCAGTAGCACCTGAGCATCCGCTGAACAGCGCCCAAGCCATCGTGGCTCCCATGTACCAAAACTTCGAGCAGATCCGCCCGCTGCTGCAAGACTCAGCAGACCTGCTGCAATTGGATGCACTGGAAGCATGGACACACAGCAGCATCGAGCGCCTTGGCCCATTATTGGCGCAGCGCTGCCAGAAAGGTTATGTGCGCGAATGCCATGGCGATCTGCATCTGGGCAACGCCACCTTGCTAGAAGGCCGCGTGGTGCTGTTTGACTGCATCGAGTTCAACGAGCCCTTCCGCTTGATTGATATCGCCTCAGATGCGGCATTTTTGGCCATGGATCTCGAAGATCGTGGCTTGTTGGCGGAGGCGCGGCGCTTCGTCAATGGCTGGTTGGAGCAAACCGGCGACTATGACTGCCTGCCGCTACTGAATCTCTACAAAGCCTATCGGGCCTTGGTGCGGGCCAAGGTCAGCCTGTTCCGTCTGCACCAAGGCATCGACGCCGTTGAGCGCGACAGCATTCTGAATCAATACCGCAACTACGCACGCTTGGCAGAAAGCTATAGCGCTATTCCCTCGCGTTTTCTAGCCATCACCATGGGCGTTTCAGCGGTGGGCAAAAGCTCGGTGTCGCTGCGTCTGGTGGAGGATCTGGGCGCGATTCGCTTGCGCTCCGATGTGGAGCGCAAGCGCCTGTTTGGGGCTTCTGAGGGTGCAGCGCAAGTATTGGCCAGCGGCATCTACAGCGCTGAAGCCAGCGAAGCGACCTATCAGCATCTGCATCAATTGGCGGCACAAGCCCTGTCCGCCGGATGTTCAGTGGTGTTGGATGCCACCTATTTGAAGCAAGCGCAACGGCAGGCTGCGGCTCAGGTGGCGGAATCCCAAGGCGTGCCCTTGGTAATTTTGGATTGCCAAGCCCCGGATGCGCTGATTGCCGAATGGCTGGCCGAGCGTCAGGCGCAGGGCGATGACCCTTCAGAGGCTACCTTGGACGTGGTGCGTGCCCAGCATGCCAGCCGCGAGCCCTTGAGTGCTGAGGAGCAAGGCCACAGCCTGCGTATTGAAACCCAGCACAGCGCCAGCTTTGATGCAGTGATAGAAGCCATTCGTCGAGGGCTATTAGCCTTGTGATGGGGTAGACAAAATAAAGCCTTGACCGATTAAATGATAATGCTTATTATTTGCACATCTGGTCGAGAGATCAGCCGATAAACTGAAGCTGTCACTGGTCGTAAGGTTTCAGGTTATCTCCTCATCAAGGCTAATCACGGTTTTAGACCCGGCTCCGGCCGGGTCTTTTTTATTCTGCGGTTTTATCTGTCCGCTGGCTTAGCGGCTGGGTTGACGCAGGCGCGCGCAGTGATCCTGCTCCGGCTGGGCAGGGGTGAACCAGACAAAGTCCGCTTCTGTGGCGCTCAGGCTGCTACCGGCTTCGGCTAACATCAGTACAACTACGCCTTCGGTTTTGCCCAAGTCAGCCAAATGCAGAGGCACGCCTAAATCACGTCGCACATGGTAAGCACCGGCCAGCAATAGGGCCGGTTGTGGCGCGACCTGTAAGCGTTCGGCCATACGCCTGTCGCGCTGTTGTTGCACGGCCAGCATGGAAGGCAGTTGTTCGTCGGGCAGCAGGTTACAATGGCCTTCGCGTATTTGGGCGCTCAGGCTGCTTTGTACGCTGGCCGCAGTGCTGTGCGCTCCCACCAACACCGGCGGTTTTTGGTGGATGGCCAGCATCTCTTGGCGATCCAAGTTGGCTGGTAAGAGTGCATAGGATTGCTTGAGGGCATAATTCATCAAGGGGCCGTACTGTGCCCAATCCCAGCCTTTTTGCCAGCCCAGTGCCGCTGGAAGATTATCCGGGGGAACGCCCTTGGCGAAGGCTAATTGCACTTCGCGCACACGGCCTTCTTGGCTGGGGGTGAGCATCTCTAACAGCAGGCTGCCTTGCGGGCGTTTTTGCTTGAGCGCCTCCAGCAGCCACACCTGTAGCGCATGGTGATCGGGGTTGTCATGCTGCTCGCCCACCAACAGCCAGCGAGCGGATTGCAAGCGCTCCAGTAACTGGCTTGCGCTGAGGTGAGCCCCGCTGCGTAGCTCGATAATCTGCCCTACATCCGGGTGATTGCGCTTTTCCGGGCTTTGCCAAGCGGGGAGCGGTGCTAAGGCCATCTCACAAGCCGTTAGCGACAAAATACACAGGGATAGCAGCAGCGCACGCATGGTAAACCTCGTGGAAAGGGGGATTGCAGTCTGATCATCATCGGACATATGCCAAAGCCTGTGCATTCTTTCAGAGTTTTACCGGAAATTTCGCCGGTTTTTAGCATGCAGCGCGGCGGGCTTGGTTATGATGGGCTCATCGCAAGGTCACGGATTCCCTTATGCGCCCTTTGTTGCTGGCCCTGTTTTGCTTGGTTTGGGCATTGCCCCTGAGTGCCGGGCTCTTTGATGCACCTGCACCCCGTGCTGAGTTGGGGGCATCTTTGAATAACAGTGCGGATTTTCTGCCAGTTCGCCAAGCTTTTCAGTTGCATCTTGTGGAGCAAACTCCGGAGCGGGCTCGCCTGCGCTTTGTGATTGCCGAAGGCTACTACCTGTACCGGCATCGCCTGCAGTTCAGCAGTAATGACGCCGCTGTAACGGTCGATGCCGGAGAGTTGCCCGCAGGCTTGGCGAAAACTGATGAGTACTTCGGTGAAGTCAGTATTTACCGTGGGGTGCTGGATGTTGAGTTAAGGCTCAACAATCCAAAGCAGCAAGCCTTCCAGCTAAGCGTCAGCTATCAGGGCTGTGCCGATAAGGGGCTGTGTTATCCGCCAGAACGGGAGTCTTTTGCACTTGCCTCTATTTCTGCCAGCCCAACAGATTTAGCTAGTCCTGTGTCGCCGAGTGCGCAGGAGGGGGCCGTCTCTTGGCAGGGGCTGTTGCTGTTTTTTCTGGCCGGTCTTGGCTTAACCTTCACGCCTTGCGTATTGCCGATGTTGCCGATTTTGTCTGGTGTCGTGCTGCGCGATCAGCCAAATGGTAGGCGCAGTTTGGCTTTGTCATTGGCCTATGTGCTGCCCATGGCTCTGTGTTTTGCTCTGCTAGGTACGCTAACGGGGCTATTTGGCGCTGAGCTTAATTTGCAAGCACGTCTGCAATCGCCTTGGGTACTGGTGCCTTTTGCGCTGTTATTTGGGTTGTTTGCCTTAGCCATGTTCGGTCTGTTTGAGCTGCGCTTGCCAAGTTGGCTCAGTGAGCCTCTGGATCGGTTATCCCGACGCGCCAAAGGGGGCTCCTTGATGGGCGCAGCGCTTATGGGGGTATTGTCGAGCTTGTTGGTATCGCCCTGTGTTTCTGCGCCTCTGGCGGGCGTTCTGCTGTACATCAGCAGCAGTGGCGATGCGCTAGGGGGAGGGCTTAAACTCTTCGCTTTAGGTTTGGGCATGGGCGCGCCGCTGCTGTTATTGGCGGCTGGAGGCGGTGCCTTGTTACCAAAAACCGGCGCTTGGATGCTGGTGGTGCGCAATGTATTTGGTGTTCTGCTGCTCGCCGTAGCTATTTGGATGTTGGAGCGTCTATTGCCCGGTCCGCTTAGTTTGCTGCTATGGGGCGCTCTGGCGGTAGGCGTGGCGCTATTCCTTGGCACACTGGAGCTTAGGGCCAAGAGCAACCGGCAGCGATTGAGCCAATTGTTGGGCTTGTTGCTGCTGGTATATGGCCTAAGCTGTTGGGTAGGAGCCTTGCAAGGTCAGTCTGATCCGTTGCGGCCTTTGGCGGCTCAGTCTGAGTCTTCAGCGCCTGTCATGGACTCCCAAGCTAACAGGTGGCTGACCCTAAGCACTGAGGCTGAACTACTGGCGCAGCAGCAAAGCGCGCGTGCCGCCGGTCAGCCATTGTTGTTGGACTGGTATGCCGATTGGTGCGTCAGTTGTAAGGTAATTGAGCGCGAGGTGTTGACCCATCCACAGGTCATTCCGCGCCTTAAAAACTATCGGTTGATTCGCTTGGATGTGACCCAGAACACGGCAGAGCAACGGGCGTTGCTCAATCATTTTAAAGTATTTGGCCCTCCGGCTATTCTGTTCTTTAATCAGCAGGGCCAAGAAATAACCGCCGCCCGCATCCTAGGCGAAATTGATCGGGCAGGCTTTTTGCGGCAGATAGACAAGGCGGAGCAGCAGGGCATATCTCCAGCTAATCCGCAGGCATCTACTGCGATCACGCTATGACTGGACAGTATGGCGGCGCTCCGGCATATTTCTCGGCCAATTTTGTATAAGCTCGACCATTAAAAGGAATTCCATGGCCACGCTGCTCGTCCTCCACGGCCCCAACCTCAATCTGCTCGGTACGCGTGAGCCGGGGGTTTATGGCTCTGTTACCCTGCCGCAGATTAACCAAGCGCTGCAAGAACAGGCCCAAGCGGCTGGCCATCAGCTCAGTTATCTGCAATCCAATGCCGAGCATGTGCTGATCGAGCGCATCCATGCTGCCCGCCATGAAGGCGTGGATTTCATTTTGATCAATCCAGCGGCTTTTACGCACACCAGCGTTGCGCTACGTGACGCCTTGCTGGCGGTGAGCATCCCATTCATCGAAGTGCATCTGTCTAACGTACATAAACGTGAGCCTTTCCGTCATCACTCCTACTTTTCTGATGTTGCCGTAGGGGTGATCTGTGGCTTGGGTGCTAGCGGATACCGCTTGGCGCTTGAGGCTGCACTGGAACAACTCGCTGTCTCCCCGGTTGCTTGAGCGCTCCGGCACGACAGTTCACACCCTCAACTTTCGAGAGCCACTGTTTCATGGATATCCGCAAAGTCAAAAAACTGATCGAACTACTGGAAGAGTCCGGCATCGACGAACTCGAAATTCACGAAGGCGAAGAGTCAGTACGCATTAGCCGTCACAGCAAGCAGCAGGTTTTCGCACAGCAGCCCATCTATGCACAGGCTCCCGCGCCTGCGCCGGTGGCTGCTGCCGCCGCTCCAGTGGCCGAGGCTGCTCCGGCTAAGCCGAAGTTGAACGGCACTGTAGCTCGCTCACCTATGGTGGGCACCTTCTACCGCGCAGCCTCTCCGACCTCCGGCGCCTTTGTCGAAGTCGGTAAGAGCGTGAAGAAGGGCGACATTCTGTGCATCGTTGAAGCCATGAAGATGATGAACCACATCGAGGCAGAAACCAGCGGCGTTATTGAGTCTATCCTTGTGGAGAATGGTCAGCCGGTCGAATTCGACCAGCCGCTGTTCACCATCGTCTGATCCCTGGAGGAGCCAGCGATGTTGGAAAAAGTACTGATCGCCAACCGTGGCGAGATCGCCCTGCGGATTCTGCGCGCCTGCAAAGAGCTGGGCATCAAGACCGTGGCGGTGCACTCCACCGCCGACCGCGAGCTGATGCATCTGGCTCTGGCTGATGAGTCTGTCTGCATCGGTCCGGCCCCGGCAACCAACTCTTACCTGCACATCCCGGCCATTATCGCCGCGGCTGAAGTCACAGGAGCAACAGCCATTCACCCAGGCTATGGCTTTTTGGCGGAAAACGCCGATTTTGCTGAGCAGGTGGAAAAATCCGGCTTTACCTTTATCGGCCCGACGGCGGATGTTATCCGCCTGATGGGTGACAAGGTATCGGCTAAGGACGCCATGAAGAAGGCCGGTGTACCCACCGTGCCCGGTTCAGACGGCCCCTTGCCCGAGAACGAAAAAAAGGCCTTGGAAATCGCGCGTAAGGTCGGCTATCCGGTCATCATCAAAGCAGCTGGCGGCGGCGGTGGCCGTGGCATGCGGGTGGTGCACAAGGAAGAAGACCTGATCAAGTCGGCCAAGCTGACTCGCACCGAAGCGGGTGCAGCCTTTGGCAACCCCATGGTCTATCTGGAGAAGTTCCTCGGTAATCCGCGCCACATCGAGGTGCAGGTATTGTCCGATGGTCAGGGCAATGCCATCCACCTTGGTGATCGCGATTGCTCGCTGCAACGCCGCCACCAAAAGGTGCTGGAAGAAGCGCCAGCGCCCTTCATTGACGAAAAAGCTCGCGCTGAAGTCTTTAAGCGCTGCGTGGATGCCTGCGTTGAGATCGGCTACCGGGGTGCGGGTACTTTTGAGTTTCTCTATGAAGATGGGCACTTCTACTTCATTGAGATGAACACCCGCGTTCAGGTGGAGCATCCGGTTACTGAAATGGTCACCGGTATCGACATCGTCAAGGAAATGCTGCGGATTGCCAGCGGTCAAAAGCTGTCCATCAAGCAGAAAGACGTAGTGATTCGTGGTCATGCGCTGGAGTGTCGGATCAACGCTGAAGATCCGAAAAACTTCCTGCCCAGCCCCGGCAAGGTTACGCATTTTCATGCGCCGGGTGGCAACGGTATTCGGGTGGATTCGCACCTGTACAGTGGCTACAGTGTGCCGCCAAACTATGACTCTCTGATCGGTAAGCTGATTGCCTATGGCAGCAGCCGTGACGAAGCCATGGCGCGGATGCGCAATGCGCTGGATGAGATTGTGGTGGATGGCATCAAAACCAATATTCCGCTGCACAGAGACCTGACGCGTGATGAGGGTTTCTGCAAAGGTGGCGTGAATATCCACTATCTGGAGCACAAGCTGGGCATCAAAACCTGATCCTAGCGATGGGCTACAGCGTGTTTGACTGGGAGCGGCCTGCCGCTCCCTTTGTTTTTTCAGCGGCGAAGGCCTGTGGTTTGACGTCGCTTCACTAAGGAATGCCCCATGCCTTGGCTGCAACTGCGCCTTGCCATCACCCCAGAACAGGCCCCCGCTTACGAAGATGCACTCCTTGAGGTTGGCGCGGTATCGGTCACCTACATGGATGCCGAAGACCAACCCATTTTTGAGCCGGATTTGGGAACCACCCCACTCTGGACACAAACTCATCTGCTGGCCCTGTTTGAGGATGGTGTGGATGAAACTAGCTTAGTTGCCCATCTAGAATTACTGACGGGCCATCCCTTGCCCGATTACGCTTTTCAGGCCTTGGAAGATCAGGACTGGGAACGCAGCTGGATGGATAACTTCCACCCGCTGTGCTTTGGCCAACGGCTGTGGATTGTCCCTAGCTGGCACAGTGCGCCTGATCCACAGGCCGTCAACTTACTGCTTGACCCCGGTTTAGCCTTTGGCACGGGCACGCATCCCACCACAGCGCTCTGCCTTGAATGGCTGGATGGTCAAGCCTTGGAGGGATTAGAGGTACTGGACTTTGGCTGTGGTTCCGGCATTCTGGCCATCGCTGCCTTGCTGCTGGGTGCGAAACAAGCAGTCGGCACTGACATTGATGTGCAGGCGCTGGACGCCTCGCGCGATAATGCCCAACGTAATGGCATTGCCGATGAGCGTTTTCCTTTGTACTTGCCAGAAAAGCTGCCGAATCTGACCGCCGATCTGGTACTGGCTAATATCCTAGCTGGGCCGCTGGTGCAGTTGGCTCCAACGCTGATTGAGCGGGTCAAGCCCGGTGGCCGTCTGGTATTGTCCGGTATTCTCAACGAGCAAGCTGAAGAAGTACGCGCAGCCTATAGGGCACATTTTGACCTTGCCCCCACCACTGAGAAAGACGGCTGGGTGCGTATCGATGGAATCAGACGCTCCAGCATAGGCTAGACTGAGTGACCCCCTTTGCCCACCTTCTTGACGACTGCATGATGTCCATCACTCAATGCCCGCATTGCCAGACCCGCTTTCGTGTCGGAGCCTTTCAGTTGACTGCTGCGCGCGGGTTGGCCCGTTGTGGGGCTTGTCTGGCGATTTTTAACGCACGGCATCACTGTTCGACACTGCCCATGCCGTCAACGGAGTTGGCGCAGATGGGCCCGCCAGCACCCCTCCCCACAGAAGCGGTGCAGGCTGAGACCAAGGCGCTGGAGCCTTCTTTGGCAGCGTCGTCATCGGTGATCGAGCTAACCGAAGCGGCGGGCGTGCCTAGAGTGGGTGAACTCAGTCCGCTCATGCAAGCGGCAGGGCCTGTGGAGGCCAACGACTCCATCAGTCGCTTGATGGATGAGCGCGAGCCCCTTGAGTTGGATTGGAACGAACTCGCTCCAGAACAGCGCTCAGCGCCGCTGTTGGAGAACAAGCTGGGTGATGAGGATGAGTTACCACCTTGGCAGTGGCAGCGTCCGCGCTTGCAACGCTCTTATCGGAGTTGGCGCGTACCGGCCTTGGTCATGGCTGCGGGGACGCTAGGCCTTTCTCTGCTTTATACCAGCCTGCACTTTGATGAGTTAGCGCGTTTGGATGAGACGCGCCCGGTATTTGAGCTGCTTTGTCCGGTGTTGGGCTGTAGTTTGCCGGTGCGCATTGACATCAGCCAAATCAAAAGCAGCAATCTGGTAGTGCAGACTCATCCGGATTTCAAAGGGGCGCTCTTTGTTGAGGCACTGCTATACAACCGTGCTGCCTACTCACAGCCTTTCCCGATCTTAGAGCTGAACTTTACTGATATGAACGGTTGGCCATTGGCCAGTCGGCGCTTTAAGCCCGGTGAATATCTGGACGATGATCCGAATAGACCCAGCGAAATGCCGCCACAGATCCCCATCCATATCAAAATGGACGTTATCGATCCTGGGGAAAACGCCGTCAGCTACACCCTAAGCTTCCGCCCGCCTGAGTAAATATATTGGGTGTGGCCGGAGGCTGGCGGCAGCTATCTAGAACAGCCTTTATCGGTTTCGGCAGAGCGGGTATTATTCCCCCCCTTTTTTTACCCGATCGACCTTAACAAGCAGGCCCAGAACAGGGAGTCTCCATGTCAGCGGTATGCATCGGCCCCTATGCCCTTTCCAGTCCGCTCATCCTTGCGCCTATGGCCGGGGTGACAGACCGCCCGTTTCGGCAACTCTGTCGTCAACTGGGTGCGGCGCTGGCTGTGTCGGAAATGGTGACCAGTGACGTTCGCTTATGGAGCAGCCGCAAATCACAACTGCGCCTGTGCCATGCCGATGAGCCGGAGCCGCGTGCCGTGCAAATTGCCGGAAGCGACCCACAGCGCTTGGCAGAAGCCGCCCGTATGAATGTCGAACTAGGGGCGCAGATCATCGACATCAACATGGGCTGTCCGGCTAAAAAGGTCTGCAGTAAGGCTGCCGGTTCAGCGCTGATGAAAGATGAGCGCTTGGTGGCGGAGATCTTGAACGCGGTGGTTGCGGCAGTAAATGTGCCTGTGACCTTGAAGATCCGCACCGGCTGGGATCATGAGCATCGCAACGGACTGAGTATTGCCCGGATTGCTGAGCAGTCGGGGATTGCGGCCTTGGCGGTACACGGACGCACCCGCGCGGACTTTTACAACGGCATGGCTGAGTACGACACCATTGCAGAGATCAAGCAGAGCCTGTCGATTCCGGTGTTTGCCAATGGTGACATCGACTCGGCAGAAAAGGCCCGGCAAGTGCTGGAGATAACCGGCGCAGATGCCTTGCTGATTGGCCGCGCCGCTCAGGGGCAGCCGTGGATCTTTCGCGAGATCGAACACTTTTTGCGTACCGGGGAGCACCATCCAGCGCCTAAGCCTGCTGAAATTGAGCACACCCTGAACACTCACTTAGCGGCCTTGTATGAGCTGTATGGCGAGGAGATGGGCACACGGATTGCCCGCAAGCACGTGGGTTGGTACCTGAGCAGGTTGCCGAATACACGTGCCTTTTGTAGCCAGTTCAACCAACTGGCAGACAAGGCTTCACAGCGCACTAGCCTGCGGGACTTTTTTAGCGACTATCCGTCACCTTCTGGCACAGGAACCGGCGAGGAAAGGGCCGTATGGCAATGACCGAAACATTGATAACCGGGACAGCATCCGTGAGCGAGAATTTCAATCTCCAGCAGCAACTGAGCGCCCCCAGCGAAGCCAAAACCCTTCGCCAGTGCGTTGAGCAGGCTCTGCATAACTACTTTGCCCACCTTGAGGGTGCCGATGTTACGGATGTTTACAACATGGTGCTTTCCGAAGTTGAAGCACCCTTGTTAGAAACTGTGATGGATTACGTCAAGGGCAATCAGACCCGTGCCTCTGAGCTGCTGGGCCTCAACCGAGGCACGTTGCGCAAGAAACTCAAGCAGTACGACCTGCTCTGATGCAGTAGGTTGTCGGATACAGACATTGATTCGCGTTCGGCTCCTTCCTAGCCGCTGCCTTTTTTAACGGACACCTTTATGACTGACCAGACTACCCGCCTTCCCGTTCGTCGCGCCCTGATCAGCGTGTCGGATAAAACCGGCGTCATCGACTTTGCGCGTGCCTTGACGGCGCTGGGGGTGGAGATTCTTTCCACGGGCGGCACCTTTAAATTGCTGCGCGAGAACGGCATTGCAGCGCTGGAAGTGGCGGATTACACCGGCTTCCCTGAAATGATGGATGGCCGGGTTAAAACCCTGCACCCGAAAATCCACGGCGGCATTCTGGGTCGTCGCGCGCTGGATGGCGCGGTGATGGCTGAGCATGGCATTCAGCCCATTGATCTGGTAGCGGTTAACCTGTACCCCTTTGCTGCCACCGTAGCTAAGGCTGATTGCAGTCTGGCGGATGCCATCGAAAACATCGACATCGGCGGGCCAACCATGGTGCGCTCAGCGGCTAAAAACCACAAAGATGTAGCCATCGTGGTCAATGCCAGCGATTACAGCGCCATCATCGACAGCCTGAACAACGGCGGCCTGACGTACGCTCAGCGCTTTGATTTGGCCTTGAAAGCCTTTGAGCACACCGCAGCCTATGACGGCATGATCGCCAACTATCTGGGCACCATTGATCAGCAGGCGGAGTCTTTGTCTACGGCAGGCCGCAGCGCCTTCCCACGGACCTTTAACAGCCAGTTCATCAAAGCCCAAGACATGCGCTACGGGGAAAACCCGCACCAGATCGCTGCCTTCTACACCGAAGCGGTTGCCGGTGAGGCCAGCGTGGCCACGGCGCGTCAGCTACAGGGTAAGGAGCTGTCCTACAACAACGTAGCAGATACCGATGCGGCGCTGGAGTGCGTGAAGGGCTTTGTGAAACCGGCTTGCGTTATCGTTAAGCACGCCAATCCATGCGGCGTGGCGGTGGTTCCTGACGCAGAAGGCGGCATTGGTAAGGCCTATGATCTGGCCTATGCCACCGACAGCGAGTCGGCCTTTGGCGGTATCATCGCCTTCAACCGTGAGTTGGATGCAGAAACCGCTAAAGCCATTGTCGAGCGCCAGTTTGTTGAAGTGATTATCGCGCCCAGCGTTTCAACAGCGGCCCGCGAAGTCGTGGCCGCTAAGGCCAATGTACGGCTGCTGGAGTGCGGCCAATGGCCGGAAACCCGTACCGCCGATTGGGACTTTAAGCGCGTCAACGGCGGCCTGCTGGTGCAAAGCCGCGATATTGGCATGATTTCAGCGGCGGACTTGAAGGTTGTCACCCAGCGCGCGCCCAGCGAGCAGGAAATCAACGATCTGATTTTTGCTTGGAAGGTGGCGAAATTCGTCAAATCCAACGCCATTGTCTACGCTAAGAATCGCCAAACCATCGGCGTTGGTGCAGGCCAGATGAGCCGCGTTAACTCGGCGCGCATTGCCGCCATCAAAGCGGAACATGCCGGTTTGCAGGTGCAGGGTGCCGTAATGGCCAGCGATGCCTTCTTCCCGTTCCGCGATGGCATCGACAACGCTGCCAAAGCTGGTATCACCGCAGTGATTCAGCCCGGTGGTTCCATGCGTGATGCTGAGGTGATTGCCGCTGCTGATGAAGCGGGCATTGCCATGGTCTTCACCGGCATGCGCCATTTCCGCCACTAATCACATAACGCGCAAGGCTGAACGCTAGAGGGCTGAACGAGGTGGCAATGACTCGTCCAGCCCTTATGCCTTGAGCCTCCAGCCACAGGGCACAGGCCCCGCGAGGAGAACAGAATGAAGGTACTGATTATCGGCAGTGGCGGGCGTGAGCACGCACTGGCTTGGAAAGTGGCACAGGATCCGCGCATCGAAAAAGTCTTTGTCGCGCCGGGCAATGCGGGCACAGCGCTGGAAGCCAAGTGCGAGAATGTTGCCATTGACGTGCTGGCCATTGAGCAACTCGCTGACTTTGCCGCCGCCAATGTACAGCTGACCATTGTTGGCCCCGAAGCGCCCTTGGTTAAGGGTGTGGTGGATCTGTTTCGCGCACGCGGACTGGACTGCTTTGGCCCGACTGCCGCCGCCGCGCAACTGGAAGGTTCTAAAGCCTTCACCAAGGATTTTCTGGCGCGCCACGGCATTCCCACAGCGGGCTATCAGAACTTCACCGAGGTTGAGCCTGCACTGGCCTATCTGCGTGAGCGCGGCGCGCCCATCGTGGTCAAAGCCGATGGTCTGGCAGCGGGCAAGGGCGTGATTGTCGCTCTGACGCTGGAGGAGGCTGAAGCCGCGGTGCGTGACATGCTGTCCGGTAATGCCTTTGGGGATGCTGGGGCGCGTGTAGTCATCGAGGATTTTCTGGATGGCGAGGAAGCCAGCTTCATCGTCATGGTGGATGGCGAGCACGTACTGCCCATGGCCACCAGCCAAGACCACAAGCGGGTCGGCGATGGCGATACCGGCCCGAATACCGGCGGCATGGGTGCTTATTCACCTGCGCCCGTGGTCACGGCAGCGGTGCATCAGCGGGTCATGGATGAGGTCATCTACCCAACCGTGCGCGGCATGGCCGCAGAAGGGAATGTCTACACAGGCTTTCTTTACGCCGGTTTGATGATCGATAAACAAGGCCAGCCTAAAGTCATCGAATTCAACTGCCGCTTTGGTGACCCGGAAACCCAACCGGTGATGCTGCGCCTGCAATCTAGCTTGGTATTGCTGGTGGAAGCCGCCTTAGCCAAGGCGTTGAATAAAATTGAAGCCCAGTGGGACCCACGGCCTAGCTTGGGTGTGGTCTTGGCTGCCGGTGGTTATCCCGGTGATTACGCTAAGGGCAGTGTCATAGAGGGTCTATCAGCTGCTGCCGCATTGCCCGGCAAGGTGTTTCATGCAGGCACGGCGTGTCAGAATGGACAAACCGTAACCGCCGGTGGGCGAGTACTCTGTGCTACGGCTTTGGGTGCTACTGTCTCTGAAGCTCAACAGAACGCTTATAAGCTAGCAAGCCAGATCAACTGGGATGGTTGCTTCTACCGCACCGATATCGGCTATCAAGCCATTGCGCGTGAGCAGTCCCAGCAATAGCTAGTGTTGTCTCTGGCAGGTGAGTTTTTTCTTCAAGACTCGCCTGCTCTAGTGCCCACGGAAACGCAGCCTTATAAAGCTGCCTGTAACGAATGGAATTTCGCCTGTGCGATCGCTCTGGATTACCTTGCTATGTAGCTTACTGGTATGGGTGCAGTCTGCCTGCGCTCAGCAGGAGCCTTTGCTTGAGGATAAAGGCTGGGCTGCTGATAGTTCCGCTGCCAGTCTTTCAGAGCCTGCCTTGCAAAACTGGCATCTGCTGGTGGATCAATCAGGCCAGCTTTCCCTTAAGGAAGTACAGGCTGAGCGCACTCTGTTCAAGCGGCTAGACAGTCCTTCCTATGCCTCCATGGGAAGTAACAAGGCCGTGTGGATGCATGTGCAAGTGCCCGCTCATGGCGATGTGCGCTGGTTACGGGTGGCGGCGCGGCATGTTGAATACCTAGACCTCTACCTGTTGCGTGCAGGGCAACTGGAACAACATATTCAGAGCGGCGAGTATCGAGAACGCGGTGCGGGCATTCCGATGGTTAGCCCCTACTTATTTACTTTGCCTGCCGATGGGCAGCCCCGAGACGCCTACCTTCGCCTGCAATCCAACCACCCGATGATGGCCTATTTCCAACTGGTGGGGGAGGAGGGGCTAGCCGCCTTAGAGAGGGCTGCCTATTTCCACGGTGCTTTGTTGGGTATGTTGGGTTTACTGGTGCTCTACAACCTGCTGTATTTTGCAGGTTTGGGCTATACCTGCTATGCCTGGCTCAGCCTGTTCCACTTAGCGTTGCTCGGCTGCTTGGCGGCCAACCTAGGGCTAATTGCTGTGTGGTGGCCGGCGTTGGCCTATCGACAATCTTTAATCGCTGACCTGATGCCACTGTTTTCGTGCATGGCACTATTGGCTTTCTGCCTGAATTTTTTTCGGCATCAAAATACTGCCGGAGCTTCTTGGTTTTTGCGGATTGGCTTCTACCTCTTGGCCCTAGAAGCCTTGGTGATGCCCCTGACAGCATGGCCATGGCACGGCTTATTGGCGCATATTTTGGCTTTAGTAGCGGGTGTGGGGGCGCTAGCAGTGTCCTTTCAGCATTGGCTGCATGGTGACCGTCCAGCGCGCTTGAGCAGCGCCGGTCTGTTGGTGCTGAGCCTTTGTCTGCTGTGCTTCTTGGCCTTGCCAGCCGGTTATCAGATGCTCGATGCCGAAGGGCTGATCGGCAGCTTATTTTGGATGGCGGCCTTAGGGGGGCTGCTGCTGAATTTGGCTCTGTTGGATCAGCAGCGCCAAGGGCCCACGGATGTGTTGGCTGCACCTAAACCTTCAGAAAGTACGCGTCCCCAAGAGTATTGGCTTAGGGAGGCGCTGCTTACGCGCTTAAACCACGAGCTGCGTGGGCCGCTCAACAATGTGTTGGGTATGAGCGAGTTATTATTGGATACCTCACTGTCAGCCAAGCAGCGTGACTATGTGCAGTCGCTGCAAGGTGCAGGCAATGAGCTGCTCAATTTGGTCAATGAAATTTTGGATATTCCCAGATTAGTTTCCGGGGATATGGCACTGGATTGCCAATCAGTGGATTTTGCCGGACTGCTGGCCGATTGCTTTGAGATTTTGCAGCCTAGAGCTGAGCAGCAGGGCGTTAAACTGGTCAGCAGCATTCACCCACAGGTGCCTACGGCCATCAGTACCGATCCGCTGCGCTTACGTCAGTTGCTCATGGGGCTATTGGATAACGCGCTGCGTAATTCCTCAGCCGGTAGTTATGTTGTGTTGCAGGCGGAGCTAACAGAGGCTCCCAATCATGCGGCTAGTTTACTGCGCATCAGCGTTCAGGATGATGGGCCGCTCGTATCCGCCGCTACCCAAGCCATTTTGTTGGATAAATCGCCCAAGCCTTGCCAAGTGTTAGCAAAAATACCGCCCGGCGTGGCAGTGAGCCTGTTTATTGCCCGCGAAACAGCTCGGCTGATGCAGGGTGACTTTGGCATTCAACCTGCGCCGATTCAGGGAAATCTGCTCTGGGTTAGCCTTCCTCTGGGTCGCACAGTTGCCGATGTGGGAGCGACAGAAGCCGCCTTGATTGGTGCACGGGTGCTGGTGGTGGACGACAACGAAACCAGCCGCAAAGTGTTACTCAAACAATGCACAGGCTGGGGGATGGAGGTTGATACCGTTGCTGATGCTAAGGAGGCTTTAGCCCTGCTACGTACCCGTGCTCACCTCAGTGACTTATTTGATGTGGTGTTGCTTGAGCAAGATATGCCGGGCATGACTGGCCTACAGTTGGCCATGAAAATCAAAAGCGATTTAGTGTTTAATCACGACTTCTCGCTGATTTTACTCACTGGCGTTAATCAGCCACCTAGCCCCATTGATGCGCGCAATGCAGGGGTCAACCGTATGCTGACCAAGCCTGTTTCTAGCTACAGCCTAAAAACCGTGTTGGTGGATGAGCTGAGCAAACGTCCGGTACATCAGGTGGCGCTATCAGGTGATCAAGCCACACCTTTCAGCATTCCTGACGACTTTCGCATCCTGATTGCTGAAGATGACCGCGCATCCAGCAAGGTAATTTGTAGCATGCTCGCCAAGTTTGACGTAAGGCCTGATGTGGTCGGCAACGGTGAGCAGGCACTGGAAGCCCTGAAAAAACATCCCTACGATCTGGTGCTCATGGACTGCGAAATGCCAGTTCTAGATGGCTACGGTGCAACCCGTTTATTGCGCGATTGGGAAGCGGCTGATCCGGCTCGTCCGCATACCCTTGTGGTGGCACTAACGGCCCATGTGCTTACCGAACATCAAGAGCAAGCGGAGCAGGCAGGAATGGATGCTTACATGGCCAAACCCATTGAGCTTTCAAGGCTGCGGACTCTCATTCGCCAACGGGTTAACGCAAAAATGCAACATCATGTGCAAGAAGAGGACGTTTTGCCCCACTCCTCGCTAGGTGACACTGGCTGAATCGCCTCGTAACGTGCAAGATACCGGCCTGCTAACGTGCGCTGTCCGCCATTCACAGATAACAAGATCGAGGAGCCATTGATGAGCAACAGGAGCAATGCTGTATGGACTCTGGTTGGAGTCGTGGCAGTAGTGCTGTCCGGCTACCTCCTTTATCAGGAGGTTCGCAATATCTCATTGGCCGAACTGACCGGCAGTCTCAAAGCCATTGAGATGGACAACTGGATACACGCTGGATTGGCCACACTGGGTGCCTATGCCGCACTGGCTTGGTACGACCGAATCGCCTTAGCCCATTTGGGGAAAAAGATCTCGTGGTGGTTTATCACCCTCTGTTCTTTTACCACCTATGCGCTGGCCCACAACATTGGGGCCTCGGTGTTTTCCGGGGCACTGGTACGCTACCGCGCCTACCGTACTAAAGGCTTGAGCCCGCAGGAAATCGGCATTCTTATCGTCTTCTGCTCGCTGACCTTTGGCTTGGGCACCTTGCTAGCCTCCAGCGTGGTACTGCTGATGCAGCCAGATCTGTTAGGACGACTGATCGCCATTGAGCCTTGGTTAGCACGTCTGATCGGCTTGGTGATACTGCTGCTGATCAGCCTGTACGTCCTAGGCGCTTGGAAGCAACGCCCTGCCTTCAAACTGTGGAAATGGCAGATTGATTACCCTTCCTTCCCTGTCGTGTTTCGCCAATTGCTGGCAGGGCCGTTGGAGCTACTCTGTGCCGCCGCGATTATCTACTTTGCGCTGCCTGCGGAAAACAATCCGGGCTATCTGATCGTACTGGGCGTTTTTCTGGCTTCTTTCTCGTTGGCCTTACTGTCCCACGCACCCGGTGGTCTAGGCGTGCTGGAAGTGACCTTCTTGGCGGCTTTGCCAGAGTTAAAAACCGTAGATGTGCTGGCAGCGTTGATTGTGTTCCGCTGCCTTTACTTACTGTTGCCCTTTGCGTTGGCGATGATTGTGGTGTTGGCCTTTGAGCTTGGCCAGCTATACCGCAAACCTGAGCAAGACTAGGCTGCACTGCTGGTCAATTTACCCCTTCTAACATTTTGCGACAGATGCCCACCCATGAGCGATTCGCCCGTCCGCACCCCATCCCAGCCGCATCCCTTGGCTGACTTAGTTGTCAGTATCCTGATCCCTTCGCTGGTGATGATGAAGCTCAGCAGCGACGAGTATTTGGGGGCTGACGGTGCGTTGTTGCTGGCTTTGGCCTTTCCCTTGGGCTGGGGCTTGTTGGAACTGATTCGCTATCGCAAATTCAATTGGATTGCCTTGCTGGGCTTGGTCAGTGTTCTTATGACCGGAGGCATTGGTTTGTTGCGTTTGGATGCGCAGTGGTTGGCGATTAAAGAAGCCAGCATCCCCGGCATCCTAGGGCTTGCAGTGCTGATTTCGACCCGCACGCCTTATCCTTTGATTCGCACCTTGCTCTATAACCCTAAGGTGCTGAATGTCGACAAAATCCACGAGCACCTTGAGCAAAAAGGGCAGGCAGCTCAGTTTGAAGCTTGTCTACTACGCGCCACCTACTGGTTGAGTAGCACCTTTTTCTTCTCCTCCGCCATGAACTACATTCTGGCTAAGTGGATCGTCAGCAGCCCAGCGGGCAGCGAAGCCTTTAATGCGGAGTTGGGTCGCATGACCTTACTCAGTTACCCAATGATTGCCATTCCCAGCACCCTGATGATGATGGGTATTCTCTATTACTTATGGCGTAGCATTCATCGTCTAACCGGACTGGGCTGGGAGGAAATCATGGCGCATCCTCCTGCCAAACCCTAGCTGTCTGGCTTGAGGTTGCTACAGCGACTTCCAGAGTGAGTCGAAGTCCTCATCCTTGCTGGCGGTATTCTCTTGCAGTGCTTGAGGTTTAGCCGGGTCAGGGGTGAGTGACTCTAGAACCTGATACTCGAAGAGGTTGTAGCTAGAGGTGCCTGAGTGTCGCTGGGTGAGTAAGGCGCGGTACTCTATACCGCCTTCAATCACCCTGACCTTATGCCCTGCCTGAAAAGGCAGCAGAGGCACCATTAGCAAGGCTGGTAAATTCGCATGAGCGTTTTCCGGCAGCGACAGTGCGCGAAGGTATTGGCTGCCTTCGCGTTCTTTGTGCAGTAAGCGCAGGCCGCAGGGTACTGCCTGCTGTGACAGTAGCTGAACGCCCATTTGGGTATTGCCTTCATGCACAACCAAATAAATCCAGCGTACAACGGCTAGTTGCCAGCTTTGGTCCGTGCCGGCGTGTAAGCCTAGTAGCTCACCGACCTGTAGTTGTTCTGGGACGTTAGTGCTCCAAGATAGGCAATAGCCACTCAAACTCTGGTTCACCACCGATACTGTAAACATTGGGTAGGCTTTGGCTGCATCTTGGCTGCCCAAAGCGCTAGGCGATGTGTAGCCAATTTGTTCTGATCCGCGTAGCCAAGGGTCTGGCTCACTGTGCGAGTCGTAAGGCTGCTCCCATACATCGGATGAGCTTAGGCTGAAACTGGCTGGTTTGGGCGCTTCAGCTTGATTGAGCAGATCGTTGAATGTGCGTTGCCCCGCCAAGTAGTAGTGCACTGAAGTCATACCAATGCATAGGCTAAGGTTGCCTGAGCCTGAGATACGTTGTGCATTGCGCTCAGCAATCTCACTCCATGCCAGATATAGGCGCTGCAGCAGGTCTTTATCAATGCTCTCAATGGCTTTTAGTTGTACAGGGCGGCGGCTTTTTTGATCAGGTGCAAGGTAGTCGCGAATAGCATCCGTTAGCGGCTGTGGATCAATGCCTAAAAGCCCGGAGAATTCAGCGGACTTCACCAAAGAGCGGTGTCGGGGTGGCCCATCAACTTGCGGCACAATGACAAAAAGAGTACCAAGCACTGAGGCTTTTTGTAGCCGAGCTAGAGCGCTCCAGTTTTCGAGTACATCCCCAAGTAAGCCGACATTGCGGCGGCGCAGTTGATTGCAGCGCGCCATACCAAGCAGGAGCGCCGCCAGATAGCTTTGCTCAATACTCATGCTATCGGTGTGTTGCGCCAGTTTATCGCGGACAGCTTGATGCTGTAGTCCTTCCTGTAAGGCTATGAGGTACAGACGGTGTAACTCCAGCCATAAACCTTCAGGTTGTGGTCCGTAGAGTTGGATTGCGCGAATCAGGGCTGCGTATAAACTCCGTATGGCTCTTTGCAAAGCCACAGCGAAGAGTTGTTGCCGCTCGCGCACCGTGGAGTACACCAGCACCTGCTTGTATCCCGTAGCTAAGTGGTTTTGCAGCGTGAGACACAGGGTTGCAACCTTATGGGCACGCTGATCAAGTGCGATGGGCTGATCGAGAAAATAGCGCTCTAGGTTTTTGCTGACGCTGTGTATTTCAGCTCGAAATAGCTCTAGCAGCGTTAAACGGTTACTGGCAGGCGTCTGCAAACGATTAAGTTCAAGCAGCCCCTGATAGAGCTGCCGAGCTGTCTCGCCAAGGTTGGCTTTTGGCAGGGAATCTAACCAATTCTGCAAGGCACCCGAAGCCGCCTCGCAAAACGTAAGCGTTTGCTGAGTGGGCGTTGGCACCTGCAGTGATAGGAAGGATGATTGTGTGTCCAAGCCTTGAGCTCCGAGCATACGCCCGCTGCTAGTCGTTTCAAGCAGGCTCATGTTGCGTTCTGCCGGGTTGCCAGACAGAACGAGGGTTGTTAGTTGAGGGGGGCTGTAAAGGCATTATTCGGGCATCCTTGCTTGGCCTAAAGATTCACCCATTCGCAGTGGGCGCTGTGGTTTTAGGGTGTCGCTCCATGTAAGCGCATCAGCCCCAAAGAGCAGAATAACGGTTGAGCCGAGTTTAAAGCGCCCCATCTCCGCACCTTTCTCAAGATGAATAGGTGTCGGTGCGCTCTCATTGTAGCGAAAACGCCGCAGGATACGCTTAGGTGGTGTGACTAAACCTGCCCAGACGGTTTCAATGCTGGCTACAATCATAGCCCCCACTAGTATCATGGCCATCGGGCCGTATTCGGTATCGAAAAAGCAGACAACTCGTTCGTTGCGCGCAAAAAGACCGGGCACACCTTCGGCTGTGCGTTGATTAACAGAAAACAGCCGTCCCGGTACATAGACCATCTCCCGCAGCGTTCCTGTCACCGGCATATGCACCCGATGGTAGTCGCGGGGTGATAGGTAAAGGGTCGCAAAGTGGCCGCCCATGAAGGGTTCTGCTTGCTGCAAATCCCCTCCGAGCAGGTCGATCAGGCTAAAACTATGCCCTTTTGCCTGAATAATGCGGCCTTGGCTGATGCGCCCCACTTGGCTGACGCAACCGTCACAGGGGGATAGCACCTCTGCTTGCCCGCCGCTCAACGGGCGGGCATCTTCTTTCAGTGCCCGGGTGAAAAAGGCATTGAAGTGTTCGTAGCCCTCGGCCTGCTCGATTTGTGCGTCTCGCATGTCCACTTGAAAACGCTGGATAAAGGCGTTGATAAGTAGGTTCTTCAGCCAGCCGATTCGGGTTTCGGCCAGATAGCCGGTCAGCCGCGAGATCATATGGTGGGGAAGCACATACTGGCTGAGCACAAACAGAGGGTTTTTCATATGCAGGTTTTTATTCATTGCTCGATGGGCGTGTCGGCCATGTTACCCCATTCACCCCAAGAACCGGCGTAGCCTTTTACGCGCGGGTATCCGAGGGCTTTGGCCACTAGGTAGGTAAAACCCGACCGATGGTGTGTTTGGCAGTGGGTGATGATTTCTTTATCGGGGGTGATGCCCAGTGCTGTGAGCTGTTGTGCAATATCACTGCGAATCCGCAGGGCACGGCTCGCATCCATGCCGGCTGTCCATTCAAAATTGATCGCGCCCGGAATGTGTCCTCCACGGGCAGTGAGCACCTTTTCTCCACGGTATTCTTGTGGCGAACGAGCATCCCAAACCCCTAGATCTGGAGAGCCTAGCCGTCCTTTCAGATAGTCGCAGGTGGCAGTGGGCTCATCGTGACGCGTCAGCGATACCTTGAGTGTGCCAGCGGTGGGGATGTCTTGACTGAGTGGCAACCCTTCTGCCTGCCATGCGAGTAGACCACCATTCAGGTAGTGGTAGCGGTGGTGGCCGATTACATCCAGTAACCAAATAAAGCGTCCGGCCCAACCGCCGCCTTCATCGTCATACACCACGTAGGTGGCTTCTGGCTGATGACCTAATGCGCTGAACAGTGCTTCGACCTGATCCCACGCAGGGAGTAGACCGGGCGCGGGTGGTTGGCCTAGCTGTGTTTGCTTGGGATCGACAAAGTGCGCTCCCGGAATATGGCCTTCGGCGTAGCGGGCAGCGCTGGTCAGGTCAACCAAGATCAGGGTTGGATCTTTAAGTTGGCTGGCCAGCTCAGCAGGTTCTATGACGAGGGGCAGGCTAGAGAGGGCAGACATGGCAAACCTCGATACGCTCAAATGCGGGAAAGTGTAGCGAAAAACAGTTTAACGTTCGCGCTTGCCGTAATGATCTAGGGCACGTTCAAGGCATTGGGCTGTTTTGCTAAACCCCTGCAAGTCTGTGTCGCTCAGTTCAGCACCCTCTAAGTCGGCTATTGCCAGCATGACTACGCGTCCATTGCTTGCCAGTGAACGTAGCAGCAGATGCTGACTATCGGTGAATAGCGATTTGAGCGCACCGGGTAGTAGACCAAAGAGACGTGCGGCATGTTCGGCAGCTAAATGCAATTGCCGTGGATTTTCCAGCAGATGCTTCAATAGCTGATTATGCACAGGATCAAGTTGCAAAAAGCCTGCTTCGCTGCCCAAACCCGAAGCTTGGCGGGTCACTAACAGATCGCGTTTTGGGTCAAGTTGCAACAATAATACCCGTTGCATGCCACAGGCCAAAAAGGCGTCTTTAGCGGTAGCGGTCAATTGCAGGATATTGGCAAAAGGACAGGGATCGCGCACCAGCTCCATACAGCACTCACGCCACTGTCGAATAGATTCATTCTCGAAACTGGTCGCAGTGAGTTTTTCTGAGGAGCTAAAACGGCTATTCCAAGGCCAGAGCAACGCTTGAGCGGGGTGCCAAAGCCCGGGAGTCGCGTGCTGTCGAGCACTGCTCACTGCGTGTTGGTGCACCTGCTGTTGGAGTTCAGGCAATGGTTGTTGTAGGTATAGCGCAGTGAGTTGTTGCCAGCGACGTGCGCGTACAGTACTCCAGCCATGGTGGGCCGTGATGGCCAGACTGTTTGCCAGTAGCGGCGTATTGTCTGGGATGGTCAGCCAGCGGCGGAGTTCAGGATCTTCGTCAAGTTCTTGCTGCTGGTGCAGAGGGTGCTCATTGTCTAAGGCAATATGTAGGGCTTTGACCAAGAAGCGTTGGTCTTCATTTAGGATGCGGTAGCCCTCAACAATCCAATCAGGCAACTGCCAATGTCTGGCTAAAGCAAGGCATAAGCTGAGCACGGGAAGCCCTAGCAATTCTGTCTCGGCGCGCCGTGATGACTCGCCCTTGGCCATGACGTGTTGTTCCCATGCCCCGAATAATTTTGGGTAAGCACCAACCAGCGCCCAAACAGGTGCTAGGAATAGCAGGCTATTCCAATGCACCTCTTGCCAGAGGCGGGCTAGCCGCAAGGAGAATAGACCGGAAGCCTGTTGGCTGGCATGCTGGCTAATCAACAGTATTTGAAAGAACGGGCGGTTCTCGTCATTGATCGAGACGATGGGGATGCGGTCGAGTAGCTCCCTAGCACGGGTTAAACCGATGCGGGTTAAGGCTGCTTCTAGGCTTTCGGCCCGATCATTCTGACTGTAAGTGCTTCGGTTAGCCTCGCGCATAATTTGCAGGGCTAGCACTGGCGTCGCTTGAATCATCTGAGCGATTTCGCGCAGCGAGCGTTCACCTTCGGTCAAGGCTAGGCGAGCTTGCTGACAGTCATTTGCCAATGCAGGAAGGCTGACTGAATCCAGTTTCTGAATCCAATCTTGAAGTGTACGTGGAAGTGAAGACAAGGTTGCCATACTGCAACACCATACTAGCTTTTCAGCGGGATGCCCTTTAGTCTGGCGCAAAATAGCAGTTAGCAAAAAGTGTTGTTTGATTAGAATAGGTTTTTTTATAGCGGCCCTGCTGTCTGTCAGGATAACGCCTGTTCTGATCAGCATCGATTTGGAATCAATAAATGGCAAAAATTATCGGCATCATCGTCGTATTTGCTTCTGTGCTGGGCGGTTACGTCCTGTCTCACGGGCAGATAGCGGCGCTGGTTCAGCCTTTTGAAGTGTTAATTATCGGCGGTGCAGCATTGGGAGCTTTCCTTCAAGCGAACCCCGGCAGCACTTTTATGGACGTCTTTAAAAAATCGCTGAAGATGTTCGGCCACCGCTTCACCCATGCTTTCTATCTGGAAGTGCTGAAGCTGGTTTACGAAATCCTCAATAAAAGCCGCCGTGAAGGCATGATGGCCATTGAGGCAGACATTGAGGACCCCAAGGCCAGCCCGATTTTCAGCAAGTATCCGGGGATTTTGCAGGATGATCGGATGTGCGCATTCATCTGTGATTATTTGCGCATCATGTCGTCGGGTAACATGGCTCCTCACGAGCTTGAGGGGTTGTTTGATATGGAGCTGTCCAGCTTGAAAGAGGAGCTGGAGCATCCTTCCCATGCTGTTACTCGGATCGCAGACGGCTTGCCCGGCTTTGGTATCGTGGCGGCGGTACTGGGGATCGTGGTGACCATGGCCCTGTTGGGGCAAGTTGAGCAAGCGGCCCTTGGCCAGCACGTGGGGGCAGCATTGGTTGGTACCTTCCTCGGTATTTTGGCCGCCTACGGTTTCTTCGGGCCATTGGCCACCAGTCTTGAGCATGACGCTAAGGAAGAGCTCAACCTGTATGAGGCCATCAAAGCCAGTCTTGTTGCCTCGGCTTCTGGAATGCCGCCAACCTTGGCGGTTGAGTTTGGACGCAAGGTGCTGTTTCCAGCACACCGCCCAAGCTTCAGTGAAGTCGAACAGGCCATGCGTGGCAGCTAACCGCCATGGATAATAATCAGCCTATTATCGTTAAGCGCGTTAAGCGCTTTGCAGCCGGTCACCATGGCGGTGCTTGGAAGATCGCGTTTGCCGACTTTGCCACTGCCATGATGGCGTTCTTTCTGGTGCTTTGGTTGTTGTCTTCGGCAACGCCTGCCCAGTTGAAAGCTGTTTCCGGGTACTTCCAAGACCCCATCGGTTTTACGGAGGGTGGCAGTCCTTACGCAGTGGATTTGGGGGGTACGCCCACCGTTGCACCGGACAAAACCCTTAATCCGAAAATTGATGCCCCTGATGTGTCCTTGAATGAAGAGACTGCGGAAGCCTTGGCCGAAAAGTTAGAGCAGGAGCGGCTGGAGCTGCTGCTGCAAGAGCTGCAGAACAAGGTTAAAGAAGATCCGGAACTGCGTAATTTCAAAGATCAAATCGTCTTTGATATCACGCCGGATGGCTTACGCATTCAAATTCGTGATGCGGAAAATCGCCCGATGTTTTCCTTGGGTAGCGCACAACTACAGCCTTACTTTGAGGATATTTTGTTGGCTATGACCGCTACATTGCGTTCAGTACCCAATAAAATCAGTGTCAGTGGGCATACGGATGCCAAGCCTTTCGCCAAAAATGCTCAGTTTGGCAACTGGGAGCTTTCGGCAAACCGCGCTAATGCGGCACGGCGTGCTTTGGTGGTAGGCGGTTATCCCGACGAGCAACTGGCACGGGTGGTGGGTTACGCTTCCACTGCCTTGTTTGATCGTAAATCGCCCATGAGTCCTATCAATCGGCGCATTGAGATCTTGGTGTTGACTAAGAAGGCTCAGCGCTCCATTGAGGACAGTCAGTCCGGTGGATCAACTAAGGACGCGGCACCTGCTGCGCCTGTTAATAAGCCGGGTGCTGCGTCAGGGCGCACTGGTGAGGCTCCCTTGTCTGCTGCCGAGCTGCGCAACCGCCTAAATGTGTTCGAGAACGGCGTGCTGCAATACAAAGAACAGTAAAACCCAATACACCTGCTGACCCTGTGGTCAGTAGGTGGCTTGTGGCAGGCTGTTGATGATCATCCTATAGCTTTCCATGCGTTGCGGGTGGATATGCCCATCCTCAAGCGCTTTGAGCAGCGCACAGCCCGGTTCGTGCTCATGCTGGCAGTCGCGGAAGCGGCAATGCCCTAGCCACTGACGAAATTCTGCAAACCCTTCTTCGACATCAAAACGATTGATGTGGCTCAGGCCAAATTCACGGATACCGGGGGAGTCGATCAGTTCGCCGCCGCCTGGAAAGTGAAACAGCCGTGCCGTGGTGGTGGTATGGGTGCCTTTGCCAGTGCTTTCGGATAGAGCGCCGACCCGTGTATCTATCCCCGGCAGTAGCGTGTTTACCAGTGAGGATTTACCCACCCCCGATTGCCCAACGAATACGCTGATGCGTTCGTCCAACTGCTGGCGAAGTTCATCCATGCCATGGCCTGATTGTGCCGATACTTCCAGCAGCGGATAGCCTAGGCCCCGGTAGACACTCAGCAAGCTTTCGAGGCGTGCTTGGTTGTCCGGGGCGATCAGGTCAGCTTTATTCAGCAGCAGCAGTGGCTGAATGTTGGCGTGTTCTGCAGCGATCAGGTAGCGGTCAATCAGGTTGGCATGGGGCTCTGGCAAGGGCGCAAAGACGATGACGATCTGATCCACATTGGCCGCTACCGGCTTGAGCTGGCCTCGGCTATCTGGGCGGCAGAGTTCGGAGTGGCGGGGCAATTGGGCGACAATCACTCCGCTGCCTTGGTTGCCCGCGCGCCAAACCACATGGTCGCCGGTGACCAGCGTTGGCAGGTTAGCGCGCAGGTGGCAACGGAAAATCTGCCCTGCTTGTTCGCCTTCGCGGGCTTCTACTTCAACCTGTACGCCAAAGTGGGCGATGATCAAGCCGGTTTGCTCTGGGCCTAGGTCGCCGCCAGCAAGCTCTTCTTGGGTGCGGGTTTCGCGTTTGTTGGCGCGGTTGGCACGCTCTTCTTGAATTTTGCTGATTCGCCAGTTTTGGCGGCGGTTGAGTTGGCGTTTGGCCATGAGTGGTAAGGATCGCTTGATGGGAGATTGATGAGTCTAGCATGGCTGGCTAGGTCGTCCTTATTCCGCGTCAGAGTTGCGCTACACTTGCCCGCCTGAGCCAAGGAGTGAAGTACCATGCAAAACCCGCAGAACCTGATCTGGATTGATCTGGAAATGACCGGATTGAATCCAGACACGGATGTCATCATAGAGATGGCCACCATTGTTACTGACAGTCAGCTTAATGTTCTGGCCGAAGGGCCGGTGATTGCTGTGCATCAGAGCGATGAAATTCTGGCTGGAATGGACGAGTGGAACACCCGTCAGCACGGCGGATCAGGTTTAACGCAGCGTGTGCGTGACAGCTTGATCACTACGGCGGAGGCGGAGGCTTTGACGCTGGCCTTTCTGGAACAGTGGGTTCCAGCGGGTAGCTCACCGATCTGCGGTAATAGCATTTGTCAGGATCGGCGCTTTTTGTACCGTCAGATGCCAAAGCTGGAGGCCTATTTTCACTACCGCAATCTGGATGTCTCGACCCTGAAAGAATTGGCCGCGCGCTGGGCTCCCCATGTGCGTGACGGGGTGAAAAAGACCAGTAGCCATCTAGCCTTGGATGACATTCGCGACTCCATTGCCGAGCTGTGCTATTACCGCGAGCACTTCATTCGCTACTGATAGACCGGGCGTCGCGAGTCTAGTGATGGCGCGACGCCTGCTCTGTAATGGGCATCTCATTCTGAGAAAGCGCTTGCGAAGCCGTTGCTTAGCACTGTTTCATATAGCCTCGGCTTGATTTGGCTGGAGGTTCTCATGTTGCTTGGTTTGACGTGGCTCGTCGTGTTCCAGTTGTTAGGAACGGCTGTCAGCGTTCTGTGGCTGCCCATGTTGCCGGGGCCCATTGTTGGGCTGCTGCTGCTGTTTATCTTTCTCTTGGCGCGTGGCCGTCTCAGTGAACCTTTGCAGCAAGCTGCGAGTACCTTGCTGCGCTATTTGCCTTTGATGCTGATTCCACCCGCTATTGGTGTGATGGCTTATACCCACGAGATTCTTGAGTACTTCTGGGCCATTACTGGGGCATTGGTGTTGTCGCTGACACTGTCGCTGGTGTTCACCGGCTGGCTGATGCAGTTGCTGATTCGGCGTCAGGCGCGTAAGCAGGAGAAAACCCCATGAACTGGCAAATGGCTTGGCAAGCAGTATTGACCCATCCGTTGTTCTCTGTGGGGCTAACCTTGGTGGCCTATCAGGTGGCCACTGCTTTGTACGCGCGTACGCGCTCGTTGTTTTTTCAGCCTTTTTTGGTGGCCATGACCATGGTCATCAGTGTGCTGCTGCTTTGTCACATTCCCTATGAAGACTATCGCCAACACAACATGTTGTTGACGGTCTGGTTGGGGCCGACCACTGTGGCTTTGGCGGTGCCGCTGTTTTTGAATTTGGCGCGGATTCGTGAGCTGTTTTGGCCGATTATGCTGACTCTGTTGGTGGCCGGGGCGGTGACTTCGGCCTTGGTTATCCTATTCGGTTGGCTATTTGGCGCGCCTGAGTCATTAGTGATGACCATGGCACCCAAGTCGGCCACCTCGCCCATTGCCATGTTGGTGGCTGAGAATTTAGGCGGTATCGCGGCGCTGGCGGCGGTCTTTGTGCTGCTGACCGGGGTGATGGGCGCGATGCTAGGGCCTTTCTTGCTCAATCGGTTTGGTATCGAGCATCCGGCCGCGCGTGGTATGGCATTGGGTTTGACGGCTCATGCGGTGGGCACTGCTCAGGCCCTGCAGGAAAACGAGGAGTGTGGGGCTTTTGCAGCCATGGCCATGAGTTTGATGGGTGTGCTGACGGCTGTCATGCTACCGCTGGTCATTGCGTTGTTGCGCTGAAAGGTTCCCCATGAAGCTACCCTTATTTCCTCTGAATACCGTGCTGTTTCCCGGTTGCATGCTGGACTTACAGCTTTTTGAGCCGCGCTATCTGGATATGCTGGGCCGCTGCCTAAAAGCGGGGCAAGGCTTTGGTGTGGTGAGTATTCTGGAAGGGCACGAGGTGGGCGAGGCCGCGCGTTCTTTTTCGCTGATCGGCTGTGAGGCTCTGATTCGAGATTGGCAGCAGCAGGCCAATGGCTTATTGGGCATTCGTGTAGAAGGCGGGCGACGCTTCCGGGTGGAGCAGTCCAGTGTGCAAGCCGATCAGCTGCGGGTGGCTGAGGTCACTTGGTTGCCAGCGCTGCCGAACGGTTCCATTGGGGATGATCAATCCGAATTGCTGTTTTTGCTGGAGGCGCTGGGACGGCATCCGGTGGTGGTGTCCCTTGGCATGGGCGGTAGCGTGGCCAGCCAAACGGAGCTGGCCGACCGGCTGGCCTACCTGCTGCCGTTTTCGCCTGCGCAAAAGCAGCAGTTGCTTGAGATGGATGCTCCGGCAGAGCGCCTACAGATGATTCAGGTGCTGCTTGAGCAACTGAAGGATACCCCGCTGCTGTAAGCGGAGTATCTGGATCTGGAGGTTCTCAGATACTCCGGCTTATCCAAGCTAAGCCGTGTGTTGCTGATAGCGCACTAGGGTTTCCGGGAGTTCCCAGAGGCCATAGACCAGCAAAGAGCCTAAGCACAGCGCCAAGATGAGCCAGTTGTGAACAGCAGGCAATGCCGGTAAGGCGCTGCGGCGCTGAATCCAGCCCAGTGTAGCTGCACAACAGGTAGCGGCCAGCAGACTGCCTGCCAGCACATCGGTTGGCCAATGTACGCCTAAGTAAACCCGAGAACCGGCTACCGCAAGGGCCGGTAAGCTGGCCAGTAGCAGCCAAGCTAGCCGCAATCGCAGCACCTGTTGGCGTCCCGCTAAAATGCCTAGCACCAGAAAAAAAGCAAAGGCGGCTGAGCTGTGACCACTTGGGTAGCTATGGCTGGCTAAGGGCTCGGCGAGTAGTTCGGGGCGCGCGCGGCTGAAGCCATATTTCAGCGCTGTATTCAGCAGCGCCGTTCCCAGCAGGCTGACCGCGACAAAGCAGGCGGATTGCCAGTGCTTAGCGACGGCCAACAATGCCACCAACAATAGACCGACACCGAGCTGAATGGACAAATCACCCAGTCGGGTGATGAACACCATAAGCTGATCCATCAAGGGATAGCGTGTTTGCTGAATCAGGCTCATCAATCCCTGATCCAGCGCCTGCATCTGTGGCCAAGCGATGGAAAGCCCTAACAGGCTGATCAAACACAAGCCCGCCGCCAACCAAGGGGTATGCCGCTGATTACGCAGGCTGGCATAAAACAAAATCGCCAAAAGCCCTGCTAGCCCTCCAACGACGATGCCGACCTCATACCAAAAGCCGTCTGGCAGCGGTAGGCGCAGAGCCGCCCCTGCTGTCCACCCCGGCAGCAGGTAAACCGCCGCCCAGCTAAAGGAGGCCGGTATAGACACCAGCACAAAGCGCACAAAAGGCATATCCAACATGCCAGCGGTTAGCGGTAAGAAAGGCCGTACTGCGCCGATGAAGCGTCCTACCACTAGCGAAGCGATGCCATAGCGCTGAAAGTACTGCTCCGCCAGTGCTAGCCACTCAGGTTTGCTGCGCAGGACAGGTAAGCGGCGAATGCCCTGATGATAGTGACGGCCAATACCGTAGGAGGCGATATCCCCCAGCAGCCCTCCGATAAAGGCTAATAGCAAGGTCTCGCCTGCGCCTAACACGCCGTTGCCCGCCAGTACGCCCAAGGTAAACAGCACTAGGGTGCCGGGGATCAATAGGCCAATAATGGCCAAGCATTCAAAGAAGCTGGTCAGCAGTACTGCAAGCCCCAGCCATTGGGGGTTATTACCCAGCCAGTGCGTGATGATATCGAACCATTCACCCATGAGAAGCTTTCCTTGCGCGAACAAAGGTGCTCATCATAACAACAGCAAGCTGTAACTGTGCTGCACACAACTGTGCGCGGCGGGTCTGGCTAGCTATAATCGCCTGCCTTTTCCACTCCGGGGTCTAAACCGATGACCGAGTCCGTGCTTGACTACATGACCCGCCTAGGACAGGCCGCGCGCGAAGCCTCGCGTGTGCTCGCTCGCGCTAGTACTGCGCAGAAAAACCAAGCCTTGTTGGCCATTGCTGATGCCTTGGATGCGGCGCGCCCTGCATTGCTAGTGGCCAATCAGCAGGATTTAGCCCGTGGTGAAGCCAATGGGCTGGATGCGGCCATGCTCGACCGGCTGGCCCTGACCCCCTCGCGGATCAGTGACATGATCGAGGGTTTGCGTCAGGTGGCCAGCTTGCCGGATCCCATCGGAGCGATTCGCGACATGCGCTATATGCCTTCCGGCATTCAAGTGGGCAAGATGCGTGTACCGCTAGGGGTGATCGGCATTATCTATGAGTCGCGTCCCAATGTGACCATTGATGCCGCTAGCCTGTGCTTGAAGTCCGGGAATGCCACCATTTTGCGCGGCGGCTCAGAAGCCATTGACTCTAACCAAGCCATTGCGCGCTGCATTCAGCAAGGTCTGGCCGCCGTGGGTATGCCTGCTTCGGCGGTACAGGTGGTGGAAACCACAGATCGCGCCGCCGTGGGGGCCTTGATCACTCAGCCGGAATACGTGGACGTTATTGTTCCACGCGGTGGCAAAGGCTTGATTGAGCGCATCAGTGCTGAAGCCCGTGTGCCGGTGATTAAGCATCTAGACGGTATCTGCCACGTCTACATTGACCAAGCGGCTGATGTGGACAAGGCGATTCGCGTTGCCGATAACGCCAAAACCCAGCGCTTTGCTCCCTGCAATACCATGGAAACCCTGCTGGTGCATACCGCCATTGCTGCGCAGGTGTTGCCGCCGCTGGCGGTGATTTACCGTGATAAAGGCGTTGAGCTGCGCGGCTGTCCGCAAACCCGTGCCTTGTTGGGTGCCGAGGTCTTAGAAGCCAGCGAGGCTGACTGGTCAACCGAGTATAATGCGCCCATTCTGTCCATCCGGCTGGTGGGTTCATTGGATGAGGCCATCGAGCACATTAATCGTTACAGCTCCAAACACACTGATGCCATCATTACCGAGAATTTTACCGACGCGCGGCGCTTTCTCACCGAGGTGGATTCCAGCTCAGTGATGGTTAACGCTTCCACCCGCTTTGCCGACGGCTTTGAGTACGGACTGGGCGCTGAAATCGGCATTTCCACCGACAAACTGCACGCCCGTGGCCCTGTGGGTCTGGACGGGCTGACCAGCGAAAAATATGTCGTATTTGGCGACGGCCACGTGCGCAGCTAATGGCAGGCCCTCGGCGTGTCGGCATTTTAGGCGGCACCTTTGACCCTGTGCACATAGGTCACCTGCGCAGTGCGTTGGAGGTGGCTGAACTGATGGCCTTGGATGAGGTACGGCTGGTGCCCTGTGCTCGGCCACCCCATCGCGATACGCCCAGTAGCACGGCTGAAGATCGTTTAGCCATGGTGCGCTGTGCTGTGCAGGATCAGCAGTTGCTGCGGGTGGATGCCTGCGAGCTGGAGCGCGATAAGCCTTCCTATACACTGGACACCCTAGAATCCCTGCGCCAAGAGTTGGGGCCGGAGCCTAGGCTTTATCTGCTGCTGGGCTGGGATGCCTTTTGTGGTTTGCCGAACTGGCATCGCTGGAGCGAACTGCTGGATCATTGCCATATTCTGGTGCTGCAACGCCCAGATGCTGACAGCGAAGCCCCTGAGGCGCTACGTAACCTATTGGCCGCGCGTAGTGCGGCTGACCCACTCGCCCTAAGCGGCCCCTGTGGACAGATCGCTTTTGTCTGGCAGACACCGCTGGCGGTTTCAGCGACCCAGATTCGTCACCTGCTGGCCTGTGGCCGCTCCGTGCGTTTTTTGGTGCCTGATGCCGTTCTGGACTATATCAATGCGCACGGACTGTACCGGACGCCGAACTGAGGTTTTCTCGAAGTATGCAAAGCGAACAACTGATTCAAATCGTGATTGACGCCCTTGAAGGGCTCAAAGGCCAAGACATCCTGAGCATTGATGTACGCGGCAAGACCAGCGTCACCGATTGCATGGTGATTGCCAGCGGCACCTCTAGCCGTCACGTCAGATCCATGATTGAAGAAGTCATGGTTAAGGTGAAGGAGCAAGGCGTGAAGCCTTTGGGCAGCGAAGGCTTAGACGGCGGCGAATGGGCTTTGTTGGATCTGGGTGATGTGGTGGTACACGTCATGCAGGTGCCTACGCGCCAGTTCTACGACCTTGAGCGGCTGTGGCAGGGTGCTGAACAAAGCCGTGCTCAGCAAGCACCTAGCGAGTAAAGGCCCCGCGTGCGTATCAAGCTGATTGCGGTGGGCTCGAAAATGCCGCGCTGGGTGGAAGAGGGCTGGCAAGAGTACGCCAAGCGTTTGCCCGCTGAGCTGTCACTGGAGCTGGTGGAAATCCCCCTGAACACGCGGGGCAAGAATGCCGACATCGCACGGCTGATGCGTCAGGAGGGGGAGGCCATGCTCGCTAAGGTGCTTCCCGGTGAGCGGGTTGTCACCTTGGAGGTCACAGGTCGCGCTTGGAGCACTGAGCAATTGGCAGCTGAGGTTGAGCGCTGGCGCTTGGATGCCCGCTCGGTGTGCCTGATGGTAGGTGGCCCAGAAGGCTTGGCTCCAGAGGTTTGTGCGCGTAGCGAGCAGCGCTGGTCACTCTCGCCCTTAACCTTACCGCATCCCTTGGTGCGCATTCTGGTGGGTGAGCAGATCTACCGCGCCTGGACACTATTGTCCGGTCACCCCTATCACAAGTAGTCCTGGACTCAATGCCTCAGCCGATACAGCTTAAGGATCATGAAAAGGATGCCCACTTGGTTCGCCAGCGGGCAACGGTTGGTATGGTGGCCGTCATCCTGATGATGATTCTGCTGAGCGTGCGCATGTACTACCTGCAAGTCATCCAATACGACTATCACGCGACGCTATCAGAAAATAACCGCGTCCATGTGCAACCAATTCCGCCGACGCGCGGCTTGATCTTCGATCGAGACGGACGAATTTTGGCGGATAACCGTCCAAGCTTTAGTCTGACAGTCACCCGTGAGCGAGCGGGTGACTGGCGCTCTGTGCTGGATGTATTGGTGCAGGCCCTAGAGTTAACGGCAGAAGACCGCGAGCAGTTCGAAAAGCGCTTATTGCAAGGACGCAGACCCTTTGAGCCGGTGCCGATTCTGTTTGAGCTCTCAGAGGAGCAGATTGCCCGCATCGCCGTGAATCAATTTCGGCTGCCCGGTGTGGAGGTAGCGGCTCAACTGGTAAGGCACTACCCACACAATGAGCATTTTGCCCATTCGGTAGGCTATGTGGGACGGATTAACGACCAAGAATTGAAGACCCTCAGCCCGGTTAACTACAGTGGCACCCATCACATGGGTAAAACCGGGATTGAGAAGTTTTACGAAAGCGAGCTGCATGGCCAAGTCGGCTATGAAGAGGTTGAAACCAACGCACGAGGCCGGGTGTTACGGGTACTTAAACACACCGATCCATTGCCGGGTAAAGATATCGTCATCGCACTGGATCTGGATTTGCAGCAGGCAGCAGAGCAGGCGTTGGCCGGACGCCGTGGTGCGGTGGTAGCCCTACAGCCCTCAACAGGCGAAGTGCTGGCCATGGTCAGTCAGCCCAGCTTTAACCCCAACCTGTTTGTCACCGGCATCAGCTTTAAGGAGTACGCCGCCTTGCGTGATTCCTTGGATCGGCCCCTGTATAACCGCGTGCTGCGCGGCCTTTACCCGCCGGGCTCTACCATTAAGCCGATGATGGCCATTGCTGGTTTGGACAGCGGTGTGGTGACGCCTAGCTCGCGGGTGTTTGATCCGGGTTACTACCAGTTGGCAGGCGTCGATCATAAATACCGCAACTGGAACCGTGGTGGCGATGGTTGGGTGGATTTAGAGGCCGCCATCTCGCGCTCCAACGATACTTATTTTTACGATATGGCCCATAAAATGGGTATTGACCGTATGTATGACTACATGAGCCGCTTTGGCATCGGTCAGCGGGTATCGTTGGATATGCATGAGGAAGCCGCAGGCTTGATGCCTTCCCGTCAGTGGAAGCGCACCCGTTATAAGCAGGCTTGGTATCCGGGTGAGACCCTGATTTTAGGCATCGGCCAAGGTTATATGCAGACTACGCCCTTGCAACTGGCCCAAGCCACGGCACTGGTGGCCAACCGCGGGCGCTGGATTCGCCCACACATGGCGCGCACCATCGGTGGCCAACCGCCTGTGGACAGCAAGCCTATGCCCAATATCCAAGTAAAAGACCCACACTACTGGGATTATGTGCGGCGCGGTATGGAAATGGTGCTACACAGTCCGCGTGGTACCGCTAAGAAGGTGGGCGCTACCGCTACCTATCGCATTGCCGGTAAAAGCGGTACGGCACAGGTGGTGGCTATTCGTCAGGGTGAGCGCTATGAAAGTGGCAAACTGGCCGAGCGGCATCGCGACCATGCCTTGTTCATTGGCTTTGCTCCAGCAGACAATCCGCAGATTGCCGTAGCGGTCATGGTTGAGAATGGCGAATCCGGCTCCGGGGTTGCTGCCCCTGTGGTGAAAAAAGTCATGGATGCTTGGCTGCTGGATGAAAAAGGGCGGCTTAAAACCGAGTTCAGCACACCGGTTAGCCCTGAGGTAGCCCGATGAACCTAGCCAGCCATTTTGATCGCACCCTATCTGACGAGGATGTTTTTCGGCGGCGTGCCGGTTTTTTGCACCGTATTCATATTGATGGACAGCTGCTGGTGCTGTTGGTCACCTTAGGCATCGTAGGCTTAACGGTGCTTTATTCCGCCAGCGGCAAGAACTGGGATATGGTGGCTAAACAAGCCATTTCTTTCAGTATGGGGCTGGGCATGATGGTAGCCATTGCCCAAGTAGAGCCCCGCTTTATGGCACGTTGGGTACCGCTGGGCTATTTGGTGGGCGTGGCGCTGCTGATGGTGGTGGACATCATGGGGCATAACGCCATGGGGGCGACGCGTTGGATCAACATCCCCGGCCTAATCCGCTTTCAGCCCTCGGAGCTGATGAAAATCCTGATGCCCGCCACCATTGCTTGGTATCTGTCTAGTCATAGTTTGCCTGCGGGTATCAAGCATACGGCTATTGCGCTAGGGCTGATTTTAATTCCCTTCGTGTTGATTGTGCGCCAGCCGGATTTGGGAACCTCGTTGCTTATTTTGGCCTCCGGGGCCTTTGTGCTCTTTGTCGGCGGACTGCGCTGGCTGTGGATTGGTGGCGCAGTGGCAGCAGTGGTGCCGGTGGCTATCGGCATGTGGTATTTCGTGATGCACGATTATCAGCGCCAACGCATTCTTACCTTTCTTGATCCTGAGAGCGATCCTTTGGGCTCTGGTTGGAACATCATCCAATCTAAAGCAGCCATCGGTTCTGGGGGGATTTTTGGCAAAGGCTGGTTGCAGGGCACTCAGTCTCATTTGGATTTTTTGCCCGAAAGCCATACGGACTTTATCATTGCCGTCTTGGCTGAAGAATTTGGTTTGGTTGGCGTTTGTCTGTTGCTGCTGTTGTATACGCTGTTGATCATCCGCGGTTTGATGATTACCGTGCAGGCTCAAACGCTGTTTGGCAAGCTGCTGGCTGGCGCACTGACCCTGACGTTTTTTGTCTACGTCTTTGTCAACATTGGTATGGTCAGTGGGCTACTGCCGGTGGTAGGTGTGCCATTGCCTTTCATCAGCTATGGCGGAACTGCGCTGGTGACTCTGCTGTCAGGGTTTGGGGTTTTGATGTCGATCCATACCCATCGCAAATGGATCGCTCAGGTTTAATGAGAGAGAGTGTCTTGACTGGATTGTATGGCTGGACAGGGCAGGCACTGCGCGCTCTGGGAGTGGCTGCGGTATTGGCTTGCTCTTGGTCTGCGCGGGCGGAATATTCCGGGCCATCAGTGGATCAGCTCATTGACGAGATGGTGCGTGAGCACGGTTTTACCCGTGAGCAACTCAGTAGCCTGTTTGCACAGGCCGATCGTAAACAGCCGATCTTGGACGCTATATCACGTCCTGCAGAACGCACTAAGCCTTGGAAAGACTATCGCCCGATCTTTATGACCGAAGCGCGCATAGCCCAAGGTGTTGCATTTTGGAAGCAGCATCAAGCCGCTCTAGCTAGGGCCGAGCAAGAATATGGTGTGCCCGCTCAGTTTATTATCGCCATCATTGGGGTGGAGACCTTTTACGGGCGCAATACCGGCAATTACCGGGTGATTGATGCGCTCTCTACCTTGGGCTTTGACTATCCGCCACGGCAGCCCTTCTTCCGCCAGCAGCTTAAAGAGTTCTTGCTGCTGACCCGTGATGAGCGAGTTGATCCCTTGAGTCTTAAGGGTTCCTATGCGGGAGCCATGGGCTTGCCGCAATTTATGCCCAGCAGCTTTCGGGCCTATGCGGTGGATTTTGACCATGATGGCCGCATAGATATCTGGAGCAATCCGGTGGATGCCATCGGCAGTGTGGCCAGCTACTTCAAGCAGCACGGTTGGATTGCCGGGGCACAGGTAGCGGTTCAGGCGGATATCAGCGGTATTCGCTTCGATGAAGGCATCACGCCGGGGCTGGAACCTGTAAAGAATGCCATTGAGCTGCGCAGCTTTGGTTGGACACCGGTTAAACCCATCGCCAATACCACGCCGATTCTAGCCTTTCGCTTAGAGGGTGCTGAGGGCAATGAGTACTGGATGGGCTTACCTAATTTTTACGTCATCACCCGCTATAACCGCAGTGTGATGTATGCGCTGGCGGTCACTCAACTGGCTGAAACCCTAGTCAAAGCGCGAGGCACTCCATGAGATTACCCCTTGTCCGCCGTATTGCTGCCAGCCTGTTAAGCATCGCACTTATTCTGGTGGCTGGGTGTTCGACGGACAAACCGAGCGGTGGTTCTTCGGAGGTTGGACGTAGCACTTCCAATCAGTACGCGCGGCCCAATCGCGATGGTGCGCCTTGGTGGGATGTGGATGTGTCAAAGATTCCTGACGCAGTGCCCATGCCGCATTACGGGCCGGTTAAGGCCAATCCCTATACGGTGATGGGGCAGACCTACTACCCGATGCCCAACGCCAATAGCTACTCGGTGACTGGCACGGCCTCATGGTATGGCACCAAGTTTCATGGGCAAGCTACAGCCAATGGTGAGGATTATGACCTCTATGGCATGACTGCTGCCCATAAAACCCTGCCGTTGCCCTGTTATGTGCGGGTCACTAACTTGGAGAATGGCAGAAGCGTAATCCTGCGCGTGAATGACCGGGGCCCTTTTTATTCTGATCGGGTCATCGACCTGTCATTTGCGGCCGCTCGCAAGCTAGGCTACGCCGAACGTGGCGTGGCTAAAGTCAAGGTAGAGGGCATTGACCCTGTGCAGTGGTGGGCAGCCAAGGGGCAGCCGGTGCCGAGTGCGCCCTTAGTGCTAGCGCGCGCCAGTCAACCACAAAGCGTGGCAGCGGTGACTCCAGCAACCGTCAAAGTCAGCAGCCAACCGCTGGAGATTTATACGCCGCCGCCTCAGCAGCATGCCGCTCCGGTTGTGCCGCTGGAGTTAGCCAGTCCCGCTCGATCCGCTGCACTGCAACCGGGCGGCCTGTTTATACAGGTGGGTGCCTTTGCCAACCCGGATGCCGCTCAGTTGTTAAAGGATAAGCTCAGTGGCATGGTTTCGGCCCCGGTATTTATCAGCTCCGTGGTTCAGCGTGAGTTGGTGCTGCACCGTGTGCGCTTGGGGCCGATCAACTCGCCTAGTGAAGCTGATCAGCTTGAGCAAAACCTGCGCCTTGCGCGGCTCGGCGAACCTAGGCGAGTCACCTCTGACTGATTGCAAGAGAACCTCATGCCCGAGAGGGCCATCCGCCCATCAGCTATTCTGAGATACGATGAAAAACACTTCCTTCGCGCAACGCCTCGCCCTTGTGGCGCTTTTTGTTACAGCACCTTCCGCTTGGGCGGCACAGGCTATTCCCACACCACCGCAGTTGGCCGCTAAATCCTATATTTTGATGGATGCTGCCAGTGGTGAAGTACTGATTGAGCACAATAGCGACGAGCGCTTACCTCCGGCCAGCTTGACCAAGTTGATGACGGCCTATATCGCCACCTTGGAAATCAACAAAGGCCGCATCAAAGAGCAGGACATGGTAACGGTCAGCGAGCGCGCTTGGCGTACTGGCGGTTCACGGATGTTCATTCAGGTGAACACTCAAGTATCCGTCAACGACCTGCTGCACGGGGTGATCATCCAATCCGGTAACGATGCCAGCGTGGCCTTGTCTGAACATATCGCGGGCAGTGAAGATGCCTTTGCTGACCTGATGAACAAAAGTGCTCAGCGGCTGGGTATGCAGAACAGCCACTTCATGAATGCCACCGGCTTGCCGCATGCTGAGCACTACTCTTCAGCACATGACATGGCCAAGTTAGCGCGCGCCATCATCCATGAAGATCCACAGCACTACGCCATCTATGCTCAGAAAGAGTTCTTCTGGAACAGCATCAAGCAGCCAAACCGCAACCTGCTGTTGTGGCGCGATAACACCGTAGATGGCCTGAAAACTGGGCACACTGAAGAAGCCGGTTATTGCTTGGTGGCCTCCGCGCAGCGCGAGGGCATGCGTTTGATCACGGCGGTATTTGGTACCACCAGTGAGCAGATGCGCGCCGCCGAAACGCAAAAACTGCTGACCTATGGTTTCCGCTTCTTTGAAACTCGCACCTTCTACCGTAAAGGCGTTGAGCTGGCCCAAGCCAAGGTCTGGAAAGGCGCTGTTGATCAGGTACGTGCTGGTTTAGTGCAGGATTTAACCTTCACCCTAGCGCGTGGCCAGCTGGAAAAACTAGAAGCCAGCATGAGCATCAACCCGCAACTGACCGCGCCTATTCAACAGGGTGATGTGATCGGTAAGGCTGAAATCAAGCTGGGTGACCAAGTCCTGCGCAGCACCGATTTGGTGGCGCTGGATACCGTTGAAGAAGGCGGATTCTTCCGTCGCATGTGGGACAGCATCCGCCTGTTTATTTTTGGCCTGCTCAACTGAAGTCCCTTTGACCGCATCATGGCTCTAGGGCCATGATGTTTCTCTTGATGAGGATAGACTTGCCATGAGCAATGATACTCCCGCGCCAAAGATCGAATTTCCCTGCCCACGTTATCCCGTCAAAGTGATTGGCGATGCCGGGGCTGACTTTGCTCAATTGGTGGCCGAAGTCGTACAGCGCCATGCGCCAGACCTCGACCACAGTACCCTCAGCGTGCGTGATAGCCGCAATGGGCGCTTTCTCTCGGTGCAATTACTGATTACCGCCACGGGCGTCGAACAGTTGCAGGCCATTCACCTTGATTTGCGAGCCACAGGCCGCGTACATATGGTGCTGTGATGGAGCGCTCCGTGATCGTGCGTGACCTCGGTCTGCGGGATTACGCATCGACCTTGCAGGCCATGCGCCACTTTACCGACACGCGCACCCCCGACAGCCCTGATGAAATCTGGCTATTGCAGCATCATCCGGTGTTTACACAAGGGCAATCCGGTAAGGCCGAACACCTGCTATTCCCCGGTGATATCCCGGTGGTGCAAGCCGATCGCGGTGGGCAAGTGACTTATCACGGCCCCGGCCAACTGATTGCTTACCTACTGCTGGATGTGCGGCAACTGAGTATTGGGGTGCGCGACTTAGTGACCCTGATTGAGCAAAGTCTGATTGAACTGCTGGCCGGTTATGGCGTGCCAGCTCAGGCTAAGCCTGAAGCCCCCGGCGTTTACGTCGCGGGCGCTAAAATAGCCTCTTTGGGGCTGCGTATTCGTAATGGTCGCTCTTTTCATGGGTTGGCCTTGAATGTGGATATGGATCTAGAGCCTTTCCGGCGCATTAACCCCTGTGGGTATGCAGGATTGGCGATGACCCAGCTACGGGATCTGGCCGGGCCGGTGGACATTACCGAAGTGGCAGGGCGACTGGGTGAGCAGTTAATCCAGCGCCTTGGCTACGCAGAGCAGAAGACCCTAGCGGGCGGAATTGAAGCATATGAGCAGTGAAACAGCGGGCAAAGGCCCGGTGAAGGTCGAAGCGGGCGTCAAATTGCGTGGCGCGGAAAAGGTGGCGCGTATTCCGGTTAAAGTGATTCCTACCGAAGAGCTGCTGAAAAAACCGGACTGGATTCGCGTCCGCATCCCCGTGTCGCCCGAAGTTGAACAGATCAAAAAACTGCTGCGCCAACACAAGCTGCACAGCGTCTGTGAGGAAGCCTCCTGCCCCAATCTAGGCGAGTGTTTCTCCGGCGGCACGGCAACCTTCATGATCATGGGCGATATCTGCACCCGGCGTTGCCCTTTCTGCGACGTAGGCCATGGCCGTCCCAAGCCTTTGGATGCCGATGAGCCGCACCATTTGGCGGTGGCAGTAGCTGATCTGCGCCTCAAATACGTGGTGATTACCTCGGTGGATCGCGATGATTTGCGCGATGGTGGCGCTCAGCACTTTGCTGATTGCCTACGGGAGATTCGTAAACTGAGCCCCGGTACTCAGTTAGAGACCCTAGTGCCTGATTACCGTGGCCGCATGGATATCGCCCTCGATATCACCGCCACAGAGCCGCCCGACGTGTTCAACCACAATCTGGAGACCGTGCCGCGCTTGTACAAAGCCACCCGGCCCGGCGCAGACTTTGAGTGGTCGCTGGATCTCTTGCAAAACTTCAAGCAGCGCGTGCCCCATGTGCCGACCAAGTCTGGTTTGATGCTGGGATTGGGCGAAACTGACGACGAAGTGTTGGAGACCATGCAGCGTATGCGTGAGCATGAAATCGACATGCTGACGTTGGGCCAGTACCTGCAACCGTCCCGCGAGCATTTCCCGGTGCAGCGTTTTGTTCACCCGGACATCTTCGCTATGTTGGCCGAAGAAGGCACGCGCATGGGCTTTAAGAATGTGGCCTCAGGGCCGCTGGTGCGTTCCTCTTACCATGCGGATCAGCAGGCGCATGGTAATAAGATCGGCTGAAAATAGCCCTTATGCTCAGGGACGAGCATGAAGGGTATATATGTCATTGAAAACCTAATAATTGCCAAATAAAAATTATTGGCTTTTTAAGCTATCCAAGTGAGGGCATTACAATGGAAAAGGCTGTGGCTCGTACAGAAGTTTCATTATATAAAGATCGTTTAGAAGTAGTATTTAAAGATGTCGGAGACTGGTTGAAGGGAAGTGCTTTAGATATGAGTAGAGAAGAAATTACTATCGTGGAAGATGTGACGGGCGAGTACTCTGTTGATAAGCTTATTTTGAAAAAAGATGGTCAGAAAATCGCTGAAATTATTCCTGTAGGCACCTGTATTCTTGGTGCAAATGGGCGCATAGATATTGTTGGTAAAGAAGATAGACTGATATTAGTCGACCTTAATGAAGGCGGGCCAGGAGTAACGGTAAGTGGTTCTGGAAGTACACAAGTTCGTAAGTTTTACAAAGGGATCGAGAGTGACGGATGGTATTGGATTGATCGCTCTAGCAGTCGAGGCTATAAAGTAAACGAAGACGTATTGAAGAATTTAATTTCTGAGGCATCTGGTTATGTCTTCGAGTGAGGTGCTTGATGAGGTCTGGCACTCTTATTTAGGCTCTATTGACTGCTTTAAGATCGCCAGTCGTTGCGTCTCTGATGCAGATGCTAATTATCTGAAATATACAGATTTTTTGAGCGAAAAAACGGCTAGTGCCGCTAGCTGGATTATGGAGGCACGAAAAAATGCTGATGATTTCGTGATTCTGTCGTTATGGGCTATTTTTGAAAGATTGCTAGTTGAGGAAGTCCAAAAAGAAAGTCGAAAAATGCTGAATGGTAATGAGCTATTACTCTTTACATCAAAAGTGCATAGTAAGATAGAGAAAGAGGTTGAGTATTGGCGTGCAGACGATGTGCTTGATTTATTTAAGGGAAGGGTCGATGCAGATTTAATCGGAAATGTGAAGCAGGTTAAGCGCTATAGAGATTGGGTAGCACATCGCAATCAGAAAAAGTCAAAGCCAAAGGATGTTACGCCAGAAATGGCATATAAAATCTTATCCGCTGTCGCCAAGGAAATTACGTTTTCTCAGTGTGGTAGCGACTAGCCTGTAAGACCATCTCTGTGGGAGCAGCAAGATAACCTAGGGCTTGTCTGAAAAGTCAGCTCTGAGGCATCTGTCGATGCAAGCCAGTATTACCATGGCTCTAAAGCTGCTTTCCAACTTGTCATAGCGGGTACAGAGCCGACGCTTTTCCTTTAGCCATCC